>Ga0247730_1000418_pt1 | contig 32283 bp, 34 predicted proteins | sample UWRJL073202C2_FD_180959 | JGI IMG/M metagenome (GOLD analysis project Ga0247730, IMG submission 180959) | Plant litter microbial communities from Arlington Agricultural Research Station in Wisconsin, United States - UWRJ-L073-202C-2 | ecosystem: Environmental > Terrestrial > Plant litter >... | reverse complement strand
CGAGGCGACGCCGAATGGAAGCGATACCAGCGCCGTGTCGCGGTCGATCACCTTCAGCATGGTCTCGAGACAGTCGCGGAAGGTCATGACGTTCTGGCCGCCGAGTTCATAGATCCGGCCGGGCGCGACCCTTCCGTCGACGGCGCGGGCGACAGCTTCGGCCACGTCGCCGACAAAAATCGGCTGCAGCTTCGTCTTGCCACCGCCGATCAGCGGCAGGGCCGGAAGGTTCTTGGCCATCTTGGCGAATTTGTTGAAAAAACCGTCTTCCGGACCGAACACGATCGACGGACGCAGGATGATGGCCTCGGGCAGGATTCCGGCGACAGCGGCTTCGGCGCGGCCCTTGGTCTGCGCGTAGCTGGAAGCCGAGTTGGCGTCGGCGCCGAGTGCCGAAATATGCACCAGCCGGGCCCCGACGGCGCGGGCGGCTTCGGCCACGGCCTTGGCGCCGAATTCCTGCACCGAGTCAAACGTGTTGCGGCCGCTTTCAAACAGGATGCCGACGCAGTTGACGACACAGTCGGCGCCATCGACGGCACGGTCGATCGAGTCGCGGTAGCGCAGGTTCGCCTGAGTGACGGAAATCTGGCCGACATTGCCGAGCGGTTGCAGGAAGCCGGCCAGATCCGGCCGGCGCACGGCGACGCGGATGCGATAGCCGCGCTGGGCGAGCGCCCTGACCACATGACGTCCGACGAAGCCCGATCCACCGAATACGGTGACCAGCGGCGGAAGGTTGGACAGGGTCATGGGAAAGCTCCTCGGAGACAAAGTTGACTGCACATTAAGGGTGTCTTAGCCGAATCGCGGGGCGAGGTGAAGAGCCGTCGCGCCGCGCTGCAAAAGGCGTTTCAGACGCCTTCGACCACGACCATTTCGGCGTCTGCAAATTTTTGACGGATCGCCGCGGCGATCTGGTATTCCGGCGAATTGTAGCAATCGACCGCCTGCTGCATCGAGGCAAATTCGATTACCACGTTGCGGGCACGCGATTGGCCCTCGAGTTCGGTGATGGCACCGCCGCGAGCGATGAAATTGGCGCCGTATTTCTCGAAGGCCGGCTTGGCGGCAGTGACGTAATCCTTGTAGCCCCCGGCGTCGCGAACATCGACACGGGCAATCCAGTAGGCTTTTGGCATGGTCTCTCTCCCTTTTGGCTCTCGTCTAGCTCTTAGTGATTGGCCGGCCACAGGGCCGTCAGCATCTCGTCCAAAATGGCGCGGGCGGCGGCCTTCGGATCCGGCGCCTTGACGATCGGCCGGGCGACGACGAGGTGGCTGGAGCCGGCGCGCAACGCGTCGGCCGGCGTCATCACCCGCTTCTGGTCGCCCTTGTCGGCGCCGGCAGGCCGGATGCCCGGCGTCACCAATGCCATGTCGGGGCCGATGATGGCGCGCACGGCAGTCGATTCCTCGGCCGAGCAGACGATCCCGCCCATGCCGGCGTCGCGCGCCTGGGCGGCGCGCTTCAGCACCAGCGTGTGCGGATCGTCGCTATAGCCGGCCTCGATCATGTCGTCGGCATCCATCGACGTCAGCACCGTGACGCCGAGCAGGCAGAGGCCGGAGCCTTCGGCGGCCTTGACAGCGGCCCGCATCGCCTTGGGATAGGCATGCAGCGTCAGCATCGTCATGCCCATCTTGGCAATGTTTTCCACACCGGAGGCAACCGTGTTGTCAATGTCGAGCAGCTTCATGTCGAGAAAGATTTTCTTGCCGCTCTGGGCGAGCTCGCGCGCAAACTCCAGCCCGCCGGCAAAGGCTAGCTGGTGGCCGATCTTGTAGAAGGAAATGTCGTCGCCGAGCGTTTTGACGATCGCTTCGGCCTCCGTCACGGTCGGTACATCGAGGCCAACGATCAGGTGGTCGCGCGCGGTCATGTCTTTCATCCCTGCCAGTCTTCCATGGCTGTCCAGTCGCATGAGACGGCGCGGTCCGCAAGATCGAAGGCAAAAAGATTGCCGCCACCGCCGGCCTGATCGCGGCTGCGGCCGATCGGCTGGCCTGCGAGGTGGCATTTCAGCAGCGTTCCGACGCCGCCGTGTCCGACAAAGGCGATTGGCTGGCTGGGATCATGGGTGGCCAGCACAACGTCAACCGCCTTGACGATGCGGGCCTGCGCGCTGGCTGCGGTCTCCCAGCCGTGAAAACTCTCCGTCGGATGGGCAAAGAACCAGTCGGCGGCTTTCTCGAATTCGGGCGGCGGCAGGAAGCCGGTGGCCGAACGGTCATTCTCCTGCATGGCTTCGATGATCTCGACACAAATGCCGGCGGCGGCGGCAAGAATTTCGGCCGTCTCGATCGCCTTGGTCTCGTCGCTGGAGAGGATCCGTTTGAGCTGGCTTGCCCAAGGACGCGTGGCCGCAATCCGGGCGCGGGACACGCCGATCTCGGACAAGCCCCATTTGGGCACCGGAACGGTCGGGTCGATCTTTACCTGAGGGTGCGTGATATAAAGAGCGAACATCTTTTAGCGCCCCAAAGAATGAAATCAGCCGCGGCGGTAGAGCCAGATCTGCGCCGGCGGGATGTTGCGGATGACAAAGTCGAAATGCTGCACGTGATAACGGTCGGGCTGGGCGATGATCGGCGATTTGGGGCCGTAGGAGAATTGCACCACGGGCCGGCCCGGCGGCACGCGGTCCAGCAGACTTTCCAGTAGCTTGACCCGCGCATGCATCGGAAAATTCAGCAGCGGTATGCCTGAGATAATAGTGTCAAATTTCTGGCCGCTAAGCACGTCAAGTGTCTTGTCGAGATCGAATGCGTCGCCGTTGATGAAATTGACTCCGGGAAAACTATCGACAAGATGATCGAAGAACGGCGTCGAATACTCCACCGAGAACAGTTTTTCAGGCGGCACGCCACGTGCTAGAATAGCCTTGGTAATGACGCCGGTGCCGGGGCCGAGTTCCAGGACCGGCAAGCCGGACTGCGGTGTGATGACGCTAACCATGCGCTTGGCGGTATAGGACGAGGTCGGCATGATCGCCCCGACCGTCTTGGGACCCTTCATCATGCCTCTGAAAAAACGGATCTCGTCGCCGAATTTTCGGCCGAATTTCTGTTTCAGAGACAGAGCCATCGCATTTTCCCTTGGCAGCGCCAAACATCATCCGTCGCGGGTGCGGCGCAGGCCCTGTGGTCGCAGGCTCCGAAATCATCTGATCCCGGATTGTCGCGAAAACAAGGCATCCAGAGTTGCAGGCCGGCGACAGTGCCGCCGATCCGCGGATAAACTATACGCGCATCGGCATCAGTACATACAGAGCGTCGTCGCCTGCGAGATCGCGCACCAGCGTCGGCGAACCGGCGTCGGCCAACAGGAAGATCGCATCGGTGCCCGACAGTTGCGAGGTGATGTCGAGCAGGTATTTGGCATTGAAGCCGATTTCCATCGGATCATAGTCATAGCCAACGGCGACTTCTTCCGTGGCGCTGCCGGAGTCCGGGTTGTTGACGGTCAGCATCAGGTTGCCCTCGGTGAGGCTCAGCTTGACGGCGCGGCCGCGTTCGGACGAGATCGTCGAGACGCGATCGACGGCACGCGCAAAGCTTTCGCAGTCGACGCGCATTTCCTTGTCATTGTTGGCCGGGATAACGCGCTGATAGTCCGGGAACGTGCCGTCTATCAGCTTTGAAGTCATCACGATCGAGCCGATGGTCAGGCGGATTTTTGCGTCCGAAACCTCGACGGTGACAATCATCTCGGGATTGTCCACCAGCTTCTGCAGCTCGCCAACCGTCTTGCGCGGAATGATGATGCCGGGCATGCCTTCCGAGCCGGACGGCGCGTCGACATCGGCGCGGGCCAGGCGGTGGCCATCGGTAGCCACAGCACGCAGCTTCAGCTCGCCATTGCTTTCGATGGTGTGGAAGAAGATGCCGTTGAGATAATAGCGGGTTTCTTCGGTGGAGATCGCAAACTGGGTGCGATCGATCAGCATCTTGAGGTCTGTCGCCTTGAGGCGGAACGTGTGGCTGAACGTGCCGGCGGTCAGATCCGGGAAGTCGGATTCCGGCAGGCACTGCAGCGTGAATTTCGAGCGGCTCGAAGCAACGATCATCGTGCCGCCGTCCGGCGTGGTGGTCAGCGACACTTCGGCGCCGTCGGGCAGCTTTCGTACGATTTCGTACAGCAGGTGGGCCGGAACCGTCGTCGCGCCGGCCTGCTCGACATTGGCAGCGGTCGCTTCGGTGATTTCCAGGTCGAGGTCGGTCGCCTTCAGCGCCAGGCTCGCGCCATCTGCGCGCAACAGCACGTTCGACAGGATCGGAATGGTGGTGCGCCGTTCCACCACGCGGTGAACGTGGTTCAGCGATTTCAAAAGATTGGACCGCTCGAGAGTAATACGCATGGGACGCTACCGCCTTAGACCATTGCGATCCGAAAACCGGATCGGCACGTGCTGTCTCCCGGCCTGGGGAGGCCGGATGATGTGGACGGGCAAAATGGCAGAATTTTGCACCGCATTGCAAGAGGCGGGTGGGGAGCTATGCAGGCAAATCGGTCATCACCGGCAGGATGCACACAGAAATCAGCAAATCTTGCGAAAAGCAGCGGGCATGCGCATAAAGGGCGGACATGAATAAGCAGAGCAGGAACGCCGACGTGACAGACCCAGATATTCGCGGCGAAGACCCGATCGAGCCGATGGAGCCGACGATGCCGGACGAAGCCGACGATGGTGACTTCGGATCCGCTGAACTCGCCCCGGTCGAGCCTGGCGTCCGCAGCTATCGGCTGAACAACCAGGCGGTACCCGCCCGGCCGCTCGAGCCGGCGCTCTACCTGGTTGCCACGCCGATCGGCAATCTCGGCGACATTACCTTGCGCGCCCTGGAGACGCTGGCCGGCGCCGATGTGCTCGCCTGCGAGGATACGCGCGTTACCCGCGTGCTGCTCAACCGCTTTGGCATCCGCAACCGGCCCTATCCCTACCACGAGCACAATGCCAACGAGGCCGGGCCGCGGCTTTTGAAGGCCTTGGAAGAGGGCCGATCCGTGGCCCTGGTCTCCGATGCCGGCACGCCGCTGGTCTCCGATCCCGGTTACCGCCTGGCCTTGCTGGCGATCGAGGCCGGCCATCGCGTCGTGCCGATCCCGGGGGCGTCTGCGCCGCTGGCAGCATTGGTCGGCGCCGGGCTACCCAACGACGCCTTCATGTTCGCCGGCTTCCTTCCCACCAAGGACAAGGCCAAGCGCGATCGGCTGAAGCAACTGTCGGCAGTGCCCGCCACCCTGATCTTCTTTGAATCCCCCCACCGCATCGGCGCGACGCTGGCCGCCGCTGCAGACGTGCTGGGTGAAGCTCGAAAAGCTTCCGTCTGCCGCGAACTGACCAAGACCTTTGAGGAATTTCGCCGCGGCACGCTGGGCGAGCTTGCGCTCTATTATAACGAAGAGCGCACAGTGAAAGGCGAGGTGGTGCTGGTCATCGGTCCGCCACCTGAAGCCGCAGAAATGGCAGAGATCGATATCGATGCGCTGCTGAAACAGCTGACGGCGAGCATGCCGGCTGCAAAGGCTGCCGCAGCCGCTGCAAAAACCACCGGCGTGCCGCGCCAGGAACTCTATCAGCGATTGCTGGAGATGAAGGAGCAGAAGGACGACTGACCGGTTCAGCCAGAAACGCAAGCAGGCCGAACGCCGGGGCCATGTCTCGGAGTTATTGGCAGCTGCGTTTCTCTGGCTAAAAGGTTATCGGATCCTGGCGCTGCGCTATCGCACCAAACTGGGCGAGATCGACATCATCTGCCGCAAGGGCGATATTGCCGTGTTCGTCGAGGTCAAGGCGCGCAAGAGTGAGATGGAGGCGATCGACGCCATCAGCTTTTCGTCGCAAAACCGCATCCGCGCCGCCAGCGACCTCTGGCTCGCCCGCCATCCGGATGTCGCCCGCCTGTCGCAACGCTATGATATCGTCGCTGTCCTGCCGGGAAAATGGCCGCGCCACTTTCGCGATGCCTTCTGAAGCCCTGAAAACCGGGCCTGTTGATTGTTATATTTCTGATACAAATCCGTTACATGGCTATCACACAAGGCCTCTATTGGCTGTCCTCACCCAACCCAAATGGTGGAGAGGATTTATCCATGATCAAGAAAATTTCGATGGCAGCCTTGGCTGTCACCATGTCGGCCACATCGTCCTTTGCTGCCACCAACATCACCTGGTGGCACGGCATGGGCGGCCGCAACGGCGAAGTCATCAACGAAGTCTCGCAGAAGTTCAATGCTTCGCAGGCCGCTTGCGCCATCACACCGGTTTCCAAGGGCACCTATGAAGAAGCACTGGCTTCCGGCATCGCTGCCTTCCGTTCGGGCGAGCAGCCCAATATCCTGCAGGTGTTCGATGCCGGTGCCGCCACCATCATCAATGCCAAGGGCGCCGTTATCCCGGCCGAGGACCTGATCAACAAGGCCGGCTACACGTTTGACCGCAAGGCCTTCATCGAAGGCGTTCGCTATTTCTACGCCGATGCCCAGGGCAAGTTCGTCGGCATGCCGTTCAACACCTCGGCGCCGATCATGTATATCAACACCGATGCCCTGAAGAAGGCTGGTGTCGAAGCCCCCAAGACCTGGGAAGAGTTCGAAGCCATCGCGCCAAAGCTGAAGGAAGCCGGTTTCATCCCGCTCGTCCAGTCGCAGCTGACCTGGGAGTTCACCGAAAACTTCTTCTCGCGCAACAACGTCCAGTTCGCCACCAACAACAATGGTTACGACACCACTGTCGGCACCAAGATGCACCTGACCGATCCGAACCTGATCATGATGTTCGACAAGCTGAAGTCCTGGTCGGACAACGGCTTCTTCAAATATTACGGCGCCGGCTGGAACGACAACCAGAAGCCTTTCGAAGAGAACAAGGTTGCGCTCTGGATCGGTTCGTCGGGCTCGTTTGGCGGCCTGCAGAAGACCGCGACTATGCCATTCTCGGCTGATTTCCTGCCTTACTGGAAGTCGATCAAGGGTTCCGGCACCAACAGCTTCATCGGCGGCGCGGCCCTGTTTGCCATGTCCGGCAAGCCGGAAGCTGAAAACAAGTGCACGGCCGATTTCTTCCAGTTCCTGACCTCGCCGGAAGTGCAGAAATTCTACCACCAGGCCACCGGTTACGTTGCCATCACCACGGCAGCCTACGAACTGGCCAAGAAGGAAGGCTACTACAAGGAAAAGCCTGCCGCCGAAGTAGGCATCAAGCAGCTGATGCTGCCGTCGGGCGAATGGTCGAAGGGCTATCGCCTCGGTTTCTATCCGCAGATCCGCTCCGTGATGGAACGCGAATACGGCCGCATCTTCTCCGGTGAAACCTCCGTCAAGGATGCCTTCTCGACCATCGAGAAGGAAGGCAACGAACTGCTGGTCCGTTTTTCGAAGACCGCCGGCTGATCTAGGCGCCAACCCTCCCCCTTGTGGGGAGGGTCGAGCGTAGCGAGGGGAGGGGTTCTTTTTCCTTGAGAGAAAGAAGAAAGACCCCTCCCCAACCCCTCCCCACAAGGGGGAGGGGCTTTAAGAGGCCCCGCGCCAAGGCTTTTCTCCAGCCTGCCCGGCGCCCCCACAAGGTCCCATCATGAAGCGCGTACAGTTCAACTCACCCTATCTGCCCTACCTGTTCCTGGCGCCGCAGCTGCTGGTGATTTTCGTGTTTTTCTACTGGCCCTCGATGCAGGCGATCCAGTCGTCCTTTTATATCGAGGATCCGTTCGGCTTCGGCTCGACCTTCGTCGGCTTCTCCAACTACTCCGACTCGCTGTTCAATCCCGAATATTACCTGATCGCCAAGTTCACCGGCATTTTCACCGCCCTAGTCACCTTCTTCTCGCTCGCCATCGGCCTGCTGCTCGCCGTCAAGGCCGATGCGGTGATCCGCGGCAGCGCCACCTACAAGACGCTGCTGATCTCGGTCTATGCCATCGCCCCGCCGGTCGCCGGCCTGATCGGCATGATGTTCTTCGACCAGCATATCGGCCCGTTCGTAAAACTGGCCGCCGTGTTCGGCTGGAACATGCAGGTCGGCATCAATTATTTCGACACCGCCTTTGCCATGGTGGTGGTCTCGGTCTGGAAGCAGATCCCCTACAATTTCATCTTCTTCCTCTCTGGCCTGCAGGGCGTGCCGGTGTCGGTGCGCGAGGCCGCCTATATCGACTGCCGCTCCGGCATTCGCCGCTTCTGGACGGTGATCATGCCGCTCTTGGCGCCGACCGCCTTCTTCCTGCTGATCATCAACGTCACCTATGCGCTGTTTGACACTTTTGGCGTGATCGACGTGATGGTCAAGGACAAGGCCGCCAACAACCCGATCACGCTCGTCTACAAGGTCTACATGGACGGTTTCCGCGGCAACGACATCGGCGGTTCCTCCGCCCAGTCGGTGATCCTGATGATCGTCGTCTTCGCCATCACCATCATCCAGTTCCGCTTCATCGAGCGGCGCGTCCACTACACGTAAGGAGCGCCCGATGTACCGGACAAAATTCGCTGACCACCTGGTTTTGATTATTGGCGCGCTGTTCCTGATCGTGCCGGTGATCGTCGCCTTCATGACCTCGATGCACACGGCGGCCGAAATCCACCGCACCGGCCTGACGCTGATGCCGGGCGACCATTTCGCTGAAACCTACACCAAGGTCCTGACCCAGCAGGGCGGCTTTACCGGCCAGATCACCGGTGCCCGCATGGTTCTGAACTCGCTGATCCTCGGCCTCGGTTTTGCCACCGGCAAGATTATCCTGTCGATGCTGGCCGCCTATGCGATCGTCTATTTCCGCTTCCGGTTTGCCACGCTTGCCTTCTGGATCATCTTCACCACGCTGCTGCTGCCGCTCGAAGTGCGCATCATGCCGTCCTACGAAGTGATGACCAAGCTGCACCTCACCAACACCTATACGGGCCTGATCGTGCCGCTGCTGGCGTCCGCCACCGGCACTTTCTACTTCCGCCAGTTCTTCAAGTCGGTGCCGGAAGAACTGCTCGAAGCCGCCCGCATCGACGGCGCCGGGCCGATAAAATTTTTCATCGATATCCTGGTGCCGCTGTCGAAAACCATGATCGCGGCGATCTTCATCATCATGTTCGTCTATGGCTGGAACCAGTATCTCTGGCCGATGCTGATGACCACCGACGAGAGCTTCTTCACCCTGATGCGCGGCATCAAGCAGATCCTGCAGGTCTGGGTCGGCTCGCAGATTCCCGATTACAACGAGGCTTTCGCGCTCGCGGTGCTGGCCATCCTGCCGCCCGTGCTGATCGTGGTGGTGTTCCAGAGCTGGTTCATCAAGGGCCTCACCGAGAGCGACAAGTAAGGATCTTTTTATGGCAACGATCGACATCAGCCAGGTTTCGAAAATTTACGCCGACGACGTGCGCGCCGTGCATTCGGTCGACATCTCGATCAAGGATGGCGAGTTCATAGTGCTGGTCGGCCCTTCCGGCTGCGGCAAGTCCACTCTGTTGCGCATGGTGGCTGGCCTCGAGACGATTTCGGAAGGCACGGTCAAGATCGGAGATCGGGTGGTCAACGATGTCGATCCGGCCGAACGTGACATCGCCATGGTTTTTCAGAACTATGCGCTCTACCCGCACATGACCGTCTACCAGAACCTTGCCTATGGCCTCAAAAACCGCGGCACGCCGAAGGCGGAGATCGAGGAGCGCGTGGCCGAAGCCGCCCGCATGCTCGAACTGCAACCCTATCTCGACCGCAAGCCGCGGGCTTTGTCCGGCGGCCAGCGCCAGCGCGTTGCCATGGGCCGCGCCACCGTGCGCAAGCCCGCCGTGTTCCTGTTTGACGAACCACTCTCCAACCTCGACGCAAAACTGCGCGTCACCATGCGCGGCGAGATCAAGCGGCTACAGCGCCGGCTCAACACCACTTCGATCTATGTCACCCATGACCAGCTGGAAGCGATGACGCTGGCCGACCGGCTGGTGGTGCTCAACGGCGGCAAGATCGAGCAGATCGGCGCGCCGCTGGAAGTCTATCACGCTCCGGCCTCAACTTTTGTGGCGAGCTTCATCGGCTCCCCGGCGATGAATCTCGTTCGCGGCGACCTGCATGGCGACAAGCTCGCGATCGGCCCGGCGACGCTGTCGCTGAACGGCTTTGCGCCGGCCTCCGGTGCCGTCACCGTCGGCCTGCGCGCCGAAGACTTGCGTCCGGCGCTGCCCGGCGAAGACGTGCTGCCGCTGAAGGTGGATTATGTGGAAGAACTCGGCGCTCAGCGCCTGGTGCACGGCCAGGTCGGCGACCAGCCGATGACAGCGGCGCTTGGCCCGGAAATCCTGCTATCGGAAACCATGCTGCTGGCGATCGAGCCCAACCGGCTGCATTTCTTTGCCACCGACACCGGCAAGCGCATCGGCGAGGCTTCGCCGCGCTCGTTTGCGAAACTGCCGCCGCTGGTGGCGCCGGTGGTGATGCCGACTGCCTGAGCTTAAAAATGCGCGGATCGCTAAAATTGCAGCGATCCGCGCAACCCGGCCGTTACCGTTTTCCGATAACTCATCACTAAGACGTGAGAGGCGGGGAACAACCACATGGCCTGGAAAATGATGCTGGCGAGCGCGGTGGTGATGGCGGTGCGCAGCGTACCGCACATCACTTCAGATGAGTCGGATGCACCGGCGATGACTGCTGGTGCCACAGGTGCCATGCACCTGCTGTCCAATCCGATCGAACCGAGCTGGATCCTCGCCGGCAATCCGCAGGCGCGTCTGGCCGAACATTCACGCAGCGCCGACGAGGCCTGCGTTACGGCCGTCTGGGATTGCACTGCCGGAGAATTCCGTTGGTTCTTCGGCTGGGACGAGACGGTCATGATCATGGAAGGCGACGTCCACGTTACCTCCGAGGACGGTTATGCGCGACTGCTGCAGTCCGGCGATCTCGCCTATTTCAAGGGCGGCACCTGGGCCACCTGGCGGGTCGACAACTACGTTAAGAAAGTCGCCTTCGTGCGCCGGCCGATGCCCGCCGCAGTGACCATGGCCTACCGCCTGCGCAACATGTTTCGCAGCAAGCCGGCCACAGGCCTGAGCGCCTGATTACGCGGTCCCGATCGGCCTGACCCGTTGCCTTTGTAAGTCTTCCGTCCTACATCAGGCAGGCTTTCAAAGAGGAACAGGCAATGCCAAAAATCAAGAATGTGGCGATCCAGATGGATCACGTGTCGGGCATCAACATTTCCGGCGATTCCACCTTCGCCATGAGTCTTGAGGCGCAGGCCCGCGGCTACAACCTGTTCCACTACACACCCGAACGCCTCAGCATGCGTGACGGCAAGGTTTTTGCCACCGTCGAGCCGATGCAGCTTCGCGACGTCAAGGGCGATCACTTTACGCTTGGCGAACCGGAGCGGGTCGACCTGTCGACGATGGACGTGATCCATCTGCGCCAGGACCCGCCGTTCGACATGGCCTACATCACCTCGACGCATCTGCTGGAGCGCATCCATCCCAAGACGCTGGTCGTCAACGATCCGGCGTGGGTGCGCAACTCGCCGGAAAAAATCTTCGTCACCGAATTCGCCGACCTGATGCCGAAAACGCTGATTACGCGGGACCCTGCCGAAATCGCCCGTTTCCGCGCCGAGATGGGCGATATCATCCTTAAACCGCTATACGGCAATGGCGGCGCCGGCGTGTTCCATTCGACCAAGGACGACCGCAACATGTCGTCGCTACTCGAAATGTTCGGCCAGATGTTCCGCGAGCCGTTCATTGCCCAGGAATACCTGCCGGCGGTGCGCAAGGGCGACAAGCGCATCCTGCTGGTCGACGGCGAGCCGGTCGGCGCCATCAACCGCGTGCCGGCCGAACACGATGCCCGCTCCAACATGCATGCGGGCGGCCAGCCGATGCCGACCGAGCTGACCGACCGCGAGCGGGAAATCTGCACCCGCATCGGCCCATCGCTGAAAGCCCGCGGCTTCCTGCTGGTCGGAATCGACGTGATCGGCGACTACATGACCGAGATTAACGTCACCTCTCCGACGGGCCTGCGAGAGGTAAAAAAATTCGGCGGCGCCGATATCGCCAGCCTGCTCTGGGATGCAATTGAAAGCAAGCGTCGGTAAATCGGGGAACTGCGCCGAAACCCGGTTGACGGTTGTCTTCGGTTGACGCAGTTTGTTCTTTTTTTACAACCGAAAATAACAGTGACTCGCCTTTTGGGCGAAATTGTTCGGGAAATGTTCTTGTTTTAGTCCAGATACTATGCCAGATTGCAACCGGTTACCCGCGATGCGCGCAAATGCCGTGGGTGCAGCGAGATTGCAAGGGGCAGGGCTATGGTGGCGCGTGTCAGTACGGTTGCATTTCAGGGCATCGATTGCGTGCCCGTCGACGTTCAGGTGATGATCGCACCTGGAAAAATCAACATGCATATCGTCGGGCTACCCGACAAGGCGGTGGCCGAAAGTCGCGAGCGGGTACAGGCGGCATTGCATGCCTCCGGCCTGTCGCTGCCGCCGAAAAAAGTCACCATCAATCTGGCACCGGCCGACCTGCCCAAGGAAGGGTCGCATTTCGATCTTGCCATCGCACTCGGCCTGATGGCGGCGCTTGGGGCCATTCCGGGCGATGCGGTCGCCGGCTATGTGGTCATCGGCGAACTCAATCTCGATGGCACCATCGCACCGGTCGCCGGAGCGTTGCCGGCCGCGATCGGTGCGAATGCGCTCGGCAAAGGGCTGATCTGCCCAGCCGAAAGCGGGCCGGAAGCGGCTTGGGCAGGGGCCGAGATCGACATTATCGCGCCGCGCAGCCTGATCGCGCTTGCCAACCATTTTCGCGGCACTCAGGTGCTGGCCCGCCCGGAGCCGGCAATCCGCGCCGCGCCTGCCAATCTGCCGGATCTGGCCGACATCAAGGGCCAGGAAAGTGCAAAGCGTGCGCTGGAAGTGGCCGCCGCCGGCGGCCATAACCTGTTGATGGTCGGCCCGCCCGGTTCGGGTAAATCGATGCTGGCAGCCCGCCTGCCGTCGATTCTGCCGCCGCTTTCCGCTGCCGAACTGCTGGAAGTCTCGATGATCCACTCGATCGCCGGACATTTGTCCGGCGGCAAGCTTTCCGATCGCCGTCCGTTTCGCACACCGCATCACTCTGCCACCATGGCCGCTCTGGTCGGCGGTGGGTTGCGGGCCCGCCCGGGTGAGGCGTCACTGGCGCATCACGGCGTGCTGTTCCTCGATGAATTTCCGGAATTCATGCCGCCCGTGCTCGATGCTTTGCGCCAGCCGTTGGAGACCGGCGAATGCATCATTGCCCGCGCCAATCATCGCGTCACCTATCCGGCCAATATCCAGCTGGTGGCGGCCATGAACCCCTGCCGTTGCGGCATGGCCGGCGAGCCGGGGCATACCTGCGCCCGCGGCCCGCGCTGCATCAGCGACTACCAGGGCCGCATCTCCGGGCCGCTGATGGATCGCATCGACATCCGCATCGACGTACCGGCGGTCTCGGCCGCCGACCTGATACGGCCTCGGCCGGCTGAGCGCAGTGCCGATGTCGCCCGCCGTGTCGCAATGGCCCGGGAACGGCAGCGCGAACGCTTCGTGCTGGCCGGCATGGCGTCGGTATCGACCAATGCCCGCTGCTCGAGCTCGCTGATCGAAAGGATGGCCGAGCCGGATTCCGCCGGGCTGCAGCTGTTACGCGACGCTGCGGAAAAATTGAAATTCTCGGCCCGCGGCTACCACCGGGTGCTCAAGGTGGCCCGCACGCTCGCCGATCTCGATGACAGCGACCATGTCGGCCGCATTCATCTAGCCGAGGCGATATCGTATCGCATCGCCGGGGAAAGGCTGACGGCTTCGGCGTGAGGGGAAATCTGGTTGCAGGAACGAGCGATTGGGCATGGTCGAGCAGATCAAAAAGACCCCTCCCCACAAGGGGGAAGGGGCGACCATGGCGGACCCTAGGAATGCATCGCGACGTGTGAGGCTCGCAAAGATCGCTGAGGCCGGACGAAACCGGGAGGCGTGCTGATACCGGACAAAAGATGCTCCCGTCGAGCCCCTCCCTCTCGTGGGAAGGGGTTGGGGGAGAGGTCTTGACAAAAGAGCAGGCGAACGCGGCCGCTAGCTCTGTCCGCAACGATCGTTACCCGCCAAGACCTTCAAACAGCGCCGTCGACAAGTAGCGCTCGGCGAAGGACGGGATAATGACGACAATGTTCTTGCCGGCATTTTCCGGGCGCTGGCCGACCTTGATGGCGGCTGCCAGTGCCGCACCGGAGGAAATGCCGACCGGCACGCCTTCGAGGCGGGCGACGTGACGGGCTGTCTCGATCGCTTCGGGGCTGGCAACGGTGACAACCTCGTCATAAATTGTCGTGTCGAGAATGGCGGGCGCGAAACCGGCACCGATTCCCTGGATCTTGTGCGGACCGGGGGCGCCGCCGGACAGTACCGGCGATTCGGCCGGTTCGACGGCAATCACCTGGATGCCGGGCTTGCGGGCCTTCAGTACCTGGCCAACGCCGGTGATCGTGCCGCCGGTGCCGATGCCGGCGATAAAAATGTCGACCGAGCCGTCGGTGTCGTTCCAGATTTCTTCCGCGGTGGTCTTGCGATGAATTTCCGGATTGGCCGGATTTTCGAATTGCTGCGGGATGATGGCGTCGGGCAGCGATGCCGCGAGTTCCTCGGCCTTGGCGATCGCGCCCTTCATACCTTTCGGGCCTTCCGTCAGCACCAGTTCGGCGCCAAGCAGCGCCAGCATCTTGCGGCGCTCGATCGACATGGTTTCCGGCATGGTCAGGATCAGCCGATAACCCTTGGCGGCGGCAGCAAATGCAAGCGCAATTCCGGTATTGCCGGAGGTCGGCTCGACCAGCGTCGTCTTGCCGGGCGAAATCTTGCCCTGAGCTTCCAGGCTCTCGATCATGGCGACGCCAATGCGGTCCTTGACGGAGGCGATCGGGTTGAAAAATTCGAGCTTGGCCAGCAGGTTGGCCTTCACACCCTGCTCCTTGGCCAACTTGTCGAGCCGCACAAGCGGCGTGTCGCCGATAGTTTCGGTGATTGAAGCGTAGACGCGGCCGCGGCCGGGCTTGCGGGTCTCGGACATGATGATCTCCCTTGTCTTTTAAAGTGCTGGCAGGAGAATAGGAGGTCTGTCGCGACAAGGCGAGAGTGTGGATATCCAGCCGGCAGTTAAATTTCGGAAAAAAAGCCTACAAATCAGATTATGAAGGAAATTCTGTCTCAGGCAGCACGGGCGGCAATGAAGGCTGCGGTGCCGGCCAGAATGCTGGCCGCGCTGCGATTGAGAATCTTCAGCATGCGCGGCTTTTTCAGCAGCAGCCGGGCGCGCGAGGCCAGCAGGATATAGGGGATCAGCACCGCCAGCAGCACGGCGAAGGTGGTGGTTACCAGCAGCGCATATTCCGGAACACCGATCCTTCGGATGTCGATCAGGGTCGGCACCAGCGCGACATAGAACAGCATGGTTTTCGGATTGCCGAGTGTCACCAGCAGGCCGGAGAGGAAGGCCATGCCAGGATTGGCGGTACGGGTCGCCGTTACCTCGGCCGGCAGGATACCGGCGGTCCACAGCTTGTAGGCGATATAACCAAGATATAGGACGCCGATGAACTTGATGATGAGAAAGGTTCCGGCAAAGGTCTGCGCGACGAAGGCCAGACCGAAAATCACGGCGGTCAGGTAGATCAAGTCGCCAAGCACCAGGCCGAGTCCCATGAAAAAGGTTTCGCGAAAACCGGAGCCCAGCGCGCGGGCGACAATCGCCGTCATGCCGGGGCCCGGAATGGCGGCAGCGATAAACAGGGCGCTGGCATAGGCAAGCAGGGCGGCAAACGACATGATGAACTCCTCTCTGGCCAAGGGTACTTATCGCGCCGGACAGAACACGACAAGACCGTGGCGCCGCAAGCGGGTCGGCCGCATCATCTGCCCAGGCGTCAAGGCACGGAAAGATAAATCATAACGACCGTCTTGCTTCTGAGCGAGGTGCAAACCGCCATTCTGACCGGTAGGCGACGGCTGGCTGTCCATCGGAGGTCGATCGCGCTCTAGAAGAGACGGCCAGACGCTGGCCATACTGAACGAAACGTGAAAGGCCAGCGTGCCGTTGGCCTTGATCCAACACGAAGATCCGCCGGTCGAGGCACTCGCGCGAACGGTATAGGCAGGCAAATCCGGGCGATTTGTCGTGCACAACTAGAGCTGTGATGCCTTTTCGACACGGATCTTATGGAGCTGGTGCGCCAATCCGCCACCACCCAATTGATGATCGGCGAATGCATGACACAGTCCTGCATCGATATCACAACCCTCGCACTGTCTCGCTCGGCTTTGACGTGACGCCGATTTCAGGCGGCCACATGATGGCCGACATGGGTCGCCTGAGTTTTTGCGACATTATCACCCACCGCAATCTTGCTCTCAATGGTTTTCGGCCGGCGCGCATCAGGTCCGGCTGGAGCCGGTAGCCAAGATTGTCTCTGGATGTCGCTTGGCTGCGGATCGCGCGGATGCTATCGCTGAAGCCATCGCATATATCCCGGAGATGTGATGCCCGAGACCGCCAGCCTTCTGACTTTCGCATTGATCGCGCTCGGCATGGTGCTGACGCCGGGCCCGAACATGATCTATCTGGTGTCGCGCTCGATCTGCCAGGGGCCGGCGGCCGGTATGGTGTCGCTCACCGGCGTGGCACTGGGCTTCGTCTTCTACATGCTGTCGGCAGCGCTGGGCATCACCGCTTTGGTGTTTGCTGTGCCGTTTGCTTATGATGCGCTGCGCTTCGGCGGAGCGATCTATCTGCTCTATCTCGCCTGGCAGGCGGTCAGGCCGGGCGGCCGCTCCGCCTTCCAGGTCCGCGCGCTCAACATCGATGGCCCGAAAAAGCTGTTCGCCATGGGGCTGGTCACCAGCCTGCTCAATCCCAAAATCGCCGTGCTCTATCTGTCGCTGCTGCCGCAATTCGTCGATCCCGTCATCGGCAGCGTGTTCGTCCAGTCGCTCGTCTTCGGTTTCACCCAGATTGTCATCAGCGTCAGTGTCAATGCGCTGATCGCGCTGTCGGCCGGCTCCATCGCTGTCTTTCTGAACGGCCGGCCGTTCTGGATGGTCGTGCAGCGGTGGATCATGGGTACCGTGCTTGCGGGGCTGGCCGTTCGCATGGCGCTGGAGGCGCGGCGATAGGCAGGAACGGCACTGGCGAATCGACCGGAGAAAACATGCAATCTGTCGTCGGCGCAACATAGCAGGGCGGGCCTGATAGACCCGCTGGATTGTCTGTCAGGCGGCGCGTCATTCCAATAAAATCCGGCAGACGAGCCGAAGCGTTTCAGCCGAGAGGTCAGACGCCGGTCGAGCCGAATCCGCCGGTGCCGCGGGCCGTGTCGCTGCTCTCTGTTGTTTCGAGTACCCGCACCTGCGTCACCGGCGCGATCACCATCTGGGCGATGCGCATGCCGCGGCTGATGACAAAATCCTCACTGCCGTGATTGATCAGCAGTACCTTCACCTCGCCGCGATAATCGCTGTCGATCGTGCCGGGCGTGTTGAGGCAGGTGACGCCATTCTTGAAAGCGAGGCCGGAGCGCGGACGGATCTGGGCTTCAAAGCTTGCCGGGACTTCGAAAATGAAACCGGTCGGCACCAGCGCACGGGCGCCCGGCGCAAGCGTCAGTGGCGCGTCATCCGATACGGCGGCGCGCAGGTCCATGCCGGCAGCGCCCGCAGTTTCATAGGCAGGCAGATCGAGGCCAACGCCATGCGACAGGCGCAAGAGAGCAAGGGCGGGGCGAGTGTCAGTGTGAATATTCATGCTCCCATTAGCAATTCCCAGGCGGTTCCGGTCAATCCGATTTGCAAGTTATCCACGGAGTCGCTAGATACGCCGCAATCAACAGGAAATTCATGCATGGCCGAAAGTCTTGCCGAGGCGGTCTCCCGCCGCCGCACCTTTGCTATTATCGCGCACCCGGATGCGGGCAAGACGACGCTGACCGAAAAGCTGCTGCTGTTCGGCGGCGCCATCCAGCTCGCCGGTGAGGTCAAGGCCAAGAAGGACCGCATCCAGACGCGCTCCGACTGGATGAAGATCGAGCGCGAACGCGGCATCTCGGTGGTCACCTCGGTGATGACGTTTGAGTATGACGACAAGGTTTTCAACATCCTCGATACGCCCGGCCACGAAGATTTTGCCGACGATACCTATCGCACGCTGACCGCCGTGGACGCCGCTATCATGGTGATCGACGCCGCCAAGGGCATCGAACCGCGGACGCTGAAACTGTTCGAAGTCTGCCGCATGCGCGACATTCCGATCATCACTTTCATTAACAAGATGGACCGCGAAAGCCGCGACATTTTCGAAGTCCTCGACGAGGTCGAGGAAAAGCTGGCGCTTGACACCGCGCCGATCACCTGGCCGATCGGCCGTTCCAAGAGTTTTTGCGGCTCCTATCACCTTGCCTCAAACCGGGTGCGCGGTCCCGACAGCGAGGACGCCATCACGGTCAACGGCCCTCAATCCGTGGCGGACCGCCTGCCGGAAAACGAACGTGAGGCTTTCGTGGAGGAAGTCGAGCTTGCGCGAGAAGCCTGCCGTCCGTTCGATCGCCAGGCTTTTCTTGAGGGACACCTGACGCCGGTGTTCTTCGGTTCGGCGCTGCGCAATCTTGGGGTCCGCGATCTGATCAATGCGCTGGCCGATTTTGCGCCGCCGCCCCGCGACCAGGTGGCCGATACCCGCACCGTGCATGCCGCCGAAGACAAGATGACGGCCTTTGTCTTCAAGATCCAGGCCAACATGGATCCCAACCACCGCGACCGCATCGCCTTTGCCCGCATCTGCTCCGGCAAGCTCGAGCGCGGCATGAAGGCGCGTCTGGCGCGCACCGGCAAGCTGCTGGGGCTAACCGCGCCGCAGTTCTTCTTCGCCTCGCAGCGCCATATCGCCGATACCGCCTATGCCGGCGATGTCGTCGGAATCCCGAACCATGGCACGCTGCGCATCGGCGACACGCTGACCGAAGGCGAGCAGCTGGTATTCCAGGGCGTGCCCAACTTCTCGCCGGAAATTTTGCGGCGCGTGCGGCTGGAAGATGCGATGAAGGCCAAAAAACTCAAAGAGGCGCTGCAGCAGATGGCTGAAGAGGGTGTCGTGCAGCTGTTCTCGCCGGAGGATGGTTCGCCTGCCATCGTCGGCGTCGTCGGCGCCTTGCAGCTTGACGTGCTGAGGGAGCGGCTGCAGTCGGAATACGGTTTGCCGGTGTCGTTCGAAATGTCGCGTTTTTCGATCTGCCGCTGGGTCTCTGCCGATTCGCCCATCGAAATGGACAAATTCATCACCGCCAAGCGCGGCGATATTGCCCGCGATCTCGACGGCGACCCGGTATTTCTGGCTCAGGACGGCTTTTCACTGCGTTATGAATCAGAGCGTTATCCGGCAATCAAGATGGTGGCGATCAAGGAGTATCAGGTTGTCAAGGCAGCCTGAGCTGCGAGCATGCGCCAATTATTATATCAGCATTGCGGAACGAAAGCCGGGCTGACCCGTTTTAATCCCTGAACACAACAACAGGAGATTTGACCATGGGAAGCACAAGCGACAAGATTTCGGGCCTGACCAACGAAGCCGTCGGCAATGCCAAGCAGGGCGTCGGCAAGGTCATCGGTAACGAACAGATGCAGGCCGAGGGCAAGCTCCAAGAAATCAAGGGCGAAGGCCAGCAGGCCGTTGGCGACGCCAAGGATACCGTTAAGAAGGGCGCCGACAACGTCTCGGATTTCGCCCACAAGAAGCTCTGATTTCAGAGTTTCCATTCATTGAAAAGGGGATCGCAGTTTATGCGGTCCCCTTTTTCGTTATCTGAATATCGTTGCGTCATGGTGCGCGGATTTTCGTGCGCGCACCAGCACCGCGGAATAATCAGTCGGCGGTCAGCGCTTTCAAAAAGTCGTCGCGCCAGCGGGCAACGTCATGTTCGACCAGCTGCTTCATCATCCGTTCGAACCGCTGCTGGCGTTCTTCCAGATTCATTGCCAGGCCGCGGGCGATCGCGTTGGCGGTGGCCTCTACGTCATACGGGTTGACGATCAATGCGCCGTCGAGTTCGCGGGCAGCGCCGGCGAATCGCGATAGCACCAGCACACCGGGATCATCCGGATCCTGGGCAGCGACATATTCCTTGGCCACCAGATTCATGCCGTCGCGCAGCGGCGTGATCAAGCCAACTTTTGCCAGACGGTAGAGCCCTGCGAGAATATTGCGGCCGACCGAGCGGGTTATGTAGCGGATCGGCACCCAGTCGACTTGGCTGAGTGCGCCGTTGACCCGGCCGGCCTGTTCAGCAACCATCTTTTGCATCTGCTCGTATTCCGGCACTTCCGAGCGCGATTTTGGGGTAATCTGCAGATAGGTAACCTTGCCTTGGGCTGCCGGATTGGCGGTGATGAAGCGCTCGAAGGCCTCGATACGCTGGGTCAGCCCCTTGGAATAGTCGAGCCGGTCAACGCCGATGATCAGGTCGCGGCCCTCGATGCTCTTGCGGGTCTTTCGCACGATCGCATTGCGCTCGGCCGACTTGGCGATTTTTGCAAAAGCTTCGGTCTCGATACCGATGGGAAAGGCGCCGCCCTTGAAAATCCGACCATGAGCGCTGAAGCGGCCCTGGCGCAGCTCGTCGCCGATACCCTCGCGGCGCAGGCAGCCGCCGAAATTTTCAAGATCGTGGTCGGTTTGGAAACCGACCAGATCGTAGGAGGACAGGCCGCGCATGATTTCCTCGTGCACCGGCATGGTGAACAGCACGTCGGCCGGCGGCCAGGGAATGTGCAGGAAGAAGCCGATACGGTTCTTGATGCCCATGTTTCGCAGCTCGGCGGCCAGCGGAATCAGGTGGTAGTCATGCACCCAGATGATATCGTCCGGCTCCAGCAGTGGCGCCAGCCGGTGGGCAAAGAAGCGATTGACGCGGAAATAGCCGGCCATTTCCTTGCGACCGTATTCGGCCAGGTCCAGCCGGTAATGGCAGATCGGCCAGAGCACGCGGTTGGCAAAACCGGCATAATATTCGTCGACATCCTTGGAGGTGAGGTCTGTCAGCGCATAGGTGATCTTGCCGTGTGTGGACACGTCCAGCGCTGCCGGCTCATGACCGCCGCTGGATTTGCCCGACCAGCCCATCCAGATGCCGCCGCGCTCTTCAAGGGCTGCATGCAGTGCGACTGCCAGCCCGCCAGCAGGCGCTACGCCGGCCTTGTCGGGCATGGGAACGCGGTTGGATACGACGATAAGACGACTCATAGAACTTTACCTGACATGCTGATGATAGTGGAAGCTTTTGAACCGAGGATCATGGTGCGATCAATCCCAAAATTGTTCTGAGCGCTGTCGGCGACGCAACGGAAAAGCGAGCCGCACTCGCCGGTGTCAGCGGGCCAACGCGCACCGCCATGCCGCCGACTGTATTGGCAACCTTGAACATCGCCTCGTCGGTGAGGTCGTCGCCGACCACCATCAACTGCCGGCCGGAAAACGGCGGGGTTGCCATGAAGTCCTCGACGGCCTTGCCCTTGTCGGCGCCGGAGGGGCGGATTTCCACGACCATCTTGCCGCGCTGTAGGGCAAAACCGGCGCCAGCAGCCTCAAGCGCTTCGGCCATCATCGTCTCGACGGCCTCCTGATGTTCGGGTGCGAGCCGGAAGTGGGCGGCCACAGCCAGCCCCTTGTCCTCGACGATCACGCCCGGCATCGCCTTGGCCGAGTCCGCCAGATCGAGCTTCAGTTGCTCGAATGCAAAGGACGGTTCCAGCCGGATGATCTTGCCGTCGGAAAGGCGACGTTCGGCGCCATGCAATCCGGCGATCGGAAAGTGGCATGGCACGAACAGCCGGTCGGCAAATTCGACCGAGCGGCCGGTAACCAGGGCCAGTGCTCCGCCCATATTATCCGAAAGCTTCTGCAGATCTGAGGACAAATCGGGAGGGACGACGATCCCGTCCGGCGTTTCGGCGAGATCGAGCAGCGTTCCGTCGATATCAAGAAACAGCGCCCAATCACGCGGATTGAGGGATAATGCGGAAAAAATAGGATTTTCCAACGGGGCGATATCGCGGGCATGGCCCGTGAGTGGCTTTTCTTCGGTGGACATACGGCTAACTTAGGGCGGTGAAGCCAAGGCGGCAACCCGAGGCTGCCGATAAAAAGCCATAAATGGGCAAGGTTTGCTGCACTGCGTCATTCTGGCTTTCGGTTTGCGGCGGAGTTTACTCCGTTTCCCTGGTCGACAAATTACCGATATCGTTTACCCAGGGCAGGGCGGATTGGCACCAGGACTGTTTGGTCGGAACGAGTTCGCGGCGCTGATCGATGGTGCCGAGCCGGATACCGACCTTGTTGGCATCAGTGCCTTCGCCGGTGACATAGACTGGGGCGCCGCAGTTGTCGCAGAAGAATTGCAGCCGCTTGGCACCGGTGTCGCCGATCTTGACATAGAGTTTTGGCCGGCCGCGGGTGATATGAAAACTGTCGCGCTCTGTCGATGCCGTCACCCTGTAGGCCGAACCGGTGAGTTGCTGGCAATCGGTGCAATGGCAGATAGTTACCTTGGAAGGTTCGATCTCCGCCTCGTAGGTGACAAAGCCGCAATGGCATTGGCCGGTGATATGCATGATGCGCTCCCGAGTGGCATGTCAGGATTTATCTAGAGTCTCGGTGGTGGCTGGCAAGAGACCCGAGCCGCATCTTTCGCGCCTGCCGCCGGCTCCGCTACGCGACGACTGTTGCGTCGCCCATCCGCTCGACCGAGCCCAGCAGCGCCTCTGCATGCCGTAATGCCGTCGCCGTGGCCTCGATCATGTCCGGCAGAATCATCCATTCCAGCGTCCAGGCCGCCCCGGAACGCTCCTGTTCGTGGATCAGTGCCTGATGCATGCCGGCCAGCTGGGTGGCATTGTAGCGGGCAAGCGTCACCAGCAGTTCGGCTCGCACCGGGTTTTGCTTGTGCGGCATGGCCGACGATTTGCCGCCGCCGGAAAGCGCAATTTCGCCGATGCCGGTCTGGGCCATCAGCGCCACGTCCTGGCCGATTTTTCCAAGTGCGCCGGAGGTCAGCGACAGCCAGCCGGCGAAATCGGCCATGCGCGCCCGGTCGGCATGCGGTACGAAGTCGGGTACGGCGAGCCCGAGATCGGTGGCCATGTCGCGGCGGACCGCGTCGATGGTGTCCCCGAACTTTTCCGCCGTTCCGGCCGCGCCGGCAAGCGACAGGATCAGCAGGGCCCGGCGTTGACTGTCGAGCGTTTCGATCTGCCGCTGCACAGGCCTGCGCCAGACGGAGAGACGGTCGCCGACGGTGATCGGGATCGCCGCCTGCATGCGTGTTCTCCCCATCAGCGGTGTGGCGGCGAATTTTTCCTGCAGCGCCGCGAGTTTGGTGTCGACCGCCGTCAGCCGCAGATGCAGCAGGTCGAGCACCGGCGCCAACGTCAGCGCCAGCGCCGTATCGATCACGTCCTGGCTGGTCGCCCCGAAATGCACGGATTTTTCGTGGGTGTCACCGATGACGCTGCGCAATTGCCGCACGAATTCCGGCACGACAACGCCATCCTTCAGCGTCGCTTCCGTCAATTTTTGGAGGTCCGGGATAAAGCTGCTGCCGACTGCCTCGATCGCCAGCCGCGCCGCGTCGGAAATCAGCCCATGCCGGGCCGACGCGCGCGCCAAGGCCAGCTCAAAACGCAGCATGGCATCCAGCGTCGTCTGCGTGCCGAGAAGTTTTGCCGTGGCATCGTCGTGCAGCAGGCGGTCGAGGAAGGCGAGGCTCATGATCACGCCTTTCTGAAGCGGTCGGAAAGCATTTCGGTCAAGGGCATGTCGTTGCCGTCTGAAGTATGATCCAGATATCTGGCGAGCGTGTCACATTGGCCAGTGTTGTCGTCAAATATCGAAGAAAACCGTCTCCTTGTCCCCTTGAAGATGGATGTCGAACACGAAGTTTTCGCCGTCGCGTTTGCCGATCAGCGTTTCCAGCCGGCTGCGGTGCTCGATCCGCAGCAGGATCGGATCCTCTGCATTGGCAGCTGCCTCGTCGTCAAAATACATTCTGGTGTGCAGGCCGATATTGATGCCACGGGCGACGATCCAAAGCGTCAGATGCGGCGCCATCATCCGGCCGTCGACATAGGGTAGGCGGCCGGGCCTGATCGTCTCGAAGGTAAAGAGGCCAGTGTCCATGTCGGTCGGGCAGCGGCCCCAGCCGATGAAGGCGGGATCGGATTTGCCACGGCGCTCCGAGGGGCTGTTGTAGAGCCCGCCGGCATCGGCCTGCCAGACTTCTATCAGCGCATCGCGGATCGGTGCGCCCATGCCGTCGAATACCCGGCCGATGACGGTGATCTTCTCGCCCAGCACGCCGTCGCGATAGAGCGGGCCGGAGCCCAGGTCCGTGTCGTAGACCCCGGTGATGCCAGTAAAATTCGGGGTCAGGCCGATATGCACATAGGGGCCGGCCGTCTGCGCGGCGGATTCCTTCAGATATCCAAGCGTTTGCGCCATCTCAGTTGCCCTCCAGCCGGTTTTCAAACAGGGTCGAGCGACGGCCGCGCAAAACGATGTCGAACTTGTAGGCGAGCGAATCCATCGGAATGGTCGCCGACATGTCGAGAGCGGCCACCAGCTGGCGGATCGCCGCCTCGTCATTGATGGTCCTGACGATCGGACATTTCCAGATCATCGGGTCGCCTTCAAAATACATCTGGGTGATCAGGCGCTGGACAAAGCCGTGGCCGAACACGGAGAAATGGATATGCGCGGGCCGCCAGTCGTTGACGCCGTTCGGCCAGGGGTAGGGGCCGGGCTTGATGGTGCGGAACACGTAACCGCCATTGCCGTCGGTAATCGTCCGGCCGCAGCCGCCGAAATTGGGGTCGAGCGGCGCCAGATAGGTTTCCTTGCGGTGGCGGTAGCGGCCGCCGGCATTGGCCTGCCAGAATTCCAGCAGCGCGCCGGGCACGCCGCGGCCGCTCTCGTCGACCACCCGGCCATGGACGATGATGCGCTCGCCGATCGGCATTTCCCCGGGGCGGGCAAAATTGAGGATCAGGTCGTTGTCGTGTTCGCCGATCAGGTCGTGACCGAATACAGGGCCGGTAATTTCGCTGATCGTGCCGTTTAGCGACAACAGCGCCTTTTGCGGCGAGCGCAGCACGGAAGTCTTGTATCCCGGCGTCAACGCCTTGGGGTGCCAGTCGCGGTCGCGCTGGAAAAACGATCCGGTCTCCTTTGGATCTGCCGTCATCATTTCCTCCTCCCGAAGGTTTTCACGGTTTCATCGCATCCAGCGTTTTGCGCGCGATTTTGATCGCGTGGTTGGCGGCGGGCACGCCGGCATAGATCGCCACATGCAGCAGCGCCTCCATGATGTCGTCCGGGGTGGCGCCGGTGTTGGCGGTGGCGCGGACATGCATCGCCACCTCCTCATCCTGCCCAAGCGCCGCGAGCAGGGCGATGGTGACCATCGACCGCTCGCGCTTGGTCCATTGCGGCCGCGACCAGACATGCCCCCAGGCCGCTTCGGTGATCAGCTCCTGGAACGGCGCATCGAACGCGCTCTTCGTCCGTTCGGCCTGATCGACATGGGCATCGCCCAGAACGGCGCGGCGGGTGGCCATGCCTTGGTCGAAACGGTTCTGCTTGTCCGGTTGCGGCATTTGGGGTCCTTTACGACTTTCGCATGAATCCATCGATCAGTGCTGCCAGCCGCTCGGGCTGCTCGACGCAGGGAATGTGGCCGCAGCTCTCGATCAGCTCATAGCGTGCACCCGGAACGAGCGCCGCAGCGGCTTCCACCAGCTCGGCCGGGGCCGCACCATCCTCGTCGCCGGCGAGAAACAGCACCGGCACGGTGATGGTTTTTGCCGCGTCGGTCAGATCGCTGTCCCGGATGGCAGTGCAGGTCTGGATATAGCCTTCGGCCGGCTGGCGCTCGAGCATCAGCCGGTAGCCGCCCAGCTCCTCGGCCCGCGTCTCGTGAAAATTCGGCGTGAACCAGCGCTGCATCACCGCTTCGCCGATGCTGGCCATGCCCTTGTCGCGGATCGCGTCGATCCGGCCGTTCCAGCTCTCGGCCGTGCCCATTTTGGGCGCGGTGTGGGCGAGGATGATCTTCTTCATCAGTTCCGGACGCTTGGCCCACAGCCCTTGGACGATCAGGCCGCCGACCGACAAGCCGCAGAACACGGCCTTTTCGATGCCGAGATAATCGACCAGGCCCGCGAGATCGTCGACCAGATCATCCATGCCGAAATCCCCGTCGCCAGACCCTGTCAGCCCATGGCCGCGTGAATCGTACAGCAGCACTGTGATGCTTTCGGCCAGTTCATCGAACAGAGGCAGCCAGATGCGGAAATCGGTGCCGAGCGAATTGGAGCACACCAAAATCTTCTTGCTGTCGGGATCGCCGATCAGTTCGTAGTGGACGGTGATGCCGTTGATGTCGGCGAATGCCATGCTGGTCTCCTCGAGGTGTCAGGGTAATCAATGACTTTGGTTCGGTATAATGATATTTCAGGCCGAATACATAACCGGGGGGCAATGTATCTTATGGATGCGCGCATAAAATTCCGCCATTTGCAGACCTTTCTGGAAGTAGCCCGCCAACGCAGCGTCAGCAAGGCGGCCGATGCCTTGGCGATCACCCAACCGGCCGTCACCCGCACCATCCGCGAGCTGGAAGAGATACTCGGCGTCGTGCTGTTCGACAAGGATGGCCGTGGCATTCGCATTTCCCACTTCGGCGAGGTGTTCCAGAGACATGCCGGCGAAAGCATCGCCTCGGTCCAGCGTGGTATCGATTCGATCGTCGAAGCGCAGAAATCGGGCGGCCCGCCGATCCGCATCGGTGCGCTGCCGACGGTATCAGCGACGTTCATGCCTGAAGCTGTTGCCGACTTTCTGGCGATTGGCACCGGCAGTCGGGTGACGATCGTGTCCGGCGAAAACCGCATGCTGCTGGCCGCCTTGCGCCAGGGTGAGCTGGATCTGGTGGTCGGGCGCCTGGCGGCGGCGGAGCTGATGGAGGGGCTGCATTATGAGCCGCTCTACAGTGAGGAAGTCACGATCGTCGTGCGGCCGCAGCATCCTTTGCGCGCACGCCGCAATTTCACCTTGGCCGAGCTCAGCCAGTACACCGTGCTGATGCCGACCCGCGGCTCCGTCATCCGACCGTTTGTTGATCGCCTGCTGCTGACGAACGGGATTCCGGAGCTGCCGAGGATGGTCGAGACCGTCTCGGACTCGTTCGGCCGCGCCTTCACGGCTCGTCACGATGCTGTCTGGATCATTTCGCGCGGTGTGGTGGCAATGGAGCTTGAGAGCGGCCAGTTGAGTGAACTGAAGATCGACATGCGCGAAACACGCGGTTCGGTGGGTCTCACGACCAAACCCGGCAGCGCCGACGACACCCCATCGTTGTCGCTGATGATGCAGACGATCCGCAACCATGTCGGTGGCTTGCACGCATCCAGCAGCTATGGTCGATAACGAAATAATCACTGTTTTCCGGGCTTTAGCCCAATGCCTGAGCGTTTGCGCAGGCTGATCCCCCAAAGCTGGCGGGTAGCGGTGGATTACTGAGTCTGTCACAGTTTTCTGAGCAATTGTCTCTTTACAGCCGCAACCGCCGCGCTAGTGTTTCTATGAAAATATAAGGAGTGTGGCCAATGACGAAGATAGGCCATGACGGACATCGCCACGCAGGCCTGATGTCCCATGAAATCGAAGCCCGGATGGTGGTGTTGGAAATCGTCGCCATGACATCGCTGGCCATGGTGCTCGACACGTCTGACGATGGTGACCCGGCGCGCGGCTCGGATATGCTGCAACTGATCCGGGAGACGGTCAACCAGCGCTGCTCCGAACTCGATCTTTCCAGCGGTGCCACCGGCATGGCCGGTCGCTACGCCGACGAACTCGTCAGCACGGCGATGCACTCGCTTTATCCGGACAACAGCTAGGGTCGTTGACTCCGCTTTTGGATTGCTACCCGGGCCCGGAGGGGGTCTGCAGGAGCAGGCCGGAATTGAATAAGCTCCACCGCTTCATCGACGGAAAAAATGCACATGCTCCCAAAAGACCGTGCTGCGTTGCAAAAATGTGATCGCCAAGGCCGTTGCAAATCTGTCATGATCCTAAAATGTTCAGAGTTTGTTAGCCATTCGAACCCAAACTGATGCCGGTCGCAGTGATTTGCCGCGGCCGCCGGACGAGGAGCGCGTTGATCATGTGTCGCTGGGCAGCCTATCGCGGGAATTCCATCTATCTTGAGGATCTGGTCTCGTCGCCTTGTCACTCGCTGATAGAACAGTCGCACTGCGCCACCCGCGCCAAGACGGCCACCAATGGCGATGGTTTCGGCATGGCTTGGTACGGCGACCATCCCGAACCCGGTCGCTATCGCGATATCCTGCCGGCCTGGTCGGACTGCAACCTCAAAAGCCTGGCGCGGCAAATCCGCTCGCCGTTGTTTCTCGCGCATGTGCGCGCCTCCACCGGCGGCGGCACGCGGCGCGACAACTGCCATCCGTTCACCCACGGCCGCTGGTCGTTCATGCACAACGGCCAGATTTCCGACTTCGACCGGCTACGCCGGCCGATGGAAGCGCTGCTCGACGACGACCTGTTTCATGCCCGCGCCGGCACCACCGACAGCGAGTTGCTGTTTCTGCTGGCGCTGCATTTCGGTCTCGACGACCATCCGCTGCTCGCCTTCAGCCGCACCATTGCCTTTGTCGAAAAACTCTCGCGGGATCTGAGCGGCAAGGCGCTGGTCCGCTTCACCGCCGCATTTTCCGACGGAAAATCGCTCTACGCCGTGCGCTACGCCACCGACCGCAAGGCGCCGACGCTCTATGCCGCGCCGATGGGCGCGCTGGGCGGCCACTGCCTGGTCTCGGAACCGCTCAACGACGAGATCGACACCTGGGTGGAAATTCCCGATGGCAGTGCAGTGGTGTTGAGCGAAAAGGGCATGGAGGCGGTTCTTTTTCAGCCGGATCTGGTCGGCAACAAGACCAAACAGCCGAAACTCGAAGCTGCTGTCGCCTAAGGCCGGCTCTGCGCTAAACCAGCTTTTCCGCGATCAGCGCGGCCAGTCGTGCCGCGACCTCATCCTTGGACAGGTCCGGCCAATCCTGCACGCCATCGGCAGCGATGATTTTTACCCGGTTGCGGTCACCACCCATGATGCCGGTCGCCGGCGAGACGTCGTTGGCGACGATCAGATCGGCACCTTTTCGGGCAAGCTTGGCCAGGCCGTTCTGCTCGACATCCTGGGTTTCCGCGGCAAAGCCGACCACCACTTTGGGACGACTGGGATGATGCCCGACGGTTTTCAGGATGTCGGGGTTTTCCGTCAGCAACAGCGGCGCCGGCGCTTCGCCCGGCTGCTTCTTGATTTTCTGGCCAGAGGCATCGGCCACCCGCCAGTCGGCGACGGCGGCCACCATCACCGCAATATCGACCGGCAGGCGCGACATCACCGCGTCGTGCATTTCTTCCGCCCGCTCCACATGCAGTGTGGTTACGCTTTGCGGATCGGGGATTGTGACCGGACCGGAGACCAGGGTCACATCCGCACCGAGTTTCGCCAGTGCCGCTGCAATGGCATGTCCCTGGCGACCGGAAGACCGGTTGGCAATATACCGCACCGGGTCGATTGGTTCATGCGTGGGCCCGGAGGTGACGATCGCGGTCCTGCCGGCCAGCGGCTTTGGACTATCGTCCAGCAGAGATTCGACGGCGGCAACGATCTGCAGCGGCTCGGCCATCCGGCCGATGCCGGCCTCCTTGCTCTCCGCCATTTCGCCGGCCATCGGGCCGATGAAGCGGATGCCGTCAGCCTTCAGCGTTTCGATGTTGCGGACCGTGGGCTTGGCGGCCCACATTTTCGGGTTCATCGCCGGCGCCAGCAGGACCGGGCGGTCGGTGGCCAGCAGCACGGTCGAAGCCAGATCGTCGGCCAGCCCATGCGCCATTTTCGCCATCAGATCGGCCGTCGCCGGCGCCACCACGATCAGGTCGCAGTCGCGCGCCAGGCGGATATGCCCGACATCCTGCTCGTCCTGCCGCGAAAACAGCTCGGTGAACACATGGCTGGCTGCCAGCGCCCCGACGGCCAAAGGCGTCACGAATTGTTGGGCGCCATCGGTCATCAGCGGCGTCACCGAAGCGCCGCGCTCGCGCAGCCGGCGGATCAGGTCGAGGCTCTTGTACGCGGCGATGCCGCCGGAGATAATCAGGAGAATGCGCTTGTTTGTCAGGGACATGGGCAGGCACCGCAATTGCAACAGGTGGCGCGACCCTAGATCGTCGGGCGAAAACATGCAATCGCATGGCGACCGCTTGATCCCGTTCGAACCTTTCGCTAGATTTTGCCCTGGCCGGATGCGGCCAGCCGCCCCGCGGCGTCGCCGTTCGACGCAAAGGTGAATGCATCCACACACAACTACCGATCCACATCCTTGCTCCGGCACACGATGGCGAACGGGTCAGCAATGCGGGCACTGATCTTCCGGTTCGTCGCCAGAAAAGGATGAGGACATGCGTGACTTCCGCGATGCTAAACTGATGGCAAAGGTCCTGCGTCAGGCTTTCGCCGACCGCAACCTGCCGATCACCCACAGCGAAACACTGGAAATCGTTGCCGACCAGTTCGGCCTCGAAGAGTGGAATATTCTGGCCGCCCGTATCGACGCAGCCGAGGCGTCGCCCACAGTGCCGGCCGATGGCATGAAAATCCAGCCGCCGATCCCGATCTTCCGGATTTTCGCGGTCGACAAGGCGATGGAATTCTATCACGATTTTCTCGGTTTTACCGTCGACTGGGAGCACCGCTTTGGCGACGATTTTCCGCTCTACTGCCAGATTTCCCGTGATGGCATGATCCTGCATTTGAGTGAACATGCCGGAGATGCGTCGCCAGGCGCAAAAGCCTTCGTCTGGATGACGGGCGTGCGTGCGCTTCACGCCGAACTGATCGGCAAGAATTATCGCTATATGAAGCCGGGGCTGGAAACGGTGCCCTGGGGTCTGGAAGTGACAGTGACCGATCCATTCAGCAACCGGATCGCCTTCTGCGAAAAGGCCTGATTTTTGGGCGGGCTGCAGGCAGGCAGCCACCCGCGTTTCAAAGTGCCGGCAGCAGGCTCATCAGGTTTTCCGTCACCGGCGCATGCGTGCTTTTCAGCATCGCCAGTGCCAGTCGGGCCTTCAGCGGCGGCCCGTCGATCGGGCGGTAGGCGACGCCATCGAGCTTGATCTGGGTGATCGCCGCCGGCACGATCGACACGCCAAGCTCAGCCGCCACCAGATTGACCACCGACGGCATCTGCGGCGCTTCCTGCGTCACCATCAGTTCGAACCCGGCGTCGCGGCAGGCGCGCACGATGTCGTCGTAGAGGCTGAGGCCCGCCGTGCGCGGAAACAGCACGAAAGGCTCATGGGCAAGCGCCGACAGCGGCAGGCTCTTGTGGCGGGCCAGCGGATGCCGGGCGGGCAGGGCGATCACCATCGGCTCGTCGGCCAGCGGTTTCAGGCGCACCTCGCGCGGGTTTTCCAGGCCCGGGCGGATGAAGGCGGCATCGATCTCGCCGCGCATCAGCTTGTCCATTAGCGCATTGGTGTTCATTTCGGTCAGCGACAGCCGCACATCCGGCCAGCGGTTGCGGAATTTGCGGATCGTGTCGCTGACGGCGGCGTTGAAGGCGGCCGACGCGGTAAAGCCCAGCGACAGTTTGCCGGTCTCGCCGCGATCGGCGCGCTGGGCGGCCAGCTTGGCCTTTTCGGCTGATGCCAGCGCGGCTTTGGCCTCATCGAGAAAGGCGGTGCCGGCGGCCGTCAGCTCGGCGCCGTGCGGCACCCGGTGAAACAGCATCACGCCGATCTCCTTTTCGAGATCACGGATCTGCTGGCTGAGCGGCGGCTGGCCGATCCCGAGCTTTTCCGCCGCCCGGGTAAAATTGCCGGCGTCTGCCACCGCGAGAAAATACCGGATATGCCGCAGCTCCATCGTCATCTCCAAAAGCAATCACAAACACCTGTTCCATATATTGGACAAATGATGGCAGTTTGACTAGATCCAGGATGCGAGATTAGAAAAAGGCCAAAACAATGTTCCGCGCCGCAGAACCCGTCCTCGAAGATGCCGCCGTCCCCGTCAGCAGCCTGCGCCTCATAACCGGCATTTCCGGGACGGCGAATGACGAAAAACTGTATCTCACCAAAGGCACGCCGGCCTAT
>Ga0247730_1000416_pt1 | contig 32371 bp, 30 predicted proteins | sample UWRJL073202C2_FD_180959 | JGI IMG/M metagenome (GOLD analysis project Ga0247730, IMG submission 180959) | Plant litter microbial communities from Arlington Agricultural Research Station in Wisconsin, United States - UWRJ-L073-202C-2 | ecosystem: Environmental > Terrestrial > Plant litter >... | reverse complement strand
GCCGGGCGACCCGTGCGTCACGAGCCGACACCGCGCCGGCGTCGCGCACGGCCGACCGCTGGTAGCGGGCCACGTTGTCGAGGCCCTCGAGCACGCGTCCGAGGTCGTCGGCGTGGCGGATGCTGCGGGAACCGACGTGCGACAGGTCGTCGGCGAAGCCGACCAGGGTCACGACCCGGTCGTCGGCCCACGGATGGGTCGCGGTGTCGACCGCGATGCTGAGCGCCAGGCCACGGGCGACGTCACCGTTACCGTCGAGCGAGATGATCCCGTCGACCGACTCGGGATCGAGCAGCAGCACCGTCCCGTCGTCGCGGCGGCCGATGCTGACCAGGCCCGGCAGTGGCGAGAGGCCCGAGCCCGTCACCTCGACGTCGCGGTCGAGCGTCCACACCGAGCCACGCGCGGTCCATCCCTCCGGGGCCTCGATCGTGGGCTCCTCGTCGAACACCATCGCGAGGCCCCCGTCCGACAGCGATGCCCGGGCCGGGGCGGCGAAGCCGGGACGGCCGTTGAGCGATCGCACCGCGCGGTCGAGCCAGCCGGCGGTCGTGACGTCGGCCTCGTCGCGCAGCCGGCTGCCCGGCGTCGGCGGCACGGGGTCGGGATCGTGCGAGTCGGTCCCGGACGGATCGCGCGTGGCCCACCAGTCGGCGACGGTGGCCGACGCCCGGCGACGGCGGAGCCCGAGGAACGCACCGGCCAGGGCGAGACCACCGGCCACGCCGAAGAACGGGGTCCACGCGCCGTCGACGTGCAGCCCGCCGGCCTCGTCGGCCTGTGTCGCCGAGCCGTCCTCGGCGACCGCGCCGCCCGTGACGTCGACCGGGGTCGCGGGAGCGGGCGCCTCGACCGGCACCTCGGCGACGGCCGCGTGGTCGACGACCTTGAGGCCCGGTCCGACCGCGTCGGACGGAAGCTTCAGCACCCATCCGGGGTGGATCAGGTCGGCCTTCTGCAGCTTGCGGCCGTCAGGCTGCTCGATGTCCTTGTTGAGCTCCCAGATCTCCTGGTAGCGACGGCCCTCGCCGAGGTATCGGTCGGCGATGTCCCACAGGGTGTCGTAGTGACGGCCCTCCGGCGGCTTGACGTCGTAGTAGGTCGTGACGCCCAGCGCGACGTCCGTCGTGGTGGCGCGGTCGAGGTCACCGAGGGTCGGCAGCGTCCCGTCCGGCAGCTCGGCGGGCAGGACGACCTGCGGCACCGTGGCTGTCACGATCTGGCTGGGGGCGGCGGCCTCGGACGTGTCGGACGACGTGGCAGCGTTGGCCGACGACATGCCCACCGAGGTGACGGCAGCGAGCAGGACGATCGACGCGATCAGCCGTCGCGCGAGCGTCTGCGTGCCGATCCCGCCACCGGGGATGTGGGGCGCCAGCCCGCTCTTGCGTCGCTCGGCGACGGCCTCGACCAGCAGGCACACCACGAAGTGCGCCCAGGCGAGCCACACCACGACGGCCAGCACGGCCAGCACGGTCTCACCGGTGGTGGGCGTGCTGAGCCAGTCGACCGACGGGGCCTCGTCGGGCCACGGGGTGCCGAAGGCGGCCAGCAGGCCGATGGGGACGCCCACGACGATCGCGATCGTGCCGACCAGGGCCGCAGCGCCCTGCGCCACCTGCGCCAGGCGGTTCGGCGGCTCGGTGATGGCGGGGAGCCGGTTCTCGGGAGAACTGTCGATGGTCGAAGGCATCGTGCGCTCCTGTGGGGTCGGGGTCAGTAGATGACGGCGGGGGGCTGGTTCGGCGCCTGGACCTCCTGGACCGGCACCACCTGACGGATACGCATCGTGAAGCCGTCGCCGAGGTTCTTCATGTCGGTCCCGTCGCCGTAGCTGACCTGCCACGCGACGGTGATGTCGGCGTAGAAGGCGTCGTCGACCGTGGCGGGGATCGGCTTCGTCGCGTATTTGCGCGCCGACGCCGACGAGCGGGGGAACGTGATCGAGCAGGCGTCGGCCGGCTGGTCCTTCGGGGCGGCACCCTCGCGGTACGGCGTCGAGGGGACGCAGGTGGTGCCGGGGATGCCTTGCTGGTTCGGGTCGATCGTGATCGACGTCGCCCGCGCCTCCATGACGACCCCGTTGACGTCGATCCGCCGGTACGGCGCGCCGTCGGGCTGGCCCTGGTACTGGCCGTCGTCGACGACCTCGGTGGTGAGGGGGTCGAGCCAGCGGAACGTGAAGAACGTGGGGACGCCCACGATGGGCGTGGTGTTGGGGCGGGTCCGCATGAACGGGATCGGCATCTGCGTCGTCGAGCCGAACTGCTTCCACAGGAAGTCGGTGATGGGGTTGTGACGGTCCTCGATGTCGGTGCCGTTCTTGACGAAGACGATCGACAGCTCCAGCGTCCGCTCACGGCCGCCCGCGTAGGTGTCGAAGTCGATGCCGCCCAGGCACGTCATGAGCATGTAGCGGCCCTCTTCGGGACGCGGGTTGAACGGGGTCTGGATCGCCGGCGGGATCTCGCTGTAGCGGCACTGCTGCAGCTTCTGGTTGCCGTACCGCTCGCGCAGTGTCTGCACGTCTCCGTCGCCGCCGACCGACACGCACGACATGCCCATGCCGCCACCGTTGGCGTACACCGAGCAGGACTTCGCCGGGGCGTCGTAGTGCGCCTGCTTGGTGCCGTCGCTGAGATCGGGAAGATCGCCCGACGGAGGAGTCGACGTGTCGCAGTCGGGATTCCTGATCGGGCAGACCGCCTGCGCCGGGCCCGACGACAGTGCGACCACACAGAGGCCGGCGATCAACGTGGCGAGAAGGGTGCCGACTGTGAGGCGCCTGATGTTCATGACGGCGGACCCCCCGGGCAGGTTCCGGAGCTCTCGACGGTCTTGAGCACCCACTGTCCGGACGACTTGCTCAGCGTCGCGATCTCCTTGAACCAGATGTCCTCGTTCTTGCCGACGATGTCGTTGTTCTTGTCGCGGATGCCTGTGGTCGGGGCCCACGAGCACATGGTCAGCTTCGCCCGGTCGCCGGTGGTCTCCGAAGAGAGGACCTTCACGTCCCCTTCAGATGCCACTTGGTAGGAGTTCTTCGCGGACACGTCGATCGCGCTCACGAACTCGCGGAGGACGGACTTGCTCGTTCGCTGCTCGAGACCTGGCACGAGCTTGCCTTGATTGATGGAGGCCGCCAGGGTCTCGTTGATGTCGGTCCAGGCCAGCACGGCTTCGTCGTTCTGGTACGTCGCCCAGTCCTGGATCTTCCAGGTCACGCCGTTCGCGCCGGCAGGCTGCGTCGCCGGCTCCGGTGTCGGCGCGGGCGTCGTGGTTGCGGGAGCGGCGGTCGTCGCCTTCGTCGGATCGGCCGCCGGCTCGTCGTCACTGCCGCCGCTGCACGCCGAGAGCAGTCCGCTCATCGCCACGATCGCTGCACCTGTCGCCAGCCAATGCCGCATCACTGCAGGCTCCCCCCGGAGTTAGTCGTGCCGAACCAGACCCCCACCATACCGAGATTCCCCTCCAACGCCGACACGAACCCGGGGCATCGGGCATGACCCGGGCCCGGGCGCGCGGCGGTCGTCATGACGGAGGACCCCCCGGACACGTGCCGGTGTCGTCGAACGCCCGCAGCACCCACTGGCCCGAGGCGCTGCTGAGCTCGGCCTTCTGCCGGTACCAGATCTGCCCGTCATCGCCGACGATCTTGCCGCTGCTGTCGCGAATGCCCGTCGTGGGCGCCCACAGGCACATGGTCAGCGTGGCCCGCGTGCCTTCGGTCTTCGCCGACAGGACCTTGACGTCCCCCTCCGTCGCGACCGTGTACTTGTTCTTGGTGGACGCGTCGATGGCACTGACGAACTTGCGGAGCACCGACTTGCTCGTCTTCTGCTCCAAGCCGGGCACGAGCGAACCCTGGTTGATCGACGCGCCCAGTGCTTCGTTGATGTGCGTCCACTCGATCACCGCTGGATCACCCTGGTACCGCGCGAAGTCCTGGATCCTGAAGGTCACACCGTTCGGCCCGGGCGGCTGGGTGGCAACCGTCGGCTCAGGTGCCGGGGCGGGCGTCGTGGTCGCGGGAGCGGCGGTCGTCGCCTTCGTCGGATCGGCCGCGGGCTCGTCGCTGCCGCCACTGCAGGCCGCGAGCAGTCCGCTCATCGCCACGATCGCTGCGCCTGTTGCCAGCCAATGCCGCATCACTGCAGGCTCCCCCCGGAGTTAGTCGTGCCGAACCAGACCCCCACCATACCGAGATTCCCCTCCAACGCCGACACGAACCAGCTCATCCCGCATCACCCGGGTCCTTGCACTCCTCGGGCGCGTCCTCGTCGGTCTCGTCCTCGTCCTCGTCCTCGTCGTTCCCACCGTCGCCGTCCTGGTCCGCGTCATCGGTCGGCTTGGGCGTGCAGGGTGTCACCTCGACCTCGGGCGGGACGGGCGGCGCTGTCGCCGTCGGGGCGCTGGTGGCGGGGGGTGCGACGGACGGGGGCGCGACGGTCGGCACCTTGCCGCTGTCGGGCTTCGAGATGCCGCTGACCGGGCGCGCCAGCGCCTCGCCGCTCGCCTCGAGCACGGGCCGGTTGATGATGCCCAGCAGGATCGCCTTGATGTTGATGCTCGTCGAGACCGAGACCGCTGTGAAGTCGCCCGCGGGGTCCTGGACCGTCTTGAGCACGGCCCGGCACGACACCAGCTGCACGTCACGGGCCATGGCCGTCGCGCAGTAGTCCTGGGCCGCGGCCAGCGCCTTGGCGGGGACGAGGTCGAGCCGCGGGTCGGTGACGTCGATGGCCTGGGCCCCTGCACGGGCCGCCTCCTGCGCGTAGGCGATCGCCCGCCCCTTGCCGTTGAGCTGGCGGCCGCCGTCGATGACGAGGGCCGCGAGCATCAGGATCGCCAGCGACACGATGACGACGAACGGCGTGATGGACCCGCGCTCGTCGCGGATCCTCATCGGTAGCCCCGGTAGCGGTCCAGCGGGCTCGTGAACGTCCGGAAGATCTTGACCTCCGTGAGCGGCAGCGCCCCGAGATCGCTCAGGTCGAGCGTGCAGCGAACCGTCACCGTGACGGTGTCGATCGCCTGCGGGTCGTTGGGATCGGGCAGGCCGAAGGCGTTCGCGGACAGCACCGGCGGATCGGCGGCCGCGGTCTTCTCGCACGACGGTGGCGCGTCGTGCATGGAGTCCTTGACGACCTGGTTGACGACCTTGGTGACGTCGCCCCGCGTGTTCTGGGCCGTCGCGGCGCGGGCGGCGTCCCGGGCGGCCTGGTCGACCAGGTTCTCGGTCTGCGCATAGCGGCCGAACGCGATGATCAGCATCAGCAGCGCGAGCAGGAACGGTGCGACGATGACCAGCTCGAGGCTGGCGGTGCCGGCGTCACGTCGAGTCGTCCTCATTCGCGCGTGTCCCCACGGAACTGCTCCAGCGTCGCCTCGGACGACTGCTGGACGTCCACGGCCCCACCCAGCGGCAGCACGACCTTGCCGATCACCAGCATCGTGACGCGCCCCGTCTTGGTGTCGATCGAGCCGACGGCGGTCACGTCCTTCAGCCGGCCGATCTTGGAGGCGTAGCCCTCCGTGACCTGCTCGGCCGCCGACACGAACGCATCGGGATCGGCGTTGTTGCCGGCCAGACGCAGGTACGAGACACCTTCGCGCGATGCCGACTGCGCCGTGTTGACGGAGTAGAAGTACAGCCCCGCCTGGATGATCGTGAAGATCAGCAGCAGGAAGACCGGCGCGATGATCGAGAACTCGATCGCGCTGGTCCCCCGGTCACGGCGTGTTGCTGCCCTGCTTGATCTTGTCGGAGTTGTCCTCGACCACGGTCTGGATGACGCGGGCGACGACGAGCGCCAGGACCACCAGGACGGCCGAGATGATCGCCCACTCGATCGCGGAAGCGCCTCGCTCGTTGAAACCCTGGCGGCGGGCACGGTCAGCGCGGGAGCGCACGAACGTGATGATGCCCATGGCGTAGAACACTTCGGCTGACACGAATTTTTCCCCCGATACATGGGCCGTCACTCAACCGAGCTGACTGACGGCGGGATAGGCCAAGAATACCAAGAACGCGACGCACATGAGCAGTTGCGCCATCAGCATGGACTGCGAGCTCTCACCCGCAGCGCCTTCGATGTCGACCATCTCCTTGCGGCGCATGCTCTCGGCGCGCGCCATGAGCGACATGCGGATGCGCGCGCCCTCGTCACCGGCGAGCGCGAGGGCCGACGCGAGGTCGCGCAGCTCCTCCACGCCGAGGTCGCGACCCAGCCGCGCGATGCCCTCCCACGGGGTCCAGCCCATGATGCGGGCGTTGGACAGCGCCTGTCGCATGCGGACCATGGCCCAGTGGTCGCCGAACGACGACGCCGCCATGAGCGCCTCGGGCAGGCCACGCCCACCGGCGAGGTTCATCGCGACGAGGTCGAGGAAGGCACCCGTCACGTGGCGGAAGTCGCGGCGCCGCTTCTCGGCCTCGCTGTGCAGCGTCAGGTCGGGCAGGAAGAAGCCGAAGACGGCGCCGGCCAGGGCCAGGACGATCGGCACGCCGATTCCGCCGACCAGCCCGCTCAGGCGCACCACGACGGGCAGCCAGACGAAGGCGCCGAGCGCCAGCAGCGCCTTGGTACCCAGGTGCGTCGACATCGAGCGGTTCATGACCGCGAGGTCCTCGCGGGTGCGCATGAGCTGCCAGCCGCGGGCGCCGACCTCGGCCTCGATGCGCTCGCCGAGGGTCGTCCGCACCCGGTCGAGCCGTCCGTCGAGCTCGGCGCCCGCGGCGCTCGCCGTCATCGACCGGCGCGGACGGCGCTGACGGTCGAGCCGGTGGAGGGTGGCCGCGACGCCCGGGACGGGACGGCGCAGCGCCAGCACGATGACCAGCACACCCGCACCGACGCTGGCTCCGGCCAGCAGCTCGAGGATCATGCGTCGGACCTCGACGCGCCCGGGACGTTGGTCATGCCGGGGGTGATGAGGAACCGCTCGGGCTCCGCGACACCCGACAGGCTGCGCAGCCACAGGACGCTCAGACCGAAGACCGCCAGCACCCCGGCGAGCACGAGCTGGCCCTGCAGGGTCCCGTAGGGCTCGACGTACTGGCGGTTGAACAGCACCAGCAACGTGGCCACGCCGACGATGACGCCGACGACGACCTGGACGCTGCGACGGGTGCTGCGGCGGCTCGACTCGACCCGGCGACGGACGTCGAGCTCGTCGCGGGCCGACGTGGCGAGCGCCGTCAGGACGTCACGCAGGCCGGGACCGCGCAGGCGGGCGTTGAGGATCAGCGCCGCGACGACGAGATCAGCCGACGGGTCGTCGAGGTCCTCGGAGAACTTCATCAGCGCGTCGGGCAGGGGCTCGCGGACGCGGAGACGGTCGACCAGCAGGTTCAGTGACGGCCGGATCGACGGCGCGGCGTTGACCGCCGTGGCCGGGATGGCCTGCTCGAGGCCGACGGCGCCGGCGATCGTGTCGCGCAGGGCCTCGATCCAGCCGGCCAGGCCCTCGATGCGGCCGATCGCGGCCCGCTCGTACCGCGCACCGCCGAAGGCCCGGTCCCAGAACGCCACGAGCACGCCGAGGACGACCGCCAGCACGACCCACCGGGTCACGACCAGCACGACGACGCCGACCAGGAGGCCAGCGAGGACCTGCTGGCTGCGACGCCGCGACGTGCGCGTCTGCAGCGCGCGCCGGCCCGGGGTCGCGCCGGCGACGGTGTCGGACGGCTGGTGGCTGAACGCGTAGTAGAGCAGCACGCACCCCAGACCGGCCACGGCGCCGGCCGTGATCGAGAGCGGGACGCGGAACTCCTCGAGCATCAGGCCCACCGTCCGTGGACCATGGGCCGGTAGCCGTGGTCCTCCAGGTCGGCGACGCACCCGATCGGCGAGTGGGCCGCCGCGCGCCCGTCGGGATCGGGGGCGAAGACCTCGTTCGAGAGCACCTGACCGTCGTGCCCGACGACCTCGCGGATGCTCTCGACGACACGGGTCTGCGTGCCACCCGTGGCGTGGTCGTTGCGCTTGCGCAGGAAGACGACGAAGTCGAGGGCGCCGGCGATCAGCATCGTGGTGGCCTCGAGCGGCAGCCGCTCCCGGCTCTGGATCGCGTACGTGCCGATGCGGTTGAACACCTCGAGCGAGGAGTTGGCGTGGATCGTGGACAGCGAGCCGTCGTTGCCCTGGCTCATCGCGTTGAGCATCGTGACGATCTCGTCGCCGAGCACCTCGCCGACGATGACCCGCGACGGGTTCATGCGCAGCGAGCGCCGGACCAGCTCGGCCATCGACACGTGGCCGAGGCCCTCGGAGTTGCCGAGGCGCTCCTCGAACGACACGACGTTGGGGTGCAGGTCCTCGTACTCGCCGAGTCCCACCTCCAGCGCGCGCTCGACCGTGATGAGCCGCTCCGACGCGGGGATGACGTTGGCCAGCGCCCGCAGCATCGTGGTCTTGCCGGCGTTGGTGGCTCCGGCGATCATGATGTTCTTGCGGGCCAGGACCGCGGCCTTGAGGAACTCGCCGATGTCGGCCGACATCGTGCCGTTCTCGACCAGCTCGTCCAGGAACACCCGGCCGAGTCGCGCCTTGCGGACCGAGATCGACGGCCGGGCGCACACGTTCATGACGGCCGACAGACGCGATCCGTCGGGCAGCCGCAGGTCCAGCTGCGGGTTGGCGGAGTCGAACGGACGGCTCGACAGACCCGTGTGGGCCGCGAGCACCTGCACCAGCTCGATGAGCTCCTCGTCGGTCTCGGCGACCGGCGGATGACGCTCCTCGCGGCCGTCGCCGTACTGCACGAAGACGTTGTCGCAGCCGTTGATGTCGATGTTCTCGACCTCGGGATCGGCCAGCAGCGGCTCGAGCCGGCCGACACCGAACAGCGCCGAGTGGATCGCCGACGCGACGCTCGCCTCGACGTCGGACGGGATGGGCGAACGCCCCTCAGCCACCTCGTACCGTGCGTGGTCCTCCAGCACCTGGACGATGAGCGAGCGGGCGAACTCGCGCTCGTCGTCGGCGTTCATCGGCGTGATGCCGGAGATCTGGTCGCGACGACGCTGCTCGTTGAGGCGGTCGGCGACCTGCCCGCGCAGGGTCCGGACCAGGTCGTGATCGATCACGAGGTGACCTCCAGGTCGTGGTCGGTGGGCGGCTGGTCGGTGGACGCGTGGTCGGCGGCCAGGAACGCGCCCGCGGTGCGTGCCGCCAGCCCGTCGACGATGGGCTGCGCCGACCGCACCAGCGCGGTCCGCGCGGGGCTGCCGGTCACCTGTCCCAGGAAGAACGCTGCCCCGGTCGTGTCGTGGGCGAGGTGGTGCACGGCCTCGACGGGCGTCTGCGAGCGGACGATCGCGTCACGGATCTCGGCGACGGCACGCGATCGCTTGGGTGGGGCGACCACGACGACGTGCACCGGGGCCCCGGCCTCGCCGCCGAGGCCGTCGCTGACCTTGCGCAGCCGCTCGCGCAGGTGGACGACGTTGCTCGGCACGGCGTCGACGACCAGCACGACGGCCGAGGCCGACGACAGGATCGCGTTCTGCGGTGTCTCCGCACCGATGCGACCGAGGTCGACCACGGTGTCGATACCCGGGAGCTCGGCGAACAGCGACCCCAGGGGCCCCCACTGCCCGAGACCCGCGGCCTGCTCGGGCGTCGTCATGCCGGTGATGACCTCGAGCCCGCCGACGATCTGCTCGGTGTGCTGGCGCACCAGATCGGGGTACAGCGACCGACGTCCGGCCGCGACCAGGTTGAGCAGCCCGGGATTCGGGTCGAGGGGCTCGCCGTCGGCACCCGGCATGCGCAGCGCCACGTCACCGCCGGACGGATCGCACTCGACCATGATGCTGGGCCGCGGCCACAGCGCCGCGAACAGCATCGACGCCGTCGTGACCCCGGGTGACCCCTTGGCGGAGGCGATCGCGAGCAGGCCCATCTCAGCCCCCGCAGGTCTTCTGCAGGGCGCCGTCGTCGACGTTGCCGATGAGCGCCGGCGTGACCGAGGAGTCCTCGATGCCCTGGGAGACGGTGGACAGGCACGACAGGTCGATCGCGACGACGATCGACGTCTCGTCGCCCCCGGCGCCGCCGATCGAGCCGGACTGCTGCTCGCCGACCGACACCAGCTCGGCGTAGACGGTCTGCCGCTCGCCACCGTCGGACGAGCCGACGTCGAGGGCCAGCTGGTCGCCGGACTGCAGGCCACGGATGAACGGCGAGGAGTCGACCGCGATCGTGAGCCGCGTCTGGTCGGCGGCGACGCCCGGCTCGTCGGAGATCATCGTGCGCATCACGATGGTGCCCTCCAGGAGCCGGGCGGCAGCGGTCTTGCCGACGATGCTGTCGCTGTCGGACGACGGCACACCGCCGTCGAAGCCCTCCGGCAGGCTGACGGTCGTCAGGTCGTCCGCCGAGATCGTCGCTCCCTGCGCGACCTCGCGACTGACCTGGACGAAGGAGGAGCGCTCGCCCGACTGGATCGCGAGCCAGGCCGACGCGAGCGCGCCCCCGACGATCAGGATGACGGCGAGACCGATCAGGGCCGGGCGCGACTCGCGGGTCGAGGGGAGCCGCGAGACGGACGCCGGGCTCGCGCTGGATCTGGCCATGTGTGGGGACCTCTCGGGAGTGAAGCAGGGGTCATCCGCGGAAGCGATCCGTCCCCCGACGGTGCATCAAGCACCATGGTGGCACGGGAGCCGCGGATGCGCGCGAGCGTACAGAGACTCTCATGCCGGGGGTCTCAGGGGGTGGCAGCGCCCGGACCGGGGACGGCCGGCGCCGTGGCGGAGGGCTGCTGGCGCTGCTGCTCCTCCTTCTTCTCGTTCTCCGAGGTCTTCTTGAAGGCCTCGGTCACGGCGAGCCCCGCGATGATGACGGCGACCACGATGATGCCCACGACGACGGCCGGCCAGGTGCGCGGATGGTCGCGCCACGTGCGGCGGCTGCCGTGCAGCAGCGCCGACCGGAGCTGCCGACGCCGCATCGCATCGGCCTCGAGCACGTAGCGCTCGGCGTTCGGCGTGTTCTGCATCGCGGTGCGCGGGCCGGACGTCGTGCGGGGCGCGCCGTTCGGCTCGGTCATCGCCGGACGCTCCGCAGGGCGACCGCACCCGCGATGCGCAGGAAGGCCTCCCGGGTGGCCGGCGTGACGCGGGCCGGGTCGTACGCATGGCCCTCCTGCAGGTACGGATCGGGCGGCACGACGACGACCGACGTCGAGAGCCCGGCGGACGCGCCGGTCACCCGCAGCGCCTCGCGGTAGGACTGCTCGTGCGGGCAGACCACGACGTGCACCGACACCGACGCGGCGACCGGGTTGACCAGCCGCACGCGCTCCAGGGCGGTGCGCAGCGCCGCGACGCCGAGCTCGCCGGGACCCGTCACGATGACGGCCTGGTCGGCCCGGGCCAGCGCGGCGTGGCCGGCCTCGCCGCCGTCGTTGCCGACGTCGAGCAGGTTGAACGTGTGATCGGCGCGGAGCCGGTCGAGGACGCCCACGACGTCGGCGCGGGTCAGTCCCTGGTCCCAGCCGGAGCCGTCGACCAGGCCCAGGCCGCTGGGCGCGACGGGTGGCGACGACGCCTCGGACTCGGCCACCAGTGTGCTGACGGACCGCACGCCGTCCGCACCGAACGCACCAGCCAGGGACGGGGTGCCCTGCTGGACGTCGACGACGACCGAGCGGTCCTCACGCATCGCCATGAAGGCGGTGCCGACGCCGACGGCGACCGTCGTGCAGCCGACGCCGCCCTTGCCGGACAGGAAGGTGACGATCCGCCGGTCGGTCTGGCGCTGGCGCACCGCGTCGACGATCTGCCGCTCGGTCTGCACCGTCACGGCGGCATCGGGCGTCACCAGGCCGCGCGCGACGGTCTTGAGGAGGCGGGAGGTCTGGCGCGGCACGGGCGGGGCACCGGCCCCGGACAGCTGCCGCTCGAGCTCCGACGGCGCGCGGACCGTCTCGACGGGCTCGGCCGACGCCGGAGCGGCCGGCTGGGCGGCACCGTCCTGCGGGCGCAGGTACACGACCGGGGCCCGTGGCTCGAGATCGTCCTCGGGCTCCGGTGCCGGGCGCCGCGGTGCGACGGGCTCGCCGAGGCCCAGGCTGCGGGGGTCGATGCCCATGCGGGCGAGGTCGCCGGCGGCGCCCTGTGCCTGGCGGCGGTCGCGGATCGTCGGGTCGACCGGCTCGTCGCCCGTCCCCTCGGTGTCGTCGGCCATCAGAAGATCCCCCCGATCCGCTGGTAGATGCCCAGCGCGCCGCACAGCACCACGAGCAGGTCGACGACGACCAGGAACTCCAGGACGTTGAGCAGTCGCTTGACCCTGGCCCGGGTGATGTCGGACATCGGGGCCGAGGTCACGCCGATAGCGGCGAGCATCGCCGCCGCGACGACGACCGCCAGCCACGGGGCAGCCTCGGCGTGGTCGATCGTGAGCTGGGCGGCCACGAACGCGATGACCACCAGGCCGGCGGTGCGCAGCGGCAGCATGTGCGGCGTGCGCGAGAACAGCCGGGACCGCAGGGTCGCCGCCGCGGCGAGGCTCACCGCGAGCGTGCGGTCCCACGGGTCGTCGCGCAGGTCGAGGGCGATGCCGCCCCAGACCACGACGAGCGCGATGCCGACCAAGGAGCCGACCAGGACGGCGTTGCTGGCGCGATACCGGGCCTGCAGCGCCGCGAGGTCGAGCCGGCCCACGTGCCGGACGCGGTAGTCGGCGCTGGCGACACCGCCGACCGACAGCGAGATGAGCGGGATCGTGCCGACCGTCAGCAGCGCCAGCACCGGCAGGACGCGGGTGGCGTGCTCGACCGGGGCCGAGGTGGCGTCGACGACGGCGTGGGCCAGGCCCACGACGAGCAGCACGACGGCGGCCGCGAGGTGACCCGTGGCGGCCGGTGTCAGGAGCCGGGCCACGCCGGCCGCGACGGCGACAGCGGCCACCGCGAACGCCAGGACCTCCCAGTCGTCGACGTCGGCGCGCTCGCCGATCGCTGCTCCCAGCACCGCGGCCCACAGCATCGCGACGGCCGCCGCGACCTGCGCATCGAGCACCCGGGCCAGCGTGGCGGCCCACCACGTCGCGAACAGCAGCGCGGCCACGGCGAGGGCCGCCGGGACCGGGTCGCCGACGTCGGACAGCGTGTCGGACGTGCCGTAGCGCGTCGCGAGCCACGACCCCACGCCCAGCACCGCGAGCAGCGCCGAGGCCAGGAGCACGGTGTACGACCGGGTCGTGAGGGTCGACCACACCCCGCCGGAGGCGTCGACGCTGTCCTCGACCGTGTCGCGGACGTCCTCGACCGTCGCGGGTCGCACGTCGTCCTGCTGGGCGCGCAGCTCGAGGACGTCACCGTCGAGCACGCCCGCGTCGCTCAGCGTCTGCGAGAGGGTCAGCGCGGCGCCGCCCAGGTGCGCGAGCGTCCAGCTGGTGGGTGATCCGGACGTCGCGTCAGGGGCGGCGAACCGCATGACCTGCGGCAGCACGTCGGCCAGCGGGAGACCGCTCGGGAGCGCGAGGTCGATCGTGCGATCGGCGGTGACCACCGTGACGCGGCTGTAGGCGGTCTGCACCGGCTCGTACCCCCGCTTCGCCTCGTCGGACGACCGGGACGCCTCCCTTGCGGGGCCCCGTGCCGGTTGCGAGCATATCGTTGGGCCAGCGACCTCACACGACACGAGGACCGCACTGACCGGATCCGGGGACTCATGACCACGACGTTGGTGAAGCGACCGGCTCGCATCGAGCCGCCCAGCACCCAGACGAGCCCGCTGTCGATCGAGGCCCCGCCGATGCGCGGGCAGGCCGCCCCGGCCATGGCGGGCGCCAGCATGATGATGATGCCGATCATGAGCGGCACGGGGTCCGTGACGGTCGCCATCACGCAGCGCGACCGGCCCATCGTGGCCGTCGCGGCGATGCTGGCCCTCATCGGCTCGATCGCGATCGGTGTCGTGATGATGATCAGCCAGCGCAGCGGCACCAAGCGTCAGGTCCGCGAGGGCCGCGAGCGCTACCTCGACTACATCGAGGCGCTGCGGCACACGGTGCGCGACCAGATCGCCGACCAGCGCGCCGAGCAGTCGTGGCGGCATCCCCGCACCGACGAGCTGCTCGACATCTGCCGCGACAACGCCCGGCGGTGGGAGCGTCGGCCCTCGCACGCCGACTTCCTGTCGGTGCGGCTGGGCACCGGCGAGGTGCCGCTCGCGTCGGGCCTGACGCTCGACGCCGACACCGGCCCGCTCAACGACTTCGACCCCGTGTGCCTGCAGGCGGCGCAGGAGCTCATCGAGCGGTACGCGCTGCTGCGCGACCAGCCCATCACGCTCGGGCTGGCCGGCGTGGGGCAGACCAGCGTCATCGGCCGGGCCCCGCTGCGCCGCGCGATGGCGACGACGATGGCGCTGCAGCTCGCGGCGCTGCACAGCCCCAACGACCTCCAGATCGCGCTGGTCCGCTCCGACGACACCGCCGCCGACTGGGACTGGATCAAGTGGCTGCCGCACGCGCAGTCGCAGGCGTTCGACGGCGACCTGCAGGCCCGCCGGGTCGAGGCCGACGTCCCGTCGATGGTCGACCTGCTCGCGCCCGAGCTCGAGTCCCGGCTCGACCGGCTCCAGCGGGCCCGCGGCGGCGCCGTCGGCGGACCGCACCTCGTCGTGATCGTCGACGGCGAGGGCCTCCAGCCCGGCCACCACGTCACGTCGCCCGATCCCCAAGTGCCGCTCGCGGCGCTCGGCGTGCACGTCGTCTCGCTGCTGGACTCCCAGCGTCAGGAGCCCGAGACGGTGCAGGAGCGGATCGAGATCGGCGACGACGGATCCGTCGCGCTGGGCTCGCGTCCCGCGCCGTTCACGATCGACATGTCGGCGCCCGGCCTGCCCTCGGCCGTCGCCCGCGTGCTGTCCGCCCTGCGCCTGACGGTCGAGGACGCCGGCGACACCGACGGCCTCACCGACACGGTCGGCCTGCCCGAGATCCTCGGCGTCCGCGACCCGGCCAAGCTCGACCTCGGACGCTCGTGGCGTCCGCGCGCACTGCGCGACCTGCTGCGTGTCCCGATCGGCGTCGGCGCGACCGGTCAGACGGTCTGGCTCGACCTCAAGGAGTCCGCGCACGGTGGCATGGGCCCGCACGGGCTGGTCGTCGGCGCCACCGGATCCGGCAAGTCCGAGATGCTGCGCACGCTCGTCAGCTCGCTGGTCATCGGCCACGGCCCCGACCGGCTCGCCCTGATGCTCGTCGACTTCAAGGGCGGCGCGACGTTCGCGTCGATGGAGCACATCCCCCACATCGCCGGCATGATCACCAACCTGCAGGACGACCTGACGCTCGTCGACCGCATGCGCGACGCACTGTTCGGCGAGATGCAGCGCCGCCAGGAGATCCTCAAGGAGGCCGGCAACCTGCCCAACGTCACGGCCTACCAGGACCGCATCGACGCCGGCGAGCCGCTGGAGCCGCTGCCGCACCTGCTGGTCATCGTCGACGAGTTCTCCGAGCTGCTGACCGCCAAGCCCGACTTCGCCGAGCTGTTCGTCGCGATCGGCCGCATCGGACGATCCATCGGCGTCCACCTGCTGCTGGCCACGCAGAAGCTCGAGATGGGCAAGATCCGCGGCCTCGAGTCGCACCTGTCGTACCGGATCAGCCTGCGCACGTTCTCCGAGGGCGAGAGCCGCGACGCGATCGGCGTCCCCGACGCGTTCCACCTGCCGCCCGAGCCCGGATCGGGCTACCTCAAGGTTGACACGACGGTGTTCGACCGGTTCAAGGCCGCGCTGGTCTCCTCGACGTACGTGCCGCCGGTCGACGGCCCCAAGACCGCGGTGCCCGTCGTCCCGTTCGTGGCCCTCAACGGCCTCGGCGCCTGGCTCGCCCAGCAGGCCGCGGCCGAGGCGCAGGTCGAGAAGGTCGCCGCCGAGCGCCCGACGTCGTCGACGGTGCTCGACGTCCTGTGCGACCAGATCGCCGCGGCGGGCGCCGCCGACGTGCGCCCCGTCTGGCTCGAGCCGCTGCCGTCGGAGCTGCCGCTGGGCGACCTCGTCTCGATCGACGACACCGCCGACCCGACCACGTGCGTCGCGGTGCTGGGCACGGTCGACGACCCCACGCACCAGAGCCAGTTCCCGCTCGCCTGGGACTTCACAGGCGGTGGCGCCAACCTGGTCGTCTCCGGCTCGCCCCAGACCGGCAAGTCGACGCTGATCCGCACCATGGTGCTGTCGATGGCGATGGCGTACGCGCCGGGCGACGTGTCGTTCTACTGCATCGACTACGGCGGAGGCTCGCTCAGCGCGCTGCAGCGCGTGCCGCACGTCGCATCCGTCGCCTCGCGCGTCGACCCCGAGCGCATCAGCCGCACCGTCAACGACGTCCGTGCTGCCCTCAACCACCGCGAGTCGATGTTCCGGGAGCACGGCCTCGAGTCGATGGCGGCGTTCCGTCGTGCGCGGGCCGCCGGCTCGCTGGGCGACGAGCCGGGCGACATCTTCCTGATCGTCGACGGCTGGGGCACGTTCCGCGACGAGTTCGACGACCTCGACTACGCGATCGCCGACCTGGCGGCCCGTGGCACCAACTTCGGCGTCCACGTCATCGTGACGGTCACGCAGAACATGCAGGTCCGCATGCGCATGCAGGGCTCGATGGGCGGACGCCTCGAGCTGCGCATCAACGACGCGTACGACTCGGAGTTCGACCGCAAGATCATGGAGCAGATCCCACGGGAGATCAACGGCCGCGGCATCACCGGCACCCGCCAGGCGGCGAACCTGTTCCAGGCCGCCCTGCCGGTGCTCGAGCTGCCCGACACCACCGGCACCGATCTCGGGGGCGCCGAGTCGGCCCAGCAGGCCCTGATCGACGGCATCGTCGCCAAGTGGGGCGATCGCAGCGTCACGAAGGTCGCGGTGCTCCCGCGCCTCGTGCCGTTCGTGGACCTGCCGCCCATCCAGCTCGGCGACAAGGGCGTCCTGGTCGGCCTGTCCGAGCTCAACCTCGGGCCGGCCGAGATCGACATCTACGGCGCCGACCCGCACCTGCAGGTCTACGGCGACGGCGAGACGGGCAAGTCCAACCTCCTCAAGCTGCTGATCAAGAACCTGGTGTCGGCCCACACGCCCGACGAGATCGGCATCGTCGTGGTCGACTACCGCCGGTCACTGCTCGACGTCGTTCCCGAGGACTACCTGCTGACCTACGCCACGAGCCTCGACCAGACCGCGACGATGGCGGCGGAGGTGTCGTCCGCGATCCTCGCCCGCGTGCCCGGGCCCGACGTGACGTCCGAGCAGCTGCGCAGCCGCACGTGGTGGTCGGGCCTGGAGGTCTTCGTCATCGTCGACGACTACGACCTCGTCGCCACCTCGCAGGGCGATCCCCTCCGGGCGTTCGTCGACCTGCTGCCGCAGGGCCGTGACCTGGGCTTCCACCTCGTGCTCGCCCGGCGGACCGGCGGCATGTCCCGGGCGGTCTTCGAGCCGCTGATCCAGAGCCTCATCGACCTCAGCACCCCGGGGTTCATGTTCTCCGGCGACCGGCTCGAGGGACGCCTCATCGGCGGGCACCCGTCGCGCCGGTTGCCGAAGGGTCGCGCCATGTACGTCACCCGCGACGGATCGACGTCGCTGGTCCAGACCGCGCTCATGCCCGACGACGACCAGATCATGGTCGGAGCCGACGACTGATGCGCCGCTCAGCCATCGCCGTAGCGGTCGCCCTCGCGGCCGCCGCCGTTTCGACCGGGTGCTCCGGCGACACCTCCTCGGACGGCCCTCGGCCCACCGACTCCCCGACCGCCACGACGACGCCGTCGACGGGCGGTACCGGTGAGCCCACGGCCGTGCCCCAGGCAGAAGCCATCGGCCGGATCGACATCGATGGTGCCGACGGCTCACCCATCACCTGGCAGCTGCCCGACGGCGCGCAGCCCACCGACCCGGTCGGCGTGGCGCAGCGGTACTTTGCGATCATCCGGCAGGCCGGAACCCCTGGCACCGAGGTCGGAGAGGACCTCATCGCCAGCGTCACCGAGGACGACTACGTCGCCGTCCCGACCGTCCGTCTCCGAGAGGCGCAGGACGAGGGGCTGAAGACGTCGGGGCCGCAGTGGATCTGGATCGACGAGGCCGATGAGCGCGGCGACCTCGCGTTCGTCCATGCCTGCGCGGACGTCGGACACTTCCAGCCGGCGGGCACTGCGACCCCCGCGACCGACCGGGCGCTGGCGCTCTACGCCGAGCTGAGGCGGGTCGAGGAACCGGGCGGCACCGAGGTGTGGAAGGTGAGCCGCTACAACGCCGGCCCCGTCAACGACGCCGATCCGTTCGAGGAGCGGTGCCCAGCGTGGGCCTCGCACCAGCCCTGATCGGCCGAAAAGTGACGCGCTTCCGGGAATTGCCTTAGTCTGGGGTGACTAGTACGCCTAGTCCTTCGGGACTATCCGACTTCTCACCAGGGGGTAGACACGATGACCAACGATCGCGTTTCACTGTCCGAGGGCTACGAAGGTGCCCTGCAGCAGAACAAGGGAATCGCTCAGGAGGGTGAGGCGGCACACGCCCTCTCCAAGAAGCAGCACAACCACACCAGCGACCTGCTGGGCCAGAACAAGGGCGCTCTGGCGACCCAGGCGGGCAACGGCTCGACCGCAGCGGCCAACAGCCTGTCGGCCGGCGCGCTGATGCACACCAACAACGCCGCCGGCGGAGCCGACTACCTGCGACGCACCGCAGGCCACGAGGACTCGGCCTCGCACCAGCAGGCCGGCGAGTCGCGCACCGTCGAGAACGCCGCCTCGGATCTGACCAGCAAGATCAACCGCGCCTGACGGCCGGGACTCCCACACCCGCACATCCAGAAGGAGACATCATGAGTGACCAGCTTCGTGTCGACCGCGGTTCCGTCCAGCAGCACGTCGACGACACCCGTTCGACCATGTCCAGCTTCCGCGACGCAGGCGACGGCGTCGACCGTCAGCAGGCGCACCTGCAGAACCAGATGGAGAACGGCGTCGGCTCCGACCTCCAGGCGTCGCAGCGCTCGACGACCCGCCACCACGGCGAGGAGATCGACACCAACGTCAACAAGCTCGCCGGCAAGACGTCCGAGAACACCGACGAGTTCATCTCCAACGTGCGCAACGCGGCCAACAAGTCGCTGCGCACCATCAACTGAGGTCACCACCGTGGGCTCAGGAGACGTCACCGGCGTCAACGTCGAACAGCTCCACGGTGCCGGCCGCACGATCGGTGGACGAGCCGGCGGCGGACGGGCAGCGGCTCGCAACCTCGGCACCGGTCTCGACACGGCGTCCAGCGGCATCGGACACGCGGTGGTCAAGGGCGCGATCTCCAAGTTCGTCACCGATCACCTGGTCGACGACGGCATCTTGTTGGGCCACCAGCTCGAGGCCGGCGGCGCCAACGTCTCGAACGTCGCGTCGACGGCACGGGCGACCGACGAAGAGTCGGCCCGCGAGCTGCAGACCGTCATCCGCCCCACCACCGACATCAGCGACCGGATCAACCGGCAGATGTAGGCGCTGCTCGAGGAGCCCGCGGCGCCACGCCGCGGGCTCCGCCGCACCATCTGCACCCCCCCCACGTCCTCGCACCACCTCGTCACGGGAGACACCATGGGCGCCGACTTCGACAACTACCGCGACCTCCACGGCATCGACGCCGCCACGATCCGCGAGTCCGCCGAGGACCCGCGCATCAACGCGCAGACCATCCAGGCGCTCGAGGACGAGCTGGTCCACGACGAGACCTCGGTCGCCGACGCCCTCGAGGGCGACATCGAGGCCGGCACGCGCAACAACCCCGCCCAAGCCAGGCAGGTGGCCCAGGGCCTCGCCCAGAAGGGCTACTACGCCGTCGGCCTCATGAACCAGTTCGCCGCCGCGGTCGACGTCTTCGACGCCGCCGTCGCCGATCTCAACACGCGGCTCGCCACCGCCATCCAGCGCCGCAACGACACCAACGACGACCTGCCGGAGGAGGACCGTTCGTCCGGCTCGGAGATCTCCAGCGCCGCGAAGGCCGCCCTTCAGGGCGAGTACGACACGGCGGTCGAGGCGCTCGACACCGCGGCCGACGAGGTCGCGGCCAAGTTCGCCCAGGGTCCGACGCCTGAGAACGTCCGCGAGCTGTTCCGCGAGGGCCTCATCCCGCTCGAGCAGCAGTCGCTGTGGCCCGACATGGCGCTGACCCCCGACGACAAGCGAGAGGCGTACCAGAACGCGATCGAGAACGGCACCATGCCCGACTTCTCGACGATGACGCAGGACGAGGTCCAGGCCTACCTGAGCGACAACCCCAGCATCTCAGCCGACATGGCGGTGCTCATGGCGTCCGCCTCGCTGTCGCCCGCACTCACGAACCTCGTCAACGCGCAGGCCGCGCTCGACGCCGATCTGCTCAACACCGCGATCGACGACCCGGATCCGGACGCCGACACGCTCGCTCGCATCGACGAGGCGACCCAGCGGCTGGCCGCCATCAACGACTCGATCGGTCCCGGCGCCGACGACGGCAAGATGACCGCGGCCCAAGCCGACTACATCGAGAACTTCCTCAACACGGTCGGTGCCGACAACCTCGCGAAGCTGCCCGAGGTCGTCCGCTCTGCCGCCCAGGAGTCACTGCCCGGAAGCGTCCTCCCGTCGCAGGTCGACGACATGGTCCGGCAGCGCCTGGCGCCGATCGCCGACTCGATCCTCAACTACAGCAATCCCGACGTCCAGCGCCCCGACGCGGGCATCGACCGGGCCGGCTACAACGGCGGCAGCACCTTCACGCCCGCCGACGGGCGCATCACCGTGTCGGAGATGCCCCAGGCCATCCAGGACCTCACCGCGATGCGACTGGGGTACGACAACGGGCCGGGCAGCCGCCTGGGCGTCGAGCCCGACGAGTACACGACCAACGGGCCGGGCCGCAACGGTCAGCGCACGTACGAGGAGATCGATCAGGACCAGTTCTCGAGCGTCCTCAACTACGACAAGTACAGCGGCTACGCCGATCTCATGTCGAGCGCGTCCGACGACGTCGAGGGCGGGGCCGACTACAGCCAGGCGCTGGGCGAGCAGGCCATCCAGGCACGCCAAGACCTGAACGCGATCTCCGAGACGGCGTCCGACACCGTCATCGGGCACGAGGGCACCGGCTCCGGCCGCGGTGTCGGACCCGCCGAGTACGCGCACCTGACGCTCAACGCGACGGACGGCCCCATGAGCGACATGCTCGGCGTCACGGCCCGCAGCGAGGACGGCTCGTCGCAGCTGCTGCTCGACGACGACAACCGGCAGTCGCTGCTGTCGCTCGACTGGGCCGACAGCGACGGCGCCACCGACGTCATCACCTCCGGCACCGATCGCGACCCCGCGGGTGGTGGTGACACCGAGCAGCAGGCCCGCGCGGCGGCAGCCATCATGGGCGACGTGGCCGAGGACCCCGACGTGTGGAACGGCCGGATGAACGAGGCCATGGAGGACGCGGTCCTCGACACCGGCCTGCGCTGGGTCGACACCTTCGGCGTCGCCGGCGACCCGGAGGCCGGCGTGGATCCGGACGGCCGCGACAGCCTCGGTCGCGACGTGGGACCCACGATCGCCATGACGGACGCCGCCAAGGAGAACTTCATGCTCTTCGCCGCCGGTACCGGTGACGAGCAGGCAGTCCGGTTCCAGGCCGGCCTCACGCACTACGGCAACCAGCTCATCAACGACGCCCTCAGCGGAGGTGGCGACCTGCCGAGCAACGCGCAGGGCGACAACCTCAAGAACGCGCTCGCCTGGTCGGGCACGGCAGACGGTCGCATGGGTGCTGCCAACATCCAGTCGACGATGAATGCGATGGGCGAGGAGAACGACGTCGAGGTCGCCACCGCCATCGCCGAGAATCGCGAGATCGCCGCGAACAAGGCCGCGACCACCTTCCTGACGAGCATCGCGACCAGTGGCGCGGGTGCCATCCCCGGTGCCGGACCGTTCATCAGTGCCGGTGCCGGGGCCCTGTCCGGACCGATCATCGACTCGATCTTCGAGGAGCAGCCGGTGCCCGACTTCGACTCGTTCGAGGACAACCGGCGCACGCAGCTGATCGACGAGGCCGCGGAGAATGCTGCCGCGTCGCGCGACTACCGCTTCGCCGGCCTCGTCGCCGGCCAGTACGCCGACGATCCGCAGTACTCGCACCTGTACACCTCCGACGGCCAGCTCCGAGACTTCAACGACCTGTCAGGTGTCGAGAAGCGCGAGGTCACGAACCTCGGCGCGAATCTCTACGAGGACTTCAACGAGCGTCACCCAGGCATGAGTCCGGTCACTCGCGCCGACACGTACGACGAGTCGTTCAGGCTGACTCTCGACGACGCAGGTGTCAACCAGGACGAGGACGACCCCGACGAGACCGCCGAGGAGCGCGAGGAGCGCGAGAGGGACGAGGCTGCCGCCGAAGAAGCCGCCCTTCGCCGCCTTCTCTACGGCGACAACCAGCACGACTGGGAGCGCTGGAACGACACGACACCGCAGACCCCGCACCCGCGGCAGCAGCCGTCGCCGCGTGAGAGCCCCTACGACACGACCGTCGGGGCGAACGACTGATGCGGCACCCGGTCTCGGCTGCTTCCGTGGCACTGGCCGCTGTCCTGATCGTCGGGGGTTGTGCCGGGAGCGACCCCGCCGACGACGGGCAAGCAGCCACCTCCGGCGCCCCGTCCTCGGACGCGCCCGCCACGGGCATCGATCTCGACGGAAGCCAGAGCTCGCCGATCACCTGGCAGCTGCCCGCCGGCGCCACGGCGTCCGACCCCGTCGGCGTGGCCCAGCGCTACATCGCCGTCATCCAGCAGGTCGGCGCACCCGACGCCACGCTCGACCCGTCCGTCGTCGACGGCATCGCGACGCGTGCACCGGCCGCGTCCGCGCGCAACGCGATCGCCGCCGGCCCCAGCCAGCCGGATGTCTCGTCCGGTCCGGTGTGGGTGTGGCTCGACGCGGCGCAGGAGAACGGTGACCGCGCCGTCGTCAAGGCGTGCGCCGACGTCGGGTACTTCCAACCCGCCGGCAGCAAGACGCCGGCGACGTTCCGGGCCGAGACGTGGACCACCGAGCTCGAGCGCGTCGAGGCCGCGGACGGCAAGACCCGGTGGAAGGTGAGTCGGTTCGGCACAGGACCGGCCAGCGATGCAGATCCGTTCGAGAGCCAGTGCCCCGAGTGGGCCAAGCACACGCCGTGAGCCAGGCCGTTGCTCCAGGCGCATGCCGGACGATCGCACGCGGTCGCCGCCTCGATCACCGAGTCCGTCGACGACCGCCTCACGTGATGCCCGGTCTTGCCGGACGGCTCTGACGCGGAGCGTCGCCGGCCTTCTCGAGCAGCGCACCCGACAGCGACCAGCCGTCGCCGTCACGACGTGCGCTCTCGCCCGAGGATGTCGTACCTGCGATGTTTGCCTTAGTCTGGAGTGGCTACGGCGCCTAGTCCTTCGGGACTATCCGACTTCTCACCAGGGGGTAGACACGATGACCAACGATCGCGTTTCACTGTCCGAGGGCTACGAAGGTGCCCTGCAGCAGAACAAGGGAATCGCTCAGGAGGGTGAGGCGGCACACGCCCTCTCCAAGAAGCAGCACAACCACACCAGCGACCTGCTGGGCCAGAACAAGGGCGCTCTGGCGACCCAGGCGGGCAACGGCTCGACCGCAGCGGCCAACAGCCTGTCGGCCGGCGCGCTGATGCACACCAACAACGCCGCCGGCGGAGCCGACTACCTGCGACGCACCGCAGGCCACGAGGACTCGGCCTCGCACCAGCAGGCCGGCGAGTCGCGCACCGTCGAGAACGCCGCCTCGGATCTGACCAGCAAGATCAACCGCGCCTGACGGCCGGGACTCCCACACCCGCACATCCAGAAGGAGACATCATGAGTGACCAGCTTCGTGTCGACCGCGGTTCCGTCCAGCAGCACGTCGACGACACCCGTTCGACCATGTCCAGCTTCCGCGACGCAGGCGACGGCGTCGACCGTCAGCAGGCGCACCTGCAGAACCAGATGGAGAACGGCGTCGGCTCCGACCTCCAGGCGTCGCAGCGCTCGACGACCCGCCACCACGGCGAGGAGATCGACACCAACGTCAACAAGCTCGCCGGCAAGACGTCCGAGAACACCGACGAGTTCATCTCCAACGTCCGCAACGCGGCCAACAAGTCGCTGCGCACCATCAACTGAGGTCTGTCATGGGCTCCAGCGATGTGACCGGCGTCGAGGTCGGCCAGCTGTACAAGGTCGGCACCACGGTGTCGGGGCGCGCCGAGTCGGGCCGGGCCGCCGCCAAGGGGCTCAAGGAAGGCCTCGACTCGGCCAAGGGCGTGATGGGGCACCCGATCGTCGGTGCGGCCCTGGGCGGCTACGTCACCGACCACGTCCTGGACCCGTCGGGCAAGCTGGGCAATCTGCTGACCGACGGCGGGCGCAATGTGTCCAACGTGGCCTCCACGGCTCGCGGCAGCGATGAGCAGGCAGCGGCCGACCTGAAGGCGCCGGTGTCCGGCACCTCGGACGTCGGCAACCGCATCAATCGGCAGATCTGACGGCGACCGCAGTCGACACGCACGACGCTGACGCCGACGAGATGCTCTCGTCGGCGTCAGCCGCATCACTGACAGCACACTGAGACCAGGGGGCAGTGCCATGGTGACCAGAACAGACGGACCGTTCGACTACTGGGAGGTGACCGGCGACGCCGTGCGCTCGGCCGCCGAGGCTCCCGGGTCCGACGCCGACGTCATCCAGTCGCTCGCCGGCGAGCTCGAGGGCGACGAGAAGGCCGCCGCGGACGCGATCGAGGGTGACATCGAGGCGGGCGTCACAGCGAACACCACCGCTGCGAAGGACGCGGCCCAGTCACTCGCGGCCAAGGGTCAGTACGCCGTCGGCCTGCTCAAGCAGTTCGCCACCGATGTCGACACGTTCGACACGACCGTCAACCAGATCAACCTGGACTACCAGGGCCAGCTGCAGGCGAACATCAGCACCGCCCAGACGGACGCCCGCGAGAAGGCCACGGGCGACGACGATCCCGAACCGGTCGACACCGGCGCGATCGCCGCCTCGGTCAAAGCGGGCCTCATGCCGCGGTACCAGAAGGCCGAAGGCATCATCGACGACGCCGCCGACACGATCGCCTCGATGTTCAAGCAGGGACCCACGGACGAGAACGTCCGGCAGCTGGTCCGGTCGGGACTCATCCCGCTGACCGCCGCGACGCTCTACCCGACGTTGACGCTGACGACCGACGACCGCGCGTCGTTCTACAAGAACGCCATGGCGGGGCTCGACGCGCCAGCTCGCGCGAAGTACCTCCTCGACCACAAGGACATCCCCGCCGACGTCCTGGACACCATCCTCAAGCACGATCGCGACGCGGCCGACGCGATCGCCGACGTCGTCGACGACAAGGCGTCGAAGATCGACCACGACAGCAGCGAGGACGACGTCAAGGAGGTCGTCGATCTGCTGAACCGGTTCAAGGACAGCGGTGAGGCGTCGGCGGCCATCGTCCACAAGATGGGCGCCCAGGGCCTGCTGGCGACCATCAGCATCGCGGGCAGCCGCATGTACGGCGGCGGCGACGAGAGCGACCTCGAGCTGGCCCAGGCCGTGCGCGACGTGTTCCGCAAGGGTGAGCCGGTCCTGGCGGACCAGGACCCCACGGCGTCGCGCGACCTCGCGAGGGACATGGTCAACTTCCTGAAGGATCCCGACCGAGACTCCGAGCAGCCCGGCAACGATCAGTACTCGCTGTCCTACCTGCTCCGGGACAGCACGCTCAGCACCCCGTTCCTCGACACGATGGGCGACGAGCTCGAGCACATGGAGCGCGACGGCGGGGACGACTTCTCGTGGCGGAGCAAGGGCGGCATGACGTACGGCGGCCCCTGGATGTTCGACGAGGACGACCGCGATGCCGCGTTCGACCCCGTGGCGTCCTACATGAGCGCCTTGGGCAACAACGACGAGGCGTCCCTGGAATTCTTCACCGGGGGCGGCGGCGAGACGCCCTACGACCACGACGGCGAGGACCGCCAGGACTACTGGCTCGGTCACCGCTACTGGGGCCACGACAACTTCGACGGGGTGGTCTCGGCCCTCGACTCGGCCACCACCGGTGCCAACAACCTCGACGACCCCACCTCCTCCCGCGAGGCAGCGGAGCTCATGTCCAACGGGGTCCATCTCCTCGCGGGCCGCGAGTCGGTGGAGTGGAATGGCGTGGACGGCGAGGAGTTCGGTCCTGGCGACCTCACCGGCGACGGCACCAAGCACATGGCTCACATGCTCTCGACGTACCTACCCGCCATCGACCGTGCACTGGAGAACCCCGAGGATCCCGACGGCTTCGAGCCGGGCCTCACGACCCTCACGGCCGGCCGCTTCGGCGATGGCCTGGAGGACATGCCACTGTTCCTGAAGGACGATCTCAGCCGCCTGACCGACGTCGCGGTGTCCGACGACGAGGGCTTCGACACCATGCGCCATGGTCTGAGCCTGTACCAGGACAGCCAGCTGCGTAACAGCATCGATCAGCACGGCTCGGTCGACGACGAGACCAGCCAGGCCGACGCCCGCCTCGAGGGCTTCTTCGTCAACTCGGTCGGCGACACCAAGATCGCCGACGCCGAGGACCAGGACAAGCGGGTCCAGGCATGGATCGACATGGGCAAGGATCTCGTGGGAGAGGTGCCGGTGCCCGGTGGCAAGATCACCGAGTTCCTGGCCAGCCACGCCCTCGATGCAGGTGCCGACTCGCTGTCGGAGCAGTATGCCAACAGCGAGGGCGAGACCGTCGGCGACGAGAACGACTACGCCTCCGCAGCCCTTGGCGCTCGCAAGCACTCGATCATGGAAGCCCTGGTCGATGCCCACGTCATCACCGCCGACGACGTGTCCAAGGAGCTGACCAGCGCGTCCGATTCGTACAGCTCCGAGCAGATCAACACATGGCTCGAGGACGGCAAGTACCCCGGTCCGGACGCCGACCTGAGCGACCAGGACCGCCGATCGCTCGACGATGCGATCCTGACGGTCATGGGCGACCGCAAGCTGCTCGATTCCACCAACTACGACCAGACGTACAAGGATGAGTTCCACAAGTACTTCGACAAGGGTGACGGTGACGGCAACTGATGCCGGTGCACCACGCCAAGCCGTCGGCCCGCACCTCGGGAGGGGACGCATGACCCGCAGCACACGATCACTCGGCCTCGTCGCAACCGTTCTGGTCTCGCTGGGCCTGCTGACAGCGTGCGGCTCGGACTCCGATCCCAGGACCGGCGCCAGCACGGTGCCGGACGGCCTGCTGAGTGAGCAGACCGTCGGCGGGACCGCCGTCGGCGATGCGGAGAAGTACCTCGGCTACAGCGCCGGCACGTCCGCCGGCAGCGCCGACGAGCAGTGCGTGCTCGACAACGCGAGCCTGCTGGTGGGTGCATCCGACGACGACGCCGCGGCCTACGAGCGGGACGGCGACGGTCACCCAGAGATCGTCGGCATCGCGGTCATGGACACCACGAGCGACGCGTTCGACTCCGCTGTCGCGGACCTCGAGGAGGGTCTGGCCAGGGCGGGGTGCCGCCAACCGCCCACGATCGAGGCCGCCGCGGTCGACCTCGGACTCGACGGCACCACGGCCTTCTCGTCCGTCAAGGGAGCCGGTACCGACGACCAGAAGAGCCTGCTCCGCTCCTACACCTACGTGCAGGTCGACGGGAGGGACAAGCTCGTCCTGGTGTCGATCCAACGGACCGACGGCACCCAGCCGTCCCCGGACGAGCTGAAGAAGCTCACCAGCGCCCAGGTCGACAGGACGACCACGGCGCTGACCGGATGAGGCTGCGGAGGCCCGGCACTGCGGGCCGCCGCGCTCGATCCGCCTCGCTGGTGCTCGCCATGATGGCCGCCATGGCACTCGGCGCCTGCACCTCGGACGAGTCGGGACCCACACCTGACCCGACGTCGACGCTCGCCACCTCGGTGGGGTCGATCGCCTCGTACTGCGAGATCCAGGGTCTGCGTGCCCTCATCGCCGACGGCACCGTCGACCGGTCGCAGCTGCCCGACTTCGCCGACATGACCGAGGTCAACGGCACGCCGCTCATTCTCGACTTCAAGGTGGGTGGCGACGAGAGCTCGGCCCAGTTCACCGATCGTCTCGGCGCTTCGCCGGGCCTGAAGGACGTGGACGTCGACCTGCGTGAGCGCGACGAATGTGCCGACACCACGACCGACGCCGACATCGAGAAGTCACAGGGCGGCCCCGGCTACCTGGCCCACGCGTCGAAGTGATCACCGGCTTCGACCTCGACATGACGCTGATCGACTCGCGGCCCGGCATCAAGGCGGTGTACGAGCAGATCGTGGTCGAGTCGGGCGCGGTGATCGACACCGACCTGGTCATCTCACGACTGGGTCCGCCAGTGGAGCGGGAGCCGGCGCAGTGGCTCCCCGAGGCAGACGTCGCGCACTGGGCCGATCGCTACCGCGAGCTCTACCCGTCGATCGCCCTCGAGCTCATCACGACCCTGCCGGGCGCGCACGAGGCGCTGGACGCCGCGCGGTCGCGGGGTCGCACGATCCTGATCACCGCCAAGAACGGGCCCAGCGCCCAGCTGCACGTCGACCGGCTGGGCCTGGCGATCGACGAGGTCTTCGGCCGGGCCTGGCGCGAGGGCAAGGCCGAGGTCCTGCGCGCCCAGGGCGCCACGACGTACGTCGGCGACCACGTGCACGACATGGAGGCCGCGCGGTCGGCGGGCGTGCTCGGCATCGGCGTGACGACCGGGCCGTGCTCGGCTGACGAGCTCACCGCGGCGGGGGCCTCCCTGGTGATCGGGTCGCTCGGGGAGCTGCCGTCGACCTGGCCTGCCACCTGACGTCCACGCTACCGCCGCTCGGTCGCCGCCCACTCCGCCATGAACTCTTCAGCCCAGGCGGTCGGGCCGGAGCCATCCGACTGGACGCCTCCCGCCGGCAGCGTGATGTCACGCGCCGGCCCGGTGGAGGTGGACGTGAAGCTGAGTGAGTCGCCGTCGCGCTCGTCCTGGATCGTGAAGCGGATCTCGCCCGGGAGCCCGGACGTCCGGATCGCCTCGATCATCGACGTTCGTCCCTCGGGGTCGGCGAGCCGAGGGGCCCCCTCCACGTCGTCGGTGACGACGAGCGGGTTGTCGTCGCGCCGCGTCTGATCGGCGGGAGACGCCACGAAGCCGGCGTCACGGAGCCGAGCCAGGCCCTCGCCGTTGCGCTGGAGCACCTCGACCGTCTGGTCGGCCAGAGCGTACGTGTCGGTGCCACGCCAGACGATGGTCAGGGCGGCGCCGGCCGAAGGCGTCCAAGCGGGATCTCGCGTCAGTCGTTCCAGGCCTCGCAGCCCCTCGCCGTCGGCGACGGAGCCGGAGACGGACGTCAGGTCCGAGCGCACACCGATGTCGCTCACCCCGATGCCCTGCAGCCGGTCCGTCAGAGCGAGGGCCCGATCGACCCCCTCGCGCCCGGTCGCGACCGTGAACGAGGCCTTGCCGTCGGACGCCGTCAGCTTGATGCTGCAGGCCTCGCCCACGGACGCGAACGACTCCGCGACCGGCCGGAGCCGCGCAGGCTGGTCGAGGCTCACCGTCGCGATGCAGTCGACGCCGTCAGCCCCGGAGAACAGGCTGATGCTCGCGCCCGAGCCGTCGCCGACGAGCTCAACGTTCGTCTGGTCGACGACATCGATGACCCGCGACAGGACCGCCGCCTCCTGCTCCGCTCCCGCGACGCTCGCCGTGAGGGCTGTTCCCCCGTCGTCGCTCGGCCGGATCAGAACGGTCGCCCGTGCGCCGTCGACCTGGGCGTCGCTCAGCGCCCGAAGTGCGTCGAGACCGCGCGGCAGGACGTCGGGGCGCGACCTCACGCTCATCTCGATCGAGTCCTCGCGCGCGCTCTCACCCGCGAGACCGTCGACGTCCTTCAGCGCCAGGACGGCGCGGAGCATCCCCTCGGGCAGACCACGCCGCAGGGCGTCCTCGAGATCGAAACCGGCGAGGACGACCTCCGCCGTCACGTCGTCGCCGCCGATCTTGCGTCCCCGGACGGTGGCGCGTATCTCGTCCCCGGCCGCGGCCAGGACCCGAGTGTCGGCAGCGTCGTCGAGCTCGATGCGAAACCGTGGAGCCGTGCCGCGCCCGTCGTCGTCCGGGCTGGTGACTCGAGCCACCCCGTCGACGTCCCGCAGATCGCCGGCCACCGACCGCTCCTGCCAGGCGGGCCGCAGCCAGACCCAGCCGACCGCGGCGACCGCCGCGACCACCAGCAGCGCCACCCCCGCCACGGCTCGTCGACCCAGCCTCATGCGCATCCCCCGATCGCTTGTGAACGGCCATCCTCCCAGAGACACCAGCTGGACGATCTTCGCGATGTGACTCGTTCGACAGCAGCTTTTCCGCGTTCGGCTTGTCTTTGCGACCACGAGGGACGGATACTTAAGTTACTAACGAGTAGCAAGCTGCCATCGCAGCGCATACCCCACAAAGGAATGCTGGCATGAGCCATTACAAGAGCAACCTGCGCGACGTCGAGTTCAACCTCTTCGAGCTGTTCGACCGCGGCAGCGTGTACGGCACGGGCGTCTTCGAGGAGATCGACGCCGACACCGCCACGAGCATCCTCGGCGAGATCGAGCGCCTGGCCTCCGGCCCGCTCGCCGCCTCCTTCGACGACGCCGACCGCCACCCCCCGGTCTACGACCCCGAGGCCAAGACCGTCACGATGAATCCCGCCTTCGCGAAGTCCTACCAGGCCTGGGTCGACGCCGAGTGGTGGCGCATCCAGATCCCCGAGGAGCTCGGCGGTCAGCGAGGCCCCGCCTCCCTGATCTGGTCCAGCGCCGAGTTCGTGCTCGGCGCCAACCCTGCGGTCTGGATGTACGCGTGCGGCCCCGGCTTCGCCCGCGTCGTCTGGGAGAACGGCAACGACCGCGACAAGCTGATCGCCCAGCACCTCGTCGACCGCCGCTGGGGCGCCACGATGGTCCTCACCGAGCCCGATGCGGGCTCCGACGTCGGCGCCGGCCGCACCAAGGCGTTCCCGAACGAGGACGGCTCGTGGAACATCGAGGGCGTCAAGCGCTTCATCACCTCCGCCGAGCACGACATGGCCGAGAACATCCTGCACCTCGTCCTGGCCCGACCCCAGGGCGTCGAGGGTGTCGGCGGCCCCGGCACCAAGGGCCTGAGCCTCTTCCTCGTGCCGAAGTTCCACTTCGACCACGAGACCGGCGAGCTGACGGGTGAGCGCAACGGCGCCTACGTCACCAACGTCGAGAAGAAGATGGGCATCAAGGTCTCCACGACGTGCGAGGTCACCTTCGGCGACGGCGCACCCGCCCAGGGCTGGCTGCTCGGCGAGGTGCACGACGGCATCAACCAGATGTTCCGTGTCATCGAGAACGCGCGCATGATGGTCGGCGCCAAGGCCATCGCGACGCTGTCGACCGGCTACCTCAACGCGCTCGACTACGCGAAGGAGCGGGTCCAGGGCGCCGACCTGACGCAGGCGTCCGACAAGGCGGCCCCGCGCGTGACGATCACCCACCACCCCGACGTCCGTCGCTCGCTGCTGACGCAGAAGGCGTTCGCCGAGGGCCTGCGGTCGCTCATGATCTACACCTCCACGTGGCAGGACGAGGTCATGATGAAGGAGGCCTCGGGCGAGGACACCTCGCTCGCGGAGGCGGTCAACGACCTGCTGCTCCCCCTCGTCAAGGGCTACGGCTCGGAGCGCTCGTGGACCCTGCTGGGCACCGAGTCCCTGCAGACGTTCGGCGGCTCGGGCTTCCTGCAGGACTACCCCATCGAGCAGTACGTCCGCGACGCCAAGATCGACACCCTGTACGAGGGCACGACGGCGATCCAGGGCCAGGACCTGTTCTTCCGCAAGATCGTGAAGAACAAGGGCCAGGCGCTGGGCCACCTCGCCGCCGAGATCGAGTCGTTCATCACGAGCGAGGCCGGCAACGGTCGTCTCAAGGTCGAGCGCGAGCTGCTCGCGAAGGGACTGGAGGACGCGCAGGCCATCATCGGCGCCCTGTTCACCGACCTGATGTCGGCCAACCCGGCCGACGAGAAGGGCGACATCGCCAACATCTACAAGGTCGGCCTCAACACGACCCGCCTCGTCTACGTGCTCGGTGACCTCGTCGTGTCGTGGCTGCTCCTGCGCGGCGCCGAGGTCGCCCTCAACCGGCTCGGCACCGAGGTCTCGGCTGCCGACCAGGCCTTCTACGAGGGCAAGATCGCCGCTGCGTCGTTCTTCGCGCGCAACGTCCTGCCGCTGCTGGCCGG
>Ga0247730_1000415_pt1 | contig 32403 bp, 49 predicted proteins | sample UWRJL073202C2_FD_180959 | JGI IMG/M metagenome (GOLD analysis project Ga0247730, IMG submission 180959) | Plant litter microbial communities from Arlington Agricultural Research Station in Wisconsin, United States - UWRJ-L073-202C-2 | ecosystem: Environmental > Terrestrial > Plant litter >... | reverse complement strand
GTGATCCTCGTGGCCTCATGGAGGGCGGCACACATTCGAGTTAGTGGGTTGACCTCGACCTTGAGCTCCTACCATCATCCTTGCCAATAAGTTCTCATAAATAGACATTATGGACGCTTCTAATTCTCCGATGTCTCCTCCTCCCTCTGCGCCGAAGTCGAATGTGCAGAATAACGCGCAGCCAGTGGCTGGCAGCGTCGCGAAACGGTGAGAATGCCTGTGTCTTGAAGGGTCGACTTTGCCGCGTGTTGCGGACTGATATTGGGCGCCTGTAGACTTACGAACGAGCTTATGACCTTGATGGTACGTGCTTCTACACGTTCCGGTAGCCTCGTTTAACGGAGTCCACCAGATGACTGCTTCACCCGGAATAGTAAGCTAACATCAGTCTGCATATTGCCGCAATAACCTAGAATCTCTCCGACGTAGAGTGCTTTCCCAAAAAATGATGCTAACCTCTTCGATTGGGCGGGAACGATTGAAGGGGCTACTGGAACGGTGCGCGCCTTGTTCCCTGTTTTGTTTAGGCGGCACTAACACCTTCAAAACAAGGTTTATGCTGGCCTTACATACAGGATCTCTATCCATTTCCCATCCAATTATCCATATGTCTCTCCGAATATCAAGTTCGAAACTCCTTGCTATCACCCCAACGTAGATATCACGAGTGGAGGAATCTGCTTGGACATCCTTCAGGTTAGCCTGACAGTGCATGCAGCACTCGTTAACGAAGTCTCTGACCTTCCCTACAGGATAAATGGAGCGCTGTATATAGCGTCCAGACCATTCTGATTTCTCTCCAAAGTTTATTGGGAGGTATGTCCGAATTCTTCTTCATCAATAACATGTTCTTAAATTGACATTCACAGAACCAAACAACGCTTCCCCTTTGAACTCCGAAGCTGCAAACCTCTGGGATAACCAAGAAGGTAGTGTACTCCACCTTCGTCGCGTACTATAAGTCTTAACTGCCTCTTCCAGCATTCAAAACTCAGGTTCTGAAGTATTATCGCACAGAATCGGCGTAAAATACTCCTCAGTTGACGCGTGCTGCTCTCCTGAGTCAGAGAGACACCTACCAGATCCCTCATTCGCATTTGCCTTTCGATTCTAGTTTAATGAGAACCGCACCGTACATGTTAAATAAGTCGAGCATTTTGTGGCCCCTGTTTCTGAGGAAACCATCACAATGTGACTAAGCGTAGCGACAAGAATTAGCTACATTGCTCAGGTCTGAAAGTCTCTCTATCTTCTACTTCTTCGTTCGTTTCTACCCATTGTTCTTCTGTGTAAACGTGTGTCGCGTTGACCGTGTTCACATTTGGTGAGAAACGAATTTATGTTCTTCCAACAGGCATGCTGACTGTCCAACACCAATTTCTTTTAGCATTCGTTGTTGTTTTATTATTCGGAATTTTCAATGCCCCGTAGATCCCGTCCAACAGCTTTGCGTCTTGCACAAGGGCCTACGCCTACTAGAGGGTAAGTGGACCACATATCAACACTGCTCTGAGGACCAACGCTGATAGTCGAGTCGATATCCACAGCGCACCAAAGCCGATTCACACCCTCCCTACCCTACCTTCCAAGGCATTCTATCTGCCAGTCATGATGAAGGGAGCTTCTCCGCGAAGTAGAGCAGCGATGCATGACTACTTCATGAACGCTCAGATTGCACACAATGTCACCGTTAACGCTGAGAGAGCGTTGGAAACAAGTACAACTGGTCCTTGGAATCATTCGAGCAGTATTGTAGTGCCCATAGGAGTAGAAAGCTTGCTGAGACCACTGGATCCTGTGGCCGTAAGTTTTGCGTGAAATGCATGTTTATTTATTTATTTTCGCACGAGGCCGACTAGAACAAGTGTCGGAGTCGAAATCGATTTCCTTCACAACCACCTTGTTCCAATTTTCTACATCTCTCTGTTTCATTTTTCTTCAAGACGTTCACGAGCGGATAGCTACATACGGCCAGGATATTATAACCAAGCGACTACATCGACTACAGACCAATCATGACATCGTCCCCTCCAGACATCTCACAGCTCAGCCTGAACACCCAGCCACGTTTAAACGACAATTACGATTATGACGGTGCCAGGCCTCAGTACCACTATGCGACCTCTCCAGGACTTCCCGTACAGTCCCAGTATAACCCTCTGACTTCGACCGGCCAGTCTCCCATGAAGAAACCAGCTCGTGGCGGGCTCCCTACGGTTAGTGGCTTGTTTATGCCTCTGCACTAGAATTGAACTGAACAGCAATGGATAGCAATGGCTTGAAAGCACACCGGATAATCGTTCTCTCTCTCCTCAAAACAACTCAGACTTTTCTTCCACTGGTGGTTCCCCTCCCATGGGCAGTCTGCAGCCTCCTATTGCTCCCGGTACACCTAGCCAATTGGCTGATGAAGAGATCATACCTACTGCCATTGTCATCAAGAATATACCTTTTAACGTCAAGCGGGAGACTCTCCTTGACATAATCGTGCGTAGTTTGCCACCCTGGCATTCTTGCGTTGATCTGACCAAAAAATTGCTTTGTTCTACTTTAAGTCATCGCTTTCGATTCCAACCCCATATGCCTTCAACTATCATCTTGACCAGCAGGGTTCCTTCCGTGGTCTGGCATTCGCCAACTTTCGTCAGGCCTCAGATGCAGATGCAGTTGTCGCCGCCCTTAATGGCTTCGACGTTCAAGGACGTAAATTGCGTGTGGAGTACAAAAAAGTACTCCAGGCATCTGAAAAGGAGCGCATAGAGCGTGAAAAGGCCATCAGGCGTATGCGCTCCATGCAAATCGAGAAGGACACCTCAGCCGGCACCCCGTATGAAGATTATGGCTCTGCCAGCCCTATGCCTCCTGCTCCCATGCCATATACTCCTCAAAGAGTTTACTCCTCTGGGCCGTATCAGCAACAGTACTCTCCACCTCCTGGTTTGAACGCCATGCCTACTTCTCCCTTCCAAATGCCCAGTGCTCCCTCTCAGCATCTTGGCATGTCCGGGTCAGCGTCCGAGAGAGCATCTAATAATGAACTGGATCTCAACGATCCTGCAACTCTAGAAATCTATTCCAGGATTCTTCTCTTCAAGGACGACCGCATGCGCGATGAACTTGCGTTTTCCAGGAACCTATCTCCGAAGCAACGCCGAGTCGTTCATTTGCTGTCTCAGAAGCTTGGTGTATATCATTATTCTGTAGGTGAAGGCGAAGATCGTTATGCGGTTGTAACAAGGATTGATCCTCAGAGAGTATGTACAGTTTCTAAGCCAGTATGGACATGTCTGACAATGTCTTCTGCCATCAGCAGCAAGCTCCTCCACAGGCGACCCCAACGCTCCACCGAGTGCCGTCGTCGTATCTCACGCCCTCTGCGCCTCAGGTCCCAGCGTCTTTACGAGTTAAAAAGTCTATGCCAGACTTGAAATCGCTTCATGCTCAGGCACCACGTCTGACCGGTCGTGCTTCCAATGGAAACCTTCGCGAGGGTTATGCAACCATTGCATCTCCTGCCAGACGAGCGTCCAGCGGATTTGCAACTTTATTCAGTGGTGGAAACGGAGCATACGGGACTCTTCCGCCTGTTCCCAGCCTTCCCTCCAATTTGGGTGGCGAAAGTCCCATAGGAGTGATGCGCCAACCACGAGGCCCTGGGGTCTCTGGTTTCCGTCGAGACAGCAGAGGAGTTACCAACTCAGATGGCCAGCAAACCAGAGGTGGGCTCGACATTGGAACTCACGAAGAATTAGAGATCTGATTATGAATTGTTGTGGACTCTTCAGTACGGTCGGACAGCCTGACGGGGGATGATGGTCGAGGTGATTAAACAGCAAGCGATCCTATGATCATAGTGCTTGGCTATTCCGACCTCTGTTTTTGCCCCAAAGCTCAGATTTTGTATATCCCGTTGCTCGCTAGCAACACACTTTCCTTAATTATTCTCAGCTTTTCTGTGTGTTTCTCCTTTCGGTTTACTCACCTGTCCGTCTTTCTCTTTTTCCCAACTTGTTGCTTAACCTTTCAATAATCATATATAATTCAACTGTGTCAATTTCTCTCATCGCACCTGTTACCTGGATATTCTTTGGAGATATGTAGTGTTATATAGTATCATATGATTACCAAGCTACCTTCTTGTTATCTCTGCATCCTGCGCTGGAAACAAGCTCCACCTTCCAGAGGTGAATCCGACTAGACTCTGAACGTAAAAGCCACGACGAACGGAACCAGCTAAATTAGCTGCCAACGCGTCAGCAGACAACTTGTATTTTTATTCATGATCAGAGATGCAGAGCTGGTAGCAGAGCGGACGGGTAATATAGGCAATAGAAACTTCTGCTGAGCAAGGAACATTGTGGGAATAATTGAGCATATATTGACCTCAGTAGATGAGCTCCGAAGGGCTATCTTGTAGACGAAACGGGTATAATATAGCTATAGTAAGAGACATCGTGGTATACATTAACACCCGCTCTCAATCAAAGTTTTAGGGGGCTGAACCAGAGGACGTGACATCCGAAACAGCCAATCGTTCCATTCTTGTTTCTTGCATCGCTGCTCTTGTATGTCTTCGAGTTGTTTGATAGTCGGACTGTGATTGAAGACGATCAAAATGCATGGGTCTACATCTCCTTCGCAATGCAAAGCAAACTCGTTCTTCCCCTCGCTCAAGAACTCTGTGAGGTCAAAAAGTCCCCCAGGAATGGTCTGTCGGTGAAGGAGTTACACTACGCCTGTGATTATTAGAAAGGGGATACTCACAGTGTAGGGAGGAGACAAAGGAAGCTTGACTTCTTGGTCTTGATACGAGGCGAGGAGGTTAACTCGTCCGTGTTGTGGCCAAAGAACCGGCTTAGAGAAAAACGAGCTTAGATCTGTCCCCGCTGGTAAACTGTCACGTGGATAGCAACCCATCGACACACAGATAGACGAGCACAATTCCCTGCGGACATCCATTGAATACATACCGTGTCCTCTGAGAAAAGCGTTACTTACGACCATTCTGTATCTTTTCTGTCTTTCCATTTCAGAACCCCTGCGTAATGCTCATGCGGAACATCGATAGCAAACAGTCCAGGAGATCCGCTCCAGTGACCTTCAATGGAAAGGTAGGCCGACGCATTAGGAGACACGACTGAGAGCATCGATGAGACTGATGAGACCAAAGAATGGAATGGAAAACAAACTGGGCAGTGGTAGACTCTCTCGGAGCATTTGGCGAGTGACAGCGGCAGGCTCAGCATATTTGGGCACAATTTGATTGACAGTGGGCTGCGTAGTGCTTGGAGGGCGACTTGTAGATGTAGTGAGGTTTGTCTGTTGGGGTTCTAACTCCTTGTGTGACAATCCGCCTAAAAGTTCCTTGAGAATTTGTGCTCCTGTATCAACAACAGTGGCAGGAATCGACATAGAGGGTATTTGGTCACTCGTAGAATGCTGATGGGTACCAGTGCCGTCGACCTGCATAATACTAGGGGAACGACTAGGTCTCCGTAAATCTGACTGTGCCGCCATCTGTTTTATAGGGTTTGATCCTACGTCGACGCCAGCTATCCCAGCCCCCTGTTTGACCGTATGTGCGACGTCCGTCTGCTTTCGCCTCAGACTGGCTGATAGTACACCACTGTCTTGCACAATAGAAGGGTCGTGGATGAGAGTGTTCGGTGCTTCGAGCTCTTGGGAACGCATTGCTGGCTGCGGGTTCGCCAAGGATGAATCAGTGGATTGAATTTTGCTGGGTGGAATATGTGTCTCTGTGGGTTCATTCTTGATGGATTGGACATTGGTAGGGGAAGAAATGGGCGAACCGCCTCGCGTCAAGTCAATGACATTGGAAGGGGGCAGAAGAACAGAGCCTGCAGAAGCGGTAGCTCTCTTGGCTGCTGCAGCTCTATCGATGTCCAGAATACGTGAAAGATCAGCCTTTGTCTTCCTCTTCTTGGGTTTGAAAGGTTTGGGAGCCGCACTGGACGATGGGTCTTGGGTCGGAGGGGTGACGGAATGTGCTTGAGAAGGCGCTGCTATTGAAGGGCTGTGATGAACGAGAGTTGTTCCGGTGCTTGAAGGCGTCATGTGAGAGGAGGGCGAAGAGAGGGATTGCGGGACCTAGAAAAGTCAGTTTCATGCACGCAGTTTTCTTTATGTGACGTACAGATCTAGGTTGAATAGCAGAGGTGCTGGCCGTAACGTTTGTTGGTGGTTCAGGATGGCTAGAAAGAAGCACCCATAGTCAATTTGGGTCCAGTAAGCTCAACTATCGGCACCACGAACGAGGCAGACGGGTACGACCCGTGAGTAGTTTTCTCGAGGAATAACAATCTGTCTAAACGGCTATCAAGCCTTCCTGATAGACAGATTTACAAGAGAGCGCATACCTAGTAATCCTGGCGACTCTCCAAATTTTGGCTTGTGTACGAGGACGGTATTTATGACCTTGATATAGGCGGCTATGATAGGATGCCCTTTATGCATGCCGAGTGGAACCAGCCCAGTAATGTTATAGCAGCCGACAGCAGCACAAGCAGTACGGTAAGCCGTTTCGCAGATATCGATTATCTGTAGTAATTATCAACAGTGAGAGACAGTAAAATGATCTGGGGTGTTACTTTGGGCTGGGCTTTAGCATAGTACGCCCTTACGTCCTTGAGCCATGCTGCAAATTTTCCTGCAATCTCGAGGTACATTTCTGCGGAGGAAAACTTCAGCTTGTAGTTCTCGAATATCTTGTCGTTTTGAGACGTCGCATCGGCCTTAGCATCCATGATGATGGTTTGGATGAAATGTCTATTGAGTTAGGGCCGGTCTATGCGCGATATTTCCATACTTGGTAGCATTATAGAGACTGAGTCACTGAGTACAACATGGTGAGACTACTCTGTAAGTATCACATTATCAGGCCAATAACAAGATTCTAAGTCATTACGTAGGGTACTCAGCACTCGCGACTCTAAATGGGCGGGAACGCCAAATGAGATATCCAAGTCGCCAATAGACATGGAGTCATTGTTCGCGTTAAAGACGCGCAAATAGTATTTGGATGTTCCGGCGGTGAAGTAGTGGGAGGTTTCAGCACCAAATGTGATGCTTTTCCAATCTAGTCTGTCAAAATTTGTATCAATTGGAAGACTGCCACGAGAAGTCATTAGAGGTGACTGCGTACGAGATTTGCGAATTGACGGAAAGTGTTGAAGGCTCCGCTCCGAAGAAAAAGTGGTGACCTTCTCTAGCAGCAGACAACATGAAGGCAGAAGCGACAGACATATAGCCTTCAACCCATGCTGAGGACCTGGATCTTGTGAGAGAAGCACGAATGATTCGGGTTATGGCTCGAATATCATTTGTAGACTCTGCTAGGATTGTATCAGTAGGGACCTAGAAACTTGTAAGCTATGTCTTGTACAGAGACATATTAAAAGAATTACAATGAATATTTGGTTGCCAGCGAGGTTTATGTCTGCGTATGCATTCTTGCTGCATCTATACTGCATAAGATGCGGGTCAGCGGGGTATCAGCAAGTGATGCGCCTTAGGCTCACACTGGCAGCATTGGTAATCTTGTTGATGGGAGTTTTTCCGCATCGGTTTAGCAAGGTGACAATGTAGGCCGATAGGCAGTCTTGTAGCGAAACAGCTTCTTCAGTGGACTCCCGGATTCGAGTTTGGAGGGCGTCTGCCTTGTCGCGGGGTATTATCCACTCGATCCTCACAGTGTAACGATTACGTTGGAAGCTTTTAACAGCTAAATCTTCACCGCTACAAGCTTCTGCGAGATGTGGCATCAGGCTCCGGAAGGTCTCCATATCATGGCTGGTAGAAACCGGGAATAGATATCTTGAGAAAGTCGGAAATGTGAAGGAACCTTCCATATCTTGATATGCAGCAGACAGCAGACCCATAAAACGTAGAAGGGCAGTAGCATCTCCTGTGTTTGGCAATGCGTTCAATCGCTGCATTTAGGGGTCCTTGAAGTGGCTCACCGAGAGTGTGGTGCCATGTTACGCCTATGGCTGATTTGTCGGCTTCAGAAGAGATTGTCAACCTGAGACGGAGCAAAGAGGTATCTGCGTTGACAACACTGCCTCGGAATGAATGCATGAGTGGTGTGATATCATCCTGGACCACCCAGTCGCCGCGAATGCCTGGAATTGATGTACTATAGACAATTTCAACTGGAATAGGCGCATCGGCTAGCTTGATCTGATAGGTGTCAGTCATGGTCACCAATGCAATAGGCTTGAGTTGAACGTTCACCTTCCAATCTGAGGCATCGCTTTGTAGACGCCCACATGTATGGCGGTAAATTCCACAAGCAACAGCGAGAGATGTGCTGGAAATGGATTAAGCCCTTGTTGGAACTAGTAAGATATCGGAAGATTGTCTACCAGAACCTCTCGATATCTAAAACCTGAGAGATAACGTGCACGTTCTTGATCTGGTTCATTTCAAAGTATGAGTCTCAGATAGGCACGAACTCGAAATCGTCGACGCCTACCGAGCTCATCCAGAGGTCATATTCAGCAAGGCGAACAATATTGCCCGGGATTTCATTGGAAACATCAGAGATGCGAGGGGGTACAAGCACAGACCAGTTCATCGCGCAGCAAGGGCCAGAGAGGGGGACTTGTTAACTGATTCCACTGAGCGGACAAGCAGGGTTTTTATAGTATTTTTCTTGGGGCAAATCGATCGCCAGCATAGAAGAGTCCCTGTAAGGCAAACTGCTAGACCCCAGCACAGGAAAGCATGTCGGACGATACACGCCTTCAACTCGTGTTGTGGTTGTATCACTGTTCAGCTCAGAAAACCACATCCGCTCCGGGCGTGACTTCAACTCCGTCAACAAACGCAAACATCAAGCTCAGCGGCTTTCTATACCTCCACCACTACTAACCCATGTACGTCGCTAACTTGTGTCTCTTCTTCATTCCGTGTTTATATACTGGCCCAGAATATGCGACCTTCGGCACCAAGTTTCCTCAGGCTTGTTAAGCGCAGTGAGCTTCCGAAGGCAAAATCTGTTGTGTTACCAGCACCTGCGCTTCCTGCAGTGCAAGTAAAGCCTCCAACATTACAAGAGGTGCTGCTTCAGCGTCAGGAACTAGCGGGCGAGTCATGGCCTTTGAATTTACGGATTGAACCCTTCCTTTCCAAAGCTGTGTTCAGAGGTGTCTCGAGGACAGTTCGTTCGCGCCTAAAGAGAATCACCACAAGGGAGGCATAGGTGTGTCCGTTGCTTCTATTATTCCTCTCGATTATTGACCACTCTGACAGACAATAGACCGCAGTCATTATACAGTACTAGCCACATAATATCAATTCATTCTGTCCTCGTGTTATCCTCGGTCTTGTGTGCTACGATTACCATCACTGCCAATTGCTGTTTAAGCAGGTCGCTTGTCATCCCCTATCATGATAATCCTACCCCACTCGGCGTTTCAAAGCAAATAACAGAATGCACAAGAATATCTGATAATCTGTCTATATCTTTAACCCTTGGACCACTGCTGTTAGCTACCACGGCTGGGGGTCAACGGAGACCCCGTCGGGCGAGGGGGCAACCGGATCTTCAGTGAGGGCGTGGGAGGCACAGGCGGTGCAGCCAGAGTAGGAGCTTCCTGCGAATTCTTGGTAGCTTTCGCATTATCTTTATCCTTTGTTTCTCGGCTGGGCTTCTCTGTCTTCCCTTTAGCTTTGTGAGATCGGTCCACATACGGCTGCTCCTCGTCGTGAGCTTTCCGTTTCCTCCCTCGTTTCTCAGGCTTATCCGCGTCTTCGGCAACCACAGGCTCAAGAATGGATAATTCTTGCTCTGCGGCTTTATTTCGTCTAATAACTCGTGTTGGCCTGCTGATACTTGTTGGCTATATCATAGGAAGTGAATAAGTTGCGACCGCATGAGCAAGGAATCAATGAACGTACTGTGACGGTCGCAGGAGGGACAGTAGCACTTGTACCAGCAGAGGAGATCGACATATTTGCCTCCACTTCTTCTGCCTATGGATACGATATGAGCATGCCTTCAGCATAAGGCTTCACGGTAACATCACCTTCATTGACCGTCGTGAAGGTCTGGAAGACTGTGCCGATAAGGCAGCAGGAGGTGTCTCCGATGTCCCAGAGCTCTCACCTCTCTTAAATGAGGCCTGTTTCGTATCAGCTACCGAAAGGAATGCTGGAAAGGAAGGTCATACCCGCGTGCGCGATCCTGCCCCGCTTGATGCTTTCTCACGTTTATTGTTTGCAGCCTTCTTCTTGGTAGTCGAAGCTGCTTTCGCTGGAGTTGCAGCTATTGTGCGAGCCTGCGATATTATATGAGACTGGAACAAATCTTGTGTTGGGGATGGTTTACCTGCGGATTGAAGGCTGGAAGAGAGATAGATAACTTGGGGGTGGGTGCTTGCACAAGAGGGGCTTGAGACAGCGCGACAATCGAGGGTAGAGGCATAGTCGCGATAGGAGGGAGGTCCAAAGGCTTAGGATCAACTGACATCGGAAGTGCAGCAACCTGCGAAGTTGCCACTTGTTTGCTTCCGCCACGAAGACCGCATAGCATCTGTGTATAATGGCATAAGCGAGGGGATTGTCAATCTCCCAGTAATACTGACCTGAGCGACAGCCAATTCCTCTGGGGCATGGCGCGAGAGTGCGGGGGTCTCGTCTGACGAGCTTAATGCGGTCAGAGGTGACGAGGACCTGGAGTCTGGAGGGGGACTGCATTGTAAATTAGCATATTGTATCGAATGGAGGTCATAAGGTGACGAACGCAGCTGCCCCAGTTTTACCATTAGATATCCGATCCCAGAAATCTAACAGTATTACACGTTCAGGGACTCGATAACGTCGTCCATTGATATAAACCTCATCCACGTTCATTTTGGATGAGTTTGCAGTGAGCGTCGACGGTTCGGGTTGGATGATATCAATGTTGCCGTTGTTAAACTGGCCAGGCTTCGTGATTTCTATTGGTGGTGCGTTTTGCTTGGGAATGCGGCGTTTAGGTTTCTGCAAAGGCAGCTTAGCGTGAGATTGTGGAGCAAAAATTGAGAATGCATACAACGATCTGTTCTGCGTGATTGGGGCACATCCATTTCTTGAGGAAAGATGGCATAGAGGGGAGAGGAGGATCAAGACAGTCAAGATGCCAGTGCAGAGGACAGTAATCACACGAGATAATCTCTCGAGTTGGCGCATAACTCGTCACTCTCGCTATTGATCTTCGTGGCCGTTTCGAGGCTGAAGGAATGGTGGCAGGAGCATCGTCGGAGAGCGAAGATTTCCCGCAGCGGAAGCAAAGGACTGGCTCGCCGTTCTTGTCCTTTAATCGATGAGGGTCTCGCTCTTCCAGCTGCCCGTGACGACTACGAGAAAGAAGGGTTCAATGCACGTTAAAGAGTTAGAGAGCACGCATTCACGTACTTGATTCGGGGTGGTCGCAGCTCAGAGCTGTCCACGTAGGTGCCCCGATCGCCGGTAGAGACTAACAGCAGCCGGTCAGTACCGAAACTCAAAATTCTGTAAATTTTCACATACCGTCCTTGAAGAAAGTGCGAATTTCTGGGGGTAATTGATATTCGGTAGGTAGTGTACGTGTCAGAGTCTGATAGAGATTATGGAAAGGGCCATGAGGGGGTCTTGGCTCCTGTGGGGGGAAAGTGAAAAGCTGTAAATGTCTGTGCCGGGAGAGATGAACGAAAGAAGACGTACTGGCAATGGGGATGTCGATTTCGCTTTCCCTGTGATGACGCACTCGGGACAAAACCATTTGCTGTCTCCTTCGTCTATGCTTTCTATGGGCGGATCCAGGCACCATAAATGGTAGGCTCTGGGGCAGTCCTGCGAGTCGCAGTAGACTAGGGTGCCCGTAGACTGGCATGCTGAGCAATGGTCCTGATTTACCTGAAGGAAAGCATGAGCCAAGAGATGTGTGCCAAAGACAGCAAACACACCTTTGATGTGGACGGCTCAGGGGTTTGCAAAGAGACGAGCGACGGCTCGTCTTTGACTCGGACGATAACGTCTACCTCTTTTGCCTTTCCTTTGTCTCTACGTTTGGGTCTACCGTTCGCTGTAGTAGCAACAGGATCGAAGGCGGTGGGGGACGAGGTGGAGCGGGAGAATGTGGATGGGTGGTCGACCATCACGACGTCTGGGTCTGAGTCGACCAGCATAGCTTGGTCGGCCGGCACGCTGTTAACCCTCTCGTCTGTAGTTGAAGACACCGTTGCTGAAGCAGTGGCTTCGTTTTGGTGGCGAGCAGAAGCACGTTGCGCACGACCTGTTGCTGACCTAGACATCGTGGTGTAGGGTCAAGGTGACGCGGTGTAAGTTGAGGCCGGAAAAATGCAAGGTCAAGACCGATGGATGGCAGGGACAAAGTTTTATGGAGGGGACCGTCAGCATGTAGACAAGAAATAGCAGATGAAGTACAGCGACGCACCTGTTGTCTGCTGTAGGCCGGACAAGCTCCTGACCAACGAGAGTACCGTGCATAATGCCCGAGTACGATGTGCCAGGATCTGTCTCTGGCAAGTACGAGTATACGAGCGAAGGCTTTCGAGGATCTCTTTTCTGAGTAGAAAGGCGTATAAAATCCAAGGTAGGTGGTCCTGGAAGCACTTCGGTGGCCAGAGTAGGGTCTCCCTCTAGGTGGGGTGGCTGAGAGACGTGAACGCTCGGGGGAAGCACGAAGGCAGGAGTCGTGCTGACTGTCGACGCCATGGTCAAGAGGAACGACTGCCGGGCCTCTGTTCAAGCGTCCACAGGCTATGAAAGATTTAGGGAGGACGTGAACCACCGAGCCAAGATGGCTGTATGGATACAAGAGCCACTGTGCTCATATCTATACATTCCGACGCTAGTACGATCAAACACCTCAATGAATTATCTCAACTCTTACGATACTGGACAGTAAACATGGGTTTTGAGACTATGTGTAATGCTCTGTCCTTTGGCCTTTGATAAAAGAAAACTAATGAAAGATTACCCTCTAAAGTCTCGGTCTGAAAATTGGTCCAGCAGTCGTGGCAAGGGTCTGTCTCAGACAAACAAACCCAGAATACGAAAGTGCCACGCACTCAGCACCCTCAGCACAAGAGCGAGCTTTGGAGAGTGATTCAGCCACGAGCAATGACTATTCTACTTGAGCAGCGTGCAGACCGGAGAGGAGAGGAGTCATCGCAAGATGCTGCCGAGTCTGTTCCTCGATGAACGTTGCAACAAGAGGACCGGTAGCCAGAGAATCCATGCGCGCGTAGGCTAGGAAGGCCTCGAGTGTTTCCTCAGGATACTACAGGTACAATTGAGAGCGACACCGTGACAGAGTAAAGCGAAAACATGATAGCACGTAGGTAGGCCTCAAGATAAAGACCAGAGATCTGAGAGAAGGCATTCCAGATACACCTCATCATTATGGCGACCATAGTCCAGCAAGAAAGCTCGTGGTGGTGGATCTAAGAGAACGATATCACAGTCATATCCCAGACGTTGAAGAGCACAGTCCTACCAGACCGTTCCAGCGGATGCATCGCCTAGTTTCTGTAGTACCTCAGTTCGGAAGTTTTGAGCTTCAAGGTGGCCACGATATTCCAGCCCACTCGCTTGAACACTGGTTACGAGTGGAGTTGATTCTTGTGTAAGTCACAGTAAGAACGAAGACAGTGGCATTTTCGGAAGGATATCGATGCTCAATCTGGTGCGCCCGTTTCGCTCCAGTCATAGTTCTCGGTTGCTTCTGGGGACCTTGGACCACAGTTCAAGAGACCGTCATGAAATCGTTAGGCCTCTAGTCTCTGCAGCGACGAGGAGGATGAGGGACTCGTAATGTATCATCCAATAGCGTGATGAAGCATCTGTAAACATATCATCGAGCTAGCAGGACGAGAATTCCGAATATTTCATTGAAAGTGTACCATTGATGTAAACTTGGTGGTGTACACCCTGAAGACAAAATTGCAACTGAGCTGAGAGCGTCGTTGAATGTGACGTGTGCGCGACTGACAGTGTATTGGCGGAGTTTGAAACCAGGCAAGCCTTTGGAATTGACCGCTTCGTTCACTACTTCGACGCCAAGTACCGCATCGGGGTGTTGCGCCTCGTTTTACGGCCTTCTCATCCTACGATTTCTTCCATCTCTTCGCTATCATTCCACCCTCAAAAACGACGAGTGGACCGGGCAACGCTGCAGCACGGCGTTCGGTTACACCGTCAAGGTCGCACATGGATAGTCAGACGCCCACGAGCACGGCCAATATCCACACCATCGTCAAGGCTCAGATCGTGTTCTTGCTTTCCACACTCACAGAAGAGAATTTTGAACGGAACCAGCTCGAAATCCGCTCGGTATGTGTGGCAAAGCTCGTTCGCGTCTTTACCTAAACTAGACTGACCTTGTTTTCGCTTCTTTCTCGCGCCGTAGCTCTCTGAACAACATGGCCTGGACACCTATTTGCATTTTATTCGCCGCCTTATAGGGCAGACCCAGCCGATTCTCGTGTCAAATGCACCGATAGCCAACTTCGAAGCCTCCACCGCCCTTACCTTTCGCCTGCTCGTCGAGGAAATCCAGCGGCTTGCCAGAGATCCATTTCTTGCAGATCGTTTCCGCGACGGTGTCGATAAAGGCGAGAGAGAATTCTTGCGGTCCTTCGATTTCGTACGCTTCGCAGAGAGGATTGGCCTTCAGCCCTTGGAGCGACTTATCCTTGCCTCGTCCATTGCAAACGCGCCCGTGCGCAGGGAGTTAGGGTCACAAGCTATCAGTGTGATAAAGTCGGAGCTGGATGATGCAGTCATGAGTCTTTGCCACAACCCTTCGTTCGATCATGCAGACCTTTCACCGAACCAAGTTTCGAAACTGATGGCAAACCTGCTCTCTGATCTCGCCGAAGAGCCCATTCTCGACGCTTCTCAACGGCAAGCTCTCATGGTCGCGGCTCAGACGAAGTTTGGGAAGGAAGCCGTGAATCCAATCATCCTGCGTATTTTGCCAACGTTGACGTGTGTTCCTCTTTCAGTCGCTCTGTATTTTGATCCTGATTATTGTTCTACAGTGTTTCTCCTGGGACCACTTTCGTTCAGTTCCTAGTGCAACTTGGTTCTGAAATTACGAGCGAGACAGATGTTGTGAGAGCCTGTTTAGCCCGCTATGGCATCTCCGACAGTTCTCCACCCCGGGATGCGCAGCTTTTCGAAATCATGTCTACACTGAGCCGGATGGCCGCGGAAGGCGCTTCGCTCTGTGACGTGCCTACATTGGTCAGGACTTTGAGCACTTATGTACGTTGTTTCTTCTCACCCCGGAAGGTACTTGCTCATGCATACTAGCCCGTGGTATTGGATTGGGCACATGTCATTCAGTCATTTGACTGGCCAGATCGTCATGGAGTAGACACTGCAACCTTGAAATTGCTCATTGCCATTTTGGTCAATACCCCCCGAGATGCAGAAACTCATGCTGTCGCAGGGTTCTGGATGCCATGGAAAAATTCTCTTTATCAGCTGCGGTTGCTGGATGCTCTACTGTCATTGCCAGCCGATACATTCAATTTCGTCCAACTCCCAGGAAGGAAGATTGTTACGGTAGAAGATGTCGCAGTTGCCAGTCCTACTATCAAGTCCCTCGCCGCGAACGTTCAAGGTCACACCTGGAACTCGCTTGACTTGTTTGAAGTGCTGGTCCGGCTTGCAGACTCTGATTCCCAGGACGTACAGACTTGTATCCGCGAGATGCTGGACAAGGCAATCAAGATTAGCGCTGAGCTCGTGCACATGGGCTTACTTCAAGTGCAGGTAGGATCAGTTTTCATCGCTGCTCTCCTTAATACATTTATTGACCTTGCTTGCCCAGGACCAGCCCTGGAACGAAATTCGATCGGAATATTCTAGGAAATTACTTGGGATGTTCCTCGCGGGGCATCCCAACCATCAGCTTGTGTTCATGAGGATATGGCAAATTGAGCCCAAATATCTCACAGACGCTTTCCGGGACTTCTATCACGAGAATCCGCTCAATATTACGCGCATACTTGATGTTGCTCAAGACCTCAAGGTACATCCGCATCAATCATTTGTGGACTGAATACTCATACTGTTTTTAGATCCTTGAGGCTCTTCTTGACGTTCGCCCTTTCACTTTTGCGCTTGATGTCGCTGCTTTGGCGTCGCGAAGAGAATACCTGAATCTCGACAAGTGGCTTGCGGACAATGTCGCTAATCACGGAGACGAGTTCTTACACTCCGTGCTTGACTTCCTCGCAGAGAAGATGCAGAACGAGAAGATCACCAGGCTGGTTGATCCACAAGCGGAAGCTCGAACGATGCCACTAAATGTCAACACAATCTCTATCATTCTCCGGATGCTCAAGTCAAAGTAAGTGCCCCACATGATAGATCCCTCATCTGTGCTCACGAAATATGTTGCAGCACTAATCTCCTTCCTCAGCAAGATCAAGAGTATGCAATTGAAGTCCGCAACGACTGTCTGCAGATCCATCCCCGCCTTATGAGCCTCTCTCCTGGTTCCGATGGGGAGCTCAGTCTCAACGTCGTGAACTATTCTTCTGATATTGAGGTCGAGGTGGATGACATCTACAAGCAGATGTATGACGAAAGCACGAGCATCGACGACGTTATTCTGATGTTGCAGCGTTACAAAACCTCTCCCAATCCTCGGGATCATGAAGTCTTCTCCTGCATGATACATTTCCTATTCGACGAGTACAAGTTTTTCCAGGTGTATTACCCTGCCAGGGAACTAGCGATGACCGGCTACCTTTTTGGCTCTCTCATCCAACATTCTCTTATCGAGTACATTCCACTCGGTATTGCCATCCGCTACATCCTCGATGCGTTAAACTGTCCCATGGATTCCAACCTGTTCAAATTCGGTCTGCAAGCGCTCAGTCGCTTCGAATTCCGTCTCACCGAGTGGATTCCCCTTTGCGAGACCCTTCTTACCGTTCCAAATCTCGCAGAAGTTAAACCAGAGCTGATATCTGGCATACGGCGGCATTTGGCTGCTGTCGCCGCAGGAGAAGCCGTTCCCGGACCTATGAGTGAAGTTTCTGGTTTGCCCTCATCCTTCAACGAGTCGCTTCCTGCATTTTCGGCAATCCAACCAGACGACCTTGATCCGGATGTGAAGGTCCCCGCAGAAGAGTTGTCGGACAAGATTCTTTTCATTGTCAACAACTTAGCACCCAGTAATTTCGACGGCAAAGTCAAGGACATGAAGGCCATATTTGACAACGATTATGCTCGGTGGTTTGCTAACTATCTTGTCGATCAACGTGTCAGCTCAGAACCGAACAACCATTCGTTGTACCTCCGTTTCCTGGACTCTTTGGAACGCAGCATTCTCTATAAATTTGTCATCCACGAGACCCTGGTCAAGTCTGTCGCGCTATTGAACTCGGAGAAGACGATGCAGGCAGGGAACGAGCGAAACACGTTGAAGAATATCGGGTCGTGGCTGGGTACAATCACTCTTGCGCGCGACAAGCCCATCAAATACAAGAATCTGGCTTTCAAAGAGCTTCTTCTGGAAGGCTTTGATAATGGTCGACTCCAAGTTGCCATTCCATTTGTGTGCAAAGTATTGGAAGGGTGTACCAAGTCCAAAGTGTTCAAACCTCCAAACCCATGGCTGATGGCTGTGATGAGCCTTCTCACAGAGTTATACCTATACGGGGAGCTCAAGCTCAATTTCAAGTTTGAGATAGAGGTTCTCTGCACATCTCTTGACTTGGACCTCAGTTCCATAGAGCCTACTACTTTGGTACGGAAGCGAGCGGCGACGGAGAGCTTGATTGGACCTCCACTGCCGGACTTTGTATCTGGTTTGGATTCCCTTCCTATGGGAGACTATACGTCGGCAGCGCAGATGCTGTCTGCAAACGATTCGCAGGTCATGTCGTTGGGTCCTTCCGCAGTGACTGAGCAACGCATCATGAGTAGCCACATCGAATCCATTCTGCAGACGCTGTCAAGTCACGTCCGGGTCAACACTCAATTAAACCCACTCCATGTCAATCCTCAGTTCAAGAGAGCAGTGCAGCTTGCCGTCGATCGCGCTGTCCGCGATGTGCGCCATCTCTCATGTCTATTTGCTGGAACATGCTGACCCGTTGCAGATTATTCTTCCTGTGGTTGAGCGCTCTGTTACCATTGCCAGTATCTCCACTCGTGAACTAGTGACGAAGGACTTTGCAACGGATTTGAACGACGATAAGCTTAGAAAGGCGGGGCGCTCGATGTCCCGCAAGCTTGCAGGCAGTCTGGCTTTAGTTACTTGCAAGGAGCCACTCAAAACTAATCTTGGTGTTCATATCCGCCATTCCTTGACCGAGTCTGGCTTTGAAGAGGTAGATTTGTCTTGCTCGTGTCGCTTCGCAACCTGACATCTGCCGGCTTTATAGTTACTTCAGCAGGAGCAAATCGTTGCGATTCTTGTACAAGATAACCTTGACATGGCTTGCGCAGCAATTGAGAGTGCAGCCATGGAGCGTGCAGAACTGGAAGTCGATGAGGCATTTGCCAGCTCATACGAAACACGCCGAAGGCACCGTGATGTGTGTAGTCTTGGTTCCATTCTCTTATTACATCTGCTTATTGTGCTACAGCATCGCGGAGGACAAGGCTTCTGGGACCCTGCTGCTCCTCCCCTAAGCATGGTTCCTAGTCTTCCTGACCCTCTACGCATCAAAGCGTCTGGTGTCCAGTCCAACCAATCAGCCATTTATGATGACTTCGGTAAGCCCCTCTAAAGAAGCTCGAGGTCGACCTGCTAAATTAGAATAGGAATGGACTTGCGTCGCTCAGGTATCAGTCGACCAAGTTCAGCGAACACATATGGACGCGGTGGCTATGCTCCTACCCCACCTCCGGACCCCAACATGATATCACACAATCACCAAGGAGCGATGGATAGATTTGCTGTAGGTCCTCACAACACTCGCTTGAACTGTCCTGATTGACCACAACAGGTGCTCGCCCGAGATATTGAATCAATTGTTACACAAACAAACCTGCAGTCGCTGGCGGGCCTTCCTCCTAACCATGATCTAAGGCACCTCATCCGACAAGTGCTATATCTTGCCGGTGAAGCCCTTGATCGTGCTCGGACACCGCTGTCGATCTCCCAGAAGATAGTCCAGTTCCTATACAAGACCACTTCTCAGCTAGGTCGCGAGACTTATGTGGCCCTCCTTGATCAGCTTTGCCATACATTTGACGACGTTGCGAAGGAAGCCCTGACATGGTTGGTTTATGCGGAGGACGAAGTAAGCATCTTCTCCTGAGATGTGGATTATGCTGACCTGGAAACAGCGTAAACTTAACGTTCCCGTGACGTTGACGTTACTAAGAACGGGTCTCATCAGCGTATCTGCTCAGGATAACCAGCTTGCAAAAGTCCTGTTTGCCGATGCTCGTCCGAGCCTACAAAACTTTGCAGCAGGCCTATTAAGAGAGTGGGTCAGCAGTGATGTAGCTTCTGTTTCCCAGGGACAATTTGTCCTCACCCATGAAGTTCTCACACAACTACATCGGGAAGGGAAAAGTGTCGAGGCGTAAGTGGGTAGTGGCCCAAAATTGCTCTCATCGCTGATTACCCACCAGAGTGAACCAGCTGATGGATGACTTGCGAGGTGTCCAGGGATCCTCCGGATCTGGTGGCCTAGATACTCGAAAGGTCGCAAACGAACACTTGCGTGGCAAGCTCGTATTGTCCTTTCAACAGTGGATTGCCATTTTCCAGCGATCATCTCCAGAGAAGAATTTTGTGCCCTTTATCCAACAGCTCACCAAGCAAGGAATTCTCAAGGCAGAGGAAGTTTCCTCTCTGTTTTTCAGAGTTTGCGCCGAGACTGGCGTTCAGCAATACATGGCGTGTGCTGCTGAAGGAGATATGGAGACCGCATATCAAGCACTGGATGCGCTCTCAAGGTTGATTGTTTTGATGATCAAATACTACGGAGATGCGTCGATTGAAAATCCTGGACAAGCCAAAGTCCATTATCTGACCAAAATACTCTCCATTATCGTCCTCGTTCTGGCAAAAACGCACGAAGAGCCCAATGACTTGTTCCCCCAGAAACCGTTCTTTCGTTTCTTCTCGAGTCTAATCACGGATTTCCACACATTTGAAAGCGAGATGGAGGGCACATATTTCTCGTTGCTTATCGCAATCAGGTCTGTATACAATGGAAAACTTTTGCGCGCCATGCTGACCCTATCACAGTGATGCATTCAGCTCTTTGCAGCCCATATATTTCCCTGGGTTTGCATTCTCTTGGATGTGCCTGATATCCCATCGGCTGTTTATGCCCAAACTGCTACTGTCAGAAAACCGAGATGTATGCTTGCCCTGTTATTGCTTAGAATGCAAGCTCACCTTATTTTCTAGGGTTGGTCTGCATTTCACAAGTTGCTTCTGGCACTGTTCAAGTTCATGGCACTGTTCCTGAAAGACTTGGATTTGCAAGGCCCGTCGAGGGAATTATATCGCGGAGCATTACGCCTCTTGCTCGTCTTGATTCACGACTTCTCTGATTTCCTTAGCGAACATTATTTCACCCTCTGCGACATCATCCCTCCACGTTGTATTCAAATGCGCAACATCATTCTCTGTGCTTTCCCTCCCAATATCATGCTTCCTGACCCTTACCTCCCCGGCATCTCGTTCGAGTCCATTCCCGAAATGGGGCCTATCCCTCCTATCCTCTCTGACTTTACGTCTGCCTTACAAACTGCCGATCTTCGCAACCATTTGGACCAGTACCTCTTGAGCAGAAGCTCCCCTTCATTCATAGTCTCGCTGAAGGAGCGATTGAAGCTTCCGGGTGCTGCAACCGACACCTATGGAGAGACTTACAACTTATCGTTGATGAACTCCCTCGTTATGTACATCGGAGTGTCGACCGTTGCTCAGGCGAAGGCTAGGAGCGGTTCATCGTTGTTTATCCCCACCGATCCAGGTGTTGTAGCTCTTCAGTTCTTGTCCAATAATCTGGATGTTGAAGGTAATAGCTCTCTCAAAATATGTGCCAGCATAGACTAATTGTAGTAATCAGGCCAACATCACTTGCTCAGCGCAGCCGTACTTCACTTGCGCTATCCTAATGCGCACACACATTGGTTCAGCTGTCTGTTGCTTCATCTCTTCGCGGAAGTGAAGGATGACCGGTTCCGGGAAGTGATGACGAAGGTGCTCCTGGAACGCTTCATTGGACATCGGCCACATCCCTGGGGTGTTCTGGTGACTTTCATCGAGTTGGTCCGAAACCCGAAATACGACTTCTGGTCCAAAGAGTTCATCCATATTGCGCCAGAGGTCAATCTCTTGCTGCAGAGTGTATGTCCTCTCGGTTTGTCCAGCATTTCTCGTGCTGATCATATTTAATCCAGGTTTCGCGTTCCGTTGTAGGTCAAAAGTAGGCACGTTGATTTTTGTTGAATTATTGCTGTTGCGTTATCGTTGCTCCCTGCTATCTTTCCGCGCATTTTACTATTATCTGGGATTACTTTCTTTTCTTTCTCTCTTTCTTTTCTCCACTACTCTACGTCCTGCATCGGTGTATTGTACCATCATCTACATTGTTTTCCGAATGAATTGTACCCTCTGAGAATGAAATCATACCCAAACTCAACATATCGCACGTGTCCGGCATCCACCGTCCTCCACTTGCACAACCATCATGACTACGTCAACATTAGAATCCCTTGTCAGAGAATGGCTTCGCTTAGACCAAGTAAAATAAAAACTGGTTCAGGTTTACAAGAATACTGACCGTCAATCTTGCAGAATAAAAAGACGAAGGCCGAAATCGAGACCCTGTGGAAAGCAGGCGAGACGTCAGAACTCGAGAAAAGGATGCGGTATGCCTTGATCAATCTACTTCGTTGAGATTGTAACAAAGGCGCTTACTGTATCCTTCAGTACACGAATAGACTTTGGAACAGCAGGTAGATGGGGATGCCTCATATGGCTCTGATTCGAGGCTCATCTAAATATCTATGCAGGATTGCGTGGAAGGATGGAAGCAGGATGGTCTCGGATGAACGGTAAATCAAGTGTCCAATCTAAACACACCCTGCATCAGATTTGCTGACGCATTTTCGGTTCAGATCTTATTATTATTCAAGCCTCACAAGTAATTCATTTTTGCGATCCAGTGTTCAAATCTAATCTTGCCATTACAGGGATTGTGTCAGTACGTCTTGAAAACGGTTGAAGACGCGCGGTCCAGAGGCGTCGTTGTAGGACACGACCATCGCCATAATTCAGAGCATTGGGCGCTTTTGACCGCCGCAGCCTTTGTGGCCAAAGGAGTGAAGGCATATCTTTACAGCGATCTTGTTCACACGCCGATGTACGGGCAAATATGGATAGTCGCAGCGGCTTTATTCATTATATCTATAGGGTTCCCTTTGGCGTGAAATACCTTAACGCTGCTTGTGGTGTAATGATCACTGCTAGTCATAATCCAAAGGTGCTTTATACACCTCTCCTGTATACGATTACTCATTTGTGGTTCTTTTTAGGATGACAATGGATACAAGGTTTGCTTGGCTTTACGATAACGGACTGTACATCTATTAATTACGAGCATAAGGTATACTGGGAGAATGCAGTTCAGGTATGAAAAAGAATTCGCAGCTCAAATCAAGTTTTTACAGCTCTTCAGATTATATCTCCACACGACACAGGGATCGCCGAATCCATCCGTGAAAATTTGGAACCTGTTACTTGGAATGCTGAAGGGCTACAGTCCTCCTCCTTGTGCATCGACAAGTCAGAGGAATTGAAACAAGCATATTTTCATGGTCTTTCAAGCTTGAACCTCTCGCAGTGAGGCGGATCTCATAATGCTTTCGACGCGCTCTTATCTCTTCTGCAGTGATCTGAACCAAAATACCTTGGTTAAGTTTGTCAATACTTCAATGCATGGAGTCAGCGATCCTGTTGTGCGATCCGCTTTCAATCAATTTGGATTCCCTGCTTCGTCTTATATCCCTGTGGAAAGACAGAGAAAGCCAGACCCAGACTTCCCCACTGTGGTCTTTCCTAACCCTGAAGAAAAAGGTGCGTGTCAAATAATATGGTGTTTGTGGTATAGTTGTGATGTTTATGGGACCGAGAAGGTGCTTTGGTAAGCTATCTTCCACGATCTATAGTTGATAGGATTTTTATTCGCTACCTAGGATCTCGCCATAGAGGAAGCAGACTACCTGGGCACCAACTATGTTTTAGCCCAAGATCCCGATTCTGACCGGTTTTCTGCAGCGGAGAAGAGGTCAGCATCGTGCTCCAATTGTCCTCTCGAGTGCACCCTCATATGATCTAGTGACGGGAAATGGATCAATTTCACGGGTGACCAGCTTGGCACAATCTTTGCCAGCCGCATTTTTGAAGCCCATAAGGATTCCGGAAAACCCCTGAACACGCTTGCTATTGTGGCCTCTACAGTTAGCTCCAAGATGGTCGAGAAAATGGCTGAGCTAGAGGGATTCAAATTTGTCGAATGCTTGACTGGTATGCTTCTCTACGATGCTGGTTTCCACTCTTACTTTGTCAATCTAGGTTTCAAATTTATCGGTAACACCGCATTGGCCCTAGTGGCAGAGGGTTATACTGTTCCTTTAGGGTAAGCATGCGGACTCTCGGCCAACTATATCAGCTTGAATTGTTTCTATTCCATACAGATACGAAGAGGCCATCGGCTACATGTTTGGAAATGATATCAGAGACAAAGATGGTGTTGCCGCCACGGTAACGCACATCGCTCAACAGGGGCCGTTTCACATGGCTGAGGCTTCTCATAGATGGTATTTGCTGAGCTAGTTGTAGCGCTCAGTATGCGAAACCAGACAGTGAAAGGCTATCTTGAAGAATTGTATTCACGGTGAGTGTACTTGTCCCTTATCTTTCGATGTGTTTTGAAGCCTCTCATTCGTCTTTACTAGATACGGATATTTCAAGGTTCGTTTAGTTCGCAGTTGATAGAAAATCTCAACTTCATTCCAGCTCAGACTAGCAACAGCTACTTCATCTGCCGTGATCCACCGACTATTGACAGGATCTTTGCTCGCATACGAAATTACGAGGTAAATTTATCATAGCGGACACTGAGGTATGGCCGTTGACTGGATCTACTCTTGTTGTATAGCCGACAACTGTAAAAACTTCCACAGCCAACTATCCCGCCAGTTTGGCTGGGCTACGAGTAACCAGCGTTGTAGATTTGACCACAGGTTATGACAGCACCAACCCACCCTCATACAAGCCTTCGCTACCCATCTCATCTGGCCAGATGATCCAGTTCAGAGCCGAAAACAATACGGGCCTTAAGATTGTGCTTACTACCAGGTTTGTCTATACATTCTATAGTTTGCGGACAACACAAAGGACTCATAGGACTTCTGACAGAACGAGCGGAACAGAGCCAAAGGCAAGATCATATTCTTGAGATATATGTCACTACATATTCTCATCATGATGCATACTCTAGATCAAGTATTATCTCGAGGGAACAGGGCCCTCCGAGGACAGGAAAGGTGTAGACGAACTACTTGTTAGTGCCGTGCATGAATTAGGAACGATCTGGTTCGAAGCAGAGAAGAATAACCTCGGAAAGGCGGCTTGAACCTGTCAAACAAGACGTGCTTGTCGACGTTGTTCAAGCTTCTTCATGTCTTCCCAAATTTCTTTTGTGACTGATTCCCGATGAAGGGATAATGATAACAGCCTGCAGTTCTCGTTAATGCAAATAAAAACAAAAACAAAAGCATCCTTACTTAGCCGTCCTCATTTGGTGAATCAAATCATCAGCTGTCATGGGCGGCGCAGTTTGAGACGAGGCTGCTGAGGCTTTCCTCTCAGTCACAAAATCATGTTGAATATGCTTCGTAAATGGGGATGTAAATGAGATAATATCGAGCAACGTTCATTTGACAAACTCACCTCAGCTACTTCTTCTCCTACTGAAATTGTTCCAATTTTCGCCCCACCAACCAAATGCCGAAACATGGCCAATTTCTCGGGTGAGGGAACACTGATGTCACTAGATAGCTTATATAGTGTCGATGCATCCGCTCTAGGTACCAGTGGTACAGTCACTGTGGTCTGATTCGAAACTCGATGAGCGAGGATTTTTGGATGTTGTTGCTGGGATATTCACCTGGAAGAAAGCACTCTTACGTCCATCGCATATTATCAGGAAAGATACGTCTGTCGGAAACGAGAACTCGCTGAACGGAAAGACATATTGTAGTGTCTGACTTGTCATCATTTCTTGAAGGGAACGAAGGTTCATCAAGCCTGAATGAGATAACAAAGTCAGAAAACCCATATGCCAGCAGAAAACGGGCATCACCCTTTTGGTTAACTTGACCCTCCTCAATATCAGTCTCAGTCACAACACAGAGACTTCCCTGAGGTATCTGGAGCCATCCGCTGTGTAAATCCTCATCTTTCGACTCAGGAGCAAATGAGGTGTCATTTAGTGTCTTCAACGAGAGCGGTATGGTCAAAACGGTGGGGAAGAGATTTTCCAGAACCGATGTGAGCACTGGGGTACGCGAGGGAGCAGTGGAAGAAGGTCCGGGGAATTTCGTTAGCAGCATTGAGGGCGGCAAGATAGGCGGCGAGCGAGACTGGCTGAGGCCCAGGTTAGAGATAAAAATTATCGATCGATAGGGAATCTACTCACACTCTTGCTATACTGGACAATAGTATCCATTCTGCTGCGTCCCTGTCTCCGGCTACCGCTTCATCGGCAATCCAAGTTATGAGTTCTTCTCTCAGGCTTTCCAGCGCTATTGTAGACGGATCGTAGGGGTAAATGCGTGGTAAGATAGTTGGGGAGTGGGTCTTGTGATAGAGAACATGAAGCGTTGGAACTACAGCGGGAGATCCAGACTCTAGGGGCGTCTGCCATCTGAAAGGTAGTCAGACTCAATACATGCGAGAAACGCTCAACGCTGCTACTCACGTTTCAGACGTAAGAATCCCAACAAACGTGACGATGTCTGTTGATTTCAGCTTCTCAGCTTCGGCGTGTTCGTAGATCTAGCCAGTTAATGAGGCAAGTCGGAGATAATTGTGGAAGGATTTGATACCTTTACTTGTACGCCGACATGTGGCTGCACATTTACATATTTATGTGGCTGAGTAGGCTTATGCAAGAGTCTAGTGCTGGGATCTGGATTGCGTGAGCATGGTTCGCGTCGTTCCCAAGTCAAAGCAGACGCACTTGTATTAGAATGTGATAAGCCTGTCCTGACCCAGGCAGTTTCTCCGGGCACTGTGACTGCCCACATAACAGCACATTCTCGTAGTTTGTCCACTTGGGCGCTTGCATCGAACAAATCGTCAGAGTCAGACGTGTTCATGGCGAATCCCCAACCGCCACACGACGTATCTGGCAGGGTGGCCAGATACATTTCGGATGCTAAAGACGTGTCTTGAATCATGCACCTGAACCGAACTAGAGATCTGGCTTCATATGATTCCGGTGGGTGGTCGACATCGAGAGGGGGAATCTTGGAGTTTGAGAATGTGTCAAGGATTGCAAGAGAAAAGCGCGACGAGATCGTGTTGTTACCTTCAGAAATTCCTCGCTGGCCATATAAAGGCTAGAGAAATGTTCAGAGACGCGACTGGGGAAGTTTTCGATGCCATGAGTTGCGTGAAGTTGCTGGAGCACAGTGGAGGTCATGGTGGAAGTGAATTATGTCAGCATCAGTCCCGTCGCGTGGCGCTCCCGTGAAACCAGGACAGCCGCCGGACTAAGCAGATCAGACACAGCTGCTCCAGACTTCCACTACTCGGTATTCCATCCAATGGGCCTCTTCAACCGCAAGAAGCGCGAGCAGAATGCAGATGAGCCCGTAAAGGAGAAGGGCGCCTGGAGAAAGCCTGGCAGTGCGTGGTGACGTTGCTCACGAAAAAACACCTGACGCTAATATACCATGGCTCCCTATGCAGATACGGCATTCAAGCAGCAGCGTCTGAAAGCCTGGCAGCCAATTCTCACACCGAAAACAGTTTTACCTACACTGTTTCTCATCGGTATCATCTTTGGCCCCATAGGTGGTCTGTTGGTCTGGGGCTCATCTCAGGTTTCTGAGCTGACCTTCGACTACTCCGAATGCGAGAGGGTCCAAGCTTCGGCTGATAACAGTACCAACCTCCAACTCTTTGAAATGCCGTCAAACAAGTACGCATACCACATGCGCTCGTCAGACTCCAGCGCAAAGTACAACCCACCACGATACGGATTCTTCAGCAACAATGATGAGCCTGACATCGCACAGCGCCAGCAGTGCATTGTCGAATTTGACGTCCCCGCAGAACTGCAGGCGCCCGTCTTCATGTACTACAAACTCACCAACTTCTACCAGAATCATCGGCGATATGTGAACAGTCTCGACTCAGACCAACTCAAGGGCAAATATGTTAGTCCAGCAGACCTAAACGATGGAGATTGTGATCCGCTGGGAACTCTGAATGGCGTTGCAGTGTATCCATGTGGTCTTATTGCCAACTCGCTTTTTAACGGTATGTGCCACGACCATGTTCCCTATCTATTTGCTAATAGGATGGTTAGACACATTCTCCAGCCTCATCTCCCAGTCTCAAGATATACAAAACTATGATCTCTCTTACAAAGGAATTGCATGGCCAGGCGAAGCCAAGAAGTATGTGGAAGACCCAGTGAAGAATGGAGAATATAAGTCTTATGACGAGATCGTGCCCCCACCTAACTGGGCAAAATATAACGGAACATATTCAGAAGAAAATCCTCCTCCGAACCTGAAAGCCGACGAGCATTTCCAGAACTGGATGCGAACAGCAGGCCTTCCGACTTTCACGAAGCTCTATGGCCGAAACATGGACAACAACCTCCCTGCTGGGACGTACAGAATCACCGTAAACATGAGTGAGTTGTTGTCCCACTCGAATGCATTGGAAGCTGAATTTCCCCCAGACTTTCCTGTTCTTCCATATAAGGGCACGAAATCAATTGTGATCTCTACTGTGTCATGGATTGGAGGCAAGAACCCTTTCCTGGGATGGGCCTATGTGGCAACTGCAGGGCTATTTGTGTTCCTTGCATTGGCTGGAACAGCTAGACATCTGATCAGGCCACGGTGCGTCACAGCTTTTCACTTGCTTGTAATCTGCTCCTAATCTTTTGTATCATAGGAAACTTGGCGATATGTCTTTGTTGTCATGGAATAAAGATCGATGAGCTTGAGTTGTGCGATGGACTCTATACATTCAGCCTTAACCTGGCCGCAGCGCCACTTGTAATGACCCTGCTACCGATTTACTCTTTTCACTACGTACTGTAATTTCACGGCGGAAACCAACCATATATATTTATATTTTTCAAAGCGTACTTGGCTGGAAACCAATCCCGTCGCATTCCACAATGGTGTATCCCTCCTCGTTCTTGGAGACATTAAACTTTGCTTCAGTGAGGTGCTCTGCGATCCAAATAGCAGTTTTGGCATGTAGCGTAAGATCTGAGCGCCCGCAGCGTACTTGTGAATGCCCCTCAGCAAGCGCCATGAAGATGATAATTTGGTCTTGGAGCCATTCATCGACGCAGCCTCCGTCTTCAATAGCGCCTAGAAGCTCAGTAGCTGCCTGTACGCCAACTTTGGTTGCGTCGGTGCTCTTTCTGCCCACGGCGCTCGCACCCAGAATGCCGCCCCCTTCGAGGTTTGCCCACAGCACAATCCCGCTTCCAGGGCCGTTCACGTCGGCTTTCGCAGGATGGATGAAAACTGATTCATAACCTGAGTCACGGAGGTGTCGCTCTGCACTGGAAGCCATAAGCTGGCCAATACGATCTGGCAAGCCTCCGTAATGTGCGATACCATGGATTGTAGAAATATTTCCTCGTTCCAGTAGCGTAATAGCAGGGAGCTTGGCCAATGTCGGATGCACTTGGACAAATAATTCGCCTCCGCCTGCCAGCTAGTTAGTCTGGTTGTTTGCTGCCGCTACAGTCACCAGCAGTCCAAAATGGAAAGCAGGGGCACACCTTTTGGGAAATAACCACGTCTCTTAATGTCGAGTCTTGACTCGATTTCAAAATGCCTTTTCATGAACGGCAGAAGGATGTGTTGAGCATAATCTGCCTGAGGTGCCTGCGTTGCATTTGTACCGCCTTTAAGTGTTAGGGACGACGGTGTACAGCGATTCGCGTCCTTGGTAAATAGTAAGAGAGGGAATGCTATCTGGAGCAGAAGAGTCGTCGCTCCAGCAGTGACAGAATCAGCGGAGAAGTGGTTCGGTAGTTTGTCCAGTAGGTTCCCAGGAGAGAATTGGATTTCTGTTGAGCCGTTCTCTGCTCCATGCAATGAGCCCCCAGATATTTCTGATGCAAGCTGTAACCCTTAATTTCATTTCCTTTAAAAAGTAGAATAGGAGGGAGAGTATTGGAGAGATGTGTACCTGTTCTGTGCTGGTTTTTAAGGCCTGGAGGCTTACGCCCATTGCGAATCCGGTTGATGGTGAGCTCTTTGGACAATAAGGCAGCTAGAGCGACTGAGTTACGAAGTATTTGTCCTCCGCCTTCAAGGATACTCCCATCCACAAGAGCTTTGGCAGCCATGGAACTATTCGAATCAAGGAAGGTAAACGAACGTCAACGCCTACTACTTGACTCGGAATCGAACTTGTTGTGACTCAACTGTGACTTTCTTTTCGGGCCGGGTTGATAGATGGGCTGAAATGACATCTTGTCCTGTCTACTCCTTTCCTTCATGTCGCGTCGACGCGTCTCTTATTTCTATGACCGTACGATATTCCCTTGAATCAAATTTCCCTGTCTTATGCTTGCCTCATAAGCCGATATTGGGTCGTATACCTATGGCTTAGCACACACTATGAAGCCTCACCGAATGAAGATGACCCATGAACTTGTTTCGGCCTATGATATGCTAGGCAAAATGGATGTTGTGGTGCGTCTCAAATTCTGGTGCATGCTTCTAGTAATTGAGTAAAATCTAGAAACCTCTCCGATGCACCGCAGAGAAAATGACTGCGTTTCACACCGACGAATACATCAAATTCCTGTCCACAGTAACCCCAGAAACTGCCGACCAGCTCACTTTCAATTCTACTCGATTTCTTGTGCCCAGAGAAGATAATCCTCCATTTGAAGGCATCTTTGAATTCTGTTCCATCTCAGCTGGAGGCTCAATAGGTGCGCCTAACTTGGCTGTATGGCGCTAGAGCTTCATTGGGCTGAAGGCAGCATTCGTACAGCGGCATCACAGAAGATCATGTCTGGCGAGGCAGACATTGCCATAAACTGGGCTGGGGGCCTTCATCATGCAAAGAAAGCAGAGGCCTCAGGCTTCTGCTATATCAACGATATAGTCCTAGGCATTCTGGAGCTACTGCGCGTCTATCCCCGTGTCTTATACATCGACATCGACATTCATCACGGTGACGGAGTAGAAGAGGCGTTTTACACCACAGACCGCGTGATGGCCTGCTCTTTCCACAAATATGGCGAGTTCTTTCCCGGTACAGGCGAGACGGGAGATAGAGGTATTGGGAAAGGGTCAGGATACTCTGTGAATGTCCCTTTGAACGATGGTATACAAAACGAAGGCTTCAAGAGCATATTCGACCCCGTCATGTCAAAGATTCTGGACGTTTACCAACCTTCGGTGGTAGTCCTCCAGTGTGGCGCTGATTCTTTGGCAGAAGATAGGCTAGGTGCGCTTTAGCTCTATGCTTTTGACCTCCGGCTCACACCTTCGCAGGCTGTTTTAATCTGACCTTGGATGGCCATGCGCACTGTGTACAGTTTTTGAGAGCGAGGAATGTCCCTCTGGTTTTACTTGGCGGTGGCGGGTACACAGTCAAGAATGTAGCCAAGGCATGGACATACGAAACGGCTTGTGCCCTCGGGATAGAAAAAGAGATTGATGAGTTACTCCCATGGAGTTCGTACTTTGAGTGGTTCGGCCCTCGTTATCGTCTCGAAGTAAGTGTTCCCTGTTCCGTTTCCGACTGTTGGCTTATTTCGTTCGTAGGTTCTAGCCAACAACATGGAAGATCTAAATTACCAGGACGGGGAAAGGCATATAGACAAAATCAGGGAGACAGTGCTTCAGCAACTTTCAGAGTTGCAACCTGCTCCCTCGGTAGGTCTGCAGGAGGTTCCCCGTGAATCTCTCGGCGAGCATCTAGGGTACTTCGCAGAGAAGGATGGGCGACGAGATGCTCCCATAGGGTCGGTGAAACCGTCTCGAAATTATGACTTGGACGACCGGTTATCTCGTGAGTCTTTTCATCAGAATCTTCCTGTCGTTCGCTGACCAGTCTCACAGAACACATCAACTATGTTTATGAGATGCAAAATCCACAAGATTCGCCAGAGCAGTCAGACGTCTCTACGTCTGACACCGAATCTGACATGTCAACAGGCTCTCATACCCGACTAGGTTCACGACCGATGAGCATCATGACCAACAAATACCTAAATCTTCCTGCTTCCCAGAGCTCAGTGATACGCAATATACCTGATCTGCGAGAGACTGTAATTCCTGCATACGTTCGTAAAGATCGGCGGAGATATTTTGGACTGGGGACCGCAGAGGCGTCGAGACGAGGCGACGAAGAGATGGACGTGGATCTTGACCATTCAGACGTGGAATAGGCGGAGGCTTGAAAGTGTATGGATATTATGCAAGATATACTAGCGAGCAAGGTTATGGAAGCCCAGTAGCAGCACCAAGAAAGAGAGTCAAGACGATTGGGTACAATTTGCGTGTACATATTAGACTATAACTGAAACGTTCAGAGGATGGATTTATCGAGCAAAGGCATTGAAACGTCGGCGAGCATCGTGAGGGTCAAAGCAGCACTTGCGAGTCGAGCATCATGTCAGGTTCACCCGCAGAGATAGGTCCTCTGTCGCGGGGACCTTTTTGCTTTGTTATGCCATTTGATTTCAATGCTTATTTCATGGAAGTGGATCTCAGACTGCAGAGCTGGAGGTGGAGTTGGACGCGTTGGGGTTGCTCGTCTGGGTCTCGGTCTGGGGCTCGTTGTCGGGCAATTCGATCAATACGGATTATTTGCGCTTTGGGGCACGATGCATATGGTTAATAGTACTATCGTTTGGAAGGGGTGGTGGTATAAGAGCACATGTACAGCGTAGAGCCCCTCGCCAAATTATATACGCGTTATATGTGGAGTTATTTAACTTGAAAATTTGATATGACGTATCATTTGTTTATTTAAGTGTCTCAAGTACGCGTTTGAGGACATGTGACCGTCCCGCTCCTCAGCTCCTCCACCTCCAATCCATTCGTAATACCACTATGCCACGAAGATGCAATACCACTATGAGCCGTATAAAGAATCTTGGT
>Ga0247730_1000413_pt1 | contig 32666 bp, 28 predicted proteins | sample UWRJL073202C2_FD_180959 | JGI IMG/M metagenome (GOLD analysis project Ga0247730, IMG submission 180959) | Plant litter microbial communities from Arlington Agricultural Research Station in Wisconsin, United States - UWRJ-L073-202C-2 | ecosystem: Environmental > Terrestrial > Plant litter >... | reverse complement strand
GGGCCCACGGAGCAGAACCGGAGCGAGGGTATGTCGAGCCCAGGCGAGGCACCGGACGTCAGGGGCGAGAGCGCTTGGTTACTTGGCGCTTTTCCAAGTAACCCGCCGTCAGGGCGGAACCCTAAGCCGCCGTTACCGCAGCAATGGATATGTACCCAATCAACAAACCCGGCAAAGACCCATCGAATCAGTGATTCGCTTGAGACATCTCCGGCTGCTGAAGCAGCGCCTGATCAATCTCGCTGAACCGCAACACACGACCGCCTTGCTCGGCAGCAAGCTTCTCAGCCGCCTGCTGACTGGAAAACGACGCCAGCACCACGCCCATTGCCCCCTTGAGTCGAGTGCCAACCACATAAAAAGCATCCCGGGCATTGATCAGATGAGAATCAGCCGGAGCGTTCCACGAACTGCGGCCCATGTCGTGAACATACAGCCTGGCATCGCCATGATGGTTCTCCGGCTGTAACCACCAACCGATCATCTCCGCCGTGGAGCAGAATTTTTTGACCCCGGAATGCTCGACCACTTCGCCCTTGGGTCCCGGGAAGCCGTCGATGATCATGCCGCAGACATGACACTCATCGCTCGGGTGAAACGCCACGGCAGCGTCGCTGTAACTGGCTTTAGCGGGTTCGTCACAGGCCGCCAGCAGCACACAGACCATCAGGCCAGCCACCGCACGTGCCGTCGTCGAAAATAGAGTGTTGATCATCAGATGCTCCAAAACCAAAGTGTGAATTCATGTCACCCGACGGCGGAACAACAGCCAGGCAGAGCTCAACGGCAGCGCAACCCATGCGATCAGGCATAACCAGAGCATTGCGCCGGGTACCGGCAGATCGCTGCCCAGCGTCAGCACGCCTGCGGCATGGGTCCCGTCCGCAAAACCGGAAAGGTTGATCAAGCGATAGATATCGGCGGGATTAAGCAGCAATAGCCAGGGCAGCACCTTCGGGTTGAACTGCCCCTCGCTGAGCACCAGCAATGCCAGCAGCGCCAGGTCGAACACCAGCACGAAGAAAAACCACACCCCCAGCGCGAGTCCGGCCGCCGTGGATTTTTCGGCAGACACGCTGCTCAGCGCATAGGCCAGCCCCAGAAAACCCCAGCCCAGTAGCGTCGACGACACCATGAAGCGTCCAAACGCCCAGAGCAGCAGGTTCAGTTCAACGTCCTCCACCAACAGAGCGATGGCCAGCATGGCGCAGCCGAATCCGATCAGCGTCGCCAGTGCGAGGATCAACCCGTGGCCAATGAATTTGCCGAGCAGGATGTGCCCGCGCCCGAGCGGATAGGTCAACAACAGCAGCAATGTGCCGCTTTCGTCTTCGCCGACGATGGCGTCGTAGGCCAACAGCAAGGCAATCAGTGGCATCAGGAAAGTCGCCAGGCTGGCCAGACTGGCGATGGTGGCAGGCACCGAGGTAAATCCCAGTTGACCGGAAGCCGCGGCCCCGAGCCAGGCGATGCCGGTGGCCAATATCGCGAACAGCAGGCTGATCGCCAACAACCAGCGGTTGCGCATGCCGTCGCTGAACTCCTTGCGGGCCATGTTCCAGATCGGGTTCATACGATCGCTCCGTTGGAACTCGCACCCGCCCGCCCCATGTAATAGCGGTAGATGTCTTCCAGGGATGGTGGAGTGATTTCCACGTCAGTCGGCTCGTCTTCATTGAGCAGTTGGCGCAACAGGTCGAGCTTGCTGCCATTGAGCGCGGCCACTTCCAGGCCTTCCGCGCCCCAGCGCTGGGTGACGTATCCGGCGGCGTTCCAGGATTCCTGCAAGGGACCCGCACGCTTGAGCCCGTTGGCGCGAATCAGCGTCGGCAAGCCGGCTTCCTCGCGCAGGCTGCGCAGACTGCCCAGCGCCAGCAGACGCCCCTGGGTCAGAATCGCCGCGCGGTTGATATGCGCCTCGACCCCCGGCAGTACGTGGGAACAGAGAATGATGCTGCTGCCCTGGCTGCGCAGCCGATCAAGCAACCGATATAGGTCCTGGGTGGCGATGGGATCGAGGCCGACGGTCGGCTCGTCGAGCAACAACAGGCGTGGTTCGCCGAGCAAGGCTTGCGCCAGCCCCAGGCGTTGGCGCATGCCTTTGGAGTAGGTCTTGACCCGTCGCTGCGCCGCTCCGGTCAGGCCGACTTCTTCCAGCAGCACGTCCACCTGAGCCGGTGCGGCCCCTTTGAGTCGTGCGAAATGACGCAGGGTTTCCAGGCCGGTCAGCTGCGGATAAAAGGTCACGTTCTCCGGCAAATAGCCCAGCATGCGCCTGACGTGCGGATCGCTGGGCAAGCGGCCGAAGACCCGGACCTGACCTTCGCTGGGTTGCAGCAGACCGAGCATCAGTTTCATGCTCGTGGTCTTGCCCGCGCCGTTGTGCCCGAACAGGCCCAGCACTTCGCCTGTGCCCAGGCTCAGGTTCAACTCGTGCAATACGGTGGTGTGCCCATAGCGCTGGCTGACGCCGTCCATGTCGATAACATTCATGCGTCGGGCTCCTGGGTCAGGGTTTGCAGGGTGGATTTCATCAGCGGATGGCTGTCCAGTACGCCCGGCGCTTTCACCACCGGAAAGGCCCGTTGCACGCCGCGCAGCAATTCGATGCCGGGGCTATTCATCAACAGCCGCACCTGCGGGTAAAGCCACAGCAGCCGGTCGACGTTGTCGTTGGGTTCGTAGGCGACATCGCCCAGGCCGTCGTTGTTACGGTCCCAGCCCAGGTAATCGCTCCAGTAATTACCCCGGCCATCTGCCGACCATTCCTGCAGGCGGGTGGCAACGTATTTCACCTGCCGCTGGTTGCCGACAAACGCGTTGTCGGCGATGCGGTTGTCTTCGGAGCCGGCCGTGAGGTGGATGCCTACGGCGCTGTGTTCGAATTGGTTGTGTTCAATGCTGTTGAACAGTGAGTTGTAGATGAACAGCGCTTTGCCTTCGGCGCCGCTGATCATGCTGTCACCCGTCGAGCCGTCGCGCACGTCGGTGACGAAGTTGTCGCGCAAGGTTGAGTAAGTGATGTAGTTCATCAGGATGCCGTAGTTCTGATCCTGTTCGGAGCGGTTGCCGATCACCGTGAGCTTGCGGCTTTGCATCAAGGCATAGCCGGTGCGGGTGCGACGCGTGATGTTGCCGATCAGTTGGTTGTCGTTGGCGAACATGTAATGCACGCCGTAGCGCAGGTCTTCCAGGGTGTTGCCTTGCAGCAGGTTGCCGTTGGAGGTGTCGATATAGATGCCATCGCGGGTGTCGCGCACCTGGTTGCCAATGACCCTGGCACCGTGCACCGCATACAAATGGATACCGTTGCCGCGATCCTGGGAACGCAGCAACGGATCCCCCTGAATCCGGTTGTCGATCAGACTCACGTCCTGAGTGCCGTCGACCCAGATACCGAAACCCTGGCCCTGCATGCGATTGCCTTTGATGAGCGCACCACCGGCCTTGGGCTGGATGAAAATCGCGGCATTCATTGCCGTGAGATCGTGCCCCCAGTCCAGGAAGGTGCAGCCCTCGATGCCGACGTTCGGCGCGCTGACGATCACACCGTTGCCCTGCCCTTGCCCCTGAAACACCGCACCGGGCTCGCAGAGAATCTGCATCGGTTGATCGACGCTGAACGAGCCACGGTACTCGCCCGCCGGCAGGTGCCAGCGCTGTTCGGCATCCATCCGCAGCGGCAAGGTGGTGATGGGCTGCACTGCCAGCGCACTGCCGGACATCAGCAGAAGCGCAAGCGCGATTACCTTGATCGGGTTTCCCTTGATGTCAGTCATCGGCTGGCTCCTGTCGACGGCAAACGGTCAGGCCCGCTCGACCTTCATGCGGCCAACCATTTCCATGTGCAGCGCGTGGCAGAACCAGCTGCAGTAATACCAATGCAGACCGGCCTTGTCGGCGGTGAAGGTGATGGATGAGGTTTGCTGCGGGCTGATCTCCATACTGGCGCCATGGTTGGTCATGACGAAGCCGTGGGACACGTCCTCGATCTGGTCGATGTTGGTGATGGTCACCGTCACTTCGTTGCCCTGCTTGACGGTGAACTCGGTCAGGCCATAGGCCGGCGCCATGGAGGTCATATAGACCCGCACATGATTGCCATCGCGAATGACTTTGTTGTCGGTCTCCAGCTTGATGCCATCCTTTTTGGCCAGCTCTACGGTGGCGGCGAAGAACGGATCGTTGCGATCCCAGATCTTTTTGGTCTTGATCTGGTCCCGGCGCGCCAGAATGCAATCGTGGGGTTCGGCAAACGCCGGACCGTCGTGCACCAGTTTCATTTCTTCGCCGGAAATATCGATCAACTGGTCGTTTTCCGGGTGCAGCGGCCCGGTCGGCAGGAAGCGGTCCTTGGAGAATTTGCACAACACCACCAGCCATTTGCCATCCGCTTCGCTGGTTTCGGTGAGCGAGGCATGGTTATGGCCAGGCTGGTAATGCACGTCCAGCTTCTGCTTGATGTAATTGATCTTCTCGCCTTTGTAGGCCCGAACCGCTTCCGCCATGTTCCACTTCACCACCTGGCTGTCGATGAACAACGTGGTGTAGGCGTTGCCGCGCCCGTCGAAGGTGGTGTGCAGCGGCCCCAGCCCCAGCTCCGGTTCGGCTTCGATAACCTCGCGCGGGTCCTTGAATTTATCGGCGAACAAGTCGTCCAGGCGGTCGATGGCAATCATCGATACGGTTGGCGAAAGCTTGCCGTTGGCAATGAAGTATTTGCCGTCGGGTGAGGTGTTGAGGCCGTGGGGGTTCTTCGGAATCGGGATATAACGCGTGAACTCGGAGTCTTTGCCATCGGTTTTACGACCATCGACCACCGGCACTTTCGAGTTTTCCAGGGTGATGAACTTACCGGCCTTGATGGCGGCCTCGATACGCGGAATGTTAAACACCACGACCCAGTCGCGCTCGTTGCGCATCATGCCCCCCAGGTCGTAGGCCTTTTCCGAGTTGTAGCAGGTGGATGCGGCGTACTTGCCGGTGTAATCGGCGTCGGAGTTGTCCAGGTTGCCGTCGACGATGACCTGGAACGCCATTTCCATTTTTTCGGCATCGATGGCGTTGAACATGGTGAAGCTGTTCTTGTCTTGCAGATCAAACGTATGGCCGTCATTGGGGTGCGGGATGACGAACTCGGCATTGGCGAAGACATACTTGGTGTAGGGCACTTTCTGCAGACGCAGGCCGTGAATCGCCTGTACGTTCGGCACCGTGAGCATCTTGTCGCACTTCATGATGTCCAGACGGATGCGCGCGACCCGGGAGTTGGCCTTGTCATTGATGAACAGGTACTTGCCGTCGTATTTGCCGTCGGTCATGGAGATGTGCGGGTGATGGCAGTCACCGTTCTGGAACTTCGCGCTGTCGCCCAGAATCCGTTTGCTTTCGTTGGTCAGGCCCCAACCGGTGGCCGAGTCGACGTTGAACACCGGAATGCGCATCAATTCACGCATCGACGGTATGCCCAGCACCCGCACTTCGCCCTGATGACCACCGCTCCAAAAACCGTAGTATTCGTCCAGCTCGCCGGGGCCGACATGGATCTTCGCCTGGGCGTCCTTGACCGCCGCCGCCCAGGATTCGCGGCTGAACACCGCGCTGCCCAGACCCGTGGCGCCCGCCAGCACCGCGCCGGCCACCGCACTGCTGCCCAGAAAACCGCGCCGGCTGAGGCCGACGTGTTCTTCTTCCTGCCCGCTTTTTTTGGATTCTGTGTCAGTCATCTTGTGTTACTCCTTGAAGGGATAAAACGGTCACTGCAGCGGTGCGCTCGCGAGCTTCAGTCAGGCGCGCTCACTTCCACGACAGGTATCAATTGCGCCCCCACGGACGTGGGTTTGCCGCGCTTCTTGCGCTTGTTGACCAGCGGCGGGCATTTGTTTTCGTTGTGATAGGTCATCTGGCAATCGAGGCAGTAATGGCACTCGTTGGCATTGATATGACCATCCGGGTGAATTGCCTGGATCTCGCATTCCTTGGCGCACAGCCGGCAAGGATCACCGCACTCCTTGCGGCGTTTGAGCCAGTCGAACAGGCGTAATTTGCTCGGGATCGCCAACGCCGCGCCCAACGGGCAGATGTAGCGGCAATAGACTTTGCGCGTGAAAATGTTGATGACCAGCAGCGCCACGGCGTAGAGGACGAACCACCACTGGCGATCGAACCTGAGGGTGATGGCCGTCTTGAAAGGCTCTACTTCGGCGAACATCTCGGCGGTGGCCATCGACTCCAGGGAAATCCCGAAGAGCAGCAGCAAAATGAGGTACTTGATCGCCCACAACCGCTCATGGACCGCGAATGGCAATTCGTATTGGGGAATCTTCAGCTTGCGCGCGGCTTCATTGATCAGCTCTTGCAAGGCACCAAACGGACACAACCAACCGCAGAACACCCCACGGCCCCACAGCAAAATGCTGGCGGCCGCGAAAACCCAGAGCATGAAGATCAGCGGATCGGTGAGAAACAGTTCCCAGCGAAAATGCTCGAACAACGCGTGCACGAAGGTCAGCACGTTGACCACTGACAGCTGCCCCAAGGAATACCAGCCCAGGAACACCACGGTGAAGAGCAGGTAACCGCGACGCAGCCAGTGCAGAAACCGTGGCCGGCGAGTGAGTGTGTCCTGCAGGAACAGGATCGCCGTCAGCAGCAGCAACGCGCTGGCGAGTACCGCGATCTGGAAGTATTTCTGATACCAGATGGTCAGCCACATTGGGCGACTGGCTTCCTCAATGGCGGCCAGTTCCTCGGCACTCGGGGCCGGACGCGCAAGGTATTGCTCGGGCATCTGGTAAAGCAGTTCGAAGCTGCTGAAGGTGCCGCTGACCGGCCCCGTCTGACGCCGAACCAGTAACTCCAGGGTCCACGGCGATCCCGGATCGAATCCGGCCGGTTGGCGGACAATGAAAATCGACATCTCATTGAAGTCGGGCATGCCCTTGGCGAACACGTCAGAGAGTCGCTGATGGTCCATGTCGCGGAAACTGATGACATTGCCGAACTGACGCAATTGCACCCGATCGAAGATCCCGCCACGCACGTAACCTGAACCCTTGTAGGAATACAGCCCACGACCCAGCACCGCGATGGCCTGCTCGCCGGGTTTGAGGTCCTGCATCAGAAAGCGATACTGGTTGTCGCCCAGCAGCGCGCGGCCAACGGTCGGCGGGTTCAAGTCGGCGGTGTACAGCTCGATGAAGGTGTCATCGACCTGGTCAGGACCGGCGCTTTCGACGCCTTCGGCTTCGGTGCCCTTGAAGGCGGCGTCGACTTGCCCACGGGTCAGGTTCAAGCGACGGATCGCGCCGTTGCCGGTCAGTTGTTCCCAGCTGGCGGGTTGGAAAAAATCGGCGCGGACGGTGGCGGGCTTGTTCACCATCCCGCCTTTGTCTGCAACCAGCTTCAGCGACACGGCCACCTCATGGGCGGCACGCATGATCACCTCATTGACCACCATCGCGGTGACCGTTGCACCGGCAATCGCATCGACAGTGACCGCGCTGGGGTCGCTGGAATGGCCGACGACTACCCGCTGACTGACGTTGATCCCTTTGTATCGGCTACTGAAGCCGTGAAGTTTTTCTTCGGGAATGCCGATCAGCAAGATCGGTTCGTGGTGCTCCAGCACATAGGCATCCTGAATCACGCCAGCAGTATCGAGAATCACCTGGGTATTGATCGGCTTGCCCGAGTAGGCAGGGATATCCACCACATCCAGGCTCTGGAATACGTAACCGAGGACCTTGCCGGCTGCGGACAGCGTGCGCACTTTATAGCGGCCTTCGGGCGCGGAAACCGCATCGGTGTCGGGAAACGTCCTGTCGATACGCTGCTGCTCGATGTCGCCGTACGACTTGGCCTGAACCGCCGTGAACGTCGAGAACATCAGCCAGACCATCACCATCAGCCCGACGCTCAAGGCGCGTCGGTTGCCATGTATCGAAGGCTGATGGATTGTCATGGATTCGCTGATTTCAAGGGTCTTGCACGCATGTTAGGGTGCGTGGCGCAGCCTGCCCTTGATTGAAATCAACTTGATGCAATCCCTTGCGATAGAGCGCCTCGCAGCTCAAACCGTGCGTGAAAAACGGCCTTTCTGCTCGCCGCCCAGATAGGCATCAAACGCCATCGCCGCGCTGCGCATCATCAAATGCCCGTGGGGCAACAGCACCAGCGAGTCGTCGTGAATCTGCAGCAATCCATCGCGCACATGCTCGTCCAGTTGCGCCAGGGCATCGGCAAAATACTCGGTAAAGCAGAAGTCATGCTGCGCTTCAAATTTGCCGAAATCGATGCGGCCATGGCACATCAGATCGCTGATCACTTCACGGCGCAGCTGATCATCAGCGCTCAATCGATAACCCCGATGCACCGGCAACAAGCCTTGATCGAGCCGGGCGTAATACTGTGAAAGCTCCTTGACGCTCTGGCTGTAGCTGTCACCGACCTTGCCGATCGAAGACACGCCGAGACCGATCAGATCGCAATCGGCATGGGTTGAATAACCCTGGAAATTGCGCTGTAAGGTGCCATTGGCCCGGGCCAACGCCAGCTCATCGTCGGGCAAGGCGAAGTGGTCCATGCCGATATAGACGTAACCGGCTTCGGTCAGACGGCGGATGGTCAGTTCAAGCAACTCCAGCTTGCGTTCCGGGGGCGGCATGTCGGCGGGGCGAATCAGCCGTTGGGCGCGTACCAGCTCCGGCAAATGGGCGTAGCTGTAGGCCGCAATCCGGTCCGGACGCAACGCGATGATCTTGCCGAGGGTGACATCGAAGCTGTTCACGGTCTGCAAGGGCAGACCGTAGATAAGATCGACGCTGATCGATTTGAATTGCGCCTGGCGTGCCGCAGCGACCAGCGCGTAAATCTGCTCTTCACTTTGCTGACGGTTGACCGCGGCCTGCACGTGCGGATCAAAGTCCTGCACACCAAAGCTCAGGCGATTGAACCCCAACTGGCGCAATGACTGAATCTGCTCGGTGCTGATGGTGCGAGGATCGACTTCGATGGAAAACTCATGGTCATCGCTGTCGTCCATGTCAAAAGCCTGGTGCAGACAGTCCATCAGGTCAGCCAGTTGTTCGCTGGTCAGATAGGTCGGTGTGCCACCACCCAGGTGCAGTTGCGTGAGTTTGCGCGACTTGTCGAACAACGCGGCCTGCATGCCGATTTCCCGCTTGAGGTAGGTCAGGTATTCGACGGCGCGGTGGGTCTTCTGGGTAATGATCTTGTTGCAGGCGCAGTAATAACAAAGGCTTTTGCAGAACGGAATATGGATATAGACCGACAGGGCCTTGGGCACCGGAGCAAGGTTGCTGTCCGCGGCAGCGCGCTGATAGTCATCCACGGCAAAAGCCTGATGGAACTGCGGCGCAGTCGGGTAAGAGGTGTAGCGCGGCCCAGGACGGTCATACTTTTCGACCAGAGCGCGATTGAAATCAAACGAAGTTGTCATGATCAATCCACTTGCATTGGGGTTCATGCCTCGCAGCGCCAACCGCGACTCGTCGGCAATTGGTCCCTGTCCAGCTGCTGCTGATAGCGCTGCAGATCGTCGGTATTTTGCGTGTACACACTGTCGATCTGACTGATAGCGCCCAAACCCAGTCCGATATGGTCGCAATAGCCGTAACGGGTAAATCCCTCACAAGTGCGCCGCAACCGGCCGCGCTCCTGAGCAATCGCCAGATCGTCATCGTGGCGGACAAACTGCCCCAGACCGATGTAGTGATAACCGGCACCGATCAGCAGGGTAAAACAGATGCGGCGCATCGCGCCTTTATCGTCCTGGCTGCACGCCGCGCGGATGTTGTCTGCGGCCATTGGCCGATAGCGTAGCGGTGGCCGGGCATAATCAAACACCAGCAGCCGGTCCGGCTCCAGCTCGATGAGGGTTGCCAGTTTCAGCGCAAAACTTTCAGGGGTCTGCCAGGCATGGCCATAACCCAGATCTACATTGATAGAGCGATAGCCAAAGGTGCGAGCGGCATCGACCAGCGAATGGATGGGCGCCGGATTCTGGTAGCAAGCCCCCGACATCTCACTGTCGACACCGATATCCGGAACGCCGATGCTGACCCGGTTGAAGCCCAGGTCACGCAGCACGCCCATGGTCGACCAATCGGTATGGTGCAGGTCCACTTCGATGCTGTTGTCACCACACTCATGGCCGAGAAAGTTGAAACGGCGACGCAGGTGGTTCATCAGCTGCCGCACAGGTGCAGTAGCCGGTGTGCCACCCCCAAGATGAAACTGCTCGACCTGCTGCTCCGACCCCAGGTGACAACTGACGAGGTTGATTTCATGCTCCAGACACTGCAGAAAACGTTCGATACCACCGTGCTCGCCGGCGCTATCGCGAGCAGGCAACTGCACATTCAGTGATAGCGGGCGGCCCCTCTTGCGACTGACGCGCAAGGCGCGAAGCAAATCCAGGGAGCCGATACCTTCATGGAATTTTTCAGTGTCGACAGGGCCGTTGGGATCGAGCACGCTTTGCTCACACCGAGCGTCAAGCGCGCCGGGATCGTGAAATAAATTGAGCATGACAGGTCTCCGAGACAGGCTGCGGACCACCAGTGTCGGGGTTGGACGGCCCATGCTCCTTGACTTGTATCAAGCATGAGCAAAGTGCTGGTTGCGCAAAGGACCAGCGGGCAAGTTCGCTCACCAGGTCAGATAAAACATGCCCTTGGCCAGCAGCACGATAACAATCATGTGGCAGAACAGGCTGCCATGGATGAAATGCAGGAATCGAGCTTTCATCCGGCCAGTTTTGAACAGCGCCATGGCAACCAGGAAATGCAGCAGGACGCTGGCCGCGACGACGATTTTCAGCATCAGCAATGTGCCAAACGATGACGCCATTGGTGTGGCGAGAACGGGCAAATAACGCAGCCAGACCATCCCCGACCCGGCACCGAACAACACCAGCAGAACCCATGGAATCAAGGCGCGGGCACGTCGACCAATGCCCTGCTCGACCAGCAGCATGACCTTGACCGGCAGTTGTTTGCGGATGCTCTCCAGGAACAGCACTTCGAAAAATACCGTGCCGATAAAAATCAGCGCGGCAAACAGATGCAAGGTGAGAAACAGCGGATAGAGCATGGGATTCTCGCTCTCGATACAGCAACAGGATTCACCCACAGTGAGAAATCCACCCCCGCGAGTTCCTGAGCGCCTCTGCAGGATACAGAGCCCGCCGATCCAGGCGTTTGACGCCAATCAAGATGACGCGCAATTCAGCGAGCCCCGAGATGAGCAGGTCAGGATTTCAGGGAACGAGTATTTCCTTGAGAAACTCTATGAACACATTGATCCGACTGGAACCGCGATGATTGGGCAGATACAGCGCATTGATGCAGGTACTTGCGCTCCCGGGGTTGACCTCGTATTGCTCGAGCACGCGGGTCAGGCGGCCTTCGCCAACGTCGTCACGCACCAGCCAGTCGGCCAACAGCGTCACCCCGCCATCCGCCAACGCCGCCTCGCGCAGAATGTCGGCATTGTTGCTCTGCAGCCGACCCTGCACATTCACGCGGACGACTTCCTCATCGCGTTGGAACGTCCAGTTTTGGTGTCCGGTGCGGTAATCAAAACGCAGGCACTGATGCTCCAACAGGTCACGCGGGTGTCGGGGCAGTCCGGTACGCGCGAAGTATTCGGGACTCGCCACCACCCAACGCTGGAAATCACCCACCCGCTTGCTGACGATGTCATCACTGACGACCGATGAACCAAGACGCACTGACACATCGATTTGCTCGCTGAGCAGGTCAGTCACCTCGTCGCTCAGCGAAAGACTGATCTCCAGCCCGGGATGGCGATCAAGCAAGCGGCCCAAATGGGGAGCGATGATGCGTCGGCCGAATTCCACCGGAACGCTGGCCCGTAAACGCCCCTGGACTTCGCTGCCTCGGTCGGTAACGACGGCATCGGCTTCGTCAATTGCGTCGAGGATCGCCACTGCCTTTTCGAAATAGTTCTGGCCCGCCACTGTGACGCTCGTATTGCGCGTGGTGCGGTTAAGCAAGCTGGCGCCCAACTCGTTTTCCAGCGCCGCCACCTGCCGGGTCACTGACGAAGTGGAGATGCCAAGCTTGCGCGCCGCTGACGAATAACCACCACAGCGCACGGTTTCGACAAACATTTTCAGCGCCAGCAACTTATCCATAGACGGAGTCCGAGATTGAAACGTAAAGATAACCACTGTGCATTGCCAGCCATCGGCAGTCTTGCATGGATGTGCTCACCGGTTGTGGGTGTGACCTGGAAAATCAGGATCGGGGGATGCCCATGATCCGGTTGCCCATACTGACACCCCATTCGCCCATGCGCTTGCCCTCGCCAAGTTGCTGTTGCTCCCAAACCAACAGTGCTTTGTCGATGTCGCCAATGTCGTCGATCGCCTGAGCCAGGCACAGCGCGTTCCTGGCGGCCTTGGCCGTGCTTCCGGCTGTATGTGGGCGCGGCACAAAGGCAGCGTCGCCCGTCAACAGCACGCGGCCAAACACCATCTGCGGGACTTCGAGATCAAGGATCGCCTGCACAAAAATATCCCGGGTCTGCCGAATCAATTCACGAAAAGCCGGGTTGGCATGCTGTTCACCCATTTCCCGTATATAAGCATCCTGCTCAGGTGCCAAGATCCCCGGTGGAATGGAGTGGTTACGCCGGCGGCCATTATTATCAGTGAGCACGGCATTCAGCTCCGGTCCTTGAGCAGCTTTCAGATACCAGACCCAGTTGAACCGTCGCTCACCAGGATTAATCGAGCCATTCAAGCCTGGCACCATGTACTCCAGCATCAACGATTCAGGTTCCTGCTGAAACACAAAGTTCTCGTAAAGCTGCGCTTTGGCGAAGTCTGGAAGACTGGCTTCATCGGTCAGTCCACGCCAGGCCACATACCCCGAATAGGTATGTGCCGTCCCAGGCAACATCACACTTCGCACAGTTGAACCTGCGCCATCGGCGCCAATCAGCAGGTCCCCATCGGCGCTGCTGCCATCTTCAAAAATCGCCGTCACCCGTTGCTCACTTTGAGTCAGGTCTACCAGGGTCTTACCCCGGTGATAATGCTCGGCAGGGAATGCAGAGAATAATGCGTTGTACAGTGTGTTCCAGGATGTCTGAGTTTGTGGCATCGGCCCTTTATTGACGACGGAACCCGCTTGATCCAGATACAGACGATCATGTGAGCGGACCCCGAGCGCGCTAACAGGTTTGATACCTGCATAGCGAAGATGATGCAAGACATCCGCTTGCAGCACGATGCCACCGCCTCGACTATCCAGTGCGGCGGGGGATCGCTCGAAAACTTCGACTTGCCAGCCGATTGCACGCAAGGCCGTGGCGACGAATAAACCACCCAGCGAGCCTCCGATGACCAAGGCCTTCGGAATATCTGGACTCTTCATAACCTTCTCCCCGTAAAGTCCGGATGCCCCATGGCATCTGGATGTGTCGCTGCGTTATGCCAGCACCGGATAATCGGTATACCCCTTGGCGTCGCCGCCAAAAAAGCTGTTGCCATCAGCCAGGTTGAGTTCGGTACGACCACGTAAGCGAGCAGGTAAATCGGGGTTGGCAATGAACGGGCGCCCAAAAGCGATGAGGTCGGCACGACCCTGCGCGATTGCCTGTTCTGCGGTTTCGCCGGTGTAACCACCCGCCAGCATCAGTACGCCGTGAAAGTCAGTGCGCAACTGTTTGATGATGGCGTCCCAGCGTGGATCGTTACTGTGGTCGAGCACTGTGCCAACCATCATGGGTTCTACCAGATGCAGGTAAGCGAGATTCCAGCTATTGAGCCGGGAAGCAATGTAGCCAAAGGTATGTTCTGGCGTGTCATCGCCCATCCCCATAAAACGCCCCATCGGTGTCAGGCGCACCGCAACGCGTTCGGCACCTATTTCTGCGGTCACGGCTTGCACGACTTCAAGCAGTAACCGCGCACGGTTTTCGATACTTCCACCGTAGCGATCACTGCGCTGATTACTGGCGCTGTTGATAAATTGGTCAAGCAGATAGCCATTACCCGCGTGAATTTCCACACCGTCCATACCCGCCAGAAGCGCATTGCGCGCGGCCCTGCGGAAGTCTGCAACAATCGCTTCAATCCCCGGAATGTCCAGTTCCTGAGGGACCGGTACATCGCCCCAGACGCCCTCGCCTTGTTCATTCAGGATGAAGGTCTTGCCGGGCACCGGCTGCGCGGTCGGTGCCACTGGCAAGCCGCCGTTGGGTTGGAACACCGGGTGCGACACCCGCCCCACATGCCAGAGCTGCAGGAAAATGTGTCCGCCTTCAGCGTGCACGGCCGCGCTGACAGCCTTCCAGCCCTGAATCTGCTCGTCGCTATGGATGCCGGGCGTCCAGGCGTAACCCTGGCCCTGCTGCGAAATCTGCGCAGCCTCGGTAATGATCAACGCGGCACTGGCGCGCTGACGGTAGTATTCAACGTTCAGCGCTGTCGGTACGTTGCCCGGCTGGCCCGCACGTGAGCGGGTCAGAGGGGCCATGGCGACGCGGTGATCAAGGGTGAGTTCGCCGAGTTTGATCGGGCTGAACAAGTGATGAGTCATGATGATTTCCTGAACGAATAGCGATTGAAAAGCGGCTTAAGCTGCCTGGCTTCGTTTTAGTATCTGGACAATTATTCCGGTGGGCTGGGCACCGCTGATCACGTCATCCGCAATCTGAATACTCGGTACCGAGCGCACACCGGATGCCTTGGCTCTGGCTTCGAGTTTCAGGACTTCAGCAGTGCCTTCATCGGTATTGAGAAAGTCGACAATGGCCTCTCGGTCCCGGCCGATTTCAGCAGCGATATCGGCCAGCACATTGAGGTTGCCGATATCCCGCCCGTCCCCGAAGTACCCCTTGAAAATGGCCTTGACCAGCAAGCAAGCGTCTCTACCCGCCTGTTGCTCCCGCCATACCAAACGATGCGCTGCCAGGGTGTTGGGGGTTTTTTCGACTCGCTTGTAATCGAATTCAAGACCGACTGCCTTACCGGCGTGAGCGACCTGGGCGTCCATGGCCTGGCTACGTGCCCAACTGCCGAACTTGCCAGAGCGATAGGCTTTACGGTCCATGCCGCTAACCGGCATGTCCGGATTCAATTGATAAGGCAGGAAAGTCATTTGGCGGTCAGTTGAAAAACCCGAGGCGGCAAGCGCGCGTTCGAGATTTTCCTCCCCGATCCAGCACCATGGGCAGATGAAGTCGTAAGTCACCTGTATATCGGTTGAGTGCAAACTCATGACGGTCTCCGTTGTGGAATATTCACACTTCCACGTTAGGTCTTCGGGCTCCATCAGAGAATCCGCTGGCGGCGCAACGTTGTTTTTCGCGAAACGCAACGACAAGGCGATCACTGCGCCGGCGGACCGCGTCGTTGCACCCGGCGCAATATAGCGTTGCGCCTTGATGGGGTACTCCCTCACAACCGCCCTCTCTAAGCTCACTCCACAGGAAAATCGCCGTAAGCCAATTGCTCGCGGCGGATTGAAAAATCTGTCGTTAACGCAGCTCGAGAGGTAAGGCGATGAAGCGCAAGACGATCATCGGTGCCGTACTGGCGATGGGTGTCGTGGGAATAGGGTTCGCATTCTGGATGATGTGGAGGCCGGAAATTGCCGCTGTCAGCCAGCCTCAGAGTGCGGGCCGCGATACCCTGGACAGAGGCCGACAGATTGTCGAAGCAGGAGACTGCGCGGTCTGCCACACGCGGCCAGGGGGCGCGTATATGGCGGGCGGCTTACCGCTGAAAACGCCGTTCGGAACGCTCTTCACCACCAATATCACCCCGGACCGGGATACCGGTATCGGTGCATGGTCGCTGGAAGCGTTTGAACGGGCCATGCGTCAAGGCATCGCGCGAGACGGGCATTTTCTCTATCCCGCCTTCCCCTACGTGCATTACCGAAAGATGGGCGATGCCGATATCGCGGATGCCTATGCCTTCCTGATGAGCGTGGACCCGGTCAACTACACCGCACCTGAAAACCATATGGTGTTCCCCATGAATTTCCGTGCGCTGGTGTCTTTCTGGAACCTGCTGTTCCTGCATGGGGATCCGCTGGAACCACTGCCCAACCGCTCGGCGCAATGGAACCGCGGACGCTATCTGGTCGAGGGCCCCGGACACTGCTCATCCTGCCATTCGCCTCTGAACCTGATTGGCGGGGAAAAAAGCAGCGAACTGTTTACTGGCGGTATCGTGGACGGCTGGACGGCCCCTGCCCTGCGCGGAATGACCGATGCGCAACAGCCTTGGAATGAAAGCCAGTTGGTCGCCTATCTGACGGGTGAGGTCGCTGCAGGACACGGCGCAGCGGCTGGCCCGATGTTGCCGGTCAGCCTGAGCATCGCGCAGTTGCCGGCGCAAGACGCCCAGGCCATTGCGCACTACATTCTTGACCTCAAGAAAACCTCATCGGATGCGAAATTACCGCCCTGCGCCCCTGAGGCCAGGCGCACTGCAAAGGCACTTCTGGGCGCCTCGTTGTTCGACGGAGCATGCGCGAGCTGCCACGGCAGCGCCGCACCCATGCGGGCCATTGAAGCAAGGCCTGCTCTGGCCAATACCTCGGCGGTGACAGCGGACTCGCCGCGTAATTTGATCCAGACCATCGTGCAGGGCATTCCGATGTCCACCGCCGCACCCAGCCACTACATGCCTGCCTTCGCCGATAGCCTGGACGATGCCCACGTGGCCGCGATTGCCGAATATTTGCGCAACGAGAGCTGCGGCAACAGACCCTGGACGGACCTGGACGAGACAATCAAGAGCATTCGGGCTCAGGAGCAACAACCGTGATCACACTCGACATCAACGGCAAGACTCATGAGCTGGACATCCCGCAGGACATGCCGCTGCTATATGCCTTGCGCAATCAGGTGGGGCTCAATGGCGCCAAGTACGGCTGCGGTTTGGGTCAATGCGGCGCTTGCACGGTTTTAGTGAACGACAAACCGGTATTTTCATGCCTGACACCGTGCGGTGCGCTGGAGGGCAAATCAGTGCGTACGGTGGAGAGCCTGGGCAGCGCCGATCAACCGGGGCCGTTGCAAAAAGCCTTTATCGACGAACAGGCGGCGCAGTGCGGTTATTGCATCGCGGGGATGATCGTACGGGCGCAGGCTTTGTTGGAGGCCAACCCTCATCCGGATGATGAAACGATCCGGCGCCACATGGCGCCCAACCTGTGCCGTTGCGGCACTCATGTGCGGATCCTCGCTGCTATCAAGTCGGTCATCGCGCAAGGGGCCAAGGTATGAAAACCGCAACGCAAAACGTCAATCTGAGCCGCCGCGCCTTTGTGATAAACGGCGCGTTGGTGATGGGTTTCGCGATGCTCCCGGGTATTCCGCGCGCCCTCGCTGACACCGAGGTGGACACCTTGGGCACGGAAATCCTGGCACCTGATCTGCCCGGCAGCCTGCGGGCCACCCCCTATCTGGACGCCTGGATCCGCATCGATGCGAAAGATGGCATCACCGTCTACACCGGCAAAGTGGAACTGGGCACCGGTGTCAAAACTGCGCTCCTGCAGATCGCCGCCGAACGCCTGGAGGTGCCCCCAACGCTCATCCGTTTTCTCACCGCCGACACCGCGCTGACACCCAATGAAGGTTACACCGCCGGCAGTCATACGATCGTCGACAGTGGTACCGCGCTTTTCAATGCGGCGGCCCAGGTGCGTCAGCTGTTACTCGAGTCCGCGGCACGGCAATGGCAGAGCAACATTGACAGCCTGACCACGCGAGACGCCGTGATCTACGATGCGCCAGGCCGCAGCATGACCTACGCACAAGCGGTTGTCGGGGTTCAACTGCATCGCTTCGCATCGGTCAGCTCCCCTTTCAAACCAGCCGACAGCTTCACCCTGATCGGCACATCATTGCCTCGTCTGGATATTCCAGCCAAAGTCAGCGGCGGTGCGGCCTATGTGCAGGACATGCGCCTGCCCGAGATGCTGCATGCCCGTGTGATACGTCCACCCCGGCGCGGCAGTCAGTTGCTGGCCATCGACGAGGGCGCCGTCAAAAAACTCCCCGGAGTGGTGAAACTGGTCCGCAACGGCAGCTATCTCGCCGTGGTCGCCACCGATGAATGGCTGGCGGTCAAAGCGATGCGCGAAGGCTACGCCACTGCCCGCTGGACAGAAGGTAATCCGCTGCCCGACTCAAGCCATATCCATCAACTCCTCACCGAGCTGCCAGCACGGCACTACCCGGTCAGCGCCAAGGGCAACCTCGCGCAACAGGCGCCTCGCGCCTATAAGGCTCGGGTGACCAAGCAATACCTCATGCACGGTTCAATCGGGCCGTCTTGTGCAGTGGCCTGGTTCCAGGAGGGGACACTGACCGTCTGGACCCACACTCAAGGAGTCTATCCTCTGCGCTCGGGGATCGCCGAGATGGTCGGTCTGCCGGTGGCTCAGGTGCGTTGCATCCACGCCGAAGGCTCCGGTTGCTATGGTCACAACGGCGCGGATGACGCCGCTGCCGATGCCGCGCTGATCGCCATGGCCATACCTGGCAAGCCCATACGGGTGCAGTGGATGCGCGAACAGGAAAATCTCTGGGAGCCCTACAGCTCGGCGATGCTTGCCGAAGTGGAAGCGGGCCTGGACAACAGCGGGCGCCTGCGCGACTGGAAATACGAAATCTGGAGTACCCCGCACAACGAACGCATCGTCAATGCCGGGCGTTTGCTACCGGCGTGGCTGTTAGCCAGACCCTTCACCCCTGCCCCCTCGGTCCCGATTGCCCAACCTGAGGGGGACGGCGACCGTAACGCGGTTCCGCTGTATGAAATCCCCAACCTGAAGGTCGATCTGAATTTCGTTCTGACCATGCCATTCAGAACCTCGGCCATGCGCTCGCTCGGTGCCCATATCAACGTGTTCGCCATCGAGAGCACGGTCGATGAACTGGCAGCGCAGGCCGCCGTGGACCCGGTGCAATTTCGCCTGAATCACTTGAGCGACCCGCGCGCACGTGCGGTTGTGGAACGTGTGGCCAGCGCCTTCGGTTGGCCGCAAAAGGCAACAGGCCCCGGCAGCGGAATCGGCTTCGCCTTCGCTCGCTATAAAAACATCATGGGTTACTGCGCGATCGCTGTGCAGTTGCATGTGCAGCGCCAGACCGGACAAGTGACAATTGATCGGGTAGTTACTGCGGTCGATGTGGGGCAGATTGTCAGCCCCGACGGCCTGCTCAATCAGATCCAGGGCGGCATTGTGCAGTCCGCCAGCTGGACGCTCTATGAACGTATCCTCTATGACGCCAAGGGCATGCACAGCTTCGATTGGAGCGGCTATCCGATCATGCGTTTTCCCGAGTTGCCGGAACAGGTCGAGGTGCACATGATTGATCAGCCAGGGCAGCCGTTTCTTGGAGCGGCAGAAATCGTCCAGGGGCCCATGGCCGCGGCGCTGGGTAACGCCATCAGCGATGCCACTGGCAAGCGTCTGCTGGACCTGCCGCTAGCACGCCGCGGCTGGCAAAATACGCCGGGATCATGAACGATCCCGGCCCGCATCAACGGCTCGTGCGGTAACTGTTCCTCGGTCCAAGCAAATCGATCAGTGAGTCGATTGCGCGACCGGCTGGCGACCCTGGAACGCCAGGGAAAAACAGAAAAAAATCGCCAGGGCGAACGCTGCCGGAAACAACCAGATGCTTTTCCAGTCATGGCCTTGAGTCAAAACGTAATGATCGGTCACCTTCCCGGCGACCCAGAAGCCGATCAACATGCCCAACCCGTAGGTAGCCAGCGTGATCAGGCCCTGAGCCGAACTTCTGAAGCGTTCCGAGGCTTTGGCGTCCGTGTAGATCTGGCCTGAAACGAAGAAGAAGTCGTAGCAAATGCCGTGCAGCGCGATGCCGGTGAACAGCATGAACACCAGATCAGCATTGTTGCCATAGGCGAACAACAGGTAGCGCAAGGCCCACGCCAGCATGCCGACCAAAAGCGCGATCTTGATGCCGAAACGCTGAATGAACAGCGGCAGAAGCAGCATGAACAGCACTTCGGAGACCTGACCGATGGCCATTTTCGCGGTAGGGTTGGCCACGCCGATTTCCGCCAGAAACGGATTGGCATTCTGGTAATAAAACGCCAGCGGAATGCAGATCAGGATCGAGGCGATGAAAAACACCAGATAGCTGCGGTCTTTCAGCAAACCCAAGGCGTCCAGCCCGAGCATTTGTTTGAGGCCGCCGCTGCCCGATTCAGGTGGTAGAGGTGCGGTGCGCGGCAACGTAAAGCTGTAGATGCCCAGCGCAAGTGACGCAATCGCCGACATCAAAAAGGTATTGCGCAGCCCACCCGAGGAAATCGCAGCCTGGGAGTCCCAGGCAAACACGAAGCTGATCACCACGCCGGCCACGATCCAACCGATGGTGCCCCACACCCGTATGCGGGAAAACTCCAGTGCAGGGTCGCTCATCTGCCGGAACGCCACTGAATTCACCAGGGCCAGGGTCGGCATGTAGATAATCATGTAGGCCAGGACAAACGGATAAAACGCGCTGAAGTCCGGCGCGCGGTAGAGCTGGTACAACAAGACGGCGCCAATCAGATGCAGCACCGCAAGGATGCGCTCGGCATTGAAGAAACGGTCGGCGATCAGCCCAATCACGAAAGGCGCAATGATTGCGCCCCAGGACTGTGTGGAGAACGCCATGCCGATCTGCCCGCCGCTGGCGCCCAGGTTACTGGCAAGGAATGTACCGAGGGTGACGAACCATCCGCCCCAGATAAAAAACTGCAGGAACATCATTGCGCTCAATCGCGCGGTCATCGTGGTCATAACAGTTACCTTTTTATTGTTTTTTTGGTGGGAGCGAGCGGCAAGGCAAAGGCGCTATTCAGGCGTCGGGCAACCCCAGCAGGCGTCGATTGAAACCTTGGTCGGACGCCACGCTGGCGAAATCATCGAAGGCTTTTCGGGTCTTGCTGATCATGTGGTTCTCGATGAATGCCGCCCCTTCTGCTGCGCCCTGCGCGGAGTCCTTCAGGCAACACTCCCACTCCAGCACGGCCCAGCCTGTGAAGTCGTATTGGGTCAGTTTGCTGAAGATTGATTTGAAATCGATCTGGCCATCGCCCAGAGAACGAAAGCGTCCTGGCCGCTCGACCCAGCCCTGATAACCGCCATAGACACCCGAGCGAGCATCAGGCCGAAACTCGGCGTCCTTGACGTGGAACATGCGGATACGCTCGTGATAGCGATCGATGAAGCCGAGGTAATCCATTTGTTGCAGGAGTAGATGACTCGGGTCATAGAGGATGGCCGCGCGTGGATGATGATCGACCGCGTCCAGGAAGCGCTCGAACGAGGCGCCGTCGTGCAGGTCTTCGCCAGGATGGATCTCATAGCAGAGGTCGACACCGGCTTGCTCGAAGCAGTCAAGAATCGGCAGCCAACGCTTGGCCAGCTCGGCAAAACCTTGCTCGACCAAGCCGCTCGGCCGCTGCGGCCAAGGGTAGATGTAGGGCCAGAGCAATGCGCCGGAAAACGTCGCGTGGGCGGTTAAACCCAGGCGCTGACTGGCACGCGCGGCGAGCTTCAACTGCTCGATGGCCCATTCGGTGCGCGCCTGGGGCTGACCATGCAAATGGACCGGTGCAAAATCATCGAAGAGCTGGTCAAACGCCGGATGCACCGCCACCAGCTGACCTTGCAAGTGGGTCGACAACTCACTGATTTCCACGCCTGCCTGCGCGCAGACCGCTTTCAGTTCGTCGCAGTAATCCTGGCTTTCGGCGGCGCGTTTCAGGTCGATGAACGGGCCGAGGGTCGGCAGCTGGATGGCTTTGTAGCCTTGCGATGCCGCCCATTGGGCAATGTTGGCCAAGCTATCGAAAGGCGCTTCTGCGGACATGAACTGGGCGAGGAAAATCCCCGGCCCACGTACGCCGGTAGCGGCTTGGGGAGTGTCGTTCATACAAGTCTCCAGAGTCATGGGGTGCACGCCAGTTCGGTCCATTTCGCGTCGCCGCGATGGTTGGCGATGACGGCCTCGATAAAGGCCATGCCGCGCAGACCGACCGTGATGCCGGGTACACCGGGGGCATCGTGACCCGCCACGTCGCCACGAATGGCGCTGGCAAGATCGCCGTAAAGATTGGCCATGGCTTCGAGATAGCCTTCCGGGTGCCCGGCGGGCAAGCGCATGCGTCGGCTGGCCGCTTCACACAACCAGGGCTGGCCCACACCGGAGCGCAAGACGCGCATGGGTTGATCGAGGGCGCGGTGGATCAGGCTGGCGGGTTCTTCCTGCCGCCACTCCAGGCCGCCCTTGTCGCCGTAAACACGGATTTTCAGCGGATTTTCTTCGCCTGCGCAGACCTGGCTGGCAATCAGCACGCCGCTGGCGCCCTCGGCCATCTTGAACAACATCGAGGCGTCATCGTCCAGCTGACGCCCGGCAACGTGCACGCCCAACAAGGCGCACAGTTGCTGGATGGGCTGATCGGCGACGAACTCGGCCAGAGAAAAGGCATGAGTACCGATATCCCCAATGCAGCCGCCCGCCCCGGACAACTCCGGTTGATCACGCCAACTGGCCTGCTTGTTGCCCTGCCCGGCCACGTCCTGGCTGAGCCAGCCTTGGGGATATTCGACGATCACCTTGCGCACCGCGCCAATCACGCCGCTGCGCAGCATCTCCCGCGCCTGCCAGACCATCGGATAACCCAGGTAGGTGTGCGCCAGGCCGTAGATACGGTTACTGCGCTCAACCACTTCTTTGAGGGCGAGCAATTCGGCCAGATTCAGCGCTGCAGGTTTCTCGCTGAACACATGAAAACCCGCACTTAGCGCCCGACTGGCCACCGGCGCGTGCAAATGATTGGGGGTGACAATCACCACCAGCTCCATGCGCTGCTCGGCGGGCAACGCACCCTCGGCGTCGAGCATGTGCTGCCAGTCGCTGTAGCAACGCGAAGCCGGCAAGCCGAGCGCCGTGCCAGTGTTCTGATTGTTTTGCGCATCGCGACTGAACGCGCCGCAGACCAGCTCGAAACGCCCGTCGAGCCCGGCCGCCTGACGGTGGGCTGCGCCGATAAAGGCGCCCTCGCCACCACCCACGAATCCGATTCTTATTTTTGGTACTGCAACGTTCATCGCAATTGTTCTCTGTGTGAGGCGGTTTCCGGATTACAAATGCTTTAGATGTAACCGGTTACATCAAGATGGAAATCTAGCCCCGGTTGTGCGAGGTGTCAAACCCCGGATTAAAATTCACAGACATTTCAGGGCATGCCCGACCTGCGGTAAGCTCGCCGACCGCGCTGTTCGATAACGAGGTGGTCTTGTCCAATATCCGTGAAGTAGCCCGGCTTGCCGGCGTTTCGGTGGCCACGGTGTCCAGAACACTGAAGTCGCCTGAGCGCGTGCTGCCCAATACCCGGGACAAGGTCAACGCTGCCGTGGAAAAGGCCGGTTACCGGCCGAACCTGATGGCCGTGCAATTTCGCTCGCGTCGAACCGGGAATCTGGTAATTCTGGTGCCGGCCATCGCCAACGTGTTTTTCGCCCGCGTGATCAGTGGCGCGCAGCAAGCCGCACAGGCCGCCGGGTATCGCCTGCTGCTGTGCGACACCCAGGGCCGCGAGGAAGTCGAACGAGAATTCGCCGAGCTGGTTTATGCCCATCAAGCCGATGGTGTGATCCAGCTGCGCGCCTATGACCCGTTTGCCGCGCCCTTTCCCACCGCCGAGTTGCCGCCCATCGTCAATGCCTGCGAGGTGATTCAAGGTGGCCGCCATCCGACGATCAGCCTCGATAATCGCGCCGCCGCCAAGGCCATGACCGAACATCTGATTGAACTGGGCCATCGGCGCATTGGCCTGATCAAGGGCCCGAAAAGCAGCCCGTTGACCCGTGATCGAGTGGCGGGCTATCAGGATGCATTGCAGCAGGCCGCAATCACCTGCGATCCCGCGCTGATCTGTCACGGCGATTTCACCTTGCAGGCGGGTCTGGATGGCGCGGCAGCGATGCTCAACCTGCCCGACCGTCCCACCGCGCTTTTTTGTGAGAACGATGAGATGGCCATCGGCGCGCTGAAACAGATCAAAAGTCAGGGCTTGCGGGTGCCCGAGGATGTTTCATTGGTGGGGTTCGACGACATCCCCTTTGCGGCGTACTGCGACCCGCCGCTGACGACCATCGCCCAACCCGCCGAAGCCTTCGGCCGCAAAGCCGTTGAGATGCTGATCGCCTTGATCGAGAAGCAACCGCTTGCCCAGCGTCATGTGGTGCTGCCGTTTGAGTTGGCATTGCGCAGTAGCACGGCAGCCCCGGCCGACCGGTAAGATTCGCGTAGCGCTAGGGTTGCAACGCCACATCCGCCAGATCGACACCGCACATTGCCGCCAAGACCTGCACCACCAGAATGTGATCCTCGCGCTGCGGCAGCCCGGACACCGTGACGACGCCAATAAAGTCCCCATCTGTCAGTTTCAGCGGGAAGCTGCCGCCATGGCAGGCATAGTCTCTCGGCGGCAAACCCATCAAGACCTCAAACGCGACACCCTCCTCGTCGGCTGCCAAACCGACGCCATAGGAACTGCGGCTCATCATCTCCACGACGTTTCGCTTGCGACGTGCCCAGTCGGCATTTTGCGCAGCGGTGCCGGTCATCGAATAGAAAAATACGGTTTCCCGACCGAGCCGGATTTCAATGGTCGTGGACACGTCCGCTTCCTCGCTGGCGATTTTCAAACGCTGCCCGAGGTCCCACGCCGCGCTCTTGTCGAACGCCCGGAAGCGCAGCACCTGTTCCTGATACGCGATACGTTGAAGGTCTTCCTGGCGTTTCGTGTTCATCTGCTAACCCCGTTCCGAATGGCGGACGTCCAAGAGATTCCATCTCGATGTTTCTGGCGGCGCATTGTAACCTGACGTCATTCAGGAACTTACAAGCCGGGTAGAAGATATGAACCGTCGCAAAAAGATACAACAGCTATTGAAGGCTCATGCCAAAAAGGCCAGCGCCAAACTGGCACCGGCGGGCAAGTCCAAATACGTGAGTAAAGCTGACCGCTTGAAACTGGCCGCTGAATCCGGTCACGACGAGATCATTTCCTGACCCCGGCAACCTCCACAGCTCACTTGCGCACGTTCTGATACAGCATCAGCCGCGAGGTTTCGTGCATGCCGCGCGTCAGCTCGGACAGGCGCTTGAACTCGCTCGGGTTTTGCGCGGAGACGTCATCCAGTGGCGTCGGTGATGCCAGGTCGTGCAACGTTGGCGAGCTGCCATCGTGCTGCATCTGCACCATGTAGTGTTGCGTGACACCGGCGATCAGCGGGAAGGTCCCTTCACGCAAGACCAGCGGCACCACACGCTCACCTTCAGGCGCAGGCTGCTGAATGTCGCGCCCCAGACCGCTGTTGCGGAACTCAAGGCCAGCCATCCCCGCAACCGTAGGCAGCAAATCCACCAGACCGACCGCTTCCTTGACGTTGCGTACTCCCAGCAAAGCGGGCGCATGGATGATCATCGGCACTGCGTTGCTTTCCAGGCCCAGTAGCTCGTAAGCCGGCGCCAGGAACGGGATCTGCGCGATACGTGTGTTGTGGTCGCCAAACAATACGAAGATGGTGTTCTCGTAGTACCCGCCCTTTTTAGCGATTTCCATCAAGCGCCCGATGTTGAAATCCAGCAGGCGCACGGCGTTGTACTGCTCGACACTGCGCGAGCCTGCCGCCTGCACTTCAGCCAGGGTCGGATGCTTGACCTCAAACCCGTCGTTGGTTTTGGGAATCGTGAACGGCCGGTGATTGCCAGCCGTCTGCACATACGCAAAAAACGGTTTGTCCTTGGGCAGCGCTTGCAGAATCTGGTCGGTTTCCTTGAACAGGTCCAGATCTGAAATACCCCAGACATCCACCACCGGGGACTTCCAGTCGCGCTCCTCAAACAGACGCACGCCATCGATGCTTTGCCGGATCAGGGCATTCATGTTCGCCCAGCCGGAATTACCGCCAATGGTGTAGATCTTTTCGTAGCCCGTGAAAGCATTGATCAGTGTGTGCTGGCGGGTAATGAGCGGGTTACGCGTGGCCGTCTCCTGACGAGTAACGTCCGGCACCCCGGAAATGCTCGCCCAGACGGTTTTCGCGGTGCCCGTCACCGGCACGTAGAAATGCTCGAAGAACCAGCTTTGGCTGGCCAGTCGATCAATGTTCGGCGTCGGGTTGATCGGGTTGCCATACGCGCCAACCGCGCTGGTGCCCAGGGACTCAAGCATGACGAACATCACGTTCGGTGGCCGGCCGCCGGGTACTTTGTAGGGCTGCGGCGCCTGATGCCGCACGAAGTCGAGGGTTTGCGCATCCGGCTTGTCGACGCCCAGATACTTGGCCATCACCGGGTAATGTTCACGCACCTGCGCTTCGTCGTAACGAGACTGGCCGACCTTGACCGTGTCGTAGAGGAAAATCACCGGATTCAGACCCAGTGCAGCAATCTGATTGTTGCCGGAGAAAAACGCATCGCTCCAGCGCAGCGGCACCGGATTTTCAAGGTTCATGTTTTCGACGCGGCCCAGAATGCCCATCAGCACCAACACCACCATCAGCGCACCGCCCCAGGTCGCGGACAATGGATGAATGATCCTGCGGGGCCGATCCAGAGTGAGGCGTTCGAGCCTCACCAGGATCAGCGTCATCAGTGCGACTGTCAGCAGCCATCCCAGGGAAATCCAGATGACCGGGTAGGTTTGCCAGACCATGTCGCGGGAAATCTGCGCATCTTCCAGAAAACGCAAAACGGTGGCGTTGATTCTCACGCCCAGGTACGCGTAATGGCCCAGGTCGATGATGTAGATCAGCAGGATGATGCCCAGGGCTGCGCACAGATAACCTCGCGCCAGCCAGCGCAGCGCACGGCTGCCGAGCAGGTTCCAGCGAGGTATGTAGGCCAGCACTGCCACCGGCAGCATGACCAGGATGGCCAGGCGCAAGTCGAAACGTAAGCCGATGCCCAGGGTTTCCAGGACTGCGCTCTGGTCGCTCAAGGCTTGAGCGTCGAAGCCGGAAAAACCCAGGAAAAACACCATCCGCAGCACAGCGAACAGCGCAAATAAAAGTGCTGTTGCGCCTAGCCAATAATGCAAGCGTCTCGCGTGCAACCAACCCATTCCTGCTCCCCTGTTAAATAATGTCGTGAAGCTCAAGTTGTCTCGCCAGCAAGCGCCGGAGCGCGAGAGCGTCTGACGCGGCTATACACCCAGAGCGCGCCACGCATCAGCAATGCCATGCAGCAGAACAGACCGAGCAGCGGATCAACCAGATAGTCCCAGTAATTTTGCGAAGGCTTTATCCCGACACTGAAGGCCAGCGTTGCGCTGGCGAGCATCACCACAGCCAGGCCGTTGCGCAGGTAAAACAGGCCCAGCGTAAGCGCTGCAAAAACCATCAGCATGGGACGCGGGCTGTAGCCAAAGCGATAAGGGTCCAGATGACTCAAACCCAGGGTTGCCGGGTACAGCACCAGCGCCATCACGGCAAAAATGATCAATACGCCGGTAACAGAGCGACGCGCGGGCGGCAGTAACTCCAGCTTGCGCAAACATCCCCACAGCATCAACACCATTGACGTGGTGGCAAGGTCATCAATGTAGCTGCGCAGATAGGTTGCCAACGACAGACCGTCCAGCACGATGAAACTGCATGCCAGCAGAGCAAACAGCACAACGACGCGCAGGGGCTTGTTCAGGCCGAACGAAGGCAGCAGCAAAAAGATCAGCATGGCGAAACTGACGTGGGCCTGCCACAGGTTGATCAATTGATACGCTCGGAAAGCCATGCATCGTTGAAGGTAACGTGCTTGATGAAGGTGTTGTTCCAGGAATAAACCACGTGATACATCCCGTCGGGGCTGCGGATGAAATACGGATATTCATATTCGAATTCACACCCGCGCGTGGTGCACACCCGTGTGTCGAGATTGCTCAGGAACTTTGCCTCAAGCGGCAGACGCAGCGCCCCGCTGGAGCCTCGAAATTGATCACCGATGATTTCCTTGTAGGCTTCAGGTGAAAACGGATTGCCCTCCGGATCGGGGGATTTGTCCAGGTCGCGCAGCGATCGCCAGTCATCCATTTTCGCGTCGGTGCCGTAAAGGCTCAGTTTGAAACGGCCGTCCCGCAGGTCGTTGAGCGCGACCAGCAGGCCGTGCTCGGGCGTGACAATGGCCGCCAGTGAAGAATTTGGATTGGACGGGGCAAGCGGATAAGGCTCACTCCAGGTTTGCCCAGCGTCTTCGGTGCGGGTTGCCAGCACGCGGTGGTGAATGTTCCCGGCGTAACGCAGCAGGGCGATACCACGCTGCCCATCCAGCGGAACCACGGTGGGTTGCAGCGAATTGTTACCGTGACTGATACGGAATTTGTCGATCACGTCGCCGTCGGCGCTGAGGTACAGGTATTCAGCAAACTTGCCGAGAAACTCGTGGTAAACCGGCAAGCCAATGGAGCCGTCCGCATGAAACACCGGGGCCGAGCGCACCAGCGTGCTGATGTTCAAGAAAGGTGAAGTAATCAGCTGGCGCGGTTCGGACCATTGTCGACCGAAGTCGTCCGACACCATCACGTTGACGGCGCTGCCCGCCCAGCCGCCCATGGACACCGACACGTAGAACAGCCACAAGCGGTTGTCCGGCGCCAGTGCGACCACCGGATTGCCCAACTTGCGAATGTATTTTTGCGTACCGCGCTGGGTCGAATCCCGCGTCGCCAACACCTGCTCAGCCCCCCACTCGCCGGAGCCTGCATCAAAACGCGCAGAACGAACCTCGACATCTGCCGCGCCTTCGCGCGAACCTGCAAACCAGACCGTCATCAGGCTGCCGTCCGGCAAGGCGGTGACCGCCGAGGAATGCACGAAATCCACCAGCCCGGACGAAGCGAAGCGGCTGGTGTAGATGGGCTTGGCAACCTGGCCCGCCACCGCCAGCACCGGATTCATCAGGGCAAAGGAGGAGTGGATGTTGCCGGGGTGGGTGAACCACGCGGCGGCAAAAAGGCAGGTCAGTGCGAAGTAGACACCGAGGGCCGGGAAACTGGGAATATTGACGCGCATAAGTGGATTCTGTGCATCTCGGGCCCGATCAAGCGCCGTAAGCTAACACTGGATGTTACAGACGCAGCGTTTAACTCGTCGATTATATGTAAGCAATTGTTTTCGGTGCGGGCTAGAGGTGTCGCAGGCCTTTAAGCGGGCTGTTTTTCGACAAGCAGCAATTCTGTAATTCCCCGCTCTGCCAAGAACCTCTCGGTATACGCCGGGCTATGTGAAGCGATTTTCAGACATGAAAAAGCCCAACCTTTTCAGGTTGGGCCAAGTCAATGATAAATAAATGGTCGGGACGGAGTGATTCGAACACTCGACCCCTTGCACCCCATGCAAGTGCGCTACCGGGCTGCGCTACGCCCCGACTAGGCGTGTATCAGCTTCGCTCTGTGCGAAAACTTCGAGGAATATACCCTAAGCTTTTGAATTATGGAAGTATCCTGGAAGGTGGCTAGTTAGCCAGAACCACCAATACATCTTCCAGCTCGGCAATCATTTGCCGCAACAATTGCTTGTACTGCTGAGAGTCATCTTCAGTGTCACCGTTGGTCATCCGCAAGCGGGCACCACCGATGGTGAAGCCTTGCTCGTAGAGCAAACCGCGAATCTGGCGAATCATCAGCACATCCTCGCGCTGATAATACCGACGGTTTCCGCGGCGCTTGACCGGGTTGAGCTGAGGAAACTCCTGCTCCCAATAGCGCAAAACGTGCGGTTTTACCGCGCAGAGCTCGCTGACCTCACCGATGGTGAAGTAACGTTTGCCTGGAATGGGCGGTAGCTCGTCGTTATGACTTGGTTCCAGCATAAGCCTCAACTCGGGCCTTCAACTTCTGCCCCGGACGGAAAGTAACCACACGGCGAGCCGTAATCGGAATTTCTTCCCCGGTCTTTGGATTTCGACCAGGCCGCTGGCGTTTATCGCGCAGGTCGAAATTGCCGAATCCGGACAATTTCACCTGCTCGTTATCTTCCAGAGCGTGCCTGATTTCCTCAAAGAACAGCTCAACCAATTCCTTGGCTTCTCGTTTATTCAGGCCCAGCTCTTCGTACAGACGTTCGGCCATCTCAGCTTTCGTCAGAGCCCCCATACGCTACTTCCTTAACGTGGCGTTTAACCGTTCCTCGAGAGAGGTGAGGATTTTATGCGTCGCCGCATTTACCTCATCGTCATTAAGAGTGCGCGATGGATGCTGCCAGGTCAAGCCGACTGCAAGGCTTTTTCTATGCGGATCAATGCCTTTACCTTGGTAAACGTCAAATAACCTGAGGTCTGTGAGCCATTCGCCTGCATTTTCTCGAATAACGTCAAGAACTGCGCTGGCTGCGACGCCCTCATCCGCCAGCAATGCCAGGTCACGACGCACTTCAGGAAAGCGCGATAACTCCTGGAATTTTGGCATTTTTCCGAGTGCTACTTCAGCCAGAACCAGCTCGAAAACGAAGACCGGACGATCAAGGCCGAGGGTTTTCGACAATTCAGGATGGATGGCGCCAACATAGCCCACTTCGCGACCATCACGCTCGATGCGCGCAGTCTGCCCAGGGTGCAATGCTGGGTGTTTACCCGGCACGAATGAGAACGAATCCAGTGCACCGGCAAAACCGAGCACTGCTTCAACATCTGCCTTGACGTCGAAGAAGTCGACCACGTCGCGGCCCTGCGCCCAGCCTTCCGGCAGACGGCTGCCGCAGACGACACCGGCGAGCATCGGCTCTTGTTTCAAACCTTGCAGCTGACCGACAAAACGCAGACCGCTTTCGAACAAACGAACCCGATCCTGTTGGCGATTGAGGTTGTGCTGCAGGGACTTGACCAGACCCGGCCACAGCGAAGCACGCATCGCCGCCATGTCGTTGGAGATCGGATTGGCCAGCAACAGTGGCTCGACGCCAGGGCTGAACAGTTCGAACTGTTTCGGATCGATGAAGCTGTAAGTGATCGCTTCCTGATAACCACGGGCCACCAGCAGGCGACGCAGTTCAGGCAGATCGCTGCGCGCTTCAGCCTTGGCCTGCGGAGCCAGACGTGCTTGCGGGTAGCGAACCGGCAGGCGGTTGTAGCCGTAAAGACGCGCCAGTTCTTCGATCAGGTCGACTTCAAGCGAGATATCAAAGCGATGGCTCGGTACTTCGACCTGCCACTGCCCGGCGACTTCTGACGAAATTTCCAGACCCAACCCGGTCAGCAGACGCTCGACTTCTGTCGAGTCCATTGGCATGCCCAGCATTTGTTCAATGCGATCAGCACGCAATGTTACCGGGGCAATCGACGGCAAGTCTTGCTCGCTGACCGCTTCGATGACCGGTCCGGCTTCACCACCGGTGATTTCCAGGAGCAGGCCGGTGGCGCGCTCCATGGCCTTGCGAGCCAATTGCCAGTCCACGCCACGCTCGTAGCGGTGCGAAGCATCAGTGTGCAGGCCATAGGAACGGGCCTTGCCAGCGACGGCGATCTGATCGAAAAACGCGCTTTCAAGGAAGATGTCGCGAGTCTTGGCGGAAACACCACTGTGTTCGCCCCCCATCACACCAGCAATGGCCAACGCACGCTGATGGTCAGCGATGACCAAGGTGTCGGCACGCAGGCTGACTTCCTGGCCGTCCAGCAGAACGAGCTTCTCGCCCTCCTCCGCCATACGCACACGAATGCCGCCATTGATTTCAGCCAGGTCGAACGCGTGCAGCGGCTGACCCAGTTCGAGCATGACGTAATTGGTGATATCGACTGCCGCGTCGATGCTGCGCACGTCTGAACGACGCAGGCGCTCAATCATCCACAGCGGAGTTGGACGGGACAGGTCGACGTTGCGAATTACCCGACCCAGGTAACGCGGGCAAGCGTCTGGTGCCAGCACTTCCACCGAGCGCACTTCATCGTGAACCACGGCAACCGGCGCAACCTGAGGCACGGTGACTTGAGCGGCATAAAGCGCACCGACTTCACGAGCCAGACCGGCCACGGACAGGCAATCGCCACGGTTCGGGGTCAGGTCGACTTCGATACTGGCATCGTCCAGTTCGAGGTAGACACGGATATCCTCACCCACCGGGGCGTCGGCAGGCAGCTCCATCAGGCCGTCATTGCCCTCGCCCACTTGCAGCTCGGACTGGGAGCACAACATGCCGTTGGATTCAACGCCGCGCAGTTTGGCCTTCTTGATCTTGAAGTCGCCGGGTAATTCGGCGCCGATCATGGCAAACGGAATTTTCAGGCCCGCACGCACATTTGGCGCACCGCAGACTACCTGAAAGGTTTCCGAACCGTTGCTGACCTGGCAAACGCGCAGTTTGTCGGCATCGGGGTGTTGTTCGGTGCTCAGCACTTCGCCGACGATCACGCCGCTGAATACACCAGCAGCCTGCGTGACGCTATCGACTTCGAGGCCGGCCATCGACAGACGAGCAACCAGCTCGTCGCGGGAAACTTGCGGGCTTACCCAGCCACGCAACCATTGTTCACTGAATTTCATCCTGCTCTCCTAAAGATTCGTTACGACTAGCGAAATTGCGCGAGGAACCGCAAGTCGTTATCGAAGAACAGACGTAAGT
>Ga0247730_1000412_pt1 | contig 32713 bp, 18 predicted proteins | sample UWRJL073202C2_FD_180959 | JGI IMG/M metagenome (GOLD analysis project Ga0247730, IMG submission 180959) | Plant litter microbial communities from Arlington Agricultural Research Station in Wisconsin, United States - UWRJ-L073-202C-2 | ecosystem: Environmental > Terrestrial > Plant litter >... | reverse complement strand
TTTTCAAGCATGATATCGTCATTAATTTTTTCTTTATGTTTTCCGCTGAGTATAAACAGAATTAATGCAATGGCCAGTCCTGCAAAAAATACACAGGTAAGCAGTATGTTATAATAGATGATTGCAAACAGGCAAACCGTGCATAACAGCAGGGCGATGGCCGGAAACCCCGGGTAAAAGGGAGAGCGGAACGGGCGTTTGAGCTCAGGCTCTTTGCTCCTGAGCACGAACAGGCTGATCATGCTCATCATATACATCACTATCGCCCCTAAAACGGACAATATGATCACCTGGCTTGTAGTGCCCGTGAATAGGGCGGCGAAACTTACAAATCCGCCGGCTATGACAGACCAGTGGGGCGTTTTAAACCTGTGGTTGATCTTTGCCAGTCCCTGCGGCAGGTAACCGCTCCTTGCCATGGCAAAGATCTGTCTTGATGAAGCCAGAATGGTTCCGTTGAAGGAGGCGATCAGCCCAAACAGCCCGATGCTGGCAAAGATCTTTGTTAAACTGTTGTTTTTTCCGAGTACTATGGATATGGCTTCGGGAAGGGGATAGTCAATCGTGCTCAGCGTTCGCCAGTCTGTAATCCCTCCAGTAAGCACCATCACGCCCAGGGCCAGGAACATCAGCGTGGCCAGGCCTGAAATATATCCTTTCGGAATATTTTTCTCCGGGTCTTTCACTTCCTCTGCTACCATGGCTACACCTTCAATTGCCAGGTAGAACCACACGGCATAAGGCAAAGCGGCAAATATTCCTTTCCAGCCAAAGGGCATAGGGTTGCTCAGGTAGTTTGCCGTTTTGAAATGAGGGGCAATGATGCCCATGAATAACAGCAGTTCGCCTACGGCCAGTATGGTAATAAAAATAGAAAATGCTGCGGATTCCTTTATGCCTGAGATATTGATGATGATGAACACCACATTGAAAAACAAGGCTGATTGCAATGCCGGCACTGAAGGGTAAAGAAAATGGAGGTAGCTGCCCAGGGCAAATGCAATGGCCGGTGTGGCAAGCAGAAAGTCTATCAGAGTTGCGTATCCTGCTATGAGCCCGCCAAAGGGACCCATAGCACGGTAGCTATAGGCAAAGGCGCCGCCTGCATGGGGGATAGCTGTAGTGAGTTCGGTATAACTGAAGATAAACGTGACATACATTACCGTTACAACCAGTGTTGCAATCAGAAAACCTATGGTTCCAGCCACTCCCCAGCCATAATTCCAGCCAAAATATTCTCCTGATATCACCAGGCCAACTGCAATTGCCCATAAATGAATCGGTTTTAATGTTCTTTTTAACGTTTCGGCCGTTGGTGTGGTCATTAAAATCAGCTTTTGGTGTGAATTATTGAAAAACACTGAAATATAATGAAATTTATCGGGTTCAGGACTGTTCAAAAGAGCGTAGTTTCAGCTAAAAGTGTAAACTAAACAAAAAGGGCCTGCAATTTTAAATTGCAGGCCCTGATTTTTATGGAGAGCTTAATGATTGTTATTTTAGCTCTTATTTCATCCAGTAGAATTTGGTAGCTTCATTTTCTACACCACCTAAATAGGCGGCTACTGCAGCATTGTAAGCATTTTGACTAGACGTTACCACGCTTGTAGGGTAGGTTAAACGTTTAATGAATGTTCCCAATGGAAGTACCGGGTTCTGAGGTGACATAATAAAATATTGTTTAGGATATCCTGTACGTCTGAATTCTGACCATCCTTCAGTTCCTTCAGGGAAAACTGCTATCCATTTCTGGGTAATGATTTTCTCCAGTTTGGTTTCAAAGTTTGCACCTTCATCCCATTTTACAACATTAGTTGTTAATGGCGGGCTGGCGTAATCAGGACGTTTCGGATCCACATAGGCCAGTTGGGTTGAAGTGCTTTGCAGATAGGCATCTGCTCCGGCAACACCATTTTCCGTAATAGAAGCTTTTACACCATCTTCATAAAGCGATTGGGCAGTACCTCCACCCATATTCCATCCTCTCAACACGCCTTCAGCTTTCAGGAAGTAACTTTCAGCTCCATCAACAACTTTCATTGGTGCCGCCTGTGCTACGTTATATCTTGAATAGTTTTCGTATACAGATTTTGTTGGTCTTTCTACTCCTGGTCTGATTCCCCTGTAAGTGCCGTTTAGAGCAGGGTCCAGTGCAGGAAGAACATAAGCAGGTAAACGCGGATCGCCAAATCCCTGCAGGTAAGTTACAATGGCTGCGGAGATCCTTGTGTCAGACCACGCGTTTGTCATTGTGTAGTGAGGGTTTGTACCGCTTGGAGGCGATACCGAGAATGAGCCTGTGCTGGCATCCAGCACGCCACCGTTTGCAGCCAGAACAGCTTTCTCTGCCTGTGCTTTTCCCAAAGCAGCATCTACTACAGAGATCCTGATTCCCATACGTAAACGCAGGGTGTTTGCCAGTTTAATCCATTTAGTATACTCGCCGCCCAGGGTTGATCTGTCCCATTTTTTAAAGCGTGACTGATCTGCATTAGGATCAGCAGCTTCTGCAGCAAGTAAATTAGCTACAGCCAGGTCAAGATCTACAAACATGGCAGCATATGCCGCTGCAGGTGAGTCAAATGCCGGTTCTGCAGTATCTCCATATTTAGAGTAGGGGAAAGGGCCGAAAGTATCAACCAGTCTTTGCCCTGCAGCTACCTTCAGGATAAGGCCCAAAGCATACAAATCCGGGTACTTGGTGTCAAAACCTTTTCTCTTCATGGTCAGCCAGTTGTTCATTACGTTATTTACAGAAACGGTATAAGAGCTTTCCCAGATACCCCTGGTTACATAGGTTGTGGTGTTCACGTTACCAAGGAAGTTACTTGGTGCTTCCAGGTAACCTGCATAAGATTCTGCCTGCAGATTTTGCTGGGTTTGTTCATCTGTGCTTGTGCTGACGATCTTGTTCATCATCACAGGAAGTAAGAATGCTGCTTCTGCACCATCCTTTGTAAGGTCCTGATCAGATATATCGCCTTTGTCTACGTTCAATCCTTCAAAATCTTTTGTACAGGATGATGCTGCGAATATTAACAAGAAGAAAAAGAACAACTTGTAATTCATCTTATATGTATATTTTTTCATTTCTTTAATTTTTATGGATTAGAAATTTACCCTGAGTGTTGCACCTATAGACCTTGCAGATGGCAGCTGGAATGATTCAAATCCAAGGCTGTTATTATCTGTGGTCAATGCCAGTTCCGGATCAAATGGTGCTTTTTTGTAGAAGAATAATACGTTACGTCCTACAAGTGAAATGTTCACACTTTTAATCACCTTGCTGAATGATGGCAGTGTATAACCAATTGCAATCTCTCTCAACCTGATGTTGGTAGACTTGTACGTATATTCCGTTGCTGCTGCGCCTGCATCGGCACTTGCCGAAATGAAGCTGTAATAGGTTTGCGCATCAATTAACTTGCCGTTAACCATTACACCACCGGCATCACGTGCCTCGCCTGTTCTTGGTGATAAACCTTTGTAATCAAGCCACTGTTGAGTAGATGATGATACTAAACCACCAAATCTGCCGTCAACAAGGAAAGAGAAACTGAAGTTTTTGTAGGTAAACTGATTGCTCATGTTTAAAAGGAAGTCCGGGTTAGCATTTCCGATGTACTGGTCAGCCTGTACAGACAATACAGGAAGGCCTGTAGTTGCATCAAATTTTTGCGTTCCGTCTTCGTTATACTGGTACGTTTTTCCGAACAGGTCTCCATAAGATCCGTATTTTCTGCCGTTCAGCAAGGCACTTCCCGGACGAAGCAGGTACAGATTTGTTAATCTGTTACCGCTCTGCAGTACAAAACGGTCAGATGTCAGGAGGTTACTCAAAGATTTGATCTTGTTTTTGTTTCTAGTGAAATTTACCCCCGGAGTCCAGTTCACATTTCCAAGTTTAGCATTATAGCTTACCGAAGCCTCAATACCCCTGTTGTTGATCGTTCCACCGTTGATATAGAAATCAGTTGCACCGGCGCCTGTTGGAGCCGTAATTCTGAATACCTGATCTCTTGTGGTTGCATCGTAGTAGGTGACGTTCACGTTTAACTTATCCTGGAAGAAGCGTAACTCAGCACCAACCTCATAAGATCTTGTGCGCTCAGGTTTTAAGTTGATTGTGTCCAGTCCGCTGAAGAATGGAAGAGTTTCCCTTCCGTTAACGCTTTCATCGGCATTCACAGTGTAGTTTGAATTTCTTGCTGCTGCACCGAAAGGCAATGCGTTACCTACCTCTGCATACGTTGCTCTAACCTTTGCAAATGACAATACATCATTTGGTGTAGACTGTTTGGCGATGTAGGCTAAACCGGCAGATGGATAGAAGAAAGAGTTGTCAGTTGTTGAAGACCACTCATTTCTTGCAGTTACGTCAAGGAACAATCTGTCTTTGTAACCGATCGTTGCAGTACCCAATACCGCTCTGCTGATTCTTTTTGTTTTTTCAGTTTCAGAAATGTAGTTTCCTGTTAAGCCCTGTAAAGCAAAATAATCTGCATAATATAAGGTGTTATCAGCACCGTTTGTACGGTTACCAATTGCCTGGTAGGTTAAGATGGTATTACTGAAACCACCGGTTGCATTTAAGGTGAAATCTTTAGACAATGATTTGTTGGCAGATAACAAGATATCTGTGTATAGATCTTGTCCGATGTTTACATCTTTTCTGTAAGATCCGTTTACGCCGATCGAAGTAGGGTCACCACTTGCGCCATAACGCTGATCGTTATCATAGCTGTATTTGTTGATTGTGGTTCTTCCTGTCAGGTTTAACCAGTTGGTGATGTTGTATCTAACGGAACCGTTCACATTTGTACGGTTATCCAGTTCATCACGGTTAATGTGGTTCAGGATCCAGTAAGGGTTCTGGTTAGAACTATGCTCGTTTTTGATGTACGGCCAGTTCTGAACATTAAATCCTCTGGTAGGGCTGTATACTGTACCGCCGTTTGCAGCGTACGGAGTGATGTCCACGCCCATTGGGAACAGGTAAAGACCGAACATCGGGCTGTTATACCATGAAGATTCGTTCCTGTTTGTTGTTTTTGTCTGGATGTAGTTGATACCCCCTTCAATAACGATCTTGTTATCAAATAATTGGGTACTTCCTCTTACGGTCATGTTATTTCTTCCGAATTTGTATCCCGGAAGCATCGCTTTGGCATCAGTATTTGCATAAGAGAAATAGAGTTTTGAAGTCTCAGTTCCGCTGCTGATCGATACACTGTTGATGTAATTCTGTCCTGTCTGGAAGAAATCTTTAATGTAACTGTCAGACCCGTTACTGATTTTTGGTCCCCAGCTGTCATTGATAGGGGTTGTAGGTGCAACGCCCCTGCTGCCATTTCCGTATGATGTTTGGAGTTCTGGTAAAGAAACCGGGTTATCAAAGGTAGCGGTAGAAGTGAAGTTAACTGCAGGTGCACCTAACTTACCTTTTTTGGTAGTGATTAAGATAACACCATTGGCTGCCTGGCTACCGTATAAAGCGGCAGCTGAAGCGCCCTGAAGTACCTGTAAGTTTTCAATGTCTTCAGGGTTATAATCTGCAAAACCGCCGATTGGAACACCGTCTACCACATATAGCGGCTGGTTATTGCCCGATATTGATTTGTTACCACGAAGAACAACCCTCGGGGTACTACCAGGGCCACCAGCACCTTGTGTAACGAATACACCGGCTGCTTTACCTGCAAGTGAATTCAGTACACTTGGGCCTTTTACCTGGTTAAGTTCGTCTGCTGTAACTGTAGTGGTGCTATAAGTCAGACTTTTCTTTGCACGGGTAATACCCAGTGCGGTTACAACAACACCGTCCAATGATTTTGCGTCATCCACAAGTGTTACATTAATCGTTTTACGTCCTCCAACCTGTAAAGTTTGGGTTACGTAGCCGATAGAACTGAAAGTAAGTGAAGCGCTGGAAGGTACACTGATCGTGAATTTTCCGCTGGCGTCAGTCTGCGTTCCTGTAGAGGAACCCGGTACTTTAACACTTACGGCGGGAACCGGGGCATTGGTAGGGTCTAGCACTGTTCCTGTAACTGTGATATTTTGTGCAGCTACACAAAACCAGCAGAATTGAAATAATGCAAAAAGCATGTAAAATCTTTTCATAAAGTTTGAATTTAGGGTTTAAGTTTATTGTTTATTTGGTACTAATGGTTGCCTGATGCGCAGTTGTTATACTATAGATAAGAACAGGCAGATCCTTATCATCACATCTCTGCGGATCTAAGTTTAAGCCGTTGGAGGAAATCTGTGGTTTTACAGGTCAGGGAGTGGGATGTTTCTCCACTGAGAATTACCTCTGGCATTTACTCTTTTCTCAGATTTTAATGCATTTTTTTTGAAGGTTTAATAGTTAAAGTTGGACAATTTGGGATGTTTCATATATTTTAAATCGATTTTTCCGATTTAAAATACGTTTTAATAGAATATTATGGTTCAATAATGGCTTAAAAGCAATTATTTATTCATGATTTTTAAGAAAAACATAAATTGGAGAGATGAGCGTTTAGTTTAGTTTGTTAGTAAATCGTTTTATATCTAAAACAATAATCTAAAATAACTTTTTTTTAGTAAATTGTGTAATCTTTTTAAGAAAATTAGAAAGATTTATGGTTTTACCCTAAAAATTCTAGCCAAGAAATAAATTTCACTAATTATGTCTCTCAATAAAATAAAAGTCTTAATTGCCAATAGCGAAACGATCAAATGTTTATATTATAACAAGCTGTTAACCAGTGCAGATGTGAGTAATCAGATCGGGAAGAGCATTCCGTATGCAATTAAAGTCTTAAACGACCTGAAAAAGAACGGATATGTTGAAGAAATGGGACTCGCCAGCTCAAGCGGAGGCCGCAAACCGTTGAATTATTCTCTCATTTCTGATTCATTTTATTTGGTATCTGTAGCGATGGACCAATTTTCTGCGCGGATGGTAGTGGTAGATATGAATAATAATTTTGTAACTGATATAATAAGGTATGAATTTGATATTTTTAGCCTGAAGCCGGATCAGCTGGTTAGCCACATCAATCAGTTCATCGAAGGCAGCAAAATATCAAAATCTGCCATCCTGGGTGTGGGCCTTACCATGCCAGGTTTTATTGATACGGAAATGGGTATTAACTATACCTACATGAATACTGCCGGGCAGCCCCTGGCTGCCTATCTGCAGCAGCAAATTGCTATACCAGTATTTCTTGACAATGACTCTACTGCAATTGCGCTCGCAGAGCAAAAATTCGGGGTGGCTGCACCTATGAAAAATGTGATGGTACTTAATTTAGGATGGGGTATAGGATTGGGCATGATCCTGAACAATAAGATCTTCAGGGGCAACAATGGACTGGCAGGTGAATTCAGCCATATCCCCCTGTTCAAAAACGGCAAACTCTGCAATTGCGGGAAACGTGGCTGCCTGGAAACAGAGGCTTCGTTAATTGCTGTTACTGCGATAGCCAAGGAAGGGATCAGTAACGGGCAAACCACCAGTTTATCCGGTTATGCCGAAGTTGATGCCGATGCGATTATCAATGAAGCGATAAGAGGAGACGTATTCTCTGTTAAACTGATCTCCGAGGCCGCTTACCATGTAGGGGAAGGGCTGGCGATACTCATTCACCTGATGAACCCGGGGGCTATAGTTTTGAGCGGGAAAGGAAGTGTTGTAGGTAAGTTATGGCTCTCCCCAATCCAGCAGGCCATCAATGAACACTGTATTCCGCTGCTGATCAATTTCACCGAGATTAAGGTTTCCAACCTGAATATGAAAGCCCAGCTGATCGGAGGCGCCGCCCTGATCGTCGAAAACTTTGGAAAGGCGCTGGGCGATAAACTAAATGCGATAGAAATGGGCTCACTGGAGAAAGCCGGTTAACCGGGGGCCGGCTGCATCCCCATCGCCCGCTGGCGGTAAGCCGTTGGCGTAATGCCTGTCTTTTCCTTAAATAACTTGGAGAAATAAAAGCTGGATTCAAACTTCAGGGTATAGGCGATCTCCTTGACCGAGAGGCTGGGGTCTGACAGCATTGTCCTGGCCTTTTCTATTTTAAGCTGGATACAGTATTGCCCGGGAGACAAACCGGTATAACTTTTAAATATTTTTCTGAACCAGGAATAACCTACCTGCAGCTCTTTGGCCGCCTGTTCAGGAGAAAATGCCTTGTCAATGTTGGAACGGAAGAGGAGCCGCGCCTTGTTTACCAGGATCTCCCTGTCCTCATGTTCCACCGAATTTTGTTTTAACGCAGCATGCAGGCTGCCCATCAGGTGCAACGCCGCGCCCGAAACTAAAGGCTGGTAGCCCGAGGCCTCTGTTTTTGTTTTTTCAATGATCGTATCGAAAAGGTTAAATATCTGTTCGTTAAAACCAATATATAAACATGGGTTTTCAGGTTTAAAAAATCCGTTCTCCACAAGGTTATCCATGATCTCCCCCTTGAGGCCTATCCAGTATTCGTCCCATCCGGTTTCCTGGTTGGGTTTATAACGGTGCCGCTCGCCAGGAAAAAGCAGGATCACAGTGCCCGCCTGTACAGACTGGTATTTGCTGCTGTCCGATTCGAAGATGCCCGTACCTTTAGTAATATAGAGGAATTGATATTCATCCAGCACCCTGCCATTGTTCCAGTTGAAATAATAATCGGAGGGATGGGAAATAATGGGATAGTTTTCTGATGGCTCTGTTCTGATGCAGCCGGCATTCAAAATGTATAATCCCCATTTTTTATCTTCGTTACTCAGGGGCAGATACTTGTAATAATTGGTCATCAGTTTTAATTTGGTTTGCGTGCAGAAATTGGAAATAAAATTACTAAGAATTTATGAATCCGGGCTTATTGTCAAAATATACAGTTAAAATATCAAATCATACAGGGAAGCGGTAGGCATTAGTGATAAATTAGCTACACCAAATGTGAACCGTATTGTTCCCCATGGAGCGGGCCTCCCCGAAAATGGCAGATACTGTTTCAATAACTATGTTAAAACAACGTTAAATATATAGCACCAGGCCAACGAAAAAGCCTGTTTTCTGTCGCAATACCATTAAAACAAAGAACCGCTGCCTGCGGAGCAGGACAGTTAAGAACAGTTAAGCCAATTGCATGCTTTATACTTGTTTATTTTCTAACCAGATATTATAAAAGAAATTATGCAGATTATTTTTGGAGTTATATTCCATTTTATCGGAGGGTTTGCCTCCGGAAGTTTTTACATCCCCTATAAGAAGGTCAAAGGCTGGGCCTGGGAAAGCTACTGGATCGTTGGGGGGATCTTTTCCTGGCTGATCGTTCCGCCTCTGGCCGCTTACTTAACTATCCCGGGTTTCGGCGAAATCATTAAACATACCAGCGGTTCTATTTTAGGGCTTACCTATTTCTTTGGCCTGCTCTGGGGAATAGGAGGGCTCACCTATGGTTTGGGAGTAAGATACCTGGGCGTGTCCCTCGGCAGCTCCATCATTCTGGGCTTAAGCTCTGTTTTTGGCGCCCTGCTCCCTTCTATCTATTATGATCTGAATCCTAAAGAAGGTAAAGATAGTTTTACGCATATCATCAGCAGCCCATGGGGGCAATGGGTGATTGCCGGATTGCTGGTTTGTGTACTGGGTATTATTTTCTGCGGCAGGGCAGGAATGATGAAGGAAAAAGACCTGGCCAAACAGCAGCAGACCAAAGAAAGCGCTGAGTTCAAAATAGGCCTGGGCCTCTTTGTGGCCATTGTTTCAGGCATCCTGAGTGCCTGTTTCGCTTTTGGTATCGATGCCGGAAAGGATATGGCCAATGAAGCCAATACGATCTGGAAATCCCTCCATCCCGGACAGGGCGAATTCCTTTACCAGAACAACGTTACCTATGTGATCATCCTCTGGGGAGGCTTAACCACCAACCTTTTCTGGTGTATGGTACTGAATACGCGCAACAAGACATTTGGAGATTATACAAATAAGGAAACACCGCTGCTGTCCAATTATATTTTTTCTGCGCTGGCAGGTACCACCTGGTTCCTGCAATTCTTCTTTTATGGTATGGGCGAAAGCAAGCTGGGGAATGGCGCCAGCTCGTGGATACTGCATATGGCCTTCATTATCCTGGTAGCCAACGTATGGGGCCTGGTGTTAAAAGAATGGTCGGCCGTGAGCAGAAAGACCTTGTATACCATCCTTACAGGTATTGTATTTATTATCCTATCGATCATGATCGTAGGATACGGAAACTCAATTAAATAGTAACATTTATAAACATTAATGATATGTCTGACGAAAAAGACCGTTTTAAGCACGTAAGTTATTTATGGGACGAAACTGAAGCAGCTAAGCTCGCAGGAGATGAAGTTGCCCTATTGCTTTACCGCTCCAACCTGCTGGGGGCAGATCTTCGCCTTACCAATTATGGCGGCGGAAATACTTCCTGCAAGGCTGATGCTATTGACCCGCTGACCGGCGACACCGTAGAGGTGATGTGGATCAAAGGCTCCGGTGGTGACATCGGTACCCTGAAACGCAGTGGCCTGGCCGCGTTATATGTAGAACGCCTCAGAAGCCTGAAAAATATCTATAAAGGTATTGAAATGGAAGACGAAATGGTGGAACTGTTCAACCATTGCATTTATGACCTGAATTCTAAAGCACCATCTATTGATACACCTTTGCATGGCTTCCTGCCATTCAAACATATCGACCATCTACACCCTGACGCAGCCATCGCAATTGCTGCGGCGAAGGACGGGAAGCAGATCACACACGACCTGTTTGATGGTAAAATAGGCTGGGTAGAATGGCAGAAACCTGGTTTCGACCTTGGGCTGCAACTCAAAGCCTGCCTGGATGAAAACCCTGGTATCATCGGTATCATGCTGGGCTCCCACGGGCTCTTTACCTGGGGTGATACAGCTTACGACAGTTATATCAACACTTTAGAGGTGATTGAGAAATGTGCCATTTACCTGGAAGAGAACTATGGTAAAAAAGGCCCCGTATTTGGTGGACAGAAAATCAGCAGCCCTGAAAAAACACAACGCGAAGCACAGGCAGCCTTACTGGCACCTATCCTGCGTGGTTTCTGCTCAAGTGAGAAACATATGGTGGGCCACTTTACAGATGATGCCCGCGTACTGGAGTTTATCAACTCTAACGACCTGGACAGGCTGGCCCCATTGGGAACAAGCTGCCCCGATCACTTCCTGCGGACTAAAATCAGTCCCCTGGTACTGGACTTAAGCCCGGATGAAGATCTTTCAGACCCGGCAAAGATCAAAGAAAGGCTGTCCCCTGAATTTGTGGCTTACCGTCAGATGTATGCAGATTATTATGAGACCTGCAAACACCCGAACAGCCCGGCCATGCGCGACGCCAATCCTGTCATCATCCTCTATCCCGGAATCGGAATGTTCTCTTTTTCTAAAGATAAACAAACTACCCGCGTAGCAGCTGAGTTCTATACCAATGCCATTAACGTGATGAAAGGCGCTGAAGCCATCTCTGAATATACTTCATTGCCGCGCCAGGAAGCTTTTAATATTGAATACTGGTTGCTGGAAGAAGCAAAACTGCAAAGGATGCCAAAACCAAAAGCACTCTCGGGTAAAATCGCACTCGTTACCGGTAGCGCAGGAGGTATAGGTAAGGCCATTGCCAAGAAATTTGTTGACGAAGGAGCCGTAGTGGTGATCAATGACAATGACGCAGGACGCCTTGAAAAAGCCGATGCGGAGTTCAAAGCCCAGTACGGCAAGGATGCTTATACAACAGCCCTGCTGGATGTAACCAGCGGTGATGATATCACCAATGCTTTCCACATTGCTGCGCTCGCTTTTGGCGGCGTAGACATCGTAGTGAACTGCGCAGGATTGTCGATCTCCAAACCAATCGAAGAACATACCGATAAAGACTGGGACCTGCTGTATGACGTGCTCGTAAAAGGCCAGTTCAAAGTAACCCAGGCCTCTGTGGGCGTCATGCGCAAGCAGGCCATCGGCGGAGATATCTTAAATATTGTCAGTAAGAATGCCCTGGTTTCCGGACCAAACAATGCAGGTTACGGATCGGCAAAAGCAGCGCAATTACACCTGAGCAGGTTAAACGCTGCAGAACTCGGTGCAGATAAAATCCGCGTCAATGTGGTAAACCCTGATGCGGTAATCTCAGACAGTAAGATCTGGGAGGGCGACTGGGCTGCAGGACGTGCCAAGGCTTATGGCGTAAAAGTAGAGGAGCTGCCTGCATTTTATGCAAAACGCACCCTGCTGGATAAAATTATCCTGCCTGAAGATATCGCCAATGCCTGCCTGGTATTCGTAGGCGGCCTGTTAAGTAAATCTACAGGTAATGTGCTCAATGTGGATGGCGGCGTAGCCATGGCATTTGTGAGGTAAATAATTGTTTTAATGGTAATGGAGCGATCATGAGCTGTTCCATTACCATTTGAATTGACAGCTCGTGACGGTTACAAAAAATAAAGACTATGGAAATAGAGAAATATCAGATTGATGCACACAATGAAAAGCTAACAGCCGCTCATCAGCAAAGATTTAGTTTCGCAGCATCAGAAAATGCAAAGGTAGAAGAGGTGATCAGTAAGCTGATCAAATTTCAGATCGCTATTCCAAGCTGGGCTTTGGGTACGGGTGGTACACGTTTCGGAAGATTTTCAGGTGGTGGCGAACCACGCAGCCTGGAAGAAAAAATTGAAGATGTAGGTTTACTGCACAAACTGAACCAGTCAAGCGGTGCCATTTCCCTGCACATACCATGGGATATCCCAACTAATTATGATGCCATCAAGTCGCTCGCAGCACATCACGGACTGCGCTTTGATGCCATGAATTCCAATACTTTCCAGGACCAGGCAGATCAGAAACTGAGCTATAAGTTTGGTTCACTGCAACACGTAGATAAAGCAGTACGCCAGCAGGCAATAGACCACAATATCGAAGTGATCCGCCAGGGCGTGGCCCTGGGCTCTGATGCACTGACCGTATGGCTTGCCGACGGATCATGTTTCCCCGGCCAGCTGAACTTCAGAAAAGCCTTTCAAAATACACTGGAAAGCTTAGAGGAGATCTATGCTGCATTACCGGATGCATGGAAAATTTTCGTAGAGTACAAAGCTTTTGAACCAAACTTTTATTCTACTACGGTAGGAGACTGGGGGCAATCTTTATTGTATGCAGGTAAACTGGGCCCGAAAGCCTATACACTGGTAGATCTGGGGCACCATTTGCCAAATGCAAACATCGAACAGATCGTTTCCCTGTTGTTAATGGAGGGCAAACTGGGAGGTTTCCACTTCAACGACTCTAAATATGGTGATGACGACCTGACCGCAGGAAGTATGAAACCCTACCAGCTGTTCCTGATCTTCAATGAACTTGTTGAAGGGATGGACGCCAAAGGAATAGACCATGCCACAGGTTTAGGCTGGATGATTGATGCCTCGCACAACGTTAAAGATCCTCTTGAAGATCTGCTGCAATCTGTAGAAGCCATTATGATCTCCTATACACAGGCTTTACTGGTAGACAGGGAAGCCCTGAACATTGCACAACAGGAAAATGATGTAGTGCGCTGCCAGGAGATCCTGCAGGATGCATTCCGTACAGATGTAAGGGCTATTGTTCAGGAAGCAAGACTAAGGACCGGCGGGGCAGCACAACCGGTACAATTGTACCGCGAGCTGAAGGTCAGGGAAAACCTGATCAGTAACAGAGGTTTGAAAACTGTAGCCACAGGATTGTAATGAGTGCGCTGCCAGTTATTGTAATTTTCGACGTGGGGAAGACCAATAAAAAGATCTTCCTGTTCGATGAAAATTATAAGATCGTTTTCGAACGGTCAGCCCGCTTCATGGAGACCTATGATGAGGATGGGGACCCTTGTGAAAACCTGGAAAGCTTAAGGCTGTCGGTTTATGATTCCCTGCGCGAAGTGCTCAAGCGCAAGGAATTCGAGATCAGGGCAATCAATTTCTCAACGTATGGTGCCAGTTTCGTTTATATCGACGAATATGGAAAACCGCTGGCGCCACTATACAATTACCTGAAGGCCTATCCTGAAGCCATTAAAGCAGATTTTTACAAAAAATATGGTGGTGAAAGTGCCATTTCAGCGGCTACGGCATCACCGGTGCTGGACAGCCTGAATTCAGGAATGCAGCTGTACCGTTTTAAAAAGGAACAGCCATCCCTGTATAAAAAGCTGAAATATGCACTGCACCTGCCGCAGTACCTGAGTTACCTGGTTTCGGGAGCAGAATATTCTGACCTGACCAGCATAGGCTGCCATACGCAATTATGGGACTTTACAAAAAATGATTACCACGATTGGGTGAAAAAGGAGGGGCTGGACAAAAAGCTGGCCCCTATCGTTGACGGCGATGAAGTCTTTCCGTCAGAGTTTCCCGGAAACCAGTATAAGGTTGGCGTAGGCCTTCATGACAGTTCAGCAGCACTGATCCCATACCTGATCAATTTCCATGAACCCTTCGCCCTGATCTCTACCGGTACCTGGTGTATCACGCTGAATCCTTTTAATGATTCTCCGCTGACGCCCCTGGAGCTGGAACAGGACTGCCTTTCCTTTATGCAGTATAAAGGCAAGCCCGTAAAAGCTTCCCGGATATTTGCAGGTTACGAACATGAGCAGCAGCTGAAACGGATCTCCTCGCATTTCAATCAAAGCCCGGGACGTTACCGGTCAATGAAATATGATGCAGGGATCATCTACAACCTGCTGCGCGAGATGGAAAGCCGCAATGAACCCGCAGTTCCTGTATGGAGCAAGGACTCTGCTTTTGCATCACGTGACCTGGCCTCTTTTTCATCTGATAAAATTGCTTACCACCAGTTTATTCTGGATATTGCAAGGCAGCAGCTGGCCTCTACAAAATTAGTGATAGGAGATAGTAAGGTTAAACGTATTTTTGTGGACGGCGGGTTTAGTAAAAATGCCATTTATATGAATCTCCTGGCCATGTTATTCCCGGAGATGGAAGTTTTTGCTGCTTCTATGGCGCAGGCAACAGCAATTGGAACGGCACTGGCCATCCATAAATGCTGGAATACCAAACCGATGCCCAATGATATTATTGAATTGAAGTATTATGCTTCTAACAACGATCTAGCTATATGAGAGTCGGACTATTTATACCATGTTACGTAGACCAGTTTTATCCCAATGCGGGTATCGCTACTTACCAGCTGCTTCGTAAACTGGGGGTTGACGTCACCTATCCCACAGGGCAAACCTGCTGCGGACAGCCTATGGCTAACTCCGGGTTTGAACACCTGACCAAAGATTGTAACAACCTGTTCATCGATAATTTCGCTGAATTCGATTATATCGTTTCCCCTTCGGGAAGCTGTACGCTGCATATCAAAGACCATTTGCATTCCGAAGAAGCCGAAGACAAGGCAACGGGCATCAGGCATAAAATATATGAACTGGTAGAGTTCCTGGTAGATATCCTGAAAGTAAAGGACCTGCATGCCAGGTTTCCGCATAAAGTGGGCCTGCACCAAAGCTGCCACGGGCAGAGAGGCCTTTTCCTTACTCAAATGACGGAGCTTGTAGCACCTTATTTTTCCAAGCCCCAGCAGTTGCTGTCGCAGGTGGAAGGACTGGAGCTGATTGCCCTGAGCAGGGAAGATGAATGCTGCGGCTTTGGCGGTACATTCTGCGTGGTAGAGGAGGCCGTATCGGTAAAAATGGGCAAAGACCGTGTGAAGGATCACCTGACACATGGTGCTGAATACATAACAGGAGCCGATATGTCCTGCCTGATGCACATGGAAGGAATTCTAAAAAGAGAAAATAGTGGGGTGAAGGTGCTGCATATTGCAGAGATATTAAATGCAGAATAAGGAGATGGACGGAGCAACACAAACACATCCTGAGTTATCAGAGATCTTCAATAAAGATGAAGAGCGGGTAGACTGGCATGATGAAACCCTTTGGTGGATCAGGCAGAAGAGGGATAAGTCGGCCCACAGTATTCCCGAATGGGAACAGCTGCGGGAAACGGCTTCACAGATAAAAAACAATGTGCTTTCAGACCTGTCCAGTTACCTGGTCAGCTTTGAAGAGAAAGCCCTGGCCAATGGCATCGTTGTCCATTGGGCAGCAGACGCTGCAGAACATAACCGCATTGTACACGGCATTCTAAAGGAAAACGGTATTCAGCAGATGGTAAAGAGCAAGTCAATGCTGACCGAAGAATGCCACCTGAACGAATACCTGGAACAGCAGGGCCTGGACGTGATAGACTCCGATCTTGGCGAACGCATCGTCCAGCTGGCCAAAGAACCGCCCAGCCATATCGTACTGCCCTGTATCCACAAGAAAAAGGAAGAAATAGGAGATCTTTTCCATATTCACCTAGGTGTTCCTGCCGGAACTTCAGATCCGCAGATCCTTACCGAAACCGCACGCCAGCACCTGCGCGAAACGTTCCTGACCAGAAGGGCAGCACTTACAGGCGTCAATTTTGCCATCGCAGAAACCGGCGAGTTCGTAGTGTGCACCAATGAAGGCAACGCCGATATGGGCGCGCACCTGGCCGATGTACACATTGCCAGTATGGGTATCGAAAAGATCATCCCTGAACGCAGGCACCTCGGTGTATTTCTGCGTTTGTTAACCAGAAGTGCCACCGGACAGCCCATCACTACCTATTCCAGTCATTTCAAAAAACCAAGGCCCGGCCAGCAGATGCATATTGTTATTGTAGACAATGGCCGTACCATACAAATGGGACGTGAAGATTTCAGGAATTCCCTGAAATGTATCCGCTGCGGTGCATGTATGAATACCTGTCCTGTATACAGAAGAAGCGGTGGGCATAGCTATCATAATGCAATCTCAGGCCCCATTGGCGCCATCCTGGCACCAAACCTGGACATGAAAAAATATGCCGATCTGCCTTTTGCCTCCACGCTCTGCGGCTCCTGCTCTAATGTATGCCCGGTTAAGATTGACATCCATCAGCAGCTCTATAAATGGAGACAGGTGATTGTAAAAGAAGGTTATGCTGACAGCACCAAAAAAATAGGCATGCAGCTGATGACCTTCACACTTTCTTCACCGGTAGTTTACCGTACTGCAGGAAAAGCCGGAAGATGGTTTTTGAAACACGTGCCTTTTGCCGTAAATAACAAATTCAACCCCTGGTACAAACAGCGGGATATGCCCGAAGCACCGGCAGAATCCTTTGGGGAATGGTATAAAAAGAATGTGAAGAAGTAATGAGCAGAGATAAAATATTAGCTGCCCTGCGGCAGAACCAGCCGGAAAAGGTTCCATTGCCAACAACGCTGGCTTTTGAGCGGGATGCAAACCTTAACCTGGCGGAGAAGTTTAAGGCCATGGCCGAAGGAATTGGCAGCAAAGTATATATGGTGGCCGGCTTTGACGAGATCGGCCCGGTAATCGGGATGGATTTCCCATCGGAGAAACGCATTGTCAGTACTGTTCCGGAACTGGTGTCGGCAGCTATTCCCGCTTTTGTGCTGGATGCAGACCCGCAGACCTATGAAGATGTTGATGTTGCAATCTTTAAACCCAGGATCGCTGTGGCGGAAAATTCCGCGCTGTGGATCACAGAAGACCGTATGGGGGTAAGGGCACTGCCCTTTATTACGCAGCATATTATCATGCTGGTAGATATCGCTTTGCTGGTGCCTGACATGCATGCGGCCTATGAAAAGATAGGCGCTGCTGATTACGGTTTTAGTACTTTTATTGCCGGCCCTTCCAAAACAGCCGACATCGAACAATCACTGGTGCTTGGCGCACACGGGCCGAGAAGCATGACTATATTTATGTATAGCTGATCGAAACGCTGATTTTTAATCGTACTTTAATACAGGCAGCAAGGTATTGTAATATCTTTGTTGCTCATTAACCGGACGATGCGCCATATGAAAAAATTATTGGTATTGGCCCTATTGACGGCTGTCATGGGCAAAGGTTATGCGCAAACGGACAGCCTGATCAGGAAAAGATTTAACCTGCATTTCCAGCAAACCGTAATTACACAGACAAAGCCCGGTTTCAGCGCGCTGTATTCCGGTGAAAACAGCCTCTCCACGGCTCATGAAACCGCAACTTCATTAACAACTACTTTATTTGGCGGGGCAAGGTTATGGAAAGGTGCTGAAGCTTATTTCAATCCTGAAATGTCGGGCGGTAAGGGCTTTAGCCAGACCCTTGGCTTAGCCGGCTTCAGCAACGGGGAAACGTTCAGGGTAGGCTCCCCGGAACCCGCAATTTACATTGCCAGGGCCTATCTCGTGCAAACCTTTGGCTGGGGCAATGAAGCTGACACCCTGGCCGATGACAAGAACCAGCTTGCCGGGTACCGTAAGAAAAGATATTTTTCTATCACAGCAGGTAAGTTTGGCCTGAGCGATTTTTTCGATAACAACGCTTTCAGCCATGATGCGAGGTCGCAGTTCATGAACTGGTCGCTCATGGCAAATGGTGCATGGGATTACCCTGCCAATACCAGGGGATATGTATTCGGGGCAGTATTTGAACTGGGGCAGCCTGACTGGGCGCTGCGCCTGGCTACAACCATGCTAACAAACAGTGCCAACGGTGCTGTATGGGATGGAAAGATCGGAAAAGCACATGCCTTTACGCTGGAATATGAAAAGCGCTATACCCTGCGCGGTCAGAAAGGAACGCTCCGCTTGCTGGGTTTTGATAACTCTGCGAAAATGGGGAACTACAGGCTGGCAATTGAACAGAACCCGCTGGCACCCGACGTTACGGCAACACGTGCCTATGGGAGGGATAAATATGGTTTCGGAATAAACCTCGAACAGAATGTAAGCAGCAACCTGGGAGTGTTTGCCAAAACCAGTTATAATGACGGTAAAACAGAGACCTGGGCATTTACAGAGATTGACCGCTCACTGAGTTTTGGCGCAGTACTCAATGGCAGAAGCTGGAAACAGAAGGATGCTGAAGTGGGGCTTGCATTTGTAGGCAACGGGATCTCTAAAGATCACCGTGATTATCTTGCCGATGGGGGTTATGGGTTTATCATTGGGGACGGCAGATTAAATTATGCTCCTGAAATGATAGCGGAGGTGTATTACAAAGTCAATGCCTACCAGCATAAGCTGTTCCTTTCGCCTGATTATCAGTTTATCTTAAATCCTGCCTACAATAAAGACCGGGGGCCGGTCAATGCTTTCGCGCTGAGGGCGCACGTTGAGTTTTAAAAAAAGCCCCGGTTCTGATGAAAGAAGCCGGGACTTGTTTTTCCAGGAATTTGGAAATGTTTGATTAGAACTTAATACCTACACCAACAGAATATACCTGGTTTCTGAATTCAGGAGTGTTCTCTGTACCGTTCTCATTATTTTTCTGGAAGTCCAGTGCATAACGGGCATGGATGTCAAACTTATCGTTTACATCATACCTGAAACCGATCACGCCCCCAACAAGGCTTTTCTTGAACCTGTCTGAGTCATCCTCCACCCGTGTTTCCTCTACAGCACCAAAGTTGTTTTCAAACTTGTTTTTGGTAGATAACAGGAAGGATACCTGCGGGCCCGCAACGATGTTAAAGCTGCTCCCTAACCTGAAACTCGCCAGAATAGGTACATCAATAAAACTTGTGGTTTGTTTGAAGGTACCGGCAGCATAGGTGTTTTTATAACCTTTTTGCGCATATAGTACCTCCGGAGTAAACTGTAATCCTGCGATCAGTGGAATCTCCAGGGTAACCCCTGCGTTAAAACCCGGTTTTGATTCAGTATCAAAATTATTATTTCCGTCACCTTTGATAATGTCTGAATAGTTCAGCCCCGCTTTTATCCCAAATTTAATTCTATCCTGTGCGTTTGCAGCTGTTGCAACAAACAGGCCTATTGCCAAAATAAAGATCTTTTTCATAGTCGTATTTTTTAAGGTTAAATTGGCAGGAGCATCGAAAGAAATGTGCCAGTTTAACAGGTGGGTGTTTTATTTTTGAGGGGACTATATTTTTATCAATTGATATACAGTTGTTTATGTGGGTTCTTCTGGAAAATCAATCTCCGGTTTCCGGTGCGGAAGGCGGTCTGTGTTTTGTATCAAATTTGATACATATCGAAAGGACATGCAAATCAGGGAGCTCTGATGCAGTATCCTGCTGAATTAAAGGGTCAGTTGACACACCTACGGTCATTTTGATTAACTTTGGTAGAAATACATTCTATTCATGATCCAAAGGCAATTTTTTATCGCTGTAACGCTGCTGTGCTCAACTGTTTTCTCTGTTGAGGCACAACAAAAGTCATATATTCAAATGCTCAATGAGCCCAATCCATGGGTAGACTCTGTTTTTCACAAGATGAAAAGGCGTCAGAAAATTGCCCAGCTGTTCTTTGTGCGTGCACATACCAACCTTGGCAAGGCCTATGAAGATTCTGTGGGCAAGGTGATCAGGAAAGAACGGATTGGCGGACTGGTCTTTTTTCAGGGCGGTCCCGGCAGGCAGGCAATCCTCACAAATCAGTACCAGTCACTGGCACGGACTCCCCTGCTGATCGCCTCAGATGGGGAATGGGGGCTGGGCATGCGCCTTGACAGTACCATCTCCTATCCTTACCAAATGGCGCTGGGTGCCATCCAGAACACAGACCTGATCTATCAGATGGGATTACAGGTAGCAAAAGACTATAAAAGAATAGGCATACAGATGAACCTGGGGCCCGATGTGGACATCAACAATAACCCAAAGAACCCTATCATCAATTACAGGTCCTTCGGAGAGAACAAATATAATGTAGCCACCAAGGCTGCGGCTTATATGAAAGGTATGCAGGACGGCGGTTTGCTGGTCAGCATCAAACACTTTCCCGGCCATGGTGATACCGATGTAGATTCACACTTTGACCTGCCCCAGTTGAATTTTACCAAAGCCCGCCTGGACAGCCTCGAGATCTATCCTTTCAGGGAACTGATCAGAGAGGGTACTGCAGGAGTAATGGTAGCCCATATGAATATCCCCTCGCTGGACAATACACCAAATCTTCCTTCTACATTATCAAAACCTATCGTTACCGGGGTGCTGAAAGATGAATTGGGTTTCCGCGGATTGATCGTTTCAGATGCGATGGAAATGAAAGGGGTAGTGAAAAACTTTAAAGACGGAGAGGCCGATGTGATGGGTGTGATTGCCGGGAATGATATCTTAGAACTTTCAGAAAACAGCCGCAGGGCAGTAAAACTGGTGCGCAAGGCAGTGAAAGAGGATAAGATCAGCATGGAACGGATAGATGAAAGCGTAAAAAAGATCCTCACCGCCAAATACTGGGCAGGGTTAAGCAAAAAGGATACGGTTGACGAACATAATGTACAGGCCGAAGTGAACAGACCTGAAAGCAGGATCTTATTGCAGCAGCTGGCCGATGCCTCCATGACGTTATTGAACGGTGCGGGAGCAATCAAAGCGTTATCACCGGAACAACGGACGGTCATCATCAGCATCGGTACGCCTGATGTCACCGTTTTCCAGCAGGAGCTTGCCCGTTTCTATAAAAACTCAGTGTTGTTCAACCTGGATAAAAATGCCAGTGCTGATGCCATCACAAAAGTGCTGGGCACCTTTGATCCGGCAGATCAGGTGATCATCGGTATACATGACAGCCGTGCACGTCCCGGAAACGGAATGCCGCTGAGTGACGGCATAAAATCATTTATCAGTACCATGGCTTACAAAAATGCAGTGTTTGCATTGTTTGCCAATCCATATAACCTGGCCAGCCTGCCGGGCATAGAAAAAAGTAAATCACTCGTAGTAGCCTATCAAAAGGAAGACTTTATGCAAAAGGCCGCCGCCTCGGTCATAAAGAACCAGCTGGTGCCCACAGGTAAATTGCCTGTAACAGTAAATCCCTTCTTTAAATATGGTGATGGCATAAATATAACATTGGTTAACAGCTTGTAATTTCAGATGCTTCAACCCCTTAAAATACTCCAGGCTTCCGCAGGGTCAGGTAAGACATTCAGCCTTACCGCGCACTACTTAACTTTGCTGCTCTCCGGAGAGACCAAGTACAGGGAAATCCTTGCGGTAACATTTACCAACAAGGCTACCGAAGAAATGAAATCCCGTATCATGGAAGTGTTAAAGGGGTTCGCCACGGGCAACGAAGGGGTGAAAGATTACAGGGAGCTGGTACTGAAGGCACACCCTGATCTGGATGCGCAAAGCTTACAGCAGAAATCCGAAAGGATCTACAGGAGGATCCTGCATGACTACAGCCGCTTTTCAGTAAGCACGATCGACGGGTTCGTCCAGAAGGTGATCCGCGGTTTCGCCTTTGAACTGGGCCTGGATTCTGGTTATGCACTGGAAATGAACTTTGATAAGGTAAAAAATGACCTGGCCGATAAGCTGGACCAGCAGCTTGACCATAACCCCAACCTGCTGCAGTGGATCATAGACCTGGCACTGGACCGTATCAATAACAATATCAGCTGGAACTACAGAACAGAACTCACCGACCTTGCCGGGGAAATCTTTAAAGAGCGGTACCAGCCTTTCGATAATGCCATACAGGATCTTGTGCTGCATACCGACCTGAACGAATTATTTAAAAATTACGGCAGGGATACAAAAAAACATATCAGTTCCTTTGAAGAGATGGTGAGCCAGCTCTCTGCAAAAGCTTCTGAATTATTCGACTCCTCAGGGGTTAACCCTGACCATTTAAAAGGCAAGTCGCGGTCGCCCCTCAACAACCTGAAGAAAATTGCTGCAGGTGAACTGGATAAAATGGACAGCCTTACCAAACTGATAGATGAACCCGATGAATGGTTTAAACCGGGCTCCGATACTTCTCTTTACCATTCCCTGAACCCGATCATCCGTGAACTGAATACAGGATATATGGAACGCCTGCCGGAGTATATCCTGGCCCAGGCTTTTAACAAGAACCTGTATTACCTCAGGCTGATGCAGGAAATGGCCGTACTGCTGAAAACCTACCGGGAGGAAAGCGGCAACCTGCTGATCAGTGATGCACAGAACCTGCTGAAAGGGATTACCGGTGATGATCATGACAACCCGGCCTTTATCTGGGAAAAGATAGGCAGCCGGTACCGCCACTTTTTATTTGATGAATTCCAGGACACTTCTGCCAACCAATGGGGCAATTTCAAACCCCTGCTGAAAAACGCCATGGCAGAAGCAAACGGCAAACTGATCGATCACCTGATCGTAGGGGACGTAAAGCAGTCCATCTACAGGTGGCGCAACGGCGACTGGAACATTCTCCATCAGCAGGCCAAGGTGGATATCGGAAGCACCTATGTAACCGATGCCAACCTGGAAGAGAACTACCGCAGTACAAAAAACATTATCACCTTTAATAACCTCCTGTTTAAAGCGCTGCCAATCCTGATGCAGCGCAATATAAATGATATCATCGAAGGCCAGTCGTCTAACGCTGAGCTCCATTCCTGGTGGGAAGAAAAAGGCTTCGGGCATATCATGACAGATGTGTACCGCGAAGCTGAACAAAAGATCAATAGCCGTACCGCAGATGGAGGGGCAATTGATTTCAATGTGCTCAAAACGGATGCTGACGGTGCAGCACTCAGAACAACGGGTTTCAAAGCAGAAGCCCTGCGCAAAATGGTAGAGACCCTGCAGCGGCTGCTGATAGTGGAACAGCGTTACAAGGCGGGAGACGCCTGTGTGCTGGTACGCTCCAATGCAGAAGCAGTCGCAGTTGTGGATGCCCTGATGGAGAACAATATCAGTGTGATCTCCGGCGAAGCCTTATTGATTGAGAACAACATATCAGTAACCTTATTAATTGATACCCTGAAGGTCATGGCCGGGTTAACTGAAAACACCGCTTTGTATAAGGCAAATTGTATCAGTTTATATGCACAGCTGCAGGGCAGGGTACTCAACCCGGCAGACCTGTTTAACCTGAAAAACAAAAGCCTCGAAGACCTGTCAGGCGTACTGCCGCCGGATCTCTGTAACCAGTGGCGAAGCTGGATGCAGCAACCACTGCCGGAACTGCTGGAAAAGCTGATGGCTGCCTATGGATTGAATACTTCGGAAAATTCCATTCACCTTCCTTATTTATTTGCACTGAGAGATCTCGCAGGGAACATCGGCCGGCAGGGTGAAAAAGGAATTACCTCATTCCTGAAATATTGGGACGAGGAAGGCAGCAGGAAAACGCTGCCGTCCTCAGACAGTACGGATGCAGTGCAGGTCATTACCATCCATAAATCCAAAGGCCTTGCCTTTAAGGTGGTGATGATCCCGTTTTGCAACTGGGACATCAACGGCAAAACAAATACGATATTCTGGGTGCCCGCGGCAAATACGCCATACCACCAGCTGGGGCGCATACCCCTGAAATATAATTCCAGCCTGGCGGCTTCCGCTGTAGCCATTCCATACTTTGAAGAACTGCTCTACAACCAGATGGATGCACTTAACATGTTATATGTGGCAACCACGAGAACCAAAGAATACCTGTACATCAGTACGCTGGGCAAAAAGACAGAGGGCACCAGCACCATTGGCGACCTCCTGATCAGGGTATTTGAAGACCAGCTGTCTGAGGACGGCAGGTTCCTGGTAGATGAGGAAGTAATCAAAAAAATAACAGAAAAGACTGAACATGAGCTCAGGCCTGAACTGGTCAGCCTGCAGGAATATCCCGTTTCAGACCGTTTGACCGCGGTGTTCAACAGCGACCTGAAAAGAAGGGAGCTGGATATGCTCGGTACACAGACCGCAGGGCGGGAAGGAAGCATCTTACACGAAGTGCTGGCACGTGCCCCGGGCATTGATGACATCGACCATGTATTGTCAGAGATGCTCACCGAAGGCTTTTTCAGGGAAGAAGAACTGTCTTCCTTCAGGCTTCAGGCCACAACAGTTCTGAAACATACAGATTTACAGCATTTGTTGAACAGCAGCACCCAGACCGTAAATGAAAAGAGCATCATAGACCGTACCGGCAAGAGCTACCGGCCTGATAAAGTACTGTTTTCTGATCAGGGCGTGATCGTGATAGACTATAAGTTTACACAGCAGGAAAGCCCTGCCCACATTAAACAGGTACATGGCTACCGGGCCCTTCTTCAGGAAATGGGTTACCCGGCAGTAAGCACTTATTTATTTTATGCCAACAGTGGCAAACTGAAATTAGTTTAAGCATGGTACCATTTTTAAAAGAAGTTGCAGAAGATCTGGTAGCAAGGACAGGGAACGACCTGCACCACGCTGCAGTGGTATTTAACAATAAACGGCCGGTGGCCTACCTGCAAAACCACCTGGCACAAACCATAGGGAAACCTTTCTGGAGCCCCTCGTTTTTTACAATTCAGGAATTTTTTGCACTGTCTACCGATTTACAGGTGGCAGATGGATTTACCCAGTTTTTCACCCTCTACCAGCAATACAACGAATTACTGAAAAAAGAAGGCGCAAAAGCCATCAATCCCGATGTTTTTTACCCCGTTGCCAGGATTATCCTGAGCGACTTTGCCCAGATCGATAATGACCTGGTCAATGCAGATCAGCTGTTCGAAGAACTGGAAGATATTGCCGTAATTGAAAAGAATTTCCAGCACCTTACTGCAGAGCAGCAATCGTTTTTAGAGCAGTTCTGGACTTCGTTCTCCTCAGGAAAGCAGAAGAACCACCAGGAGCAGTTCATCAGGATGTGGCGGAGGATGCCAGCCCTGTACGCTGGTTTCCATGATGCGCTGCAGGCAAAGGGGCTTACCTCCATGGCCCATGTATACCGTAAACTGGCGCTGGGAAAGGCAGAAAAGCCCGGATTTACAGATGATTTTGCCAAAGGGAAACTGGTGTTTGCGGGCTTTAATGCCCTCAGCAATGCCGAAGCTATGATCTTTAAGCGCTGGAGCCAGGATGAGAAGGCATTGTTCTACTTTGATACCGATACTTATTATATGCAGGATGAGACCCAGGAAGCGGGGCTGTTCCTCAGGAAAAACATACAAAAGCTGGATCTGCCGAATGCACTGGGCGACAGCAGGGACCTGATCAGATCCGGGCAGAAGGAGATCAAAGTATACAAAACACAGGGGCAGACAGCACAGGCCAAGATCCTGCAGAAAGAACTGGAAGAGGATTACCCGATGCTGGATGCGGCAGACAATGCCGGGAAAATTGCACTGATCCTGGCTGATGAAAGCCTGCTGCTGCCGGTATTGCAAACAATACCTACCCATTACACAGATCAGGAGGGAATCAAAACCGCTGTAAACTTAAACGTGACGATGGGGTATCCCTTGCTGGCCACCTCAATTTTTGGCCTTGCAGATATCTGGCTCAGCGTACAGTCACAACTGGCCGCCGGTAAAAAAGATACCGTACACTACCGGGAAGTGGAAGCCTTCCTGTCCCATCCGCTGATCGGCCTTCCGGCAGACATCCGTAACCAGCTTCAAAAGGAAATCCTGGAGGGGATCTTTGTGGAAGTAGGCATGGATAAGCTGAAGAGGGCAGGTGAACTGGCAGAGCTGTTCTTTAAAAGGAGAAATACCGGGGCTTCGGCCATTACCGGGCTTTTAGATGTCTTCAGCCTGATCCTGCAGCAGCAGATCACTGAGAAAACATTGAAACAGACCGAAGCCGATCTGTTCATTGCCACAATTAAAGAGTTAAACCGCCTTCATGATACCATGATGGCCTATACTACTGAACTTTCGCTGCCCTTTGTATTGTCGCTCATGCAGAAAGCTATCCAGGGAATTGCCGTTCCGCTCAGCGGGGAACCACTGGAAGGTGTGCAGGTGATGGGATTGCTGGAAAGCAGGAGCCTTGATTTTGACCACGTTTATATCCTGGGCGTAAATGAAGGGATATTGCCGCAGGTAAGTGTTTCCCCGAGTTTTATTCCTGACAGTATCCGCAGGGCTTATGGCCTGCCGGTGATAGAAAACCAGGATGCGATTTCAGCCTACATGTTCTACCGGTTATTGCAGCGTTCAGGGAAAGTCAGCCTCGTCTACAACGGGCAGGGCGACGAAAATAATACAGGTGAACCCAGCCGGTTTTTAAGGCAGCTTGAATTTGAAAGCGGGTATACGTTTAAATATTTCGATCAGTCGCAGGCCATTTCTACCGCTCATCACCTTAAAACCGATATCAAAAAAGAAGGTGAAGTGCTGAGCCGCTTACACGCCTATCTTGACCAGCAGGAGCCTTCTTTGCGGGTTTCTGCCACGGCGTTAACCACCTATATGAACTGTGCCGTACAGTTCTTTTATAAATACATTGCCAAAATTGAAGAACCTAAAGAGCTTACAGAAAACCTGGAAGCCAATAATATAGGTTCTATGCTGCATTTTGTGATGGAACGTTTTTATGAGGAGCTGAAAGCAGAAAGTCCTTATATCACACGGGAACGCATCTCTGCACACCGGAAACAGCTGGACAGGCTAGGGAAGACCGCTTTCTCCAGGATCATGGCTGATGACGAACACCAGGTGCTGAATCATAACGGGATGCAGCAGGTAGTACTGGCCATTGTTGCCGAATATGCCAGTGTGATCCTGAATTATGATGAAACAGAAGCGCCTTTTTCTGTCCTCGGCCTTGAAAGTAAGGATGAGATTAAGTTTAACATCAATGTGGAGGGTAAGGAAAGGTCATTAACGCTGCATGGGATTATTGACCGGGTAGACCAGAAAAACGGGGTGACCAGGGTGGTGGATTATAAAACCGGGCGGGATGAGCTGCAGTTTACCTCACTGGACGATATTTTTGATGCTGAAAGCGGTAAACAGAATAAGGCACTGGTGCAGACCCTGTTTTATACTTATGTATACGAACAGTCAAAAGGCATTACCGGTATGGAGCCTAATTTATACCTGATCAGAAAGATGAGGAAAGAGGGCACATTGTTTTATTCCAGTGAAAACAGGAAGCGTGTATACCTGCAAGTGGAACATTTAGCGAGCCTTAAAGAAGAATTTAGTAAGCGTTTAAAGACGAAACTGGAAGAATTATTTGACCCGGCCACACCATTTATGCATACTACGCAGGCCGACAACTGTAAATATTGTCCGTATTTGTCATTGTGCGGCAAATAATATCTTTATGAAAGGCTTTTTGTCAATATATTTCCATGATTTCTGTTCATAACAGATTGTATTTAAAACACTACTTTATTATTAAGTTACAATAGTTATATTTGCCGCAGTTAACATTTGAATATACAATGAGAGAGATTCAATTTAGAGAAGCTTTGCGTGAAGCTTTAAGCGAAGAAATGCGTAAGAACGAAAACGTTTTTATGATGGGCGAAGAAGTTGCGCAATACAACGGTGCATATAAAGTAAGTCAGGGTATGCTTGATGAGTTTGGCGACAAACGTATCATTGATACACCAATTGCTGAGCTGGGTTTTACCGGAATCGGAATCGGAGCAGCAATGAACGGGTTAATTCCCATCATAGAGTTTATGACATTTAACTTCTCCCTTGTTGCAATCGATCAGATCATCAATGGCGCTGCTAAGATCTTATCTATGAGCGGTGGCCAGTTTTCAATTCCTGCTGTATTTCGCGGCCCGACTGGAAATGCGGGTCAGTTAGGTGCACAACACTCTCAAAACTTTGAAAACTGGTATGCAAACTGTCCTGGTTTAAAAGTTGTAGTTCCTTCTACTCCTTATGAAGCCAAGGGATTGCTAAAACAATCAATTCTTGATCCTGATCCGGTAATCTTCATGGAATCTGAAGTAATGTACGGTGATAAAGGTGAAGTTCCTGAAGATGAATATTATATCCCATTGGGAAAAGCAAAAGTTACTAAAGAAGGTACTGATGTAACCATCGTTACTTTTGGCAAAATGCTTACCCGCGTAGTTAACCCTGCAGTGGAAGAATTAACAAAAGAGGGTATCAATGCCGAAGTAATCGATTTACGTACCGTACGTCCTATCGATTATGCTACGATCATTGAGTCGGTTAAAAAAACCAACCGTTTGGTTATCGTTGAAGAAGCCTGGCCATTAGCGTCAATTTCTTCTGAGATTGCTTTCAATGTACAAAGAAATGCTTTCGATCATTTAGATGCTCCGGTATTGCGTATCACCTGCGCAGATGTGCCGCTTCCATATGCACCTACATTGATCGCTGCCAGCTTGCCAAACGCAGAACGCGTGATCAAAGCGGTAAAAGAAGTAATGTACGTAACAAAATAAGCTATTCAATAAACAGTATATAGAATCCCGTTGGTTAAACCCTGCGGGATTTTTTTTTGCGTGTTTTTTATAGGTGATGAAGATTGTGCCAGCTGGTACGCTGATACAAATTTTTTTAATATATTTTTATGATACAGCTTGCATCGGTGTTGTGCTGATGACAAGCGATAAGCTGATACAGGTTTTTTAAACATATTTTTCAATATGAGTAGTCACTCAAAGATTATTGCTGCGGAATTAGCAGTAGCAGAGAAGCAGGTTATTGCCACTATTGAGTTATTGGACGAGGGGGCAACAGTACCTTTTATTTCCCGTTACCGTAAGGAACTGACGGGAAGTTTGGATGAAGTTCAGGTTGCTGCCGTGCGCGACCGCTTTCAGCAGCTGCGGGAGCTGGACAAAAGGCGCGAAGCGATTTTAAAAGCTTTAGCAGCACTGGGGAAACTTACCCCGGAACTGGAAGCGCAGATCAATGCGGCCGGGAATATCACGGTTATAGAAGATATTTATCTTCCCTATAAGCCTAAAAGAAAAACGCGCGCTTCTGAAGCCAGGCGAAAAGGCCTGGAGCCATTGGCCCTGCTGATCTTTGAACAGGGAAAACTGAACCCGGAAGATGAAGCCGCGAAATACCTGAATACAGAGCTTGGTGTGTTGAACGCTGAAGACGCATTGGCGGGCGCCCGGGATATCATTGCGGAGATGATCAGTGAAAATGCAGAGGTACGGACCGACATGAGGAAGTATTTCCAGCAGAAGGCCGTCATCCGCTCATCAGTGATCAAGGGTAAAGAAGAAGAAGGCATTAAATACAAGGACTACTTTGAATGGGAAGAACCAGTAAAATCTGCACCTTCACACCGTATTCTTGCCATGAGACGCGGTGAAAATGAGTCTATATTAAAACTGGAAGCCGTACCGGAAGAAGATGGAGCGATAGCCATCCTGGAAAAACATTTTATTCAGGGCAATACTGCTGCTTCAAAACAAGTGGAACTGGCTGTACATGACAGTTACAAAAGGCTTCTGGGACCCTCAATGGAGACAGAACTGCGGTTATTGTCAAAACAAAAGGCAGATGAGGAAGCAATCCGTGTGTTTGCAGAAAATGCAAGGCAGTTGTTGCTGGCTGCCCCTATGGGACAGAAAAATGTACTGGCCATAGATCCCGGATTCCGTACCGGATGTAAGGTAGTATGTTTGGACAGGCAGGGCAAATTGCTTGAAAATACAACGATCTACCCGCATACCGGTCAGGGAAACATTAAAAATGCTGCCGATACGATCCAGAAGTTAGTTGTGAAACATGAGGTGGAGGCCATTGCCATTGGAAATGGAACAGCCGGACGTGAAACTGAAGTGTTTGTAAGGGGGCTTGGCCTGGCGGGTGTACTGATCGTTATGGTCAATGAGAACGGTGCATCGATCTATTCTGCCTCTGAAGTGGCGCGGGAGGAGTTCCCTACGCAGGACATTACTGTGCGCGGAGCTGTATCTATCGGCCGCAGGCTGATGGACCCGCTGGCAGAGCTGGTGAAGATTGATCCTAAGTCTATTGGCGTAGGGCAGTATCAGCATGATGTGGACCAGACGAAATTACAGGCATCCCTGGATGATACCGTGATGAGTTGCGTGAATGCTGTAGGTGTAGAGCTGAACACAGCCTCAAAGCAGGTGCTGGCATATGTTTCAGGACTAGGGCCGCAACTTGCACAAAACATTGTGACCTACAGAAATGAGCATGGCGCATTCAAAAACCGCGAAAGCTTGAAGAAAGTACCGAGGCTGGGAGATAAAGCATATGAGCAGGCCGCCGGATTCCTGCGGATCAGGGATGCGGCCCATGTGCTGGATGCCAGTGGTGTTCACCCTGAACGTTATGCCCTGGTGAACCAGATGGCCAAAGATCTGGGACATTCTGTGAATGATCTTTTGAAAGATGTTGAACTGCAAAAGCAGATCAGGTTACAGCAGTATGTGAGTGACAGTGTAGGTTTACCTACTTTGAATGACATCATGAGTGAGCTTGCCAAGCCCGGACGCGATCCGAGGGAGCAGTTCGAAGCTTTTAGTTTTGCTGAAGGCGTAAATGAAATCGCCGACCTGAAGGTAGGAATGAAGTTATCCGGTATCGTGACCAACATTACCAATTTCGGTGCTTTTGTGGATATAGGTGTACATCAGGATGGCCTGGTGCATACCAGTCAGCTGGCAGATAAGTTTGTTGCCAACCCCAATGATGTGGTAAAGGTGAGCCAGAGGGTAGAGGTAACCGTGAAAGAGATTGATGTGGTCCGTAAACGGATTTCATTGTCTATGAAAAGCGAAAATGCACCTAAACAGGGAAATTCGGCGAAACCCGAAAGGCCTGCCCCGTTTAGGAAGCCTGATGCGGGTAATAAGCCCCAGAACAGGCCGCAGGTGGCTGCAAATAAAGCGCAAGTAGCTAACAGGCCGTCCAAACCAGCTAAACCTCAGCCAGAAGGTGATTTGCAGTTGAAACTTGAAGCGCTGAAGAATAAATTTAAATAGATTTTGGTGGGGCAGTATGATCTGCCAAAATTTACTGAGACACCCTGTTATGACCTGGCCCAAATTTATCGGTCACGCTATAACAGGGTATCTTTTTGGTTTAGGGGGTTTTTTGTTTATTCCTGCGGAGAGTTGTAGGGGTTGCGTTTGTATGCTGCTTTCTTTTGGATAGGCCCTGAAAAGTTATTGAGAAAGCGTTGCTAAGGCGTTGGTTTGGTTGCAACCAAACCAACGCCTTAGCAACGCTTTCTCAATATGCCCTGAAACTCCTGGAAACACTGGGTTACATCCGGAAAGTTCCGGGCTTGTGAACGGCCAGTTTCCCTGAAATGCGTTTACATTGATTGTGTTTTGTTCGTAAGGTGTTATATCTTGAAGCGGCCCTGAAGCAGGATTCAAAGGGGACTGAGACGGGATTGGTACGGTTCCGCCCGTTCCAACCCCGCCTCAACCTCGTTCCAACATGGTCTGAAGCGCGTTGTAACTCAAAGCTGTGCCTGAAGAGTTCCCCGAACGGCTTCAATTAATAGATCATACCAGGGGACTATCAAACAAATGGAACAGTCCGAATCGCTCATTTTGACTGTGGTCTGATTTTCTTACATGACAGCACATTGCTGACGTGTTTTTTTCTACTTGGAAATCATGAAGTTAGGGGTGCTATACAAATGAATTGCTAAGAATGTTTGGAGGGAGCGGAATTTTTCCTACTTTTGCATCCCGCTTCGGAGGAAGGGAAACAGTGAGGGAGATAAAAGGAGTTAGTTTTTTGAAAGGCGTGTAAAGAAGAAACCTGTGTCAGGTTGGGATTATTGAAGGTTTAAAGCTTCAGAAAATAATTCAAATAAAAAGCTTGACAGAATGAAAAAGATTTCTACCTTTGCAGTCCCAACAAAAAAGGGAAACGTTGCACGGCGGATGCCGGAAAGCGAATAACACGATTGAAACGATGGAACTC
>Ga0247730_1000410_pt1 | contig 32876 bp, 25 predicted proteins | sample UWRJL073202C2_FD_180959 | JGI IMG/M metagenome (GOLD analysis project Ga0247730, IMG submission 180959) | Plant litter microbial communities from Arlington Agricultural Research Station in Wisconsin, United States - UWRJ-L073-202C-2 | ecosystem: Environmental > Terrestrial > Plant litter >... | reverse complement strand
CCTGGGCTCTGCCTTGCTGTTGCCGGTGCTGATGACCATGCTGCTGATGATCATGCAGCGGCTGGCGCGTGGCGCCTTGTCCGGCTGGTTCTGGGCCGATACCCGCCAGCAGTTGCCGGGCCTCTCGCTGGCACTGATGGCCTTGCTGCTGGCGCTGTCGGCCAATGTCGGGGTGGGCACCATGGTGGCCAGTTTCCGGCTGACCTTTACCGGCTGGCTTGACCAGCGGCTGGCGGCCGAGCTTTATGTCACCGCGCGCACCGAGGACGAGGCGGCGGCGCTGCGCCAATGGCTGACGCCGCGGGTGAAAACAATCCTGCCGATCTGGAATTTTGCCGGCGAGGTGGCAAAACACCCCGCGCTGATCTATGGCGTTGCCAATGATGCGACCTACCGCGACAACTGGCCGATGCTGGATGCTCGCACAGATGTCTGGGATCAGGTGGCCGCCGGTGCTGCCGTGATTGTCAACGAACAGATGTATCGGCGCGACCGGCTGCAGTTGGGGGACCCGATCCGTCTTCCAGGCGGCTGGAACAGTATCATCGCCGGCGTCTATTCCGACTATGGCAATCCAAACGGGCAGGCGATGGTCGGCATCGAGGCGCTGATGTCGCATTATCCAGATGTTGCAAAACTGCGCTACGGCCTGCGGCTGGATCCGGCCGAAGTGCCTGCCCTGGCCGAAGCGCTGCGCACGACCTTTGATCTGCCAGCCCAGAATGTCGTCGATCAGGCCAGTATCAAGAGCAAGTCGCTGGAAATTTTCGAAAAGACCTTTGCCGTAACTGCTGCGCTCAACGTCTTGACCTTGGGCGTGGCAGGTCTTGCGATGTTTGCCAGCCTGATGACCCTGTCAGGGATGCGCCTGTCACAGATCGCCCCGGTCTGGGCGATGGGGCTGACACGGCGCAAGCTCGTCGCTCTGGAACTGGCACGCACGATGGTTCTGGCTGTGATTACTTTTGCCGCGGCGCTGCCGGTCGGCATCGGATTGGCCTGGGTGCTGCTGGCCATCGTCAATGTCGAGGCTTTTGGCTGGCGGTTGCCGATGCATCTGTTTCCGGCCGATTGGGCGCGGCTCGGGGTGTTCGCACTGGCAGCGGCCCTGTTGTCGGCGCTCATTCCGCTGCGCCGCCTGGCAGGCCTGTCGCCCGCCGATCTGCTGAAGGTTTTTGCCAATGAGAGATAGCCGCCTGACACGATTGCTGTTGCTGGTTTTTCTCGCCGGATTGCCACATTTGGCAGCGGCGCAGGGCTTTGCCGGTCTGGGCACCAGCGCCGATGGATTTGCGGTGCCGCAGCCGGGTGTGCCGTTCCGCTTTCCAGTCGATCACGGGCCGCATCCGGATTACCGGATCGAATGGTGGTATCTGACCGCCAATCTGAAGGCGGCGGACGGCACGGATTACGGCGTGCAGTGGACGCTGTTTCGTTCGGCCCTGGCGCCGGGCGAAGCGAACGGCTGGTCCAGCCCGCAAGTCTGGATGGGGCATGCGGCCGTCACCACCCCGACCGCCCACTATGTTGCCGAACGGCTGTCTCGCGGCGGTATCGGTCAGGCGGGTGTGACGGCTGCACCGTTTTCAGCCTGGATCGATGATTGGCAGATGAAGACGGCAGACCGGACGGGACCTAAGGTCGACGATGCGCTCTCAACGCTGGATCTCACGGCCAGCGGAGCGGATTTCCGCTATCGGCTGAAACTCGATGCCAAAGGCCCCTTGGTGCCGCAGGGCCAGGGCGGTTATTCCGTCAAATCGGCGGCTGGGCAGGCCAGTTCCTATTATTCGCAACCGTTCTACAGCGTGACCGGAAGCCTGAGCCTGCCTGGGGGCGACATCACCGTCAGCGGACAGGCCTGGCTCGATCGCGAATGGTCGTCGCAGCCGCTTGCGGCCGATCAGACCGGCTGGGACTGGTTCTCGCTGCATCTCGATGGCGGCGAGAAGCTGATGGGATTTCGCCTGCGCGATGGCGGCAAGGGCTTCACGTCGGCAACCTGGATTGCCGCCGACGGTACGCCGACCGCGATGAAGCCCGGCGCGCTGATCCTCACGCCACTGGAGATGGCCACTGTTGCCGGTCACACGATCCCGATTTCCTGGCGGGCGGAGCTGCCGGCCCGCGGCTTGAATATCGTCACGACAGCCCTCTATCCGCAAGCCTGGATGACAACGCGTGTTCCGTATTGGGAGGGCCCGATCCGCTTCGACGGCACGCATAAGGGCCGTGGTTATCTGGAGATGACCGGCTATCCATGATGCGATCGTATTTCGAGCAATCGTTCATGCCGGTGTCAGAGATCCTGATTAAGCCGAGAGCGAAAAGTGATGCCGCTGATATTCTTGTCAAACTGTTCAATCTCTGCGAATTCACCTCCGCATGAGATTGTGGCAAGCCGCAGCACCAGCTGCCTGAATGACGATTGAAAGGAAACGGCAATGTTGCAAAATGTCCAGCAGGCCATGGCCGGCGCGATTGCAAGGATGCGGGCACTCGAGTTCGAGACGCTGCTGGTTTTGGCAATCATGTCCGGCGGCGCCTTTGCTTTTCTGCGTTTGACGGACGAAGTTCTGGAAGGGGAAACCCATGGTTTTGACGAGGCGATCCTGCGTGCGCTGCGTCAGCCTGCCGATCTGTCGGTTCCGATCGGCCCGACTTGGCTGACCCATGCCGTCAACGACATCACCAGTCTGGGCGGCGTCACGGTCCTGGCGCTGATGACGGCACTGATTCTGATCTATCTGTCGATCGCCAGGCGATGGCAGATAGCTGTTTTCGTGGCGGTATCCGTGGTCGGCGGCTGGCTACTCAGCACATTTTTGAAACTGGGCGTCGCCCGGCCGCGTCCGGATATCGTGCCGCATCTGATCGAAGTCCATGATCTCAGTTTTCCGAGCGGTCATGCAATGCTCTCGGCAGTCACCTATCTGACGCTTGGGGCCTTGCTGTCACGCACGCAGAAAGACCGCGCAACCCGCCTCTACATGATGGCAACGGCGATCTTCCTGACGCTCATCATTGGCATGAGCCGGATCTATCTTGGCGTGCATTATCCGACCGATGTGATGGGCGGATGGTGTGCCGGTGCGACCTGGGCAAGCCTCTGCTGGATCGTCGCTCGCAATTGGCTTTCGTCGACAGCCAAGCCCGTCAATTCGTCCGGTGATTAGCGAAATACATTTGAGTGGCTGTGGTGAACTCAAACCTTAGCGGGTGCTGATTGCTGGCCTGGTCCTGACGTTGCACCGCGCCGCGCCGACCAGCGGTGGTGCAGCTTGGACAGCATGATGTAGATGATCGGCGTCGTATAGAGCGTCAAAATCTGCGATATGACCAGGCCGCCTACAATGGTGATGCCGAGCGGGCGCCGCAACTCGGCGCCGGGGCCACTGGCGATGATCAGCGGCACGGCCCCCATCAGCGCTGCCAGTGTTGTCATCAGGATCGGGCGAAAACGCTGCAGGCAAGCCTGGTAGATCGCTTCTTCCGACGACAGCCCGAGATGGCGCTCGGCATTTAGCGCGAAATCGACCAGCATGATGCCGTTCTTCTTGACGATGCCGATCAACAGCACGATGCCGATGAAGGCGATGATTGACAGTTCCGTCCCGCTGATCACCAGCGCCAGCAGCGCGCCGAGTCCGGCCGAAGGCAGGGTGGAAATAATTGTCAGCGGATGGGCAAGGCTTTCATACAGCACTCCCAGCACGACATAGACGGCCAAGAGCGCCGCCACGAGCAGCAGTGGCTGGTTTCCTGACTGCGTGAGGCTGGCGGCGTCGCCGGCAAATTGCGCGTGCAGGCTGTCAGGAAGATGCATCTGTCCGACTGCATTCTGGATGGCGGTATTGGCCTCTTCCAGACTGCCGTCCAGCACCACATTGTAGGAAATGGTGACGGCCGGAAACTGGCCCTGGTGATTGACGGTCAATGGCGCCAGCGTGCGGTCGATCGAGGCGACGCTGCTCAGCGGCACCAGCGTGCCGCCCGTGCCCGGCACATAAAGACTGGTAATGTCGGCCGGCTCGCGGGCAAATTCGGGGCTGGCTTCCAGCACGACCCGATACTGGTTGCGCTGGGTGTAGAGGGTCGAGACCTGGCGCTGGGCAAAGGCGTTGTTGAGGGCATTATCGATCGCGCGGATGCTGACGCCGAGCCTTGCCGCTTCGCCGCGATTGATGTTGACCATGGCCTGCAGGCCGCTCGGCTGGCGATCGGTGGCAACGTCGGTGAGGATTGGCAGCTTTTTCAGCTCTGCCATCACTTTTGGCGCCCAGGTCACCAGTTCCTGGAAATTCTCATCCCACAGGGTGAACTGGTATTGCGACTGCGAGGACCGCGCGCCGGTACGGATATCGGCGGGCGAAAACAGGAAGGTGCTGAGCCCCGGGATCACCGCCAGCTCCTTGCGCAGCCGTTCGATCACTTCGGCCGTGGCAATCCGCTCGGACGGCGGTTTCAGCGAGATCTGCAACTGGCCGCGATTGACGGAGCTGGAAAAGCCGCCCCCGCCGACTGATGACCCAACCCCGGAAACGGCTGGATCCTTTCCGGCAATCTCGGCGGCCTGGCGCTGCAGCACCACCATCGCCGGATAGGAAATATCGGTCGAGGCTTCGGTGCCGCCCTGAATGAAGCCGGTATCATCCTGCGGAATAAACCCCTTCGGGACGATGATGTAGAGATAGGTGGTGACGCCGATGCAGGCCAGAATCACGGTCACCGCCATGACCCGGTGATGCAGGATTGCCTTCAGCGTCCGGCCGTAAAAGCCGATCACCGCATCCAGCGTGCCTTCGACGATCCGGCCGAACAGGCCGGGCCTGGCCTCCAGGTCATGGGCGCGGAGTCGATGGCCGCAGATCATCGGCGTCAGTGTCAGCGACACCGCGGTGGAGATGATGATGGTAAAGGCGAGCGTCAGCGAAAAGGCCTGGAAAAACTTGCCGATGATGCCGCCGAGGAAGAACAGCGGGATGAAGGCCGCCAGCAGCGAGATGCTGATTGCCACGACGGTAAAGCCGATCTGCCGGGCGCCCTCGATCGCCGCCTGCATCGGCTTCATGCCTTTTTCGAGGTTGGCATAGATGTTTTCGATCATGACGATGGCGTCGTCGACGACGAAGCCGACCGAGACGGCCAGGGCCATCAGCGACAGATTGTCGATCGACAGCCCATAGGCCCACATCGCCGCAAACGTGCCGGCAAGCGACAGCGGCACGGTGACGCCGGCGGCAAAGGTTGGCGTGGCGCGGCGCAGGAAGACGAAGACCACGGCCATCACTAGGAAGATTGTGGCGACCAATGTCCACTGCATGTCTTCGACGCTGGCATGGATGGTCGTGGTGCGATCGGACAGCACGGCGATGTCGATGCCGGCGGGGATCACGCGCTCAAGCTCCGGGATCAGCGCCTTGACGGCATCGACCGTGGAGATGACATTGGCATTGGCTTCCTTGGTGATGTTGAGCAGCACCGCCGGCTTGCCGTTGTACCAGGCGTCGGACCGGCTGTTGCGCACGCCCGGCTCGACGCTGGCAATGTCGGCCAGACGCACCGCGGTGCCGTCGCCGGTATGCACGACGATGCGGCCGTAGTCTTCGGCTGTCTTCAGCTGCCCATTCAGGCCGATCGCGAAGGCAAAGCTGTTGCCGTCGATTGAGCCGGTTGGCCCAAGCGTTGCGGCGTTGACGATCGCCGTTCGCACGCTTTCCAGCGACAGCCCCATGGCCGAAAGACGGTTGGGATCAAACCGGACCCGGATCGCCGGCTGGTCGGCACCGCTGGCCGTCACGTCACCGACCCCGTCCACCTGGGCGATGCGCTGGACGATTACCGTATCGGCGGCGTCATAGATCGCGCTCGCTGCCACATTGTCCGAAGTCAGCGCCAGCACCAGCACGGGGGCTGCGGCCGGATTGACCTTGCGAAACGAGGGCAGGGACGGCAGGTCGGAAGGCAGATCGGTGGCTGCCGCATTCAGCGCCGCTTGCACGTCCTGGGCAGCGCCATCGATGGTGCGCGACAGGTCGAACTGCAGGGCGATGCTGGTCGACCCGAGGGAACTTGTCGATGTCATTTCGGTGACGCCGGCGATGGTGCCGAGGTGGCGCTCGAGCGGGGCGGCAACGCTGGCGGCCATGCTGGCCGGATCGGCTCCCGGCCGGCTGGCGGAAATACGAATGGTCGGCAGATCGACGCTCGGCAGGCTGGAGACCGGCAGAAAGCCATAGGAGACGATGCCCAGAATCATCACGCCGATGGCCAGCAGCGTCGTGCCGACCGGTCTGTGGATGAAGGGCGCCGAAATATTCATGACACGCCCCCGACCTCCGGCTCCGGTGTGCCAGTCGGGCGGCCGACGAACCGGGTCCGCAGGTTTTCAAAAGCCAAATAGATCACCGGCGTGGTGTAGAGCGTCAGAAGCTGGCTGAGAACCAGGCCGCCGATGATGCTGATGCCGAGCGGGATCCGCAGTTCGGAACCGGTGCCATGCGCCAGCGCCAGGGGCAGGGCGCCGAACAGGGCTGCCAGCGTCGTCATCATGATCGGCCGGAAACGCAGCACGGACGCCTTCAAAATGGCTTCGCGCGGCGGCAGGCCTTCGACGCGCTCGGCCTCCAAAGCAAAATCGATCATCATGATCGCGTTCTTCTTGACGATGCCCATCAGCAGCACAATGCCGATCAGCGCGATCAGCGACAGGTCCTGGCCGAATGCCATCAATGCCAGAAGTGCGCCGACGCCGGCCGACGGCAGGGTCGACAGGATGGTGATCGGGTGAATGGCGCTTTCATAGAGCAGGCCGAGTACGATGTAGATGGTCACGATCGCCGCCAGAATCAGCCAGGGCTCGCCAGCCAGCGAAGACGAAAATTCCTCAGCGTCGCCGGAATAGCTGCGCTGGATGGAATCGGGGATGCCAATATCCTGTTCGGCGACGGTAATCGATTCGACGGCATCGCTGAGCGAGGCGCCGGCCGCCAGATCGAAACTCAGCGTCACCGAAGGGAACTGCGCGTCGTGGCTGATTACCAGCGGCGCGCTGGTAAACGACGTCCTGGCAAAGGCGCTGAGCGGCACCTGAGTATCGGCGGAACCGGCGACATAAAGCTTGTCGAGCGACTTCGGATCGGACTGGAATTGCGGCGCGGCCTCCAGAATGACGCGATACTGGTTCGACTGGCCATAGATGGTGGAAATCTGCCGCTGGCCGAAAGCATCGTTCAGCGTGTCGCTGACCGCCTGCATCGAGACGCCCAGGCGCGAAGCGGTTTCGCGATCGACATCGACAAAGATCCGGCCGCCGCCGGTTTCGACTTCCGATGAGACATCGACCAGTTTTGCATCGTCCCGCAGCCTGGCCGACAGTTTTTGCGCCCAGTCGACCACGGTCGCCGTGTCGGTTCCGGTCAGAGTGTACTGATAGGGTGCGCGGCTGGAGCGGGTGCTGATGCTGATATCGCGCACGCCCTGGAACGTCATGCGCACGCCCGGTAATCCCGCGACTTCCAAGCGCAGCCGGTCGATCACGTCTGCAGCCGACGACGTCCGCTCGCTGCGCGGTTTCAGCACCAGCGTCAGCGTGCCGGTGTTGAGCGTCAGATTGTTGGCGCTGGCGCCGACAACCGAGACGACACCGGTCACATCCTGGTCATGCCGCAGCTTGTCGGTGACAAGCGCCTGGGTGGTTTTCATCGAATCGAACGAGGTCGTGGGCTCCGTCTCGAACACGGCGGTGATCAGGCCGGTGTCCTGCGATGGCAGAAAGCCCTTGGGGATGATGACGTAGAGCCCGACGGTCGCAACCAGCGTCACCACGGTCAGCATCAGCATCAGAGCGCTGCGGTTGATCGCCCAGACCAGGCTGTTGTGGTAGCCGGAAATCAGCCGGTCCATCGCCTTGTCGGCGCCCGCCAGAAAGCCGCGGCGATTCTCGGCCGGCTTGCGCAGGATGCGGGCGCACATCATCGGCGTCAGCGTTAGCGAAATAATCGCCGAAACGATGACAGCGATCGTAAGCGTTAGCGCGAATTCGCGAAACATCCGGCCGACGATGCCCGACATGAACAGCAGCGGGATGAACACGGCAATCAGCGAGACGGTCAGCGAAATGATGGTGAAGCCGATCTCGCCGGCGCCTTTCAGCGCGGCCTGCATCGGGTTTTCGCCCTCCTCGATATGGCGGGCGATGTTCTCGATCATCACGATCGCATCGTCGACCACGAAGCCGGTGCCGATGGTCAGTGCCATCAGCGACAGGTTGTCGAGGCTGAAACCGCAGAACCACATGACGCCGAAGGTGGCGATCAGCGACAGCGGCAGGGCGACGGCGGCAATGATGGTGGCGGTGACGGTGCGCAGGAAAACGAAGACGACGAGGATCACCAGCCCGATGCTAATCGCCAAGGTCCATTGCACATCGTCGATCGAGGCGCGGATGGTTTCAGTGCGGTCGTTGACGATATCGAGCGAGATGCCGGACGGCAGGGCGGATTTCAGCCGTGGTACCTGGGCCAGCACGTCGGAAACGGTCTGGATCACGTTGGCGCCGGGCTGGCGCATCACATCGATGATCACCGCCGGCTCGCCCTGATACCAGGCGCCGACGCGGTTGTTTTCCAGGCCTTCGACGACGGTCGCCACGTCCTTGAGCTGGATCGGGGCATTGTTGCGATAGGCGACCACCACCGACTTGTAGATTTCCGGATCGATGATCTGGTCGTTGGCGGCCAGCGTGAAGGATTGGTGGGTGCCGTCGAGCGCGCCCTTGGCGCCGGCGACGCTGGCATTGGTGATCGCGGTGCGGACGTCTTCCAGCGCCAGATTGTAGGACGCGAGCCGCGAAATATCGGCCTGGATGCGGATCGCAGGCTTGACGCCGCCCTGGATGGCAACATTGCCGACGCCGCTCACCTGGCTGAGGCGTTGCGCCATCAGCGTGTCGGCAAAATCGCTCATGTCGCGGATGGTGTAGCCGGTGGACCGGAGTGCCAGTGTCACGATCGGCGTGTCGGCCGGATTGACCTTGGCGTAAACGGGCGGATAGGGCAGCGTTTTCGGCAAAGTCGAACCGGCGGCATTGATCGCTGCCTGGACGTCCTGGGCGGCGCCATCGATGTCACGGCCGAGTTCGAACTGCAGCGTTACCTGGCTGATGCCGAACGCGCTTGACGAGGTCATCGAGGCGAGCGACGGGATCTGTCCCAGCGGGCGCTCCAGCGGCGCGGTGACCAATGCTGCCATGGTGTCGGGGTCGGCGCCCGGCAGTTGCGTGGTGACGCGGATGGTCGGAAAATCCACCTGCGGCAATGGCGCGATCGGCAGGTTGAAATAGCCGAGCACGCCGCCCAGCAGAATGGCCACCCCCAGCAGTGAGGTGGCGATCGGCCGGTTGATGAACAGCGAGGAGGCGCTCATGGCTTTGCTTCGGGCGTGGCGGGGGCCGCGGTCGCCGGAGCCGCGGCGGCGTCTGTGCCGGCCGGCGTGGACCGGGAGACGGCTGAGGCATCCGCACCGGCAGGCGCCTGCGCGCCGTTGTTGCGCCGACGGTTGGGGCGCTGGCTATCGGGGGGCGTGCCCTCTGTACCGGGGGCGGCCTGTTGCGGCTCGCCGACCGTAACCTTGGCGCCATCCTGGAGCCGGGCAAAGCCGGTGGTGACCACCTTGTCGCCGACAGCAATGCCTTCAGTGATCACCGCCTGTGCATCATCCTGCTGCCCGACCTTGACGGTCTTCATGCCGACCGTGCTGTCCGGGCGCAGCAGGTAGACGAAGGTGCCGTCCGGTCCGCGCTGGACCGCTGCCGTCGGCACGACGATGGCGCCCTTCATGGTCTCGACCAGCAGCCGCGCATTGACGAAGGCGCCGGGCCAGAGCGCCAGCTTGTCGTTGGCAAAGTTGGCCTTGAGCTTGACCGTGCCGGTGGTGGTATCGACCTGGTTGTCGACCACGGCTAGCGTGCCTGTGTCAATCACGGTCTTGCCATCGCTGGCGGTGGCCTCGACGCTGAGCTTGCCGCCGCCCATGGCGGCGTTGACGCGTGCGAGCTGCTGCTGCGGCACGGAAAACACCACCGAGATCGGCTTGATCTGCGACAGGGTCACAATGCCGGTGGCATCCGACGAGCTGACGATATTGCCGATATCGACATTGCGGATGCCGGTGCGTCCGTCGATTGGTGCCTTGATGGTAGTGTAGTCCAGAGAGGCCTGGGCGCTGGCAATCGCCGCCTGGTCCGATTCCACCGCGGCGCGATACTGCGCCACCTGCGATTTGGCCGTATCGGCCTGCTGCTGCGTTCCGGAACTGGATTGCACCAGCCGCTGATAGCGTTCCAGATCGAGCTGGGCATTCTGGAGCAGCGCCTGGTCCTGCGCCTTCTTGCCGTTGGCCTGATCGAGGGCTGCGCGATAGACCGCGTCGTCGATGCGCACCAGCACGTCGCCCTTCTTGATGTCCTGGCCTTCGTCGAAATGGATCTCGATCAGCTTGCCGCTGACCTGAGGACGGATGGTCACGGTGTTGAGCGGCTTGACGGACCCGACTCCGTCGATGAACACCGGCACATCCGTGGCCTTGGCGTCCGTGGTCAGCACCGAGGTCGGCAGTTGGGCCTGCCCGCCATTGCGACGGCCCCCGCCGCGCCGGTTGCCGCCCGCTGGCGGTCCTGCGGTCGTCGTCGCTGCCGGCGCGCGCCCGAGCATCTGTTCGACCTTCGGCAGCCAGAGGTCGCGGATCGCATAGGCGCCAAAGCCCAACGCACCAATGACCGCAAGCGACACCAGGATCCTAGAGGTTCGGGCCATCAACATACCTTCCGTGGTCGCTCCGAAAAGAGCAATATTGGCTTACGCTTAACCGTGTAAACGCACAGAGGGAAGGGTCGTTCGACCCGCAGCGCATTACAAATCAGACAGGATTGTTTGCAGCCAAGCTTGGACCATTTTGCGTCGTTCAGAGCTGACACGGATTCATGTATTGGTCTGGTGAGAAACTGCAGAAACCACAGTTTTTCGTGGTGCTGACGGGACAGGCGCAGCCCGCGCGAAGCTGCCAATCCCGCTTCAGTTTCGGCGTGATTTTATGTAGGCACTTGGCGGACTGCCCAGCATCCGGCGAAACATGGTGGTGAAGGCGGCAAGGCTCTCATAGCCCGCGTCGAGTGCGATATTGGTCACCGGTTCGCCGGCAAACAGCCTTGGTAGCGAGGCGAAAATGCAGGCCTGCTGGCGCCAGGTGACAAAGCTCACCCCGGTTTCAAGCCGGAACAGCCGGGTAAACGAACGCCGGCTCATGCCGAGCGCTCCAGCCCAGTCGTCGATACCGGCATTGGCGGCCGGCGATTCGAGAAAATGCCGGCAGAGGCGGCTGAGACGCGCATCGCTTGGAAACGGCAGCCCCAGCGGCCGTTCCGGCAGTTGGCCGATTTCGTCGAGCAGCAGTTCCATCACCAGATTGCTGCGATGCGGCGACATCGGCTTCTCATCCGACAGCACGAGATCCTCGATCAGGCTGCTCGCCAGCGGCGTGACTTCAAGCACGCGCGGCGCCTTTGCCGAGACCACCGAGGGTCCGAAATAGATCGAGTGCATCCGCACCTCGCTGATCATTTCGGTGGAATGTTCGAGCCCTGCCGGGATCAGCAGGCCGTGACCGGGGGGAATCATCCAGCGACCATCAGCGGTGCTGACCAGCACCACGCCGCTACGCGCACTCCACAATTGGCTTTTGCGGTGGCTATGCGCGGCCACCCGGAACCCGGCAGGGTAGATCCGCCCGAGCGCCAGAACCGGCTCATTGGCCGAGTCGATCCAGGACAGGCTCGATCCCTGTTCGCTGTCGCCGCGAATACCATTTCGAACGAGGTCGCTCACTGCATTTGGCCCAGTCTCGAAAGAAACCGACCATAGCGGAGAAGCAGGCCAGACACAACTCGGCTAGACAAGGTCGCAACAACGAAAAGACGATCAGCCAGGCGAGGAAGACGGAATGGCCAGCATCTCATCCAGCAGCACGATCACCGCGGAAAAAACCGCATTTTCCATTATTGTCGCAGTCAGTTTCTGCCATCTCCTCAATGACGTGATGCAGTCGCTGTTAACGGCTCTCTATCCGCTGCTCAAAGAGAACTACGCACTGGATTTCGTCCAGATCGGTCTTTTGACCTTTACCTTCCAGGTCACCGCCTCGCTGCTGCAGCCAGCCGTCGGCGTCGTGACCGACCGCTGGCCGATACCTTTCTCCCTGCCGGTCGGCATGTTCAGCAGTTGCCTCGGTCTGCTGCTGCTGGCTCATGCCGATCACTTCTGGATGCTGCTGGTGGCGGCAAGCCTGATCGGCATCGGCTCGGCCATCTTTCATCCGGAAGCCTCGCGGGTTGCGCGTCTCGCCTCCGGCGGCCGCCACGGTCTGGCGCAGTCGCTGTTCCAGGTCGGCGGCAATGCCGGGACCGCGATGGGTCCGCTCTTGGCGGCCTTCATCGTCGTTCCGTTCGGGCAGGGGAGCATCAGCTGGTTTTCAGCGGTCGCTGTCCTCGGCTTCATGGTCCTGTCCTGGGTCAGCACCTGGTACATGCGCCATCAGCGCGCCAACAAGAACCGGCCGGCCGTCAGCCGAGCCTTGCCGCTGCCGCAGAGCCAGGTGATGATGGCGCTGGTCGTCCTGGTGCTGCTGACGGCGACCAAGAACGTCTACATGGCCAGCATATCCAGCTATTTCACCTTCTATTCGATCGAAAAATTCGGGCTTGGCGTACAGGAAGCGCAGATGCTGCTGTTCCTGTTTCTGGGGTCGAGTGCCGCCGGCGTACTGCTCGGCGGGCCGCTCGGGGACCGCTATGGCGCCCGCTTCGTGATCTGGTTCTCGATCCTCGGGGTCATTCCGTTTGCGCTGCTGCTGCCTTATGCCAGCCTGTTCTGGACCTGCATCCTGGTCGTCGTCATCGGCCTGATCTTCTCCTCGGCCTTTTCGGCGATCGTCGTGTTTGCCCAGGAACTGGTGCCTGGGCGGGTCGGGCTGATCGCAGGCATGTTTTTTGGCTTTGCCTTCGGCGCTGGTGGCATCGGGGCAGCCGTGCTCGGCATCTTTGCCGATCGCGACGGTATCGCCTTTGTGTACCAACTCTGCTCCTATCTGCCGCTGCTCGGTATTTTGACAGTGTTTCTGCCAAAAATTCCGCGAAAGGTTGCGCAGTGATCCCCAGGCTGCTGCCTGCCTGACGAAGGGCGAGCGGCCGTTCCGTCAAATGCCAGTCGAAAATGGGCCGAAGTTCATCCAGCCTGAACGTCGATCACGACCCGCCCCTGGATCTTGCCGGCCAGGATGGCCTCGGCAAGTTCCGGCAGTTTCGACATCGGCTCGATGGTGGTGATCTTTGCCAGATGCCCAGGGTCGAGATCGCGGGCGAGCCGCGCCCAGGCGGACTGGCGCCGGTCCGCCGGCGCCATTACCGAATCGACCCCGATCAGCGCGACGCTGCGCAGAATATGCGGCAGCACAGTGCCGGGCAGATCGGCACCGCCGGCCAGGCCACAAGCGGTGATCGCGCCGCCGCGCACGGTTTGCGCCAATGCATTCACCAGCGTGGTCGATCCGACGGAATCGACGCCGCCCGTCCAGCGTTCCGGCTGCAGAGGCCCGCCTTTGTCGGCAAGCGCTGCGCGATCGACAAAGGCCGATGCCCCGAGGCTGCGGAGATAGTCGTGGGTATCCGGACGACCGGTCGACGCGGTGACATTGTAGCCGCGGGCAGACAGCAGGCTGATGGCCACCGAACCCACGCCCCCGGCCGCGCCCGTGACCAGGACTTCGCCTGTGCCGGGTTGGATCGTGCCCCATTTTTCCAGCGCATCGACGCACAGCGCTGCGGTATAGCCGGCCGTGCCGATCGCCATCGCCTGCTGCAGCGTAAAAGCCTCCGGCAGGCGGATCAGCCATTCCGGCTTCAGGCGTTGGAAGCGGCTATATCCGCCCCATTCGGTTTCCGACAGGCCCCAGCCGTTGACGATCACCCTGTCGCCAGGCTGCCACTCCGGCGAGCGGGATTCGATCACCGTGCCAGAAAGATCTATGCCGGCGACCATCGGCAGGCGGCGGGCAATTTTACCTTTGCCGGAAATTGCGAGGCCGTCCTTGTAGTTGAGCGTCGAATAGGCGACTTCGACCAGAACCTCGTGGTCGGGAAGATCGCTAAGGCTCAACGATCTGAATGCGGCCTTCGGCTTGCCGTCGTCCGCCGCCGCGATCACCATCGCCGTGAATGTTTCGCTCATGCCGACCTCCTGCGTCCCGAACTGTCTTTTCGCCATCGGACCGCAGAGACGATGGGTCCGTCATCGGGGTTTTGCGCAATGCGCTTTCCTAAGCTGGCCCGCCACTCGAACGGAATGTCCGTCAAAAAGCAAGACCCCCGCCACGAGGTGACGGGGGTCTGCAGTGTTGATCGAGAGGCGCTTTAGTTGCTCTCTCCACGTTTTGATCGGCGTTCCGCTTAGTTTGGAAGCGCGTAGGCGATCACGTAGTCGCCGCGATCGGGCGACTGGCGCGCGCCACCGGCGGAAATGACGACATACTGCTTGCCGGTCTTCGGCGACTTGTAGGTCATCGGTCCGCCCTGGCTGCCGACGGGCAGACGCGCCTTCCAGACTTCCTTGCCGGTCGCCGTGTCAAAGGCGCGCAGATAGTAATCCTGTGTGCCGGCGATGAAGACGAGGCCGCCCTGGGTGGTCAGCGTGCCGCCGAGTGTCGGCATACCGATCGGGATCGGAAGGCCCATCTTGATGCCGAACGGACCGGTGTCTTCCACTGTGCCGACCGGAACCTGCCACTTGATCTGCTGGGTCTTCATGTCGATCGCGGTCATCGAGCCGTAAGGCGGTTCCTGGCAAGGAATGCCAAGCGCCGACAGGAAACGGTTCTTGTTGACGGCGTAAGGCGTGCCCTTCATCGGCACGACGCCCATGCCGGTATTGACCGATTCACCGCCGTTGCTGACGGCCCCGGTCGGGGCGGCTTCGACCATCTGGATCCACAGGCCGAGGCGCATGTCGTTGACGAAGATGGTGTTGGTGACCGGATCGGTGGAAATTCCACCCCAGTTCATGCCCCCGAGCGAGCCTGGGAAGTTGAGCGCCAGATCGGTACCCGGAACCGTGTAGACGCCGTCGTAACGCATGCCCTTGAAGGCGATGCGGCATAACAGCTGGTCGAACGGGGTGGCGCCCCACATATGGTTTTCGGTCAGCGTCTGGGCACCGATCTGCGGCATGCCGACCGACAGGTGCTGGGTTGGGGCATAGGGTTCGTTTGGAATGTTGCCGGGCTTGACGGCAACGTCCTCGACCTTCGTCAGCGGCTGTCCGGTGGCGCGGTCGAGCACATACAGCTGGCCGGCCTTGGTGCCGAACACCAGCGCCGGAACGGTGCTGCCATCAGCCTTGGGGAAGTCGATGAACGACGGCTGCATCGGCACATCGAAATCCCAGAGGTCGTTGTGGACGGTCTGGTAGACCCATTTTTCACGGCCGGTGGTGGCGTCGAGCGCCAGCATCGAGGCGCCGTATTTGTGGTCGAGTTCGGTGCGGGTGGCACCATAGAGGTCGACCGATGGGCTGCCGACCGGCATGAACACCGTGTTGGAGGCCGCGTCATAGGACATCGAGGCCCAGACGTTCGGTGTCGAGCGGGTATAGGTCTGGCCTTCCGGCGGCAGCTTGGTGATGGCCGGATTGCCCGGATCGAAAGCCCAGCGCAGTTCGCCGGTGATGACGTCGAAGCCGCGCATGACACCGCCCGGCATGTCGGTCTGGACGTTGTCGGCAACGCGGCCGCCGACGACGACGGTGGTGCCGGCAAGTGTCGGAGCAGAGGTCAGTACGTAGCTCGGGTCTGCCGCAACGCCCATGCCGACCTTGAGGTCAACACGGCCGTTGGTGCCGAAATCCGGGCAGAAGGCACCGGTATCGGCATCGAGGGCGATCAGCTGCGCGGTAATCGTGTTCATCAGGATCCGGCGCTGGCACAGTGCGCCTTCAGCGACAGTTGCCGATGTGACCGGGGTCGAGTTTGGCGCCGTCGGCTGCTCGAGCGGCCGGGTCGCGTCGAAATAGGCAAGGCCGCGGCAACGCATCCAGACGGTGGACTTGGCGTTGATCTCGTTCTTCCAGATTTCCTTGCCGGTATCAGCATCGATGGCGATGACATTGTTGTGCGGCGTGCACAAAAACACCCGATCGCCGACCTGCAGCGGTGTCTGCTGGTCTTCCGCGCCGTTGGCGCCGGGGCTGATGGGCGTGTCGCCGGTATTGTAGGTCCAGGCGACCTTCAGGTCCTTGATGTTGTCGCGGGTGATCTGGTCAAGCGCTGCAAAGCGGCTGCCGCCGGACGTATTGCCATAGGCTTCCCAGTTCTTCTGTTCCTTGGCCGGATCGACCTTGGTCAGGGCTGCCGGCGTGCCGGAAAAGGCAACGGTCGGATGGGCAACAAACATGCTGGCGAAACCGGCGCCCGAAGCGATCGCCAGCACAGCTGCGATGGCGAACGAGCAGTTGTATCCAGGGGCGAGGTTGGCCGCGCGACGCAGCAGCGGGTAGGACAGCGCAACCACGGTTGCGCCGACACCCAACGCCAGCAGGCGGGAAATCAGTGGCCAGAATTCAAAGCCGACATCCCAGATCGCCCAGGCAACGGTCAGCACGAAAACCAGTGCGAAAAGCTGCGCGCCGGCGCGCTTGCGCCGGATGATCAGGATGCCGGACAGCAAAAGCCCGAGGCCTGCGAGCAGGAAGTAAAAGCTGCCGCCGAGCGAGACGAGTTTGCCGCCGCCGATTGCAAAAAACAGGCCCGCGAGCACGATGACCGCGCCGAGGATGAAAAGCCATATTCTGGCCAGACGAGATGTATCTTCTATGGGGTGTGCCATGGAGTGTTCCCAGATATCGGAGTGTAAACGGGTCGCTAGGTCAGCGACACTGCGTCCATGCTATTGAAGAGTTTATGCCTGCTGGGTCGGCGGTGAAGGCAGCGAGTGCCAGATGATCTCCAGGCGGTGCGACAGTTCCCAAAAAGGGTCTGCAAATTGGCAGTGATTTCTCGCGGGAGTCGATCATCGGTTCGTTGCCTTGTCCGCCAACGCAGACATGTTGTGGTTCGCTTTCGACGCTGCCCTCCCGGCGCGAAAAAAGCGTTGACCGGCAGTGCCGGCGACAAGCGGTATAATCGAGACTGCTTACGAATGACAGATCGTTTATCCGTTATTTTTGATTGACGCAGCGTGCACAACATTGCGACTGCGTGACAACAAGCAGTCGCCGGCATCCCACGCCTTGCGACCTACCCCGCAATAGGCGTCGGTTTGCATGTTGCCCCGGTCGTGGCGGACGTGGATATATCGTTGCCAACGGCGGATACGCGATCCACGTGTTTGGGTTGAGTTTAAAGTTTCAGGGGAGGTTTGCGACCTGTGCGGCAGATGCCTTGAGAGCGTCGATGACCACGCGAACCAGCCGCAGGTTGGGTGATGTGCGCCGCCAGACGATCCCGAGCTGGCGTTGCGGCGCATTGGCCGGCAGGGGTGCTTTGAACAGCCGAAGATTTTCAGGCCAGGGAGGAGCCCAATTGGGGACCAGCGACACGCCAAGTCCTGCGTCAACCATGATGGCGATGGCCTCCAGAGAATCCATCTCCAGCCGCTCGCGGGGGCGAATGCCGGCCTGGCGCAGATAGCCGTCCGCCAGCCGTCCGCCCCAGTTGATTTTATCGTAACGAATGAAGCGTTCGGTCCGCAGTAAATCATGGGCGTCCCGGCCGGTCGCCGACGCGGGCGCCAGCACGATCATCGGTTCCGTGCGCAGGGCCTGCCATTCGCATGTCTTGGGCAGCGCAAACGGCGGTTGGGCAAGCACTGCGGCATCGAGGCTGCCGTCTATCACGTTTCGATAGAGGTCCGACGAGGTTCCGGGCAGCAAATAGACGTCAAGATCGGGCGCGGCTTTGACCATCTGCATCAAGGCCTCGGGCAAAAGTCCTGTGAGCGCGGTGCTGATCGCGCCGATGCGGATCTCGCCGGCAGGCAGATCGACGGTGGCCAGGTTGCGCAGGTCCCGGGCGTCGGCAACGATCCGCCGGCCATGCTCCAGAATGGCGAGGCCAGCCGTGGTCGGATGAACGCCGCGGCCGATCCGGGTCAAAAGGGCAGCGCCGATTTCCTGCTCGAGCGCATGAATGCGCTGCGCCACTGCGGCCGGTGTCACACCCAGCCGTCGTGAAGCTTCGACCAGCGAGCCATGCTCGACAACGGTGATGAAACTTTCTAGAAATCGAATGTCCATAATCACAAACTCTATCTTCTCAAACAACCAAAAGCTATATTTTCTTTTCGGAACCCAGGCCCGATATTGGGTTCGACTGCAGATAAAACATGCCGGCATGCAAGCCCGTGCTCCGGCCCAGGAAGTGGACCCTCATGATCCTCGATCACACCGCCAAAGGCGTCTACGCCATTGCCGCCACACCTTTCCATCCGGACGGCCGCCTCGATACGGCCTCGGTCGACAGCCTCACCGATTTTTATGTCGGCTGCGGGGTCACGGGACTGACGATCCTCGGCATGATGGGCGAGGCCTTGAAGCTGGAGCCGGAGGAATCCGTGGCGATCACCCGCCAGGTGGTCAGGCGCACCAATGTGCCGGTCGTCGTCGGGGTTTCCTCGCCGGGCTTTGCCGCGATGCGGTCGCTGGCGCGCACGGCTATGGATCTGGGTGCTGCAGGCGTGATGATCGCGCCGATCCCGTCGCTGCGCACCGACGATCAGATCATCCGCTATTACGAGCAAGCAATCGAGGCGATCGGCGACGACGTGCCGTTCGTGATTCAGGACTATCCGCTGGCGCTGAGCGTGGTGATGACGCCGGGCGTCATTCAGAAGATCGTCCAGAACCACCCGTCCTGCGTCATGCTGAAACACGAGGACTGGCCAGGCCTGGAAAAAATCTCGCGTCTGCGCGCCGTTCAGCAGGCGGGCGAGATGCGCGAGATTTCGATCCTGTGCGGCAATGGCGGCCTGTTTCTCGATATCGAGATGGAACGCGGCGCCGATGGCGCCATGACCGGCTATGCCTTCCCCGACATGCTGGTCGATGTCGTCAATCTGCAGCAGCAGGGCGAGCGCGATGCGGCGCATGACCTGTTCGATGCCCATCTGCCGCTGATCCGCTACGAGCAACAGCCGGTCATCGGTCTGGCCGTGCGCAAATATGTGCTGCAGAAGCGTGGCGCCATTGCCAGCGATGCCCAGCGCAAGCCGGCCAGCAGCATTTCTGCCGTGGCCAAGCAGGAAGTCGATTATCTGCTGTCGCGTGTCGCCCGCCACGACAAGCGCGCCGCGAACCTGTAGCGGATCGCGCGTCGGATAGAGTTTCGGTGAAAACAGAATGACGGCCTGCAGCACGCAAGCCGTCATTTTGCATTTTGGCGGGATGGTTCCTGCCGATAGGCACTTACCCGCCAATGCCGAAATTGGTTTCACGCGTCGCCCAGCCGGTCATGCGTTTTTCCAGCACGGCAAAGATTGCATACATGGCGATGCCCATGAAGGCGATCACGGCAAGGCCGGCAAACACCAGCGGAATCTTGAAATTGGCGGAAGCCTGCATCATCAGCGTGCCGATGCCGCGGTTGGAGGCCAGCGTCTCGGAAATCACCGAGCCGACGAAGGCTAGCGTGATCGAGATTTTCAGTGAGGCGAAGAAATAGGGCAGCGAGCGCGGGATGCCGACCTTGCGCACCACATCGAGCGGGCTGGCCCCCAGCGAGCGAAGCACGTCGCGCAGTTCCGGCTCGACGGTCGCCAGACCGGTGGCGACATTGACGGCGATCGGGAAGAAGCTGAGCATGAAGGCGGTGAGGATGGCCGGCACTGCGCCGATGCCGAACCAGACGACAAGCACGGGCACAATCGCCACTTTGGGCACCGAATTGAAGCCGATCAGGATCGGATAGAGGCTGGAATAGGCCAGCCGCGACGAGCCGACCAGCACGCCAAGTGCCGCGCCGAACAGCACGGCCAGCGCAAAGCCGCACAGCGTCGTCAGCAGCGTCTGGCTGGAATGGAACCAGATGACATAGAGATTGCCGGTAATCGCGGAAAAAATCTGCGATGGCGCCGGCAGCACGAAGGAGGGGACGTCAAAACCGACGCAGATGATTTCCCAGGCGAGCAGCAGGGCAACGAACGTGGCAAGGGGCGCGATACGGTCGAGTTGTTTCATCGTCATATTAACTGACCGCCTTTGCCGGCTGAGGCATTTCTATCGGGACGCGCTGGTTGCGGATTTCTTCGCGCAGTTCCAGCACGCAGGCATTGAAACGCGGATCGACAAAGGTCTTTTCGCCGCGGGGGCGGGCAAAATCGTCGGTATCGACCGAGCGGACGATCCGTCCAGGCCGGTTCGACATCACGTGCACCGTATCGGCGAGATAGAGCGCCTCGCGCAGGTCATGAGTAACCAGGATGGTGGTGAATTTCTGCTCCTGCCAGATGGTCTGCAGCACGTCCCACAGTTCCTCGCGGGTAAAGGCATCGAGTGCGCCAAACGGTTCGTCGAGCATCAGCAGGCGCGGCTTGTGGATCAGGGCACGACAAAGCGAAACACGCTGCTGCATGCCGCCGGACAATTGCCAGGGGTAATGACCGGCAAAGCTTTCGAGGCCGACGGTTTTCAGCAGCGCCATGGCGCGCGCGACAAACTCGGCCTTCTTCTGGCGAAATTCGAACCGCGACGGTCGCACCACTTCCAGCGGCAGCAGCACGTTTTCGAGCGTCGTGCGCCATGGCAGCAGATTGGAGTTCTGGAAAGCCATGCCGACGATGCTGACCGGACCGCTCAACTCCTTGCCGTTGACGATCACCGCGCCCGAGCTCGGCGGCGCAAGGCCGGTCACCAGCTTCATCAGCGAGGATTTTCCGCAGCCGGACGGGCCGACGACGGCCACGAAAGCGCCTTCTGGCACTTTCATGTCAAGCCCGACAAGCGCCGGCGTGCCGCCGTAGGAGAGGTTGACATTGATCAGTTCGACAAGAGATTTTGTGATGCGACACCTGTTTGCGTAGAGAGCGCCGCGCCTGGGTAAAAGCGCGGCGCCTGTCTGAATGGGGATGCTGTAGCCGTGGGGCTATTTCGGCGGCATGCGCTCGGAAGCGGCCGGCAGATATTCGGTCGTGTAGACCGTGTCGGCCGCCGGTGCCTTGATGTTATAAACTTCGCTGTTGGTCTTGATCGTCAGCGCCATGCGGTCGGGATCGACATAGCCAAGGCCGTTCTTGGCAAAGGCTGCCGATTTCAGCACGCCCATATCCATCAGATAGGCCAAGCGGTCGGCCTCAAGCTTTTCGTCGAACATAGGGTCATTGGCCTTCAGCGCTGCCATGCCGGAGGCCGGGTCGTTGAGCAGGGCGATGGTGCCGGCAACGGTTGCCTTGACGAAACCCTTAATGATGTCGGGATTCTTGGCGATGTAGTCGGGCTTGGCGACCAGCGCGCTGCCGTAGAGGTCGAGGCCGTTCTCGGCATAGGGGATGACGACGATGTCGTCCTTCTTGACGCCGGCGGCGATCAGGTTGAACACCGAGGTCGAGGAGAAGCCGGAGATCGCATCGACCTGGCCCTGCACCAGCAGGGTTTCGCGCAGGTTCGGAGCCATGCTCACCCATTTGATCGCGGTTGGATCGATCTTGTTGGCCTTGGCGAAAGCGGTGAACATGATGCGGCTGGAATCAGACTCGGGCGAGCCAAGCGTATGGCCAGCGAGATCGGCCGGCGTCTTGATGCCGGATTTTTTGAGCGTGATGATCGAGTTCGGGGTGCGGTCGAACACCTGATAAAAGGCGGTCAGCCGGCGATCCGGGTTTTCAGCATTGAACTTGATGACGGCGTTGATGTCGGTAAAGCCGATGTCATAAGCACCGGCAGCGACCTTGACGACCGTGTCGCCCGAGCCGTAGCCGCGGTCCATCTTCACGTCGAGGCCGTTTTTCTCGAAATCCTTGTTTTTCAGCGCCAGCGCCCAGATGGCGTGGTTGCCCTGAAGCGCCCAGTCGAGCGAAAATTTGACGGGCTTCAAATCGGCCGAGAAAGCGGACATTGCCGAGGTCGCCAGCGCGACGAAACCAATCACCAATCCTGTTGCTGCCTTAATCATTCCATTCCCCTGGTATCTTCTGTTTTCTGTTCTTATCAAGGCGGCGAGCGCCTCCTGTGCTCAATAAATGAGCGTGCGCAAAATGAAAGCATAACGAGTGAAAAAGGCTGCGTCCATGGCAATCTATCGGCTGTCCACGATCCTGAGGCCGACGGCAATCGACGGCTGATCGGCCTGCATCGATCGGCTATACGCTGCATTGCTGCCGCTGCAGTGCCGCAAAAAGACTTGTTTTTGTCGTAAAATTGCGCGAGACCACAGACTGATTTATATGTGCCTGCCGCGAGAATGCTCGGGCTCTTGCTGTATTGATTTGAGGATTTTATCCATGCGCCTAAGCCTGAAAGACCGGATCGGTCAGAAATTCGACGAGGAAATCAGGTTTTTCAAGGGATGGCAGAATAACCGTAAGGCGGTCGGTGCGATCATTCCGACCTCGAAATTTACCGCTAGGCGGATGGCAAGCGTCGTTAATACGACATCCGGCTTGCCTGTCCTCGAACTCGGCCCCGGCACCGGGGTGATCACTAAGGCGATCCTTGAGCGCGGTGTGCGACCGCAGGATCTGGTGTCGGTCGAGTATTCACGCGATTTCTTCGAGCACCTGGCGACAAGTTACCCCGGCGTTGAATTCAAGCATGGTGATGCCTTCGACCTGGATGCCACGCTTGGTCACCACAAGGATCAGATGTTTGACAGCGTCATCTCGGCCGTGCCGCTGCTCAGCTTCCCGATGGCAAAGCGCGTCGCGCTGATCGAGGATCTTTTGAGCCGCATTCCGGCAGGCCGCCCTGTGATGCAGATCACCTACGGCCCGCTGTCGCCGGTGATGGCTATCCCTGCGCGTATCGAGATTGCCCACTACGATTTCGTCGTGCGCAATATTCCGCCAGCCCAGCTCTGGGTCTATCGAAAGCGCGGCTGACGGCGTCGCATTTTCGCCGACGGCTCGTCGCTATTCTGCTTCGGCCGCAAACTGGTTGACCGGCATCGAAAGCCCGAGGTTTTCGCGCAAGGTCTTGCCTTCGTATTCGTCACGGAACAATCCGCGGCGGCGTAGTTCCGGCAACACGAGGTTGACGAAATCATCGAGGCTTGCCGGCAGCGTCGGGAACATCAGGATAAAACCGTCCGCGGCGCGGGTTTCGAACCATTCCTCCATATAGTCGGCGATCTGGGTCGGCGTGCCGGTAATGCCATTGCCGGTGTGCTTTTCGGCATAATGGCGGATCAGTTCGCCGACCGTGTGCCCCTTCTTGACGAAGTCGACCAGTTCCTCGAACAGCGCTTTCGAGCCCTTGGGGGTTTCGGGCAGCCGGTCCATCGGAAACGGTTTGTCGAGCGGAACGCCGCGCAGATCGGCCTCCAGAAATTCCGACAGCATCAGCCGGCCGACATCCGGATGCAGCTTATCGATCAGAAAATCGACTTTCGCCCGCGCCTCAGCTTCAGTCTCGCCGACATTGATGACGACCCCCGGCATGATTTTGAGATCATCGGGATTGCGGCCATAGGCGGGCATGCGGCCCTTGATGTTCTGGTAGAACGCCCTGTTGCGCTCGATGTTGGAGGCGAGGCTGAAGACGATTTCGGATGTGCGGGCCGCCATCTCCATGCCCGGCTCCGAGCCGCCGGCCTGGGCGATCACCGGCCGCCCCTGCGGCGAACGGGCAATGTTGAGCGGGCCGCGCACCTGAAAATGCTTGCCCTTGTGGTTGAGCGTATGATGCTTGGTCTTGTCGTAATAAACGCCGGTGTCCCGGTCGAGCAGCAGCGCGTCCTGTTCGAAACTGTCCCATAGCCCGAACACGACATCGACGAATTCGTTGCCGCGCTCGTAGCGCAGCGCATGCGGGTCCAGCCCGTCGCGGTTGAAGTTATAGCCGGTTTCGTCGTGATCGGATGTGACAACGTTCCAGCAGACGCGCCCGCCGCTCAAATGGTCGATCGAGGCAAAGATGCGGGCGACGTTGAAGGGCTCGTAATAGCTGGTTGAAACCGTGGCTACCAGACCGAGGTTTTCCGTCGTCACCGCCAGCGCCGACAGCAGCGACAGCGGCTCGTGCCGGTTCATCTTGGTCGGGCTGCGCGACAGCGCATCCGGATCGCCAACGGCCGCTGCCGGAGAGTCGGCCATGAACAGGAAATCGAATTTTGCCGCTTGCGAGCGCTTGGCGATGTCGAGCAGATGCGCGAAATCATTGGCGCCGTTGACGTCGCAGGCCGGATGCAGCCAGGAGGCCGGGTGAAAGCCAAACGTGTAGACAAAGGTTCCGAGCTTCATCTTGTCGGTGCGGGCCATGCGGTTCTCTCCCTGGAAATCGAAACAGACGTTGCGTCTGTACGTCCGGCACGAATTTTGCGTCGAATACGTTTGGACATTGACAGTCTAGGTCGGGATGGATCTATTTGTATAGTCAAATGCGGGACACAGAAATCCGCGCGAGAAAAAAACTCGGACGAAAACGGGAACTTGCGCTTTTCATCAGAAAAGCCAAACTGGAGAGAAACAGAATGATTGCCAATTCACTGATCAAGGGCCTGGTCGGCGCTGCCTTCCTGCTTGGCGCGACGATATCGGCGCATGCGGCCGACACGCTGGCCGCGGCCAAGGCTGCCGGCACGCTTAAGGTCGGCACCGAGACCGCCTTTGCACCCTTCGACTACATCGATGCTGGCGAGCATGCCGGTCTCAACGTCGACCTGTTTGCCGAAATCGGCAAGGAACTCGGCCTCAAGATTGATTGGGTCGCGCTGCCCTGGGAGGGCGTCCTGCCGGGCCTGGAAGCCGGCAAGTTCGACATGGTCGCCGGCCCTGCCACCATCACCAAGGCACGCATGGAGCGCTACCGCTTTACGCCGCCGATCGCCGAAGCCACCGTTGCGATCCTGAAAAAGGCCGGCGACACCACCATCACCAAGCCGGCCGACATTGCCGGCAAGGCCATCGGCGTCGGCAAGGCGACCTCGCAGCTGGCCCAGTTGCAGGCCTTTTCCGGCACCCTGCCGACCAAGGTCGATGTACGCGAATATCCGGCCTTTACCGAATCCTATGCTGATCTGGCTGCCGGCCGCATCGCCGGCGTCGCCAATTCGCTGCCCAACATCGCCTTCGTCGCCAGCCAGCGCAAGGGCGTGTTCGAGGTCGTGCTGCCGCCCTTCGGCCAGAAGTCCTATTTTGGCTTCATCGGCCTCAAGGATGCCGATCATGCGCCGCTGATGGATGCGATTGACGCAGCCATTTTGAAGATGAAGGCCGACGGTCGTCTGGCAACGCTGCAGAAAAAGTGGTTCGGCGCCAGCTTCGACACCCCGGATTCGGTCAAAGACCCGGCTTTCTGATCCGACTGCAACACTGATGGATGCGTCGGCCCTTTGTGGTCGGCGTATCCGCTCATGACGGCACCGACAAGACCTGATCTCCTTCACCGCTAGCGGACGCATTCCAGGCCATGTCCATCAAACTGTTCGAACTGCTGCTCAAAGCCTCGATCTACACGATCACGATCAGCCTGGCGTCGATCCTGATCGGCTTCGTCATCGCCATGGTCATCTCCGGCGCGCTGCTCTCGCAGCAGCGGCTGCTGAAACTTCCTGCCCAGATTTTCATCAGCTTTTTTCGCGGCGTGCCTTTGCTGGTGCAGTTGCTGCTGATCTATAACCTGCTGCCGGCGATCGGCATCAATGTGCCCAGCATCGTTGCCGCCCTTGTCGGACTATCGCTGTCCACTGCCGCCTATCAGGCTGAAAACCTGCGTGGCGGTTTTGCCAGCGTGCCGCGCGGGTTAATCGAGTCGGCCGAGATGGTCGGACTGACGCCCGGACAGATCTTTCGCCGGATCAAGGCGCCGATTGCGCTGCGGCTGACCTTTCCGGCCCTGGTCAATGAGGCGATTCTCATTCTCAAGGCGTCCTCTCTGGTCTCGGTGGTCGGCATCGTCGAGCTGACGCGGATGGCGCAGGATCTGGCCGGCAGCACGTTTCTGCCGCTGGAAATCTTTGCGGCGGCCGGGCTGATCTATCTGGTCATCAATATCGTTGTCGCCCAAGCCGGCGGGCTGATTGAAAAATCGTTGCCGGGAGTGCCGCGATGACTTTTGACATCAACGTCATCCTGCAGCAGATGCCGGCAATCCTGAGCGGTGCTGCCGTTACCATTCTGATCTGGATCGTCAGCACCATTGCCGGCGTAATCCTCGGATTTGTTGTCGCCACCGGCCGCCGCTATGGTGGCTTTGCGCTCGACAAGGGGCTGGGGGCGGTGGTTGATGTCCTGCGTGGCACCCCCTTCCTGATCCAGATCTTTTTGCTCTATTACGGCGGCCCCTTCATTGGCCTGGCGCTCGATCCGGTTCCGGCCGGGTTGCTGGGCCTGACGGTTTATGGCGCCGCCTATTTCAGCGAGATTTTTCGCTCCGGCTTCGACGCCATTCCGGCCGGTCATATCGAGGCGGCCGAATGCGTCGGACTGTCGCGCAGTCAGATCGTCCGGCGCATCCTACTGCCGGAAATGACCATGCTGGTCTTGCCGCCAACTTTTAACATGGCCATCCTGCTGATTAAGGAAACGGCGATCCTGTCGATCATCACCGTGCCGGAACTGACGCTGACGGTCAGCGCCATCGGCTCGCAGCAATATGCCTTCGTCGAATCGCTATTTTTGCTGGCGCTGTTTTATTGGGGACTGGTGGAGATCGCCAGTTGGCTGGGGCACCTGGCCGAACAGAAACTCTCGAGATTCAGGTTTAACAACGCATGACCCTTCCCGCGATCGCTACCAATAATCTGGTCAAGAAATTCGGTACGGCCACCGTGCTGCACGGGATCGATCTGGAAATTCCGCAGGGAAAGGTCTCGTGCCTGATTGGACCTTCTGGGTCCGGCAAGAGCACGCTGTTGCGCTGCATGGCTTTCCTCGAAGAAGCCAGCAGCGGCACAATCACGGTCAACGGTGAGGTGCTGGGCTTTACCGAAAGCGGGCAGGGGGTTCGCGAGCGGGTGTCTCTTGCAACCAACCGCGCCATTCGCTCACAGATCGGCATGGTGTTTCAGCAGTTCAATCTCTGGCCGCACATGACGGCGCTCGGCAATGTCAGCGAAGCGTTGAAGACCGTCCATAAAATGAGCCGCAGGGATGCCGAGGACCACGCGATGGCCCAACTCGTGAAGGTCGGCCTTGAAGACCGGGCCGGGCATTATCCAGCGCAATTGTCGGGCGGACAGCAGCAGCGGGTAGCGATCGCCCGCGCGCTGGCGTTAAAGCCGAAAATCATGCTGTTCGATGAGCCCACCTCGTCACTCGATCCGGAGCTGACCGGTGAAGTGCTTAACGTCATGCGCGATCTGGCCGCCGAGGGCATGACCATGGTCGTCGTGTCCCACGAGATCGGATTTGCCGCGACTGTTGGCGAACAGATCAGTTTTCTCGATCAGGGGAAACTGCTGTTTACCGGTTCACCCAAGGACGTGTTCGCCAAACCGCGCCATCCCCGGCTGGAGCAGTTTCTGGACACCTATCTCGACCGCGGCGCCTCGATGCTGCTGTAGTCCCGAAGCGGGCCCTGCTGTCGGTTTATCGCCGCACCCGATAATCTCAAAATACAGTGCAAATGGCAGCGGGAGCCTATATAGGCCGTGGCGAAATCCCCGTCCGGCAACCGATCTGCGGTGCACGCAACTGCAGCCTCGACGGACGTTACCAAAGAGGAAACAGATGAGCACGTTGAAAAGCCCGCTAAAGCAGGGCGCCTATAAGGACCGCGATATCGATTGCCAGGAAGCCCTGGAAAAGGCTTTCAACGACTTGTCCGGCCCGCACTGGGCAGACGTCACGCCGGCGGCCGGCGGCACGATGTCGCCCGTCATGATGGCGCTTGCCAAACGCGCCGAAAGCGTCGGCTGGGGCCTGGAGGAAGCGGAAGTCGCGATTTCCGAACTTGCGCAGAACCTGCTGGATGAAGCCGGGTCTGAATAGCGGATTTCGAAACCGGCGCTCGATCTACTGACCTGTCACCGGGTCATGGCTTTCGGCGGGCAGCCGACACATCCAGCGCTCTGTTCGTTGGCCTTGGAAATGTCCGATTGGCAGCAGAGTTGGGATTGGCCGGTTGCTGATATATTCATCGGTCGTTAACATTCTCGACACGGATACCGCGCGGCATGGATCGATTCCTGTTTCATCGCGTTGTAGCTGTCGAGTTGCTAACCGGGCCATCGCCTGCCGTACAGCAATCGGAATTGAACAAGGAGAAAACGAATGAAAAAGACTTTTGGGATGGCGCTCGCCGCCGCTTCGCTGACGCTTGCTGGTGCCACTGCATCGACCGCAGCCGACATGGTCACCACGTATCAGGAAGAAGACGCACGTAACGGCGTGAAGATCGGCTATCTCGATTGCGACATTGGCGGTGGTGTTGGCTACGTGCTTGGTTCGGCCAAGGAAGTCAGCTGCTTCTTCAAGTCGACAGACGGCAAGCGCAGTGACAACTATACTGGCGCGCTTCGCAAGATGGGCGTCGATCTCGGCTTTACCACCAAGAGCCGCCTGATCTGGGCCGTCTTCGCACCAACCGCTGGCTACCACAAGGGTTCGCTCGGTGGCGTGTACCAGGGCGCGACTGCTGAAGCCACTGTCGGCGCCGGCATCGGTGCCAACATCTTGGTTGGCGGCACTGCCGGTTCCATCCAGCTGCAGACCGTCAGCGTCACCGGCCAGCTTGGCCTGAATATTGCTGCGACCGGCACATCGTTGACCCTCAATTCGGTCAACTAAACCGGTTACCGCTAAAAGCCTGTTATACAAAAGCCTCCTTCGTTCGTTCGAAGGAGGCTTTTCGTTTTGCATACGATTGCAGGATATCAACGATGTCGGTGAATCACGCGCCCCAGGTCCGTTCCAGCACCCGGATCCAGTTCTGATGGCAGATCTTGTCCAGGGCAGGCTGGTCATAACCGCCGGCGCGCATGGCGTCCACGAGCAGCGGCAGGTCGGAGGCATTCTTCATGGCACCGGGAATGGTGGTGCCATCGAAATCCGAACCGAGCGCCACATGCTCGATACCGATGCGATCGACGATGTAATCGACATGCCGGACCAGTTCCGACAGCGGAGTCTCGAGGTTTCGGGTGCCGTCCTGGCGCAGGAAAAGCACGCCAAAATTGATGCCGACCAGACCCCCGGTGTCGCGGATCGCATCGAGCTGCCGGTCGGTGACATTTCGGCTGTGATGGCAGAGCGCCGAGACATTCGAGTGCGACGCCACCAGCGGGGCATTTGAAATCTTGGCGATATCCCAAAACCCCTGTTCGTTCATGTGCGACAAATCGACCATGATCTTCAATTCGTTGCAGGCCTTGATCAGGTCGCGGCCGCTGTCGGTAAGCCCCGGCCCGATATCGGGCGAGGACGGAAAGCGGAACGGCACGCCGTAGGCAAAGATGTTGGGCCGGCTCCAGACCGGACCGAGCGTGCGAAGGCCGGCCTGATGCAGCACATGCAGGGCGTCGAGATCCGGCCCAATGGCTTCTGCGCCCTCAATGTGCAGAACGGCGGCAAATTGCCCGTCTGACATCGCGGCGCGGATCTCGGCGGCACTGCGGCAGACTTTTAGGCGGTCGGGAGCGGCCTTTTCGATATCAAACAGCAGGCGTGCCATTCCCAGCGTCTCGGCCAGTGCCATCGGCTGCTCCGGCGGCTGAAAGTCGCCATTTCCGTCCTTCTCCATTGATGGGCCAGGAACAAAGATTGCGCAAAGACCGCCAGCAAGGCCACCCTTTTTCGCCTTGGGCAAATCGATGTGGCCGGTTTCTTCGCCATTGACAAAGCGTGACACGCGGTCATGCGGCGAGGAGCGCCACAGCCGCAGAAGCACATCGTTGTGGCCGTCGAAGACGGGGGTTACGGCTGGGTCTGTCATTTGCCACCTTTTGAGATTTACCGCCGAACAAGGTCAGCCGGCAAAAGGATATTGCGCTCAGATCGCGGCCGCAATCGGCGGCCGAGGCTCTTATACCCCATCCCTAGGGGAAGTCGACGCGGCCGTGCAAATGCAATCCGTGCATAGCGCCTGCCAAAAACGGAATTTGTCCCGCTTCGCCGCGTCGTGTAATGCCGCCACAACACTGCAGGGCGTGCCGCAAGGCGCGCTGGCGTTCGGTATCGTGCGCTGCAGTTCTTGGCTCTGGCAAAAACATCAAAGGGGAATGACCATGATTTCAAGACGCAACCTGATGCTCGGCGGCGCTGCCGTTCCGTTCCTGTCCTACATGACGCTGGTGCCGGCCTTTGCCGCCACGCCGACCGACATTTTGGTCGTCGCCCAGCAGCTCGACAATATGACCAGCCTCGACCCGCATGAGAGCTTTGAGGCCGTCGGCAGCGAAATCTGTGGCAACATCTACCAGAAGCTCGTACACCCGAGCCTCGACGACGCCGACAAGGTCGAGCCGTCGTTGGCTGCGTCCTGGGAAGCCGATGCAGAAGGCAAGGTGTTTACCTTCAAGATGCGCACCGACGCAAAGTTTGCCAGCGGCGCCCCGGTGACGGCGGAAGACGCGGCCTTCTCGCTGCAGCGCGTCATCAAGATGAACAAGAGCCCGGCCTTCATCATCGCCCAGTTCGGCTTCACCGCCGACAAGGTCGAACAGCAGATCGTCGCCGTCGATGCTTCCACCCTGCGCCTGACGCTCGACAAGCCGGCCTCGCTGTCCTTCCTGCTCTATTGCCTGTCGGCCAATGTCGGCAGCATCGTCGAAAAGAAGATCGCGCTTGCCAACGTCGCCAACAACGATTTCGGCAATGCCTATCTGCAGAAGAATACCGCCGGTTCCGGCGAATGGATGCTGCAGTCGTGGAAGGCCAGCGAAAGCGTCTCGCTGCAGGTCAACCCGAACGGCGCCTACAAGGGCAACATCAAGCGCATCCTGCTGCGTCACGTCGTCGATCCGTCGTCGCAGCTGCTGATGCTGCAGAAGGGCGACATCGACATTGCCCGCAACCTGACGACCGAGCAGCTGCGCACCCTGCAGGGTGATGCCAACTACGAGCTGATCCGCAAGGGCGTGGCGTCGCTGGTGCTGCTGTCGCTCAACCAGAACAATGCCAACCTCGCCAAGCCGCAGGTCTGGCAGGCGGTCAAGTGGGCGCTCGACTACAAGGGCATGCAGGAAAACCTCGTGCCGCTGACCCACAAGATCCATCAGAGCTTCCTTCCGGAAGGTTTTCCGGGCGCCGTCAACGACACGCCGTTCCAGCGCGATGTCACCAAGGCCAAGGCCCTGATGGCCGAGGCCGGTCTCGCCGATGGCTTTGAAATTAAAATGGATCACTATTCGGCTCAGCCTTATCCGGATCTGGCCCAGGCGATCCAGGCCAACCTTGCCGATATCGGCATCAAGGTCAGCCTGCAGTCGGCCGAGAACCGCCAGGTGCTGACCAAGATGCGTGCCCGTGAGCATCAGATGGCCCTGTCCGCCTGGGGTTCGGACTACTTTGATCCGCACGCCAATGCCGATGTCTTCAACATCAACAAGGACAATTCGACCGATGCCAAGGCCAAGCCGTTCCTGTGGCGCTCGTCCTTCCAGGATGCCGAGATGACCGCAAAGGCCGAAGCGGCGCGTGACGAAAAGGATCCGGCCAAGCGCATCGAGCTCTATGTCGAGCTGCAGAAGGCCAGCATGGAGCATAGCCCGTTCGCCTTCATGTTCCAGGTCACCACCACGGCTGCCTGCCGCAAGAACGTCTCCGGCGTCCGCCTCGGCACGCTGTCGGATTCCCACTCCTATGCGAAGGCTGCAAAGGCTTGAACAAGAAGCTAAAAAGCTTTGCCGGCATACTGGGCAGCGTCTTTTTGACGCTGTTCGGTCTGACCGTCGTCACCTTCCTGATCGGCCGGGTCATGCCGGTCGATCCAGTGATTGCCGCCGTCGGGGACAATGCCTCCGAGGCGGTGATTTCGCGCGCCCGGGTGGAAATGGGCCTTGACCAGCCGGTCATCGTCCAGTTCTTCCACTATCTGGGACAGGTTTTGCGGGGCGATTTCGGCACCTCGGTGCTGACCCACAATCCGGTCTGGGTCGATATCGCCCGGTTCTTCCCGGCCACACTGGAACTCGCCACCGCGGCGCTGATCCTCTCCACCGTGATCGGCATTCCGCTCGGTGTCTGGGCCGCGACCCGTCAGGGCAAGCTGATCGACCAGGTGATCCGCGTCGTCTGCCTCGCCGGCCATTCGGTACCGGTGTTCATGCTGGCGCTGGTGTCGCTGCTGGTGTTTTATGCCACGCTCGGCATTGCGCCGGGCCCGGGCCGCCAGGACATCATCTTTGACGGCATGATCCCGCAGGTCACCGGTCTGATGACCGTGGATTCGCTGATCGAAGGCGACTGGGATGCGTTTTACGACGCGCTGGCGCATATGGTCCAGCCGGTCTGTATCCTTGCCTATTTCAGCATGGCCTATATCACCCGCATGACCCGTGCCTTCATGCTCGGCGCACTCAAGGGGGAATTCATCATCACGGCCCGCGCCAAGGGTCTGTCGGCCTTTACCGTGGTCTGGATCCACGCCTTTCCGACGGTCGCCGTGCAGCTCGTCACCGTTCTGGCGCTGACCTATGCCGGCCTGCTCGAAGGCGCCGTGGTCACCGAGACGGTGTTCAGCTGGCCGGGT
>Ga0247730_1000409_pt1 | contig 33010 bp, 44 predicted proteins | sample UWRJL073202C2_FD_180959 | JGI IMG/M metagenome (GOLD analysis project Ga0247730, IMG submission 180959) | Plant litter microbial communities from Arlington Agricultural Research Station in Wisconsin, United States - UWRJ-L073-202C-2 | ecosystem: Environmental > Terrestrial > Plant litter >... | reverse complement strand
CGTCATATATGAAAGCATCCGACTTCACTCTGCGCCAGACCACGTCCGAATATAAGTTCCTACAGAACGAGCCTCCAAGAACCACTGGTACGCCGAGTTCGCCATCCGTGATTTCGAGGGGAGCACAACTTTCCAATTCGTCTATGAATGGATCGATCGAGAAGGTCCTTCTGCCTCCGATATAGAGATACGCTGGTCGAGCGACAAGATCTGGCGAAAATCGATAACTTGAACTCTTTGACCTAGCATCCTTCAAAGGATGGATCTGCCATTTACCACCGTTTGCCAAAATGGAATGGTGAACTATGGAGCTAGCAAGGCTGGCGTCCTGTTGCGAATAGTGCAGTCGCTTAACCAGAAAGGAGGCAAGGTCGTCTTCAGGATAGTATCGATACGTTTGGACGACGGCTGACGAGACAAAGTGCGATGAGAGGCGGATGCAGAAGAGTCTTTCGTTGTCTAATGGTTCGACCACATAAGCGAGATTGTAGACAAATCCCGAAACAACGAACGGGGTCTTGGGCCATGGGCCGACTTTGGATTTGTAGTCGAATAAGTGGGCGCAAAACCCACCAAGATGGTATTCGTACTTGTCCGTGAGTTGCTCCATGCGCTCAGGCGTCGAGTAAACATAGGCATTTCCTGCCGAAGGGTTGAAGCATGCAAGATACTGTTGTAGCTGTTCCTCTGTGATGTTGAGGTCCGGGATCCGCAAGCCGCGCCTATAGCCAGAGAATTATCAATACCAAGATGGAAAACGATTGCGGCTTGACGTACCCGACAATCAATTCCTCTAAAGACCAAGGCTTCATGCAGAATCTCGCCACTCGATCAATGAAATTACTAACGGGTTCACTCGTGTGAATGACGAGAATATCAAGCTCGTTGACAATCGATTGTGTCTCTGCAGCCGTGACACCCCCAGCTAAACACCACGCATTGGGTGGTAGCACAGGCCGATTAACTTCACAGAGATCCTTGCTTAAGTTGCCCTGGACTATGAAGGCGCCTTGATCGCTGTAAACGAAGGATCTAGATGGCTCTTGGATGAAGAGTGTAGGCAGACGGGCTAGACATCGGACTGTAAGGACGAAAAGCAGGTAAGTAAATTTCCCTGTGGTACAAGTCAGCAAATAGAATCGAAAAGAACAAGTTAACACTCACCGACTCCTGGATGACCTATAACATTAATTCCACGGCATTCGGTCGGTTTATAGTGTCTCTGATCGAGTCGAGAAAAAGCTTCGACAAGCTTGGCAATGTCATCTATCTCAACGATACGCTTGTTCAGCCTCGAGCTCGTTGAGCCATTCGCTGCAGAGTCTGGATCTGTCGGGCTAGGGACTAAACCGAGAGCTCGCTCGCATGCTGTAAGGTAATCTGCCCTGACTATGAATTTTCTGTCCAGATGCTTGAAGACGATGCGCGAAGGGGGCACATCGAGCTTGAGGCGGCATTGTTCATCCCGCCGTACTGTTTCTTCAGAGAAAATGTCCGCAACCGTGCGGCCCCATACTGAATTATAGAAATTCAATTCCCTCAGATTCAGCCAGCCGCTGACCTTTAGTTCTGGGGATATCCTGTATAGAGGCATGATCGTGTTCGTGGAAGGAAAGAGGCCACTGTCTCAAAGATTCGATCTGACTCAAAGCAGACGTGTCCTGTCTGTCTCCTGACGAGCAATTAGCTGCGCTAGTGCAGACAGTTACGGTCGTTGAGTCTGTCAGTACTTTTGTTCGTTGCAGGATATGTTGTTTCAGTGCAAGTTTGGTCGATTGTGACAAAGATATTCTGTCACACTGGGTGATCTAAGCGATCCGCGAAATAATACCCATGCATAAGCAGCTTTAAATATTGTTATTATTTAATAAGCAACCAAGTGGGAGAGCGTTTCCGACCCAGGGAAATTCGAATATATTTGTAGTCCTGATTATCGCCTATGCGCCATTGAGGTATGCATGGTAGCAGAGGTAGAGGGCGTCCGGATCCGTCGGGAAATGTGAGAGCACGTAGCGGACCAATTCGGAAACGTCGCCGAAGAGACCCGCCTTGTTATTATTGAGTTCACACGCTCCTGTTGCTTTACTTCGTTCTTGTCACTCCTCGCGTCGCGCGCGTTTTTTTTTTCCCTGCTCAAGGTTTCCCTAGAATTTCTCCTTCAACCATGGCTTCCCTCAGACAAGCCTCTAAAGTCGGTCTCCTCTAAAGCCGAATACACCCTAATCACATGACAAACCAATCTATAGTTATCGTACATCCTACCCCGGCATAATGCGAGACTATTCTCCTCTACTTCTACGCTCATGGTGTGCCCTTGAATACCTGATGCTCTGTTCCTCGAGTCTAATATCTCTCACAGTCAGACACTAAGTTCCGTGCGGAGAAAGATACCTTTGGAGAGCTTCAAGTGCCGGCAGACCGGTATTGGGGAGCACAGACGCAGCGGTAGGTCACAGCTTCGCATCTGCGAAAACTTTGGCCTGAAGGTTGCGATCCAAAACAGATCTCTCCAGAACTTTGACATTGGAGGCGAAACAGAAAGACTACCACCCCCTCTCATCAAAGCGTTCGGTGTCCTCAAGAAGGCTGCTTCCGTCGTTAACGTCAGCTATGGCATGGACGCCAAAGTTGGCGCAGCTATTCAGGAAGCTGCTGACGACGTGCGCGCCCCCATCCCATACCGCTCACAAACTCTAATCTATGAAATATAGGTCATTTCTGGAAAGCTTATGGATCATTTCCCCCTCGTTGTCTTTCAGACTGGCAGTGGAACCCAGAGCAATATGAACGTTAACGAGGTTATCTCTAATCGTGCCATCGAGATTCTCGGTGGTGAGCTCGGCTCGAAGAAGCCTGTGCATCCCAACGACCATGTTAACATGAGCCAAAGCAGTAACGACACGTTCGTCTCACTTTACATTAAGCAAACTGTTCTTACTAAGTCTACTGCGACAGATTCCCCACTGCTATGCACGTTGCAGCTGTCACAGAAATCAGCAACAACCTTATCCCAGCGTTGACTGAACTGAGAGACGCTTTAGATGCGAAGGCAAAGTCGTTCGACAAGATCATTAAGATTGGCCGCACACACTTGCAGGTATAACTGATTTACATAATATTAAGCGTCGATGCACTGCTAATCTCATTACTGACAGGATGCTACCCCTTTAACTCTTGGTCAGGAGTTCAGTGGATACGTGCAACAAATGACCAACGGCATTGCGCGGGTTCAAGATGTCCTCCCTCGTCTTAGCTTGCTTGCACAGGGCGGTACTGCTGTTGGAACTGTACATTTACGTTTCCCTATGACATTTGTCCCATGTTCTAACTTCTTGATAGGGCTTGAACACGAAAGCCGGATTTGACGTTAAGGTCGCTGCAGAGATCTCGAAGATAACCGGACTCGAATTCAAAACTGCTCCTAACAAGGTACCTCTCAGTTTGCCATTGATGAATGCGCACTAATGAATCTTATAGTTTGAGGCCTTAGCTGCTCATGATGCTTTAGTCGAGGCACACGGTGCTCTAAACGTCGTTGCTGTTTCTCTGATGAAGATCGCCAACGACATTCGGTACTTGGGCTCTGGACCTCGTTGTGGGCTTGGCGAACTCAGCTTGCCTGAGAACGAACCTGGTAGCAGTATCATGCCTGGAAAAGTCAACCCTACACAGTGCGAAGCCGTAACAATGGTTGCTGCCCAGGTCATGGGTAACCAGACTACTGTCAGCGTTGCTGGATCATACGGGCAATTCGAAGTGAGCCAATAGCATGCTTGCTCTTGTTCATATAACTGACCAGGTACACAAGTTGAATGTGTTCAAGCCAGTTATGATCAAGAATGTGTTGCAGAGCATCCGTTTATTGGCTGATGGTATGTTTGCAAATGGAGTCTTCACAAACAGGGCACTGACTACAGTTCTTAGGCTCCCGTTCGTTCACCAGGAACTGTGTTGTTGGCATTGTGGCCAACGAAAAGCGTATCAGCCAGCTGCTTAACGAGTCTCTTATGTTGGCCACTATTCTCAACAGTCATCTAGGCTATGACAGTACGTTCGATACGGCCTTGTCAAAATTTCCAAACTCATAATAGATGAACAGATGTTGCAAAATGCGCGAAGAAGGCACACAAGGAAGGCACAACGCTCAAGGAAGCGACAGTCTCTTTAGGATTCTTGTCGCCCGAAGAGTTCGATGACAAGGTCAAGCCTGAGCTGATGCTGTACCCTGACCCTTAGGAAGGCAGGAGGGAAGGATGAACTCTCCAGTCAATGTCCCGGAAACGAGATTGGCCCGTCCTAGGTCAGGAGGCCAAGACAGTCGTAATCTATGCATATCTATACACGATCTCAATTGCAGCTCTTTTGGGCCGCTGAAGAAATGTGACACGCCTCACATTGCTTAACTCCTCCAGAATGTGAAATGTGTCGCCCGTTCTCAGCGTGTCCAATCACGTTGCGTATAATGTACCCCCAGAAGGAAATGATAAGAGACAAAGATAAAAGACAAAGCGCCTTTACATGCATCTGCTTTCAAGCTGGAGAATGATGCTGCTCGTTGGATGTTGCCGCTTCAACTTGGGCTGCGTGTGATGTGATAGGACAACGATAACCGTGACGTCTCTGTCACATTCAACTTGAACTGAACCAACACCTCTCCCGCTACCCTCCCGCCATTGCTAGAACGAGCATTATGCCCCAACCAGCTCAACCGCCAAGTGCCCATCCAAACCTTTACAAAATTCTCTGCGACGCTCAGGTGCAAACAGAAGCACCCGTCACCCCACTGGTACACCCACACCTATCATTGTACTTCGAGACCGTATTGGATCTGGTGTCTGCAGGAATTCCTTCACGCCACTTAGCTCTTTATCATAAAGCTTGGAATAAACGACCAGAAGACTTCTTCAACAAAGTTCTCGTGGATACTAAGAAGGATCGCTCTGATCTGGACCTTTCTGCGCAAGATCTTCCTGACTCATGCTTGGTCTGGATGGACAAGCTCATCGTCCGCGGCGAGTTCGTGCAATTCTTGAAGGACATAATACAGTCTCAGGACACTGGCCGGCCTAGTAGAACTGTAGATCATGCTTCGACTGCTGGAGCGACGGACTCCCCGAGCGACCACCTGTTGGTGACACCTACTGAGATTGAAGGCCTAATAAGACTCGCAAGGATGCCAAACGAGCGGATTGTAGCAGGTGTCGAACTGTTAGGTCAATCCGGTATTGGTACGTGCTTATTTGTATCTACATTCTGATCTATCATGCTCATTGAGTATTTGATGAGCAGGCAAATCAACCTGTCTGGAATTTATTCTTGCTCTTCGATGCTTGGCTAGCTTACAGACAGTACTCGTTATCGACCCTGAGGTGCTCTTTGTCTTCTGCGAGGAAGGTGTATACTCGTGCCGATATACTCAAGGCTCCGATTTTGCAAAAGGGCTTGAGACGGACGCGTGGATCTTGATTGATGGAGATGACAAGCTAGGCGAAGGGATTCCAGCTGCCTTAGAAGACGCTTCTCGGTTCCTGATCTATGCAGCGTCTCCGCGGATATCTCGGATGAAGTCATCTTCTGACTTAGGCATCTCTCTTGTCCGTTGGTATATGAAGCCTTGGACATTACCAGAATTGGTTGTTGGGTACGACTGCTTCCTATCTCTACGTGACTTATATTCTGACCATACGGTCAGGCTTCCTTACCGGAGATGCCCCGTTACAGAGGAGCAGCTATGCGGTTTCCTGAAAGATTTCACTCCCTCCGCTCGTCATGCATACGGTCTAGCACAGAATCTTGATGGCTTCCGGAAGGAATGCGAACTCCAGATACGGGCGCTTACGACCGAGCAAATAGCATCTGCGTTAACCATCGTCCCTCAGATCAACCTTGTCGGTGCCGGTATTCCTTTCCTTATCTTCTGCATCTCGCCTGGACCCTTCCGGTCTGAAGGCTCGGTCGAGTATTGCTCCAAGTTCATCGTTGAACAGCTCCTTGCACGGTATGAGATCTCAACCGACATTGAGCGCCTAAAGTTATACGATGTCTTTGTCGATCTTCCTGAGACAAGGGCAAGCGCCGGTCGCATTTTCGAATTTCTAGCACATCTTCATTTTACTAGAGGCGGACAGTGGCAGTTGACGCCCATGCGAAAGACGAGAAACTCTGTTTCCACCTACCATTCTTCCACTGGTAGCCGGTTTCTCACGCTCGGAGGCAACTGCGACCCGTCAATAGAAGATCTGAGCCTTGGCGAGGACATTGTCAGAGGGCTGCAACCGATGGATAGAGTCCAGTACTCTGGCTCTGTGTCGGCCCAAGATCTGAAGAACGCGTACTATGTTCCCGTCTCCCGCACCAACACATCCTTCGATGCCTTTGTATTCAACCCAGAGTCAAAAAGGGTGACCGTCTTCCAGATCACGGTTGGCTCCAAGCACGACGCTAAAGCCACTGGGTTCAGCTGGCTAGACACCTGCTCTGGTGTGGATGCAATTGATTACGTACTGGTCTCGCCCCGCTCAGCAGCAGAAGCGACAGCTCCCAGTGTTGTTTTCGATAAAGACAGTACCGTACGGAAGGTGAAGAACCGATATTATCTGGAGTTAAGCAAGGGTATGTTGCGAGGACGAGGGGTCGAGGGGAGACCTACATGATAGGGGGGTTGTTGATAGCATTTATTGAGCCTTTACGGTTTGCATCAGTGGACTTAATACTAGCAAGGATCAAGGAAATGTTAAGTATTGGACGTCCAAAATAGATCTTGAAATCGGTGACACATGTCACCGTCACACGTTACGCCGGACGGCCGGAGTCGCTCGTCTCCAGACTCGTCTTAGATCTCTCCTCTACAAACACCACCATGCCTCTGTATAGGATATCCCCAGAACTCCAAGTGAGCGGCTGGACAAATCTCACGAAGCTCAAGTTCTATGATTCAGTATGGGGTGCCACGATTACGGATGTTTTTTCTAAAGAAACAGTACAGCGGGATGAACGCCACCTCAAGCTTGAAGTGCCTCCTTCGCGCCTTGTCTTTCAGTACTTGGGGAGGAAGTTCATAGTCAGGGAAGATTACATTAGGGCGTGCGAATTCATCTTAGGCTTGGTCTCTCACTCGACAACTACAAGCTCTTCGGTGGCTGCCTCGACCAGCTCGCGGGACAAGCAACATGTTATCGGGATGGATGATGTAAGTAGGCTTGTCGCAGCTTTTTCGCGGATCGACCATAGGCATCAAAAAATGACTGAGTGTCGGGGAACCAATGTCATAGGTCATCACGGTATTGGTGAGTGTTAACTTGTTAACTTCGCTTCCATTAGCTGACCAGTATTGTAGGGAAATTTACATACCTGATCTTCGTCCTGATAATCCGATGCCTGGCTCGTCTGCCTACACTACTCCTTGATGGGCCGTCTGCCGCCTTTGTTTTCAGCGATCAAGGCGCCTTCAGAGTTCACGGGAGTCTAAACAGGGATATCTGCGAGCCTAATCAGCTCATGCTACCGCACGGGGCGTGGTGTTTAGCTGGCAACATCTCTGCCCCAAGAATGCAATCAACGATTGACGGACTTGATTCCTTTGTCATTCACGCGAGTGAACCCGTTGGCAATGTCATCGATCAAGTAGTGAGATTTTGCATGAAACCTTGGTCTTTGGAGGAATTGATTGTCGGGTACGTCAAGCTGCAGTCGTTCTCCCCCTTATTGATAATTCTCCGGCTATAGGCGCGGCTTGCGGATCCCGGACCTCAACATCACAGAGGAGCAGCTGCAACAGTATCTTGCATGCTTCAACCCGTCGGCAAGAAATGCCTATGTTTACTCGACGCCTGAGCGCATGGAGCAACTCACGGACAAGTACGAATACGACCTTGGTGGGTTTTCCGCCAATTACTTTGACTACGAATCCAAAGTCGGCCCATGGCCCAAGACGCCGTTCGTTGTCCCGCAGTTTGTCTACAATCTCGCTTATGTGGTCGAACCATTAAACGACGAAAGACTCTTCTGCATCCGCCTCTCATCGCACTTTGTCTCGTCAGCCGTCGTCCAAACGTATCGATACTATCCTGAAGACGCCCTTACCTCCTTTCTGATTACGCGACTGCACTACTCGCACCATGATGCCAGCCTTGCTAGCTCCGTAGTTCACCATTCCATTTTGGCAAACGGTGGTAAATGGCAGATCCAGCCTTTGAAAGATGCTGGTTCAAAGAGTTCAAGTTATCGGTTTTCTCCAGATCTTGTCGCTCGACCAGCGTATCTCTATATCGGAGGCAGAAGGACCTTCTCGATCGATCCATTCATAGACAAATCGGAACATTGTGCTCCCCTCAAAATCACGGATGGCGAACTCGGCGTACCAGTGGTTCTTGGAGGCTCGTTCTGTAGGAACTTATATTCGGACGTGGTCTGGCGCAGAGTGAAGTCGGATGCTTTCATATATGACGGCGTCAGCAACTCTGCCATTGTATTTGGCACAGCCCTATCTTCGCGTCACATTGTAGATTCTGGGACCATCGACATGTTACGTGACAAGGGCGTTCGAAACATTGACTATATCGTTGTGACTCCAGCCATTCCGGGGGCGCAGGCGATTCGTGTCGAGATTCCACAGGATCTAGTAGGCAGGGTGCGTAAGTTTTGGAGCCTGGAGATGTATTCCTCCCCCGTGATTGGTATGCTTAGAGATTTCCGTGATGATCTCTCTAATACTAGCTGAAGCTTCAAGCAGAAAATTGACAGGAAGGGGTGTATATATATAGTCGGTGTCTCAAAGCTCACATAGGCGTTGTCTGTTTGAATTTACTCTCGATAAAGCAATCTGTCGTGAAAGCCCTTACACAAAAGCAATGATTCGAGGGTCTGAATACACTGCAATATATGTCCAAAAGATATGGTGAATCTTTTAGCAATGTGGGAACGCTCAAACTTGCTGTTCCGAGATATCAATCTAAATGGCACAGGAGATGACAGCGCATCAGGGTCAACAATATTGTGGCCTTTGATTCGTCACCCCGAAAGAAGAGCACATCGAAGTTAGCGATGTCCTATCCTCTCGAGGAATCATCATGCCTAGCCTCCCAAGTTGGTCCCGGCCCGACCAGCCTTGTGAATTTCACGTGCAGGCATCCAAGCCTGCTTTATTAGCCGCTTCCACCACCCCTGCTGCTATTTACGCTGAACTATCATGGCCTCCATTGCATCGCAGTTAGTATTCCATCCAGTAGTCACCCAATCACTGCAGGTCGGCTCGAAAACTCTAGGTAGAGACAAAGTGCGTAGTTTTCATCAACTTTAGACCTTGTTATTTACCCCGCATTGATATATAGGCATACCGGCTACTGCAGTACTTTGCTAGACTTTACTCGTGGTGGCTGCTCTCGAGAGGTGACAAAGAGGCCGGTGCACGCTGGAATGCACTGAAAGCCCATCTAGGCACCGCCAGAAAATGTGTGTCCAATCTTCAGTTTGGTTCAAGCTTGAACTCATTCCATTGTTATAGTACTTCGTCTTGGAAAGCCAATTGAGCATTTACAAGCTGCTCTGAAAGCTACTCAGGCCGGCGGACCTCCCACTGAGCAAATCACCACCATTGCTCGTCAGATCGGCTACTTTGGGTTCCTATTCTTCGATGGTCTTGTCTGGGTGAGTCTCCCCACCCCCTTGGATTTGTTGCCGGACCCTGAACGCACTCCGTATAGGCCCAAGCTATAAAATTCCTCAATCTGAAGGCAGAGACAGCTCAGAAAGTGACCAAAGCGTCTTACCGATTCTGGGTTGCAGGAATACTCTTCAGCATTGCCAACTCTGGGTTCAAGGTCTGCTACATGAACGTGTATATTGCCAATGGTATTGATATAATCTCCTAGCTGGCTCGTCTGTCGAAAGAGACTAGGCTCTTGAAAGCGGATACTTCAAATAGCGTGGGCGAGAAAGTGGACTCTACTACTAGGTTGAGGACCATCCAATCGTACGTGCATACATTTTCCATAATGTTGCATCATTCAAACCTAAATTACTTGCTAGTGCACAAGCTAGTACGCGTGAACAATTGCTCTGTGATTGTTTAGACATCTGGATACCGGCATCGGCTCTTGGTCTGGCGAATGTGAGCGAAGGCGCGCTAGGTGCTTTTGGGTGAGTCAACTTCTTGTGTCCAAGATGACAAACAGAAGCTGAAAGCCGTCGACGTAGAATCATTACTTCGTATCTGGCCCTCCAGAAGCAATGGTTGGCAGCAGGAAGGAAGTGATACCTTGATTGTGTTGTGATATTATGTAGGAGATAATGTGAGCATTGACAGTATATATATGTATGTTTCAAACCAATTTCTTGGGTGTCTGTGGTTCTTGTAATCGCTCGTTTCGTAGTCTGAGATATTCCATTCGAATGGCTTCCATTGGTTCTGCACCAGTGCTGAAGGAAATGAGTAAGAGCTAAGAATACACACCTACGATCAGCACTCACTATTTAACCATGCATTCTTCTACAGGCTTCAGCTTATCTTTACACGCCCAGGCTACACTGACAATTCGACCCGAGACACAAGCAGCAAACGCTGCCATGTAAGTTAGCTACGAGGGACAAAGCATGGCATCAAGCAATAACGACGCGCCTTTGACATGCTCATCGCATTCCCTCAATGCTCTCTCTTTGGTGGTCTTCAAAAGCGTATCCTCCTCTCTTCTTGACAAGGTGTTCATGGTGAAAGCAAGAGTGAAGTATCAAGCGTGGGAAAGAAGCGAGTCATGCCGGTTCCCGAAACGCTTTGACAACCTCACTTTTGGGCTGACTGTTTCTCTCACTTTCATGCGCATGAACGGTGACACGGACGACCATCCCTTCTCAAATCTCATGCTCGCCGTGTCCATTCACTCATTGTCAATTACTACGATATCTGCCAGGAAAAGAACCAAATCCAGTCCAGTGAACGCGCGTTCAAAGCGTCAGTGCTAAAGCAGGTCTTGGCTGAACTCGCACGTTAAATAAACGCTTGCCACACCTCGCATCGCGTGAAGCCTCCGGAAAACCTCTTCAATTAGAGTGTCCGACACAAATACACGATTTTTGACAAGTAAAACAACTGGCACATCCGCGCATAGCAGACAACGACAAGACGCGACAGATCTCAACTCTCTTACAGGATCCTCTCTGCCAGCGAAGGCTATACAGGAATGGCAAAGAAGAAGAAAACTCAGCTCAAGCCTGTCGCTAGAGGATTTGCCACGCAATCCGTCCCCAAGAAGGTCGTTTCAGTGGAAGAGGAGCCAGTTACTTCAGAACCTGATGCAACTGTGCCTGCCGACAATACGGAAATTGCTGGTGCTGCGGATAGAAACAAGGTCACCGTCAATGGAGTGCTCACTACAGCTGCATCATCCCAGCCAGCGGTACCAGAATGGGACCCAGAAGCAGTTGAACAACAGGCACTGCAAAACCTTGTGGATAAATTTCAGGAGAAGACTGAAAAGGAGATCACTAGGTGCGCTATCATATAATTTTATATTCTCGTTGAACCAAAGAATTAACACGAGAATTCTAGAACTGTCAAAGTCCGTGTTCTGTATGCCATGTGAAGACGACACTTACGCTTACTATTTGCAACAGGGAACAGAAGTGGATCGTCGTTTCTCCAAGACTTTACCTCGGCTTGAGCTAGATCCTGCTCTTGTTGACCGCATCATCACATTATCTCTGGAATTGGAGAATTCGGAAAGTATGCTACACTTTCGCCCATTCATCACAACTCTTACTGACGCCCAGAACTAGTAATGAAGTCTATTGAAGAGACGGAGGAGAAGGCTCTTGCAAAGCTGGCTATCACGTATGGCATTTTGCGCAGACTTGGATTTACAGAGGAGCGCGTGGAAGAATGTCTCCGTGGGATGAAAGGGATAGAACTTGACGATGGATTGGATTGGGTGAGTCTTGCATGTGTTCGCTCACATTATAAAGTAACTACTGATATTGGGTCATCAGTTATACAGCCATTGCACAGAAGAAGAGCTTGAAGGTGAGAAGACTCATACATGAAGGAGAATGAGCTATTTAACTATTGTCGTGTAGGACCTACACTAGTGCAAGAACCACCTCGTAATGGGAAGACCGAGAAACCATCTACTCGTCGTCGCAAACCTCAGGAGTATCTTGCTCAGGATTCAGATCCAGTTCGCGCTCCTGCACCTAGACGTCTTGACGCCAATGCTGCGGCTTTTGTTCCTTCAGGACTTTCCTCCTCTACTCCTACTCCACCAATCCCTGCACCTCAGCTGGAGCCTGAACCAATGGACATCAAAGCTCGCGTACTAGCCTCAATGCAATACGAGGATGACGACGAGACCGACAGTTTGGATGACGATCCGAATGTCAGATTTGCGCGTCTCAAGCTTCAGTACACCCAGATCACTGAGAACAAGGATCACGTTCAAACTGGCTCCAAGAAGTTCCCCATGGCGAATATACAGAAACTTCGTGCCGAAATGGACACGTTGAAGAAGAACTTCTTCTTCGACGCTGCGAAAGCCGATTCGCAATTTTTGCTTGAAAAGGCGAAGGCGGATAATCCTCCGCCTCCACGAAGGAGAACAGCCAGAGCGAAGAAAGTCACATCCGAGGAGCTTCGCACTACACCCCCTCCAAGACGCCCTTTTGTAGACTCAGATTCTAAGGACATGTTTGATAGCGACAACGAAAATGGAAGTGGCGGTTTATTAGAATTGCTTGAACAACCCCCTACGACCACTACCTCCAGCTCTGGGACAACAATTGATGTCCTAGACATGTCGTTACCGAAAAACTGGTCTGGTCGTACGCCAAAGAAGCTTTTAGAAGAGTCTGTCCATCGTATCGACCGATATGCTGTGACTTCGTACAGCATTATCTACGACGGTAACAGGGCCAAGCGTGCTTCTGTTAGCATTCGGTGGGACGCAAAGAAGATGGAGCATTGGGACATGGACGATGTAGCCTGTCAGGACAATAAACAAGCAGAACAATACATTGCCACTGTAGCCTTGCACGCGCTCACCTATCCTATCAGCACTGGGTTTGCATCGGGCGCTTCTTTTGGGCCTGGCGGAAGCCAAACATTCTTTAGGTTGTTGCCTCCAGTGTTTCGCGATCTTTGGGACAAGCTTGAGGAAGCTCGGAAAGAGGCCGAAGACAAGGTCAATCGCGACATTTGGGCCAAGCTACGATCTATTCTAGAACCTAAATTGCAGATGGACTCTAAGGCAATTCTCTTTATAATCCGTATCTGGTTGCAAGATCTAATTTCTCCGATATAGCTCAAAAGCAAGGCTGCTCGAGCCGCCGGAAGCATTTCTGTTTCACATAACCACCTTGGACACTCGCACGGCGAGAGATTTTCTGAACACTTGCGAAGCACGTTTGAGACGCGCCAAGCTAGCGCGTCTTATCAAGAGATGTTTGTATGTCCTATCAGCTTATCAAAGTCCGCGTATATTTTCAGTTGACATACAACTGGTTTCTTAGACTCTTCGACAAAATCTTCCTATTGCTACCTATCGGCGTGACATTGTCGAAATTTTGGAACGATCGCAAGTACTTGTGCTCAGTGGGGAGACAGGATGGTGAGTTTTTCCAATTGTTACACGTATGCAATATCTGACAATGGTCGTCACTGTCTAGTGGGAAATCCACTCAGTTGCCTACTTTTATCTTGGAAGATCAGTTGTCCCAAGGAAGACCGTGTAAAATCTATTGTACAGAGCCACGGCGAATCTCCGCTATCTCGTTAGCACAACGAGTTTCTCAGGAGCTTGGTGAGCCAAAGAATGCAGTAGGAACCCCCGATTCTTTGGTTGGGTATTCTATCAGGCTGGAAAGCAACGTGTCTAAGAATACAAGGTTGACGTTCGTGACCAACGGTATAGCTCTGCGCATGTTAGAGAATGGAACTGGACAAGGAGGATCAGGAACAGGATTTGACGAGATTACGGTACGCCATCCATGGCCTTTTACATTAACCCCCCATACTGAATCCCATTGCATCAGCATATCATTATTGACGAGGTAAGAACTAATAACACTATCTAATCATTGCTTGCATCGTGGCCACTCAAAAACTATGCGCATAGGTCCATGAACGCACTATAGAGTCCGACTTCTTGTTAATTGTACTCAAACAACTGTTGGAGCAGCGGTCCGACTTGAAGTATGTGGCAGAGCATTTAGCACCTTACTATTTGACTGATTCGTCATAGGGTCATCTTAATGTCCGCGACAGTGGATGCAGAGAAAATTTCTGCCTATTTTGGCGGCTGTCCTACTCTACATGTTCCCGGTCGTACATTCCCTGTGGACGTACAATACCTCGAGGACGCTGTGGAATATACTTCATGGTCAATTTCAGAGAACTCGCCTTATGCCCGACGATGTATGTTCAGGGTATTCCTTCGACATATTTCTGACGTTAACTTCGAAACAAGTGCATGATAAATTCTATCGTAACAAGAACCGACCCGACTGGACTGAGGACCAGGCTACCGGTGACGACGACGAATCGGATGTGTCTCCAGAGAACGTCAAACTGGGGAAGAGATACTCAACAAGTACCGCCGATACCATCAATATGTATGACGAACGCATTATCCCCAACGACTTGATCATCAATCTCCTGGAGAAGCTTTGCTATGCCGACGTTACCTACGCCAACTATTCAGCCGCGATACTTATATTTATGCCTGGTATAGGGGAGATTAGACGTCTGAGTGACAGCTTGACGGAACACAAGGTTTTTGGAAGCCATGACTACTGGATTTTGCCATTGCACTCCACTCTTTCTAGCGAAAATCAGAGCGCTGTTTTCGATATCCCACCTCCTGGCATTCGGAAGATTGTTATTGGTCAGTAAAACTTCCTGGTCAAACGTTGTCCAATTCTCTTACATTACGAAAACAGCCACCAACATCGCGGAAACCGGTATCACGATCCCTGATATTACATGTGTAATCGATACTGGCAAGCACCGCGAGATGAGGTTCGACGAGAAAAGGCAAATTAGCCGACTCGTAGAAACATTCGTGGCAAGGAGCAACGCAGCTCAACGGCGAGGTCGTGCTGGTCGCGTTCAACGTGGTCTTTGCTTCCACCTATTCACCAAGTTGCGCCACGATGCCCTTGTACGTGATATGCCTGTCTCCCGCCGTAATTGCGAAATTGACATCGACTTGTGCAGATGGTAGAGCACCCTCTCCCAGAAATGACCCGCTTGAGTCTTGCAGATCTTGCTCTCCGAATCAAGATCATGAAGATTAATCTGGGATCCTCGATAGAGGATGCCTTATCTCGAGCGATGGATCCCCCTCAGTCTATCAACGTGCAGAGAGCTATCTCGATGCTTGTCGAAGTTCGCGCGCTGACCACCACCGAGGAGATTACGCCAATGGGACGGTTATTAAGCAAGCTCCCAACCGACGTGCACCTCGGAAAATTCATCCTTATGGCCGCCATGTTTCGTTGTCTTGATCCTGCACTCACCATCGCCGCTGCTTTGAATTCTAAGTCACCTTTCATGACCCCGTTCGGGATGGAGCAGGAGGCTGATCGACTGAAGCGAGCTTTCCGAGTTGGTGAGTCTGCAGCTCCTCCACACACACACATGCATATCACTGACAAACTACCCAAGAGGACTCTGATTTCTTGACTCTTCATAACGTATTCTCCTCCTGGAGGCGAGTAATGTCGACCAATCCGAGTGGTATCTACAAATTTTGCCGCCAGAACTACCTAAGTCATCAAGTGAAATATCTAGCACAACACCTGTTTCATCCGAGTACTGACGGCGTGATTTACATAGAACCTCCAGCAGATTGAGGAGCTCCGTCAACAATTTTTTGGGTAAGCAATGCTCATGATGACAAACGACATAGCCTGAATCCTTCGACCCCCAGCTATCTCGTTGACTCCGGGTTCATCCAAGTGGACCAGTCTTATGTTCGGGAGCTTAACTGGTAAGACGATCTCGCCGTTTAGCATCTTAGTCTTTTATCTGATCAGAATAGGGCACGCTATGGTCGCGGCAAGACCAGATTCGTTCGCATTCCACCGGCCTTCGATACCAATTCCGATAATCCTGCTCTGGTAAATTCAACCTTAGCTGCAGGCCTGTATCCAAAGATTCTAGACGTAGATCTGAGTAGCGGAGAGATGAGGACGATTACGAACAATCAGACCGTAGCCTTCCATCCTAGTTCGGTCAATTTTGGAAGGAAGGCGAACACTCTGGGGTCCGCTCATCTTGCTTACTTCACTTTGATGTATGTCTACATTTTCTCTATATTGCTTGATGTCACTCATACCAATTGATAGGCACTCAAAACGCCTTTACGTCTGGGAGACCGGACCTGTGGACGACATGGCTTTGATGCTACTTTGTGGGGAGCCTGAAACAAAGGTATACGCTCTCTGACATGCACCTACTTGCCAAGCTGACATGCCATCGCAGTTGATATGCGATGCTGTTTTCGTAGACAGAAAGATTAGGTATCAGGTGGCTCCTAGAACGAACATTGCGCTCAAGATCCTGCGGGGACAAATGAACTCATTGATCGCGCACCAGCTACGGGGGAAGATGTTGTCAGAATCACAAATCCTCTGGAACGAGCTCGCATTCATGGTCCTCGGAAAGGTCAAAGTGGAAGAAGAGGGTGGGGAGAAAGCACCAATGGTCGTTGGTTAATTTATGTGTCATGGTATAATCGCTCGCGGCTTTTTCACCTCCGCTAGCAGTGCCTAATAGATACAATCAGAAATACGTAGAGTAGGATACATAATAGTTGCCGTGAAGCCTGTAATGGTGATTACTAGACTGTTAAGCTTTTGGTGAACTTGGGGCTGGTGGCGATGAAGTCCACTGCATAATCTATGAATATGCCGTCAATTGGGTCGCTCAAATTTCTTGGTTCGGCAACATCCTTACCATAACCTCTAATTCCACAGCCGACGATAATCGCTGCTGCTTTGTCAGACAAATAAGAGTGGTGTCTGAAAGGCTCCCGAGCATGCACGTTCGAGATGTGAACCTCGATAAAGGGGATTGCTACTCCGGACAGAGCATCTCGAAGGGCTACCGATGTATGGGTGTATGCACCTGGGAATGGATGGCTTTCGCTCAGCGAGCTTTAAGGATATAAAGTGAGCTACTGACCAGCGTTGATGATGATTCCATCCACACCGTCTAGCCTGGCCTGGTGGATTCTGTCCACCAGAGTGCCTTCTGTGTTCGACTGGAAGTCCTCGAGTGTGCAACCCAGTTTCTCTGCTGTTTGCCTAGCATTTGTGATGACATCCTGTAGAGTCTCACTTCCATACATCGAAGGTTCACGGGTTCCCAGGAGGTTGAGGTTGGGACCATTTATGAGTAGAATGCGGGACATGATGATGGTGGTAGATAAGCGATCTATGTAGATATCCTAAGTTAACGATACAGAGAGAGCTTGACCTCGAAGTCCTATGATAAAGGGTGAATGTTGGGCGGTGGGGGCCGCTTGCGAGCTCAACTTCGTTTCTCATAGCCCAGCAATATACGAGGTTTTTATATGCATCCATGGCTCTTGGGCTTGAACCACAGATATGTAAAATATTGAGAATACTACCAACGACTCAGAATCTTCAGTAATGGAAGATGATAGATTTGCATGGTTGATTTCTGGCAATTTCTGATGAAGAGAACTGCACCTTGAGCGAGCGTGAACGCTAATCCAAGTGATAATAATGGTAAGCCCAGCTAGACTAATATGTTCGATTTTGACGTGTTGGATCACGTGTGCTAGCTGAAAAATAAGGTTCGTTCTCCGAATTTCAATGCCGAGAGTGCCGATCAGTGTCATCTGTGCTGCACGGTCCATCGCATTTGCCTCACCTTCAAGCCCTACACTAAATATGGTACGTCGAATCTATGTTCGAGCGCCCTATACTTTGGTCTGAAATGGCCGCAGGATTCCTCAAAAGCCCCCGTCAAGCTCGCAAAAGTCATCAAGGTCAATTTATGCAGCTACCATGCCATTTTTTTTAAAGATCTAGCGACTCAAACGATATCTCTGTATAGGTCCTGGGCCGAACTGGTTCCCGTGGAGGTGTCACTCAAGTTCGTGTAGAATTCATGGACGATACATCGAGAACCATCATCCGTAATGTCAAGGGACCTGTCAGGGAGGAAGACATCCTCGCGCTACTTGAGAGTGAGCGTGAAGCACGGTGCGTACCCCCCTTAGATCTACCCAAGCACTCAATCTGATTTACCTCTCATTCCAGTCGTTTACGATGATTTCTTGCGGTTGTGTTGTCGATCTCCTCGCTTTCATTGTCTGCATTTGTTATACGACTACATGTACCATGCGAATCCATCCTTGTGCATGACCCTGGCATTCACCAGTGATATGAAAACAACTAAGTCGAGGGGAAATGGATCTCAAAGACACCCCAGCTATCTGATAATGTCCTTCACTCTCGACTTTCATTTCCCTTAGGCTCGCCAGGCGACATGGACTTGATCTGTGCGAAATCTGCGGTCATCGAGTTAGTAATACATCGACTTCCGATGCACGCCTCATACCGTTGTGTGCATGTCGTCTTTTCGAACGGTGTCACAGTCCCAGTGCGATAGGCCAATAAGCCTGCTTGGGCAATCATAATACCGTTGTCTATGCAGTATCTGGGGAGATGGTGTCAGGTCTAGCCTTGAAAACAGTAAACGTCCTTACTTCTCGTCAGTCGCGAAAACCTGACCACCTCTCTCCTGAGCCATTATTCCCATCATTTCTTGCAATCTCTCGTTACCTGAGCGTAGCAGCTGGTCAAAATGCAACTCAAATGCAGACAAAACGCGTCACTCACTGCCAACTCCTCCAACTATCAAAACCTCCTTGCTGCCAATGTGTGCCATCGCACGCTCTGTGATCTCGACCAACATGGCATATACTGTCTCTTGCAACGAAAAACACAGGTCGGCAGGTGTGAAGAAATCCACGTCGTCTTCATTCTTCGCTTCGCCAGAAGCTCGAAAACGCTTGTCGTATGTATATGCTTCGGTTGCTGACAGTATCCCGGATAAACTGACATCCATACCCTTTGTCGCATATGGCAATGTCAACAAGCGTTTAGCTCTTCAAGAGGCAATGAGATTTACTTCGGAAATTCCAGAACCTATGGACGCACTTTTTAGCTTCTTGTTCGATGTTGTATCCTGGCGCTGGATCGTTGCTTAGATTAATAACGCGGGCAAATCTGTCTAAGCAGTTTCCCACTGCGATGTCCAGGGTCTCGCCAAATATTCGGTAGCATTGTCGAGAGTATGCAATGACTTGAGTGTTGCCTCCGGAGACGTATAGCACTACAGGATTTTGTGCCCTAGTTATTTCGCGACCCATTTCGATATCTATGAAAAGATCTGAGTGCAGTCCTCTCCATATGTCAATGTGAATATTAAAACTCACGTCCAACGCAATGATTCACGCCTACTAATGGTTTGCTGAATAAGAGCGATAGTGTGCGAGCTACCAGCGCCACAGATTGAAGTGGCGCCCCCATTCCAGGGCCTATAGAAGAACTCCAACATCAGTGAATATCTGTGTAATACCTCGTCGGGAGGTTCACAAGCGCACCTTTCGTGAAACAGATGCAATCAAGCTCTTGCATCGTCACACTAGCAGTCTTCATGCAGTTCTCAATGACCTCCAAAGCCCACTTTCTATGGTGAAGCGCAGTATCCCGAGGTTGAAAGCCTTCTCCTGGCGGCGTAATGTAGGTGTGTCGCACATTGGATAAAACTTTCGCAGTGCCATCTTGCAAGTGAGCTATCACGCCTGCGCCAAACTTGTTCGCGGATCCCTCAAGACCCAAGGCAAGATATGTACGATCTGTAGGACATAGTGTGCCTCAGAAGTAAAAAGATGGTCTGGCATTGACTGGCGTACTTACCTGGAAGCTGTAATGGGTCAATCGGGCGTGGTGCCATTGTAGTTCAAAGCAGGGACCAAAGCGGAAGTAAATTGATGGCATATGAACAACACGTAGAGGAAGCATAGAAAATGGCAGTAAACGAGAGCAAATTGTCAACACCGAGACGAGACGAGTAATTACAGGAACGTTCAGTAGTTAGATATGAGTATGATACGTATAAAGGAGCACAAGATAAGTACAAGGACAGCAGATGAATAGACAAGGCCTCAACTCGAGCGTGAGGATTTCGGATTGTGCGGAGATTCCAACACATTGGACTCTGTTCTCGGACGCTTGTGAACTTTGACAGTGAACAGGCTAGTGTCAGAAGAGTCTCCTCCAACTAGACCGTTATGCAAACTGTAGTTGAAGCCGACGCATTGCAGACGTACACATGGAACCTGCAATTCCCCCCTGTCGTACTGTGCCATATAGTTCTCGACCGGAGCCGTCCCCTCAAGGCGTTTCTTCGTCGTCTGAGCATACTGTTGCCGTGTCTATCGAGCAGATCGTGCGTTAGTTGGACTTTATATGGGGAGAATTACCACTCACATGTAGCGATAAAGTCTTCCATTCGTCAACAGGCAAGGCCCCCACACGAACGGCCAAGTATTCGCCCATGTAAGCATGAAGGCGCTTTGAACTTGACGAAGTAGAATCCTCATGATCTCCCACGAACAGAGATGCGCGCTCTGCCTCGCGAAACGTGTCCTTTTCAGATGTGAGGCCAACGAACATGTAGCCGTGTTCCCCAGGCCGAGAAGGACACCAGGGGTTCTGGTCAAGGTTGGGACATAACAATAAATTGACACCATGCTTTTTAGCCAGCGGGGTTTGAGAGGCTGTGATTCTGGGTGCTGCTATAAGATGTATTTTGATCTCAGGAAACTGTTGGCATACCTGATAATTAGACCTTGGTGACTACCCCCCAGTCGATCTTTGAGTCCAGTGCGAGTCCACATGCACTTGCGTGTTCCATCATCATCGACATGAACCGAGGGAAGGTAGCCAAGTTCGGTCTGTCTCGCCACAGGAAGGGCTGTAAGATATTCCGAACGTTTCGGAAGTGGCTTCTTTGGCGTAGCGCGACGGCTGCTATTAGACATCGTCCGCGTTCGTTCTTGAGGAATTGGTGCCAGAGGTGTCGCTGGTAAGGTATGCCGTGACCGTGTTTGGTGGGGATTGTTGGCACTTATCGTTGCTGGGGAGCTGGACGGAAGCGCAGAGGTAGTGGCTGCAGATTGCAAAGACAGGTGGCTAGTCCGACTTCGGAGGCTCATTCGGGAGGAAGAGACTCTGAGCTGAGGCTTTGTCAAGTCAATATGGTTGTAACGATATCATGAAGACTCACATTCTCTTTGAGTGCTCTGAGGGTCTGCATCGCGTTCACAGTGTTTGCATGATCCACAGTGTCTTTCTTAGCCTCAAGCTGTGGTTGTCCACACTGCTCCATATGTGCAGTGTGGGTGTTCTGGAGGGTTTGGAACTTCTTGCGCTCTGCAATAATGGTTTCTTGCAGTGTTGCAATCTGGTAGATGTTTTAGATGTATCTCATATGAAATATAGAACGAGACAGAAACTTGCCTGACCCTGAAGTTCCAAGACGAGTGTCTCGGTATTGTCATTGCGTGCCTATGAATGGAAAGCATCAGACTCCTGTACAAAGGAAGGACGGAAGCCGTCTACTGTTTCTAAACGCGTTATCTGCTCTCTTGCATCCCGTAATGCATCTTGCGTATCTCGAAGCTGGCTTTCGCAAATTAGCTGGAAGTATTAAATGGGAGTAGCTTGTAAGCGACGCGCCTGTTTCTGTAAGGACAGGTAATCATGTCGACCCTTCTGCAGGGCCGCATCTGCTTCTTCCAGCTTGGCCGTGAAGTCGACTGGAGATCTCTGCTGAAACGAGTGTGGTGATATGCGTGTGTTGGGAGGCAAGGAGATATGCCTCTCATGTCTGACGGTGGAAGGGGGTTTCGTTGCGGAAGGAAGTCCGAGTCTTTTCAAGTTCTCCTCTACTTGGGTCATCTATATATTCGACTGTTATAGAGCAGTTTAAAGCTCAGAGCACACGAGAGAGAATGTACCTCAGCTATGATTGCTTTCCATTCGCTCTCAATACGCGCTTCCACCTCCATTAAGTCCGCGAGCCGACGTAGTTGTTGGACTTTTGTTGCTTTGGAAGGCCTTGCATCGTCTGCTGAGGATACCACGAGTGCATTCCTGACACTCATGGATTACAATTATAACCCAAAGAAGCAGGGACTTTGCTTGAGTAAGAGTGGTTGCTGAGGGGAACAGGAAGATGTAAATGCATCACGTGGCCAAATGCCTTCAGCTTCAACAAGTTCAAACTTCAATTCAATATGAATTTCAAGGTCACCTTCAAAAGTATCCAAACACGCACAAGTCGCATCACTTTGCTGGAACTCTTCTGTTTCTGAATCGTATCATGGAATTAATACTCTGGACATGCAGCAGCCCCTATAGCGACTCGGAAGGCTTTTCCTCCATCTCAAACGGTTGAAACTCAATGTGAATCTCGAATCCCTTACAGTGCGCACTAGGAGCTTTGTTCTGATTCCTAGTCAAGTCAAGCATGAAAGCAGTAGATCATCATCTGCTCACAGCAGATATATACTTCCTGCTTTCTTTTCACGGTCATACACATCAACCTGATTGCGAAGTGGAGTAATGGTAGCGTACAGTCTTATTGATATATTGGGAACCATACATACGACAGCGCGCGCTGATCTCATTCAGTAAATAGCCTACCTTTAAGCGATAAAAAACGTTACATTCTCCCTGGTGGGCCGGCTCAGATCGTCATCCATGGATCGAAGGACACAAAGGTTGAGTTCGAAATTCTCTATCGATCTTGAGGAAGGACAAGGGCTTAACACAGCTGACTGGTGATACTTGCAGCTGTCCTCTCGTTGGTATCGTTGAGCATCCCGAGATTGGCCTCATGGAAGCTTTCCATGCCTTCTGGAGCGCCTGCTATGGTCTTATCAAAAAGAAGTTGAAACTCTTGGGAATTGCCTGCGATTTCCGAGGTCCCTTTTCTGATTACAGGATATGTAGCCGAAGTATGGCCTCGAATATTGAAACACCATCGTCGGAGCTCCTCACTGTGTGCGGTCACGTATCCGCCTAGCATCGTCTTGCTGGGATGGCTCGCATCCTCGAAAGTTAGCCGACAATGACCGCCATCTGTGAATTGCTGCGAATTATCGAGGTCCAAGACAACAACAATGGGGTTTTGAGGTAGAATGTATCCGTTGCTCATACGGATACGAGGCCCGACGAGCTCGTCTCCGAGAGGCTTGGCAGCAGCAGTATTCTTCAGCTTGAACTGCCAGACTACATATCCCAATTTCTTTGGATCAAAAGGCTGGTCCAAGTCGCCAGAATAGGTCACGATGAGGGCATCCATAATGCTTTGTCCAAAGACGCATTGAAATGCCTGACCGCGACACCACGCCATGTACAGCATATCAACCGATATCTCACCATCGATGGTTTCTTGCAGTCGAACAAAATGCGTGAAATTCATATATGTTTTCTCCATTACGGTTTGAAACTGTGTCCTTAGATGTTCGGGGTGCTGCGTAACCCCAAGTAACGAGTCGAAAAAGTTGCATAATAGCGTGGGTTTGACGCATTTATGATCTGCGGGTGGCGTGGCTGCATCTCGGGCGAGCGTAAGGAGAAGGCGGCACAGTAGCCCTCCTGGTCGATTTCGTTCCACAACTGCTCCCGATGGAATGAGTGTCCTGACGAGAGTACGAATAGCAAGTGAGGTAATTTTTGGATCTCGCTGCATTTCCGTTGCTGCTGCAATGGCAAGTATGGGTTCGGAAGGCACACACGTTTCTACAAATGAATCGACCACCCTCTCCAGTACTCGCATGTGCCGGTAGAGCCCATCTACGGACAATGCAAGCGCAGCTTTGCCAGTCCCTAATTCCAAGCTCAAGCGAAGGGAAAATGTCGCCAAAACTTCATCTAAGTCGTTTGGATTGAGTCGCCCCTCTGGATGAAGGTATAACTTCTTTTTTGCAGCAAAGAGCACGCAAATCGAGGGTTGTGTGCTCCAGTACTGACAATGTAATTGGTCAGTCTTCTATTCGACTTGCTGCCGACTTCACTGATACGCACGGGTCTTCCGAACGACTTGAGATAGGCATAGTGAAGCGCACGGCCAGGGATTTTAGGATAATGAGATGGCTGCATCACGTTAAATCCCAAGTAGGACCACGGAGGGAGAGGATGCATTTGAACTGGACCTGTAGATGACTCGTCTTCTTCGACATGAAAGAGAGTTGCTATGGTGGGGTTTGTATCAATAAAGACAAACCAGAAATTGAAATTCCCGTAATCTTGACTATCTTGAGCTTTGATGATATGTTGCATAGCAGTTAATGACATGCCTTGCATGGGCACGAAGGGGGAGTTTGCAAGGCCGTATGCGCCGCTGTTGAGGAACATGCACTCGTCCAAAGCAAGAATAAACCGCTTTTGACCTGCTTCCTGCAAAACAGTGGAGATAGAAGCCATTGATGGATGGCAAAACTTCTCGTACAGATAGTTATGCCACTGGCTGGCATTGGCATCAGTCATGTGCTGAATAAATTTGCTTTCAAGGTCAGTTTTTGCGGCTCGCAGCAGACTGCAAGCTCTAGATGTAACTTTCTCGAGGGTCATATCCCGAGTATCCGTGTCAAGAAAACGATCCAGATATGCAGGGAAACCAGCGCCGTCGAGATGCGTTGTGAGTTCGATGCTGTGTAGAACCTCCTCCATAAGTGCGCCCAAGAATGCAGCTGACATCTCCTCGCCCTAAATGCACTATCGGTAAGGTAAGATGCAACAAAGCTTCCACAACTCACGTAATATTCTCTCTTGACCATGTAAACACTGGGGGCTTTGTCCCGTAGTGGCCAACCCGCGCGTGGTTCCGAAGATCCACGGAAACAAATGGTTAAACATGGAATCTGGTTGGGAGGACCCATGAGAACTATACACGTCCCATTATCAGAATGTAGGCTCACGATTTTCCCCACCATTTGCATCAGGCGAGATTTTCCTAGGCCACTGGATTGAATTAGGGATATGCAGCGGCCATAATGCCGGGCTTTGTCGTACATGTTTTCGTAGACGACGAGACCCTGCTCGAATTTGGTTACGGCATTTCCTTTGAAGACCTGCTCAAAATTCGCCTGTAGTGATGCTTCTTGTGCATCTCTGGTAAATTTTATGAGCATTCTATCGACATGACCAACAAGCACTCACGTTGGCTCTGCCATCGACGAACTGGGCTCAAAGCTGATCCCTGACATGCCTGTGAGCCATCAACTTTGGACATGCCGACGATGAGACTGACCTAGTATGCAGAGCAAATCTGAAGCTGTCTGTCCAAGACGATCACCTTGATGCTCACTGTTGTGCTGGCCCACAAATTTTCGGACTTTCGAAACAGGAGGTAGATTGCCAGCTTCATATTTTGACTTGAACATCAACTCCCGCAGTATTTGTGGCATGGGTGCAAAGTGTGCCTCTGTGTGCCTCATATGAGACATGATAGTCTTCTGAACGTTGCACCAAGCCTCCAGATTGAGATCTTCGTCCTGCAAATCAGCTACGAGCAAGGAAGAAGATGCGAGGCGCAACGCCGGTTCTTTTATAGCCCATTTCCCTATAGCGTCGAATTGTTTTGGAGAGATCTGCGTCCTCTCTTCTGAGCTGATATGCCTCGTCGTTCCAGTAGATTGCAACATATCGACATTGTTTGTGATTTCGTTCATGCGAATATCAGACTGCATGATGACGGAGAGATGATGGTGGTTTGGGGAAGTCTAACCTTTCTGCTTACAAATAGTATGTTCAAATTATTTAAAGCGGCCGAACAAACCACCGCGTTTTTTCAGAGCTCCAATGCATCCAGATGAAGCACACTTACTACTTTGTATCCTCAAAAGACACCGAGCCGAGGGTCGCGTGCATGCTTCATTGTGCTTAGACACGCATCCAAGTAGAGTACAATACACTGTAGAGCGGTAGTACAAAATTCTGTTATGCAATTGCAATCTCTTATAGATCTTCGGGTTTTGCACACTTGCGCTTTTCAGTCTTTCCGGTTTTCGGACAGCGCATTTCTTGCCATGATATTGGGATCATACTTGAACCTGCGGGACTGCTTGTTAATTAGAGGCAGAGACACTGCAATAAGACACATTACCTGCTTCACTGGTGGCAAATATGACGCCCAGATCGTTTCGTGCAGTGGAAATGTAGTAGCTTCGAGCGTCCCCCAATGATAACTGGTCATCCTTTAGCAAACGAAAGAGACAGCATCAGGAAAGAACCTACTACTATCCCTCTCACAACGTCTCCGCCTCTGAAGCAATCGCCGATTTTCACCTTGTCTTTCTCTGTTGCGCGAACATCTTGCGAACGAATAATACCTGTAAACTCTTCACCGGCAGGTAGCGGGACACCGTCGACTACGGCGATAGAAATGAAAGCTTGAAGGGGAGAGAGGCGAGTAACAGATCCAAGCACAACCGAGTTGGAGGCAGGAGGATGGGGTCTCGCACGTTTTATGGCAAGAGTCTGTCCTAGACAAAGGAACTCAAAAATACAGAGTGGATCCGCAGGAAGCTAGCGTACCGAGCCATCATGCTGTGGTACACCGAGAAGGCTTGCTCTGATTTCCTGACCTCGAGCATATACGCCGCGACCAAGCTGAGCGGTAGGGCCTTTTGGCGCGGAGATAGGTTGGCCTGGCAAAACTAAATCTGATTCCATGTTGCTACGCGGACCGCGTTCAGAGTATGCAGTTCCAAAGCAGTGAGCGTTTGGCTAAAAGAGACGGGTACATGCCGCACTCGGAGTCGCCCCCAGAAATGGCCATCAAAATTCTCACGCCGGAAGGCTTTACTCTTGCCCCTCCCAGTCTCTCGTCTTCTTATTCCGTCCTCTTCCGTCTTTCATTCTCCAACCGTCATGGCCTCCTCTGTAGCTCGTGTATTCGCGCGTCGTAAGTCTTGCTCTTCGTATAACAGTGAATTAGTCGCTCAACAACGCGCAGGTTTCCATGCCTCAACGCGAAGGTCTGCGTTGTCAGTCTTTAACATGCCTGCTATGAGTCCAACAATGACAGAGGGCGGTATTGCTTCATGGAAGAAGCAAGAGGGAGAGTCATTTGCTCAGGGAGATGTTCTGCTTGAAATTGTGCGTCGCCAGCAATGTCTTCCGTGACACGAACTCGCTGTTAACATTTATTATGTCCGTTAGGAAACTGACAAGGCTACAATTGATGTAGAGGCTCAGGAAGATGGTATCATGGCTAAAATCTTGGTATGCTTGTGTTCTATGCGTCTTGCTGGCGCGCAAATGCTTATATTTCACTTTGTTTCACAGTCGCAAGACGGCGCGAAAGGCGTACCTGTTGGTACACCTATTGCTGTTGTTGGGGAAGAGGGCGACGACCTCTCGGGTGCCGCTGACTTTGCAGCAAAGGCCCAAACTTCTGCTCCTAAGGAGGCTGCCAAGGAAGAGAAACCCAAGTCCGAAGAGACCCCTTCGAAGTCGGAGTCCAAACCCGCACCTTCCTCCAAGGACGCAGAGACTAAGTCACCTCTCCCAGTCGGCGACCGCATCTTTGCCAGTCCTCTAGCAAAGAAGATTGCTCTGGAGCGTGGTGTTCCTCTTGGTCAGATCAAGGGTAGCGGTCCTGAAGGTCGTATCCTCCGGGAGGATGTTGAGAAATACAAGCCAGCAGCCAGCGCTGGTTCCTCAACCTCTGCTCAGACTCCTGCCTCTGCAGACTACGAAGACGTTCCTGTCTCCAATATGCGCCGCACTATTGGCTCGCGTCTCACCGAGTCCAAGCAGGAGCGTCCTCACTTCTACGTGACTGTTGATGTCACTATGGACAAGGTCTTGAAGCTCCGAGAGGTCTTTAACAAGACTTTGGCAGACAAAGGTGCCAAACTCAGTGTCAACGACTTTATTGTGAAAGCAACTGCTTGCGCACTTGCCGACGTTCCCGAAGCAAACTCTGCTTGGTTAGGAGAAGTTATCCGCACGTAAGTATTCTCAGCTCTTCTATCGTATCGTCTCCATACTGATAAAACCTCAACAGTTACAAGAAAGCCGATATCTGCGTCGCTGTCTCAACACCTACCGGGCTTATTACCCCTATCGTCAAAGATGCCGGTTCAAAAGGACTTGCCTCAATCTCCGCTGAGGCAAAGGCTCTTGCAAAGAAAGCTCGTGACGGAAAGCTTGCACCCCAAGAGTATCAGGTTAGCCAAATGAGTCGAGATGTATTGGCCTCAGCTAATCAGTTCGTTTCTTTCAGGGTGGAACATTCACCATTTCAAACATGGGCATGATGGGCGTGTCGCATTTCACCGCTATTATCAACGCTCCTCAGTCATGTATCCTGGCCATTGGCTCAACAACCGCCACTCTTGTGCCATCGTCTGAGGACGAGCGTGGCTTCAAGGTCGAGAACGTGATGAAGGTCACTTTGAGCTCTGATCACCGAGTTGTAGATGGTGCTGTGGCTGCGAAGTGGCTGCAGGCATTCAAGGGTTATCTCGAGAATCCGTTAACGTTCATGCTGTGATCTGGTTATTTAGGGCCCTATTGTGTAGACTTGTCAGATTTTACCCTAGATTTCTATGAATTTGCTTTCGCTATACATAATGCAGGAATAAATCCAGGTTATTTAAAGAACCCATTCTGTCTCGTTGACTTGTTCGTCCTTGGGCAAGAGAATAGTATATATATGTCGGTCTGCGAACGCCTGGCTTGCGTAGTATTTAATACATTCAACGTCCTCTGGAAAGGGGTTAAGAGTTGTTGTTATGCCAGCTCAGTTTCCAGTGGGATTGCGCTTTCAACTCATGAACGGCAGGGTTTATTCAGCCACGAATAATCCGAGACAGCGTATCTAGCGGACCTCTATTCGTGGACAGGGTAGAATGTGTAACTCGGACTATTAGTAGTGGAAGGACATTACCTAGATGTCACGGCTGATACGCCTTTGACCGGATCCACGTGTCTTGATCAACTTGAACATGCTTCGTCCTGCTGCAGACGCGATCTAGAAGGTCTTCTACATGGTCGTGATAGGTGAATACGCGCTTTTTCTCTACGTGCATATTGATTCTGATGGACCTCGGAGCAGATCCATTCCTGACTTTGGCAGAACAACGGAGTACAGCGAGGCCACCTTCACCGACACAATCCGTCTCCACTATCTTACCAGAGTCAGCACATGGGCTCTTCAGCTTACAGTCTCTCATAAGAGCTCATTGAACTTGCAGGTACGAATCCCGAGAGAATGCCCCACCTCTGTACGCGTCTTCCTGCCTACTTCTATCGAGATCTTGGTAGTCAACTGATGATATCTGCCAGCTACCAGCGAAATAGGCGCCCCTCGAGGCCCTTGACCTACACGTTCACTGAATGGGATGCTGCTCAGAATATCATGAGACTCGTACCCAGTGACTCAAATTCTTTGGACGCGTCTTCTTATACTGTCAGCGTAGCGCTGAACCTGAATCCGATGCTTCCTCTCTGTTATGTGACTACAATCAGCGTGGAAGAAGACGATGACTCGTTGATACCTCTTGCTGAGTTCGAGTTAGTGTTTGACTTGGCTCACATGTGTGGAATCCGTTGTTGAACTCGTCTTCGGTAGAATGTCAATCAATCAACGGTTCGCATTCTTAACCATAGGGAATTTTTCAGCGAACCTGGCAAGTGTACTGATTCCGCGTAGAGAGGTAGGTTCCTGCCACTTAAAATCAGACATTGAGGACTGATTCCTCTCCTGATCAATCAGCGGTTATGGACCTGGCATCTAGGAGAGACGAATCTACGCTGGGATTGCAGCAGCATTTTGGATGACGGGTCGTCCATGTGCATCGTACGGGCAATCCTTACGAGATGTCTTCTTTTGAAGTGCTAATTCTTTCATCAGTGTTATTCTGACGATCGGAGCTCAATGCAGCTCGCTACCTTCGTTCCTCCCTCACTTTCGTCAACGCTGCCCCTGCCAGCGGCAGTTCTTACCGTGTTCCCATATGGCCACGATATCTTTGACCATATCCTTGTTTCTGCTCTGATTATCCAACGAAAATTAACTGCAAGCTATTAAATTTCATCGTCGGACCGTCATTGTCCTTCCCGGGAAACTTAAGCCGATCCAAAGAGACCTGTGCACGCTCGACTCGAGGGATGGCTGCCGTTCTCCTGCTCCTTGAATGTGTCTGCTTAAACCCCGGACTTTTGTTTTGCTCATGTGGCTCTGTGCGCCGTGCCGTTGCTGGAAATACTCCCAGGATAAAAGCAACCATTTTCAGATGTCTGGCCTCCCATCTCTGTCCAAGCAACATGCATCTCTCGATACTTTGTCTCGTAGCTGGACTCCTGCTGCCGCCGGCGACAGCTTCTCCTCTCTATACCCGTGATATCTTGGCCAAGCGGGCTACTTGCACTCCGAAGTCTGGTGGGTCAGCTAGCGTTGACGATGTCCCAGCCATCGTAGCAGCCATCAAGTCCTGCGGAAATGGAGGAATCATTGTGATTCCGGCCGGGCTCACTTACCAGATTCGCAGCCCTCTGGAACTGACTGGATGCAAGGATTGTGAGCTGCAAATTGAAGGAATTTTGAAGATGAGCGAGGACTTGGACTACTGGAATGGAGTTCGAGATACCTTCCATGTCAGCGGCATCACCGGGGCGACTATCACATCAGTGACAGGCAGTGGTCTTATAGATGGCAATGGAGTGGAATATTGGAAAGGTTCGTTCAGCTACAAGAATGTCTGCACACCTTTCTGATTAGAATCACTGCATCAGCGTTCGCGGCAGATAGTAGCTACGCCCGTCCGACATTGTTCTCCGTAGATGGTGCATCTACAGGCATCACTGTCTCTAACCTGAGATTTAAAAATCCAGCCAATGTTTTCCACTCCGGTAAGGGTTCTTTTTTCACTGTACTTATGGGTGTCCTAAATGTTGTCAATTCCCGCTTTCTCAGTTGCAGGAGGTGAGCATTGTACAATCTCAAGTATGCAAACCCAACTTACCCGATATCACAGGTGCTACCAACATTCTCTACGAAAACTTGAGACTAGATGCTACATCTACTGGAGATGCAACTGCTAAAAATACCGATGGCTTCGATGTTGGCCTGAGCAAATATGTGACTATTCGCAACGTCAGCATTACGAACCAAGACGACTGTATTGCCCTGAAGCCTGGCTCGGACTTTGCATACGTGACGCAAGTGACTTGCAAGGGCTCTCATGGGCTTTCTGTAGGAAGCCTGGGAGGTGGAAAGGTTGGATCCGTGGACACTGTACGATCTCAAACGCTTTCGTCTATTTTCATTGTCTGAGGCTTTTTCAAGGTTACCAATGCACACCTTGGCCCAGCAACAATGATCGACTCTACTAAAGCCGCTGGTATCAAGCTCTATCAAGGTGGAAGCGACCATGGGACCGCCACTGTTACAAATGTTACATGGTCTGGCATTACAGTACAGAACTGCGATTATGCGATCCAAATCCAGTCTTGCTACGGTGCAGCTGACACCTCGAGCTGTACTCCCAACGTCGATAAGGTTACTGGAGTCATATTTGACAATTTTACCGGGACAACGTGTGTTTCTTGCTTGAATTTGTGTGCACATGATTCTGATGGACAGCTAGGTCTACGAAATACAAGGGTGTTGTTGGCAATTTGAACTGCTCGCCTAGCCAGGACTGCGGAGTCGTGGTGACAAAGTTCAGCGTTGCTGCTGGCAGCGGAACAAAGCAAGTGCTCTGCTCTAACATCGACGGGAGCTTGGGCGTGACCTGCAGTGGAACAGCTTCTGGTTGATATACCTGATAGAACGAGTTGGCCGACTCAGGTATTACTGGCCCTAACTGGACTAGAAAGAGATGTTTGACACCGAGCGTTTGCATACTGCAAACAGAGGCTTTCATCCTTTGATTACTAAAGCGTGCCAAAAAAGAAAGATGATATTTGTGATAGTGATACATGCGGCGAAGGCTCAATTACTCGACGGACCGAGGCGATCGAGGAGTCCAATTTCCTCACGGACATCAAACTGCTGAAGATTTAGTAAAGGCCTTGCGACGAGAAATCTCATGAAACTTAGATTCAGAGAACTAAACCCCCTTCTACTGGAGCAGCTCTAGCATCCCGACCTTGAGCTCGTCGTCTTGCTCGAGGCATGCGAAATTTGATCTCGGGCTTCCCAGGAAGCTGAAGCGCGAAGACGCCCATAGCATCAGAGAGATAGCGCTCTCCAAACCAATGTCCGTAAAGCTTTGCTGGAGGCCCAACGTTATCACCGAATGGAGGGATATCAAACACGTCCGACTCATAGTCGCCTACTTGAGGTATCTGTATGATCTTGAAACCTGGCAGAGTGGAGATAGAGATTGGCTCGCCAGTGGCGGTATTAAGGAAGTCAAAGAAGTGGTTTTCATTGTATGCGCCTGGGTTGGATCCCCAGACTCGCACCGACCATGTCTCTGTTATGGCGAAGCGACAAGACTCGTCCTCTGGGCGTGGCATGGCCTATGGCCGGCCAGAACATCAGCATAATCCACAAGCCAACATGAAACACGCACGTTCCAGGGCCTTGTGAGAGGGATGAGAAGCTGATCTGCTCTTCCACTGAGATGCCTGTTTGTGGTGCCATTTTCTCGTAGACTCCGAGGATCATTTCAACTCCATCGGGGGGATTGCCGAACGTCAATTCCCGGAGAATTTGTGGGGAAATATTTATCAGTGAGAGGTCTTGAGAGGTGTGGCCGACATGATGAAGGTGAGGAGGAAAGGTTAGCGGGGCCGCAATCACCGATCATTCCTAAATTAAACAGCTCTTTGCAAATTGAAGGTAGCCCGAAGTTTACACTAGTTCACAGATAGCCATGAAAGTTCAGCCATGTACCGCAATGGTCACATCCAAATCCTCTGGTCGCCTGGGTCTAAATATCTACTGGAAAAGGCT
>Ga0247730_1000408_pt1 | contig 33227 bp, 31 predicted proteins | sample UWRJL073202C2_FD_180959 | JGI IMG/M metagenome (GOLD analysis project Ga0247730, IMG submission 180959) | Plant litter microbial communities from Arlington Agricultural Research Station in Wisconsin, United States - UWRJ-L073-202C-2 | ecosystem: Environmental > Terrestrial > Plant litter >... | reverse complement strand
ACCCGCGAGTGGTGCGGTTCGGTCTTTCTGAGACGGCGAGTCTGGCCAGGACGCACCGCTCGCGGACGGGATTGCACCACTCGCTGGACGACTAGATCGGTGCCGCCTCTGTCGCGTTCCCGACCGGCCTGCGGCGGTGGACGACGGCGTCGGCGGTGAAGATCACCAGCGCCAGCCAGACGAGGACGAACCCTGCCCAGCGCGCGCCGGTCATGTCCTCGTCGAAGATCGTCAGGCCGACGACGAACTGGATGATCGGGCCGAGGTACTGCAGCAGTCCGGTCGTCGTGAGCGACAGGCGCGTGGCGGCGGCACCGAACAGCAGCAGGGGGATGGCCGTGACGATGCCGGTGCCGATCAGCAGGACGACGTTGCCCGGACCGTCGTGCCCGAACGTCAGGTCGCCGCGCAGCTGCAGGGCGATCAGGAACGTCAGCGCGATCGGGAACAGGATCGCCGTCTCCATGCCGAGACCCTCGAACGCGCCGAGGTCGGCCTTCTTCTTGAGGAACCCGTACACCGCGAACGAGAAGGCGACCAGCAGCGCGACCCACGGCAGACGTCCGTAGTCGACCGTCAGCACGACGACGGCGGAGGCGCCGATCGCGATGGCGAGCCACTGCACCGGGCGCAGGGTCTCCTTCAGCACGAAGACGCCGAGCAGCACCGTCACGAGCGGGTTGATGAAGTAGCCCAGCGACGTCTCGATGACGTGCCCGTTGGTGACGCCGTAGATGAACCCTCCCCAGTTCAGCGCGATCGTGATCGACGCGACGCCGAGGATCAGCATCAGGCGGCGGTCGCGGGCGATCGCGCGGAACGCGCCCCACCTGCCCATCGCGGTGATGGCGACGAGCACGAACACCATCGACCAGACGAACCGGTGAGCGAGGATCTCGAGCGGCCCGGCGGGGTCGAGCAGCGGCCAGTAGAGGGGGAAGAATCCCCAGCAGAGGTAGGCGGCGACCCCGAATCCCACACCGCTCTTGGAGTCGAACACCTGCCGAGCGTACGCCGAGAGGACGATGCTCTCCTAGGGACGTCATCACGCCTGAGGCGACGCACGTACCGATGTGATGACGTCCCGGGGCGGGGCCACCTGACAGCGTCCTGAGAAGTGGGTCGCGCCGGCGATCTGGAGTTGCGCTGGAGTGCGCTCCAGGCCTTAGCGTCGAAGACATGACTGACAACAAGACCTGGTTCATCACCGGCACCTCCCGCGGCTTCGGCCGGGAGTGGGCCGAGGCTGCTCTCGAGCGCGGCGACCGCGTCGCGGCGACGGCTCGCAACACCGACTCCCTCGACGACCTCGTCGCGAAGCACGGCGACGCGATCCTGCCGATCGCCCTCGACGTCAACGACCGTGCTGCCGATTTCGCCGCGGTCAAGCAGGCGCACGACCACTTCGGCGCGCTCGACGTCGTCGTCAACAACGCCGGCTACGGCCACTTTGGCTTCATCGAGGAGCTGAGCGAGGACGAGGCCCGCGCCCAGATCGAGACCAACCTGTTCGGCGCGCTGTGGGTGACGCAGGCGGCGCTGCCGTTCCTGCGCGAGCAGGGCTCCGGCCACATCATCCAGGTGTCGTCGATCGGTGGCATCTCGGCCTTCCCGCTGGTCGGCATCTACCACGCGTCGAAGTGGGGCCTCGAGGGCTTCTCGCAGGCGCTCGCGCAGGAGGTCGCCGACTTCGGCATCCACGTGACGCTGATCGAGCCGGGCGGCTTCTCGACCGACTGGGCCGGCGACTCCGCCTCGCACTCCGAGGAGCTCCCCGCCTACGCTGAGCTCCGCAGGAAGACGACGGAACAGCGCTCGTCCCGCAACGCGACGCCCGGTGACCCGAAGGGGTCCGCTGCCGCGATCCTCGAGATCGTCGACGCCGACGAGCCGCCGCTGCGGGTCTTCTTCGGCACCGCGCCCCTGGGCATCGCGAAGGCCGACTACGAGAGTCGCATCGAGACCTGGGAGACGTGGAACCACGTCTCGGAGACGGCGCAGGGCTGACGATGATCGGTTAGCCTCGGCGGCATGGGGCTGGTCGCGGACGAGCGGTTCGAGTCGTACGGCACGTCGCACCTCGCGGTGCTGGCGGTGTTCGTCGTCGGCGTCGCCGCGGTCGTTCTCGTGGGACGGAGGCTCTCCGGACGGCCCGCCGAGCAGCTCGTCCGGCGGACGTTCGCCGTCGTGCTGCTGTGCGTCACGATCCCGCTGCAGGTCCTGCAGCTCACGCCGGACGAGTGGAACCTGCAGACGTCCCTGCCGTTCCAGCTGTGCGATCTCGCGTGGATGGTCGCCGCGCACGCGCTCTGGACCCGCCACCGCCTGACGTCCACCATCACGTACCTGTGGGGCATCACGCTCACGACCCAGGGCATGCTGACGCCCGATCTGGCGTCGGACTTCCCGGAGCCCCGGTTCCTGATGTTCTGGGGCATGCACGTGCTGATCGTGTGGGCGTCGTTCTTCCTGGTCGTCGGCCTGCGGATCCTGCCCACGTGGCGCACGTACCGGCGGACGATCGACGTCACGCTCGCATGGGCCGTGGGCGCGTACGTCTTCAACGTCGTCGCCGACACCAACTACGGCTACCTGAACCGCCTGCCCAGGAACGCTTCGCTGCTCGACCACCTCGGGCCGTGGCCGTTGTACGTCGCGCTGGAGATCGTGATCGTCGCGGCGGTGTGGGCGGTGCTGACCTGGCCGTGGACGCGGATTCGGCAGGACGCTCGCGTCTGACGTGTGAGACGGCGCGGGAAAGCGCTCCGTCCGTCCGCGCCACCTGACAGGATGTCACCCGACCCGGGGGAGATTCTTGATGACGAACGACGGCCAGACCACGCCACCACCGCCCAGCGGTACCACCGCTCCGCCCGCGGCGTCGACGCCCACGAGCCTCGCGGCCACCTTCGACGTCACGGGGCAGGGACTCGTCCGCGCGGTGACGATCGGGGCGCTCTCGTACGCGGCGACCTGGGTCGCCGGGCTGGTGTGCAGCGTCCTCGTGACAGCGCTGCTGACGATGGAAGACGTCGACGGGACCTCGTGGTGGTGGCTGCTGACCGCGCCGGGCCAGCTCGTCGCGATGGCGTTCCGCAGCCCGGCCGGGTTGTCCGTGGCGTCGGGGGGATCGGCGGAGGGGATGGGCGCCACCACGGCGGACCTCACGTCGACCGCGCCGGCGCTGGCCCTCCTGCTCGTGGCACTGGTGGTCGTCTTCCGCCTGTCGCGGCGTGAGGAGAGGGCAGCACCGAGTGCGTCGACGAAGGCCGCCGTCACGCTGGCCGCCGTGACCGCGGTGACGTTCGTGGCGATCGCCTGGCTGCTGGCGCTGGTCCTCAAGATCAGCCTGACGGAGGACGGCGAGACGGCGCACGTCGGTGCCGCCGGGATCCAGCTGATCCTGATCGGCGTCGCAGCGATCACCCTCGTCGCTCTGGTCGGCCGCCGGGAGTGGAACAGCTGGCCAGCACTGGGATCGGTCCCGCTGGCCGCGCGCGGCGCCTGGCGTGCCGTGCTCGTGCACCTCGCAGTGTTCGCGGCGCTCGTCGTCCCGGTCGCCGTCATCTATGTCGTGGTCGAGGGCGAGGCCGAGCTCGTCCTCGCCCTGCCGCTCGTCGCCGGCAACCTGCTCGTGTGGGCGCTGACGATCGGCCACCTCGGCACGTTGACCGCCTCGAACGTCGGCGCCTTCCTCGGCGAGACGGACACCGACTCGACGACGTTCTGGATCTTCGCCGGCGACACCGACCAGATCGTCTGGGTCCTGCTGCCGATCGCGCTTGTCGCCACGCTCGCCGCCGCGGTCGTGCTGCACCACCGCGGGGCATCGTCGCCGCGGACGACGGAGCACTGGGTGTGGGGCGTGCTGGTCTTCGGGGCGGTCGGGGGCGCCCTGACGGTGCTCGGCACCGTCTCGGCAGGGTACGGGTCGGGCTACGGCATCGCGGCCGCTGCGACGTTCGGCCCTGCGGCGTGGTTCCTGCTGGCGTTCGGGGCCTGGGGGGCCCTCGCCGAGCTGCTCGCCAGAGCCGTCGGACCGGGACTGTCATCGGCCCTGCCGGACGGATGGGTCGCCCGCGCCGCCGGGAGGAACGGGGCGGTGCGCGTCCCGGGCCCGGCGCGCCCCGTGGTCGACGGCTTGCCCGGCGTCCCGCCCCCACCGCCCCCACCGGGCCAGCCGGCGCTCCCGGTCACGAGCGCACCGGCCGCGCCGATGGATCCCCGGTCGAAGAAGATCCTGATCGGCATCGGCGCCTCGGTCGCGGTCATCGCCGTGGCCGTCGTGGGCGTCTCGATCGCCAACAACCTGTTCTTCGGCCCCGAGAAGCAGATCAAGGAGTACTTCACGGCCCTCGGCGACGGCGACGCCGAACGCGCCCTCGACCTGGCGCGGCTCGACTACTCGTCCAACGAGCGGGCCCTCCTGACCGACGAGATCTTCGGCGCGAGCGACCAGAAGATCGAGGACGTCGACGTCCGCGACGTCCACACGCAGGGAGACGGCGCGACGGCGACGGTGACCTACACGATCGACGGGGCGGAGAAGAGCCAGGACGTGGTCCTGGCCAAGTCGGGGTCCCGGTTCGTCGTGTTCGACGACTGGGAGCTCCTCGACCCGGGCCTGGACTCGCTGCGTCTGCGGGTCACCGGACCTGCCACGGGCCTCGAGGTGAACGGCGTGTCGGTCGACGTCGACGGACTCGAGGACGGGGTCTCGCTGCCGGCCTTCCCCGGGACGTACGAGGTCGTGCCCACGTCCGACTCGTCGTACGTGACCTTCGAGCCGCAGACCACCACGACCGGGGAGGACCAGGACTCGCTGGACTTCGAGCTGGCCGCGACGACCGAGCTGGAGGAGGAGGTGACCCGGCAGGCCAACGCGTTCCTGGCGACGTGCATCGCCAGCACCGAGGCCGACCCGGAGGGCTGCCCCAACGACACGTACGCCGGGTACGACCTGAAGAACGTGGCCTGGACGCTCGACAGCGCACCCGCGTACGAGCTGGTGGCCCGGTACGGCGGTGAGTGGGACTTCCAGACCACGACCGACGGCTCGGCCACGATCACGGCCAGGCGCCCCTCGTTCCTCGACGACGAGCCGGACGAGGACTACCGGGAGACCGTCGACGTCCGGCTCTCCGGGAAGGTGCTGATCGACGGCGACACCGTCACGCTCGAGCTGGACCAGTACTTCTGAGGACGGGTCCCCACGGTCGCGGTGACCGACACCGGGACCGTTGTTCCCTAGAGTGAGGGCATGAGCGCGTACCTGGACGACTATGCCGCTGTCGGCGTGATCGTCCTCGTGGGCATCCTGCTCGCCACGGCGATGCTCGGCGTCAACCGGCTCATGCGTCCGCAGGTCGCCTCACGCGAGAAGCAGACGACGTACGAGTCGGGCGTCGACCCGGTCGGCGAGGGCTGGTCGCAGTCGACGGTCCGCTACTACGTCTACGCCTTCCTCTACGTGATCTTCGCGGTCGACGCGGTGTTCCTGTTCCCGTGGGCCGTCGTGCTGGACGACATCGGGCGCGCCGCCGCCGTCGAGATGGGTGTCTTCATCGGCATCCTCGTCGTCGGGCTCGCCTATGCCTGGCGCAAGGGGGTGCTCTCGTGGACGCCGAACCGTTGATGGTCAGCGGGGGCCCCGTCGAGCTGCCCATGCCGACCTTCGCGCCGCCGACGCTGGGCGTGGGGTCGCAGGTCGCGCCCAAGCCCGCCCGGTACCTGCTCAACTGGGGGCGCAAGTACTCCCTCTGGGTCTTCAACTTCGGGCTGGCGTGCTGCGCGATCGAGTTCATCGCGACCTCGATGTCGCGCCACGACTTCATCCGCCTCGGCGTCATCCCGTTCGCGCCGGGCCCCCGCCAGGCCGATCTGATGGTCGTGTCGGGCACCGTCACCGACAAGATGGCACCCGCCATCAAGCGCCTCTACGACCAGATGCCCGAGCCCAAGTACGTCATCAGCTTCGGCTCGTGCGCCAACTCCGGCGGTCCCTACTGGGACTCCTACTCCGTCACGAAGGGCGTCGACCAGATCATCCCCGTGGACGTCTACGTGCCCGGGTGCCCGCCGCGTCCCGAGGCGCTGCTCAACGGCATCGTGACGTTGCAGGACAAGATCGCGGGGGAGAACCTCGCGGAGCGCTACGCCCGTCCGGCGACGTCATTGCTCAGCCCCCGGATCGAGCCGCCCACGTGACGATCGAGGACAATCTGTTCGGGCCGCCGCACCGCGTCGTCGAGCCCGCCGCCTGGCACGAAGCCGTCGCAGCCTTGAAGGCCGACGGCTACACGTACTTCGACTGGTTCTCCGCGGTCGACGAGCACCCCGAGGGATTCCGGCTGGTGCTGCACCTGGCACGGCTCGATCCGCTGGAGCACCTCCTGCTGGTGACGTACCTCGACCGCGAGACGCCGAGCATCGCCTCGATCGCCGACGTCTTCGCGGGGGCGTCGTGGCACGAGCGCGAGACGCACGAGATGTTCGGCATCAGCTTCGGGGTGGACCTCGACCCGCTGCTCCTGCCCGACGGCTTCGAGGGCCATCCGCTGCGCAAGGAGTTCGTCCTGGCGTCCCGGGTCGCCAAGCCGTGGCCGGGAGCCAAAGAGCCCGGCGAGAGCGACGCCGACTCGTCGCGTGCGCCGGGCCGCCGCCGCGTGAAGCCCCCGGGCGTCCCGGAGCCGGGCGAGTGGGGCCCCACCAGCCCAGATCTGCGGGGTTCTGCACCGTCTGCGGCCGGTGAAACCGTGCAGGAGGCCGCAGATCGGGGTCGGGGGACGGATGGGTGAGCTGATCGACGCCGTCCTGCGGTGCCTTGTCGTGCTCGGCGCGTTCCTGACGCTGCCCCTGCTCGTCGGGCAGATGGAGCACAAGGCGATGGCGCACATGCAGAGCCGCGTGGGCCCGATGGCCGCCGGCGGTTTCCACGGCTGGGCGCAGCTCGTCGCGGACGGCGTCAAGTTCGTGCAGAAGGAGAGCATCACGCCGGTCGCGGCCGACCGTCGGGTGTTCGAGCTGGCTCCGGCCGTCGCGCTCGTGCCCTACCTCGTGGCGCTGCTGGCCATCCCGCTCGGACCGTTCTTCGGCCAGGGCAACCTGATCGGGCAGGACCTCGACCTTGGCCTGTTCTTCGCCCTCGCGGCGATGAGCGTCGGCGTGCTCGGGACGCTGATGGGCGGTCTCGGCAGCGGCAACAAGTACTCCTACATCGGCGGCATGCGCGTCGCCGCACAGCTGATGTCGTACGAGCTGCCCATGGTGCTCGCGGCGGCGAGCATCGCGATGGCCGCCGGCACGCTGTCGCTGATCGGCATCGCGGACGCCTGGGAGCCGTGGTGGCTGCTGGCCCAGCTGCCGGGGCTCGTCGTCTTCTTCGTCGCCGGTCTGGCCGAGCTGCAGCGTCCGCCGTTCGACGCGCCGCTCGCCGACGCCGAGCTCGTGATGGGTCCGCTGACGGAGTACGGGGGCATGCGTTTCGCGATGTTCCTGCTGGCCGAGTACGCCGGCATCGTCGTCCTCGCGGGGCTGACGACCGTCCTGTTCCTGGGCGGGTGGGCCGGTCCGTGGTCCGACCAGCTCGGCTGGGTGTGGACCCTCCTCAAGATCGTGGTCGTCTCGTTCCTCGTCATCTGGGCTCGCGTGGCGTACCCGCGGCTCCGGGAGGACCAGGTCAACGCCCTGGCCTGGAAGGTGCTCGTGCCGCTGGCGCTGGCCCAGGTCCTGATCACGACCCTGGTGGTGGTCTGGTGACGTTCTACGGCAAGGGACTGCTGCAGGGCCTGGCGGTGACGCTCCGCAACCTGACGCGCCGCAGCGTCACGGCGCACTACCCCGACGTCGAGCCCGACCTGCCGCCGCGCAGCCGCGGTGTCATCGCGCTGCAGGAGGAGAACTGCACGTCCTGCATGCTGTGCGCGCGGGAGTGCCCCTCGTGGTGCATCACGATCAACTCCCACAAGGAGGTCATCCCGGCCACGACCGAGGGCGGACGCGACCGCAGCCAGAACGTCCTCGACCAGTTCGACATCGACTACTCGATCTGCATGTACTGCTCGATCTGCATCGAGGTCTGCCCGTTCGACGCGCTGCACTGGTCGCCGGAGTTCGCGTACGCCGAGGGCGACCTCAAGGACCTCACGCACGACATGAACCGTCTGCGGACGTGGATGGACACCGTCCCGGCGCCGCAGGCCCTCGACCCGGGCGCCGAGCAGGGCAAGGAGCTGGACGCCTACCGGGCCTCGCTGCCGGAGCAGGCCGACGGGGCGGAGGGCGGGTGAACCTCACGGAGCTCGTGTTCGTCGTCCTGGCGGTCGTCGCCACCGGATCGGCGCTGCTGGCGATGACGAGCCACCAGCTCGTCCACTCCGCGCTGTGGCTCGTCGTGACGCTCGGCGCCGTGGCCGGCTGCTTCGTGCTCATGACGGCGGAGTTCGTGGCGTGGGTGCAGGTGCTGGTCTACGTCGGCTCGGTCGTGGTGCTCGTGATCTTCGCCCTGATGCTGACCCGGCAGACCGGTGGGACGACGGCCGAGGTCACCGGCAACCGCTGGACCGCCGCGGTGCTCGGTGTCGTCGCGGCCGTCGGCCTGGGCGCGACGATGATCGCCGGCTTCCACGGTCAGCGGATCGAGGGACGCCGCATCGGCACCGCCGGGTCGATCGGCGACGCGATCTTCAACGACTGGGTGCTGCCGTTCGAGATCCTCAGCGGCGTGCTGCTCGCGGCGCTCGTCGGTGCGATCGTCATCTCGCGGTCGGGGGACGATCACTGATGTCGCTGCTGTACCCCCTGGTGCTGTCGTCCGCCCTCTTCGGGATCGGTCTGTACGGCGTCCTCGCCCGGCGCAACGCCGTGCTGATGCTCCTGGGCGTCGAGCTGATGCTCAACGCCGTCAACCTCAACCTCGTCGCGTTCGACGCGTGGTTCGCCGACCAGCTGCACACCGGACAGGTGCTGACGCTGTTCACGATCACGCTCGCCGCCGCCGAGATCGGTCTGGGGCTCGCGATCGTCCTGGCCCTGTTCCGTGCCGTGCGGACGGTCGACGTCGACGAGGTGGGCCGATGATCCGCCGCTGGTCGTACGTCGGGCTCACCGCGGTGCTCGCGATCGCCGTCGCGATCTGGGCGATCCCGGACCTGCGTGAGCGCGGATGGTTCGCCTACGCGCCCGACGGCGGGCCCAGCCTCACGCCACCCCTCCCGACGCTCTCACCCGACCTGTTCCTGTACCCCACCTCGGCGCAGATCGTGCTGCTCGCGGTCGGCATCGGGCTGCTGGTGCAGATCTACTCGACGGCGTACCTCGGACACCATCCGCGCTACCGGTCGTACGCGCTGATCATCGTCCTGTTCCTCGTCGCGATGATCGCCGTGGTCGGGACGACGAACCTCTGGACACTGCTGGTCGGCTGGGAGGTCATGGGTGTCTGCTCGTACCTGCTCATCGGCCACGAGTGGGAGACCGCCGAGGCCAGAGCCGGTGCCGCCAAGGCCTTCCTGATCACCCGCGTCGCCGACCTCGGCCTGGTGCTCGCGATCATCGTGATCGGCGAGACGTACGGGACGTACGACCTGCTCGGCGCCGCGCCCTTCGCGGGCGAGGGCCACCACTCGACCGCCATCGGGCTACTCGTGCTCGTGGCCGTCGTCGGCAAGTCGGCCCAGTTCCCCCTGCACTCCTGGCTGCCCGACGCGATGCCCGGGCCGACGCCGATCACGGCACTGATCCACGCCGCCACGATGGTCGCCGCCGGCGTCTACCTCGCCGCTCGGCTGTTCCCCTTCTACGCCGACTCGACGGTCGTCCTCACGGCCATGGCCGTCGTCGCGGCGATCACGATGCTCATGGGTGCCGTGCTCGCGCTCGTGCAGGTCGATCTCAAGCGCGCACTGGCCTGGTCGACGGTCAGCCAGCTGGCGTTCATGGTGGCGGCGATCGCCGCCGGTGACCCGGAGGCCGGCACCGACCACCTGATCTCGCACGGGGTCTTCAAGGCGCTGCTGTTCCTCGGGTGCGGTTGCCTGATGCACGCGGTGGGATCGAGCGCGCTGTCGGCGATGGGCGGCCTCCGGCGCCCGATGCCGGTGACGTTCTGGACCATGACGATCGGTCTCGCCGCGCTCGCCGGCGTCGTGCCGACGGTCGGCTTCTTCACCAAGGACTCGGTGCTGCACGCGATCCAGCACGCGACCGCTGGCGACGACGGCCTCGCGGCGGGCACGGCCTGGGCGCTCCTGGCCGTCGCGCTGCTGACGTCCCTCGTCACGGCCGCCTACGCGACCCGGCTGTGGCTGCGGGCGTTCTTCGGTGCCGCGGCGGAGGGGCAGGACGTCCACGAGGCGCCGCACGCCATGACCGGGCCGCTCGTCGTCCTCGCGGTGGCGACGTTCGCCCTGTCGATCGGGCAGCCGTTCCACCTCGGCATGGGTGTCGTGAGCACGCTCGTCGCGGCGGCCGGTGTCGGCATCGTGGTGCTCGCGCACCGGGACGGGTCGGCACTCGACTGGTCGCCCGCTCCGCTGGCCGCCGAGCTGGGGCTCGATCGTCCGTTCTCGCGGTGGATCCCCGCCGTCGTCGCGCCGGTCTCGCGGCTCGTCGTCGACCTCGACCGGGACGCCGTCGACGTCTACCCGCGGTCGTCCGCCGGGGCCGCCGGCCTCGGGTCGCGGGCGCTCGAGCTCGTCCAGTCGCGCAACGCGCAGCGCTACGCGACGATCGTGGCGGCCGGGATCGTCGTGCTCGTCGTGGTCGGGGTGGTCCTGACGTGATCGTCGCCGCCCTGCTCGTGCCGTTCGTCGTGGGCTTCGTGCTCATCGTCGGACGCGCACACGTCCCCGGTCGCACGGCCGCCTGGCTCGGCGCGACCGCCATGACGGCGTCCCTCGTCCTCTACGCGCTCGTGTGGGAGGGTGCGGAGGGGGTGTCCGGCGAGATCGACGAGTCGTGGATCGAGCCCCTCGGGGCGCGGCTGCACCTCGGCGTGACGCTGGTGTCGTGGCCCTTCGTGCTGATGACGGCGTTCATCGGCCTGCTCTGCTGCCTGTGGCTCCTAGCCGACGACACCCCGCCCGCACTGGTCGGACTGGTGCTGGTCGTGAGCGCGTCCTCCCTCGGGGTGTTCAGCTCGCTCGACGTGCTGCTGCTGTTCGTGTTCTTCGAGCTCGCGCTGATCCCCATGTGGTTCGTGATCGCCCTCTGGGGCGCTTCCGACGACAGCTCGCACGGTGGCGCCGATCCCGGGCTGGGACCCAGGAACGGGGCCAGGTCTGCGGCCACCAAGTTCTTGTTGTTCACGGTGTCGGGGTCGGCGCTGCTGCTCGTCGGCATCGTCGTCGCAGCGCTCGAGGGCGGCACCCTCGAGCTGTTCGAGCTGCGGCCGACCGCGACGGCGCTCGTGCTCATCGTCCTCGGGTTCGCGGTCAAGACACCGATCGTCCCGCTGCACACGTGGCTGCCGGACGCGCACAGCTCGGCCCCCACGGTCGGGTCGGTGCTGCTGGCCGCGGTGTTCCTCAAGCTCGGGACGTACGGCCTGCTGGTCTTCGTCGGGCCGTCGGACCACATCGACGTGGTCGGGCCGTACCTGGCGATCGCGGGGGCGTTCGGCATCGTGTGGTCGGCGCTCGCCTGCTACGCGCAGGACGACCTCAAGCGGCTCGTCGCCTACTCCAGCATCGGTCACATGGGTTTCGTCGTCCTCGCGATCTCGACCGGGACGAACGCCGGCGTCGCCGCGGCCGTCTTCGGCTCCGTCGCGCACGGCCTCGTCACCGGCCTGCTGTTCTTCACCGCCGGATCGATGAAGGATCGGTTCGGCACGACGTCGATGTCGGCCATCGGCCGTGGCCTGTACGGCCGGGCGCCGTGGCTCGCGGCGACCTTCGTCCTCGCTGCCGTCGCGAGCCTCGGGCTGCCGGGACTCGCCGGCTTCTGGGGCGAGCTGCTGTCGCTGCGGGCGGCGTACGAGGTCGGCGACGTCCTGACCAAGCCGGTCGCCTGGACGGCGCTGGGACTCGCGCTCCTCGGCGTCGCGCTGACCACGGCGTACTTCGTGCGGGCGATCCGGCTCGTCGCCCAGGGCGAGCCCGTGGCCCACGACGCCGACCGTGACCTGGGACGCCGTGAGGTCGTCGTCCTGGGAGCACTGGTGGCGGCGGTGGTCGTCCTCGGGCTCGCGCCGCAGCTCCTGCTCGACCTGTTCGACACGACGTACGGGTCGTACGCGCGATGAACATCCCCGTCGACTGGACCGTCGCCGGCCCCGCCACGATCGTCATGGCCGGAGCCCTGGTGGGTCTGCTGGTCGACGCGTTCTTCACCCGGCGCACGTGGCTGGGCTCCGGGCTGCCGGCGACGATCGCCCTCGTGGCGGCCGGCGCCGAGCTGGTCCGGGCCGACAGTGCGCCGTACCCGTTCGCGTTCTCGCTCGTCATCGTGCTGGGCTCGCTGTTCGTCGTCGTGGCGTCGAACGTCATGAACTTCGAGAACGCGATGCCGCCGGGGGAGTACCACTTCCTGCTGCTCGGCGCGTCTGCCGGAGCGCTCCTGATGGTCGCGGCGACGGACCTGGTGACGCTCGTCGTGGCGCTCGAGCTGCTGTCGCTGCCGTCGATCGCCCTCGTCGGGCTCCGGCAGGGCGACGAGCGGGCGATCCGGTCGGCGTGGACGTTCTTCCTGGCGTCGGTCGTCTCGACGGCGATCACGCTGATGGGCATCTCGTTGCTCTACGGGGTCACCGGCTCGCTCGACTACGTCGTCGTCCGGGACGCCCTCGCCGACCCGGACGTGCCCGACAGCGTCGTCGCCGTCGCGGTCGTGCTCACCGTGGTCGGTCTGCTGTTCAAGCTCGGGGCGGTGCCGTTCCACGTCTGGATCCCCGACACGTACGGCGGAGCGTCCGTCATGGTCGCGGGATTCCTGTCGGCGGTGTCGAAGGCCGCGGCGCTGGGCGCGTTGCTGGCCGTGCTCGCGGTGGCGCTCCCGGAGGCGCGCGAGTCGTGGCAGCCGGTCGTGGCCGTCGTCGCGGCCGCCACGATGACGATCGGCAACGTCGGTGCGCTCCGACAGGGTGATGCGATCGGCCTGTTCGCGTGGTCGTCGATCGCGCAGGCGGGCTTCCTGCTCGCGCCGGCGGTCGCGATCTTCACGGTCGACGGGCTGACGGCGCCCGTGCAGTACATCGCGGTGTACGCACTGGCGAACCTCGTCGCCTTCGCGGCGCTGGCCGTTGTGCTGCGCCTGCGCGGCAGCACCCGGCTGGAGGATCTGCGGGGCATGGCCCGGGACGACCCCTGGATGGGCGTCCCGCTCGTGTTCGCGGCGCTGACGCTCGCCGGGTTCCCGCCGGCGGTCATCGGACTCGTGACCAAGTACGTCGTGATCCGTCCCGTCGTCGACGCCGACCACATCTGGCTCGCGGTCGTGATGGGCGTCAACGTCATGATCGGCCTCGCGTACTACCTACGGCTCGTCGTCACGCTCTGCGACCGACCGGACGGCGAGCAGTACCACAGCCCGTCGCCGCCGGTCTCGGTCCGGATCGCCAAGTCGACCGTCCTGCTCGGCACCGCGGCGTTGCTGGCACTGAGCGCCTGGCCGGACCTGTTGCTGAGCCACCTGCCCTGACCCGCCCCGCCTCGACGCCCGCCGCACGTGTGCCGGCGAACAAGTACGTGATCCAGCGCGGTCAGCAGCGGTGTGCGCCGACATCGCGCGGGCCCACCGTCGAGACGGCCCTCCGGCGGCCTCGTCACCTCCATCACGATGAGCGCGACTGACGCCGCGCCGCCATCATCTGACGACGGGAACGCCACGCCCAGTGCGGGGTTGGCGGTACTTGCCTGAGAAGCTCTGTGGCGGGTGGAAGATGCTGGTGTCTTCGAAGTCGCTGGGATGTCGACTACTTCGGCGATGACCGGCGCGCCCAGCGCCGATGGCTCACCGATACTCGCTGCCAGGGTCTGACGCCCTCGTAGCCCATGTCGTGATCTTGGACGTAGGCAACCCGGGCGGGCCACTGTCCCTCCTTCCCGACCAGCGCACCGCACGTATTCGATGGCATTGCGGTCCTCGATCTGCTGGCGAACAGTCGTGCGGCCGTCTTGCGTAGTTGGAGGATGAGCCATTCCCGGCGGGACCGCGAGCGGCCACGGGATCCAGAGGCAAAGGGTCACTCGATGGTGGTACGGGCGCACGCGCGGGAGGGGGCCAGGACCGTCAGGAGCCAAGAGAGAAATGGTGTACGCTATCCACTTCTGTAGTTAAGGGGAACTTTGGTATGTCGGTCCCGTTGAGCCCATCAAAGGCGGCACCCACTCGACCAGTCCAGCGCGCTCTGCTCGGCAACCAGATCGCTGACGCGTTGCGGCGCGACATCCTGCTTGGCGTGCTCAAGCCGGGAACACAAGTGTCGCAGCAGAAGCTCTGTGAGCAATTTGGAACGAGTCGGATGCCTGTGCGCGACGGGCTCCGGGTTTTGGCGCATGAGGGACTCGTGGTGCTCGACGCTGCTCAGCACACCATCGTCGCTCCGCTGAGTCGCGCTGACCTGCTTGACTCATACGTCATCGAGGGTGCGCTAGCGGGCATGGCGGCCGAGCGTGCGTCAGCTCATGCATCGGTCGAGGACCTCGCTCACCTCGAGTCGCTGCATCAGCTCATGGTCGATGGCGCTTTGCAAGACGAGTTCTCCGAGATGGCGGATCTGAACTGGAACTTGCATCGATCTATCAATCGCATGGCACAGTCCCGCAAACTCCTTTCTGCGTTGAAGAAGGTCTCGCTCGACCTGCCGCGAGACTTTCTCACGCAGATGCCAGAGTGGAGCAGCAGGTCCAACGACGACCACGAGGCGGTCCTGGCGGCGATGAGGGCCAAGAAGCACAAGCGCGCCGGAGCAGCGATGCGCCAGCACATCGTCAATTCCGGTGACGGGCTCATCGTCTATCTGGAGGCTGCAGGTCTCGAGCTGGATTGACGTGGGTCATGCAGGATGGGCAACCTTCTTGACGCAGGGCCGGTATACGGTATTCTGACATTGTTGTCGCGGCACGCGGTGTGGGCGGCATACACGTAGTCAGACGCTGCGTGTCCGCGCTATCTCTGCTTCGGAAGGACCTTGCGGTGCCTCACTCCGGCCACGCTCAAGTCACGACTTGGGTCAACGATCAGGTGCGCGATGAGTTCGAGCGCGCCGGGCACTGGACCGACGAGACATGGATCCAGGTGTTCCTCGCTGACGTCGAGCGAGATCCGAAAGCGGTCAGCGTCGTCGACGAAGAGCGGACGCTGACCCGCGGAGAAGTGCTGTCGGCTGGCAGGCGACTCGCCGCGTATCTGTACCAGCGGGGGGCGCGACGGGACGATGTCGTCACGCTGGTCTTGCCGAACTGGTGGGAGTTCGTCGTTGTTCACGCGGCCATCGGACTTCTGGGGTGTGTCGTGAATCCGCTCCTGCCTAAAGTTGGCGAGCGGGAGATGGGCCACATCATGCGAACGGCGAAGACCAAGTTCGTCTTCGCGGCCTACGACCACCGCGGACGCTCGCCTTGGCAGGCCGCCGTTGCCGCAGCTGACAGCCTAGGGACGGCGCCGCCGGTCATCTCGGTTCGCGGCGGGGAAAACAGCCTCTCGCACATCCTTGCCCGTGCGTGGGAGGAGGAGTTCATGCCGCCCGTAGCGAAGGTGAGTGCCTCGAGCTGGGACACGGTCACCTTCACATCCGGTACCGAGTCACTGCCGAAGGGCGTGGTCCATTCGCACCAGACGACCATGTTCGGACTTCGAGCCTACGTTGGTCAGCGGCTTCGGCTCACCTCGACGGACTCCGTTTACATGCCCTCCCCGATATGCCACGCCTCGGGAATCCAATGGGGCTTGCGCACCGCAATTTACTGCGGCGCGCCACTGGTCTTGCAAGACCGGTGGGACCCGGTTCGCGGACTTCAACTTATCGACGACAACGCTTGCACGTACACACTTGCCGCGACGCCCTTCATCGTTGATCTTGTGTCGGCAAAGATTGAGGGGGGCGAGCCGAACGCAGGAGAAACGCTGAGGTACCTGGCTTCGGGTGGAGCTCCCATCCCGCGGCGCCTCGTCCAGTCTGTGCGGGAGTCGTTCGGGGCCGACCTCATGGCTGTGTTCGGGTCCAGCGAAACCTATGTGACGACTGCGACGAAGCCTGGCGACAACGATTCATCGCTGGCGTCTGACGGGTGCGCGCTTGACGGGGTCGAGGTGGCCATCGTCGATGAGGTGGGGCGCGAGCTTCCGGCTGGGGTGCAGGGCGAGATCGTCACGCGAGGTCCGCAAGTCTTCTTGGGTTATCTAGGCGATCCGGACCTCACGCAGCGCGCCTTTCGAGGCGAGTGGTATCGCTTCGGTGATGTTGGCTGCATTGACGAGCTCGGGATGTTGCGCGTGACCGGACGTATCAAAGACATCGTCATTCGAGGCGGGGAGAACATCAGCGTTCGTGAGGTTGAAGAGCTGCTGATCATGCACCCGGCGGTCGAAGCGGCAGCCGTGGTCGGCTACCCGGACGACCGACTGGGTGAACGATGCTGTGCCGTCGTCGTCTGTCGACCGACGGCCGACGTGAGCCTGCCGATTCTGAATGGTTTCCTGAGTGAACAGGGTCTCGCAACCTTCAAGTTGCCCGAGCGACTCGAGATCGTTGCCAGTCTTCCCATGACCGCGACGGGCAAGGTCCGAAAGGCCGAGCTGCGCCGGCAGATTTCTGAGACCGCACCATGAAGACTGCTCCGCCGCGAGACTCGGAGTGGCTCGGCTCGTTGCAAGGCGTGCGAGTCCTTGATCTCACCACGTATCTCCCAGGACCGTACGCGACGATGCTGATGGCCGACCTTGGAGCCGACGTGATTCAAGTGGAACCGTCGACTGGTGACCCGGGGCGTCATGTCCCACCCCGGCACCGCGACTCGAGCGCACTCCACCAGTGGGTGGCACGGGGCAAACGTTCTGTCAGTCTTGATCTCAAGCTGACAAGTGACCATGACGTGTTCATGAACCTGGTGCGTGGGTGTGATGTCGTTTTCGAAGGGTTTACTCCAGGTGTTGCCGAGAGGCTTGCGGTCTCGTACAGCGACTGTGTCGATGTAAAGCCTGACATTGTGTACTGCTCCATCTCGGGTCTCGGTCACGACTATGAAGATGGTCGTTCGCCCGGGCACGAGATCAACTTTGCGGCACGCGCGGGCCTCCTTGATCAGGTGCGGGATTCGGTGGGAGCCCCAGTGGCAATCGGCCCGCCGCTAGCGGATTTGTCCGGCGGCCTCCACGCTGCTGTCGGAGTCCTGGCCGCGCTCCGCCATCGCGATCGCACGGGGCAGGGTCAGTTTGTCGATGTGAGCCTCATGGGGTCGGCGCTTGCACTCGCGGGCCCTCAACTCGTGAAGCAGTGGACTGCCGAACCTGTGGCCCGTGAGCATGACCACAATCTCGGCGCCGATCCTGCTTATCGAACCTACGCCGCTCGCGACGGACGGCATCTCGCCCTCGGGGGTTTGGAGGCAAAGTTCTGGACTCGGTTGTGTGAGGTCATCGATCGCCCGGATCTGCGCGACCTGCGGGTGTTGGATCCCGGCCGAGCGGCTGAGGAGCTTTCGAAGATGTTTGCCGCGAAGGATCGGTGCGAGTGGGACGAACTGCTTGAGGATGCGGGCGTCTGCTACTCCCCTGTGAACACAGTGGGTGAGGTCGGCGCCGATCGCCACGTCGTTGGCAGGGGGGACCTTGACGTGAGTCTCGAAGGAGACGTGTCCCTGCGTAATCCCATCAGGTTGAGTGCGACCCGTTCGAAGCCCACCGGCCCAGCACCGGCGCTCTCTGCAAGTTCCCGTTCCGACTGGTTGCCGCGCAACCCTGCGTAATCGGCACGCAAGAGGTCAGTATCTTCATATTTTTTCCTAGTGGATACCGTATTTAGATTGGAGGAGGCATGCGAAAGACATTTCTCGTGGGGGTCGGAATGACCAGTTTCGGCAAGTTCGCGAGCCTCGGTCTTGGAGAGCTCGGGGCGGATGCTGGACTACAGGCCTTGCGCGACGCCGGGGTCTCACCCCGAGACATCGAGATGGTTGCCTGCGGCTGCGCCCGTAGCGGCACCCTGCAAGCGCGCGAAAGCGGAGTCGGACAACTGATCGGGTGGCACCTCGGCATCGAGGGTGTGCCCGTGTACAACGAAAAGGCGTTCTGCGCTTCCGGTGCGATGGCTTTCAACCTCGCGAACATGGCGGTGGCCAGTGGTGCGCATGATGTCGCTCTAGTGGTGGGGGTGGAGCGGATGTCGGGCCGCGGCGGAAAAGGCCGACCGTTGTTGTCGGACGGGATGGCGTTCGAGAGCGAGCTGGGTTTTGCTCCCCCCGCCTACTACGCGATGGCTGCGCGCAGGCACATGGAAACTTACGGCACCACGCGTGAGCAGATAGCGACGGTTGCCGTCAAGAACCGCAAGGCGGCCGCTCTGAACCCGAAGGCGCAGTACCGCACGCCAATCACGCTTGACGACGTGATGGGAGCGCGACATGTTGCCGGTCCCCTTGGTCTGCTCGATTGCTGCCCAACAGGAGACGGAGCGGCCGCCGCAATCATTGTCAGCGAGGACGCCGCCAGCCGGCTCGGGCTCACGCCAGTGGTAGAGGTGGTGGCCTCTGTCGTCGGCAGTGGCTACTACGCCGACCAACTGCGGGACATGACATCCTTCGGTCTCGACCGAGCTACCGCAACGCGTGCCTACGAGCAGTCAGGCATTGCTCCGAAGGACGTCGACGTCGCCGAGGTGCATGATTCGTTCTCGATTGCCGAACTCATCCACTACGAGGACCTCGGCTTCTGCCAGCCGGGTCATGCAGGAAGGCTGGTGGAGAGCGGCGAGACAGCGCTGGGTGGAAGCCGGCCGGTCAACACCGGAGGGGGGCTCCTGAATAGAGGTCATCCCCTTGGAGCGACGGGTGTCGCTCAGATCGTCGAACTGTATGACCAGCTCCGTGGGAGAGCCGGTGAACGGCAAGTCGACGGTGCACGCGTCGGTCTGGCCCACATCTCCGGTGGCTTCCATGAGGGTGACTTCGCAACGTCTGGCGTAACTATCCTTCAGACCCGACAGGGGGCGCTTCATGTCAGTCGTCGGTGAGTCCTCACTAGGCGCAGCCGTGATCGGCTGCGATGCGGATGGAAGGGCGTATCTCTACGTCAGCCGCTGCGATCGTTGTGGGGATGTTCGGTTCCCCAGCAGACCGCTGTGCCCACACGATTTGTCAGCAACCGAGGTCGCTCAGTCTGGCGATGAAGGGACCATCTACGAAGCCGTGCAAATGTCCTTGGTCCCGCCAGGGTTCGATGCTCCGGTCTGGGTTGGTTACGTAGACCTGCCCGGCGCCATTCGCGTGTTCTCGCAATTGGCGTGGGAGCCCGGTGAGTCCGCCCCCAAGCACGGTGACCCCGTGAAGTTGACGATGCAGAGGGTTCGTTCTGGCCCGGACGCGCCATTGGGTCCTGTGTTCACAAGGAGAGCTTGATGATTGCAGAACAGAGAGATGAAGAACTTCAGGACTTGGCGCGGATGACGCGTGACCTGGCTGAAACCAAGATCGCGCCGCTCATCAGTGAGATCGAGCGATCGGGCACGTTCAGTCAGGAGCTCCGCTCGATCTTGGCTTCCTCGGGCTTTTTCGGCCTCGTTGTCCCGGAGAGCTATGGCGGTGTCGACAGCGACGTACGCCATCAGGGAGTTGTGCTTGAGGAGCTTGGACGGGTGTATCCCAGCGCCTGCACCTATCTCACTGCGCACTGGCTGTCCACGAAGGTGATCGCGCTCAACGCAACCGGTGTGGACGAGGCTTCTTGGGTCCGTCCGCACCTCGCGGCGGCGGCCACAGGGGACCGACTTGGTGCCATTGCGGTCACCGAGCCGGATTCGGGCTCGGACCTGTCAAGCGTCACGACTCGCGCGCGGCTCGAGGGCGACGAGTGGGTGATCAACGGGTCCAAGCGATATATCACTAACGGTGGCTTTGCGGACTTCTACAGTGTGCTGGCTCGCACCGATGGAGACGGTTCGAGGGGACTTTCGTTGTTCTTCGTCGAGGCAAGTCGTCCTGGGGTTCGAGCCACCCGCTGGGAGGACAAGATGGGTCTGCACGGCTCCGCGACCGCAGAGATGCTGTTCGACGAGGTGCGCATTCCCGCCGACCACCTCATCGGCGAACGCGGGCGCGGCTTCAGCTACCTGATGCGTGGCTTCGACGAGGGCCGGCTCGGAGTGGCCTCCATGTGCCTGGGCGTGTCTCAGGGCGCTATGGAGGCAGCGGTTCGGTTCGCAAAAGATCGAGAGCAGTTCGGCAAGAAGATCTCGGCGTTCCAAGGAGTCCAATTCATCATCGCCGACATGGCGATTGGGGTGCTGGCCACTCGTTCGACCGTCTACGACGCGATGCATGCGTACGTGACAGGCCACGCCGACGCTTCGCAGATGGCAGCGATCGCCAAGACGCTAGCGTCGGATCTGTCGATGAAGATCACGACCGACGCCGTCCAAGTTCATGGCGGTGCCGGGTATGTCCGTGACTACCCGGTCGAGATGTTCATGCGAGACGCCAAGATCGGTCAGATCTACGAGGGAACCAATCAGGTGCTGCGAATGCTGATCGCGCGTTCCTACTTCGGTGATCTGGCCCTATGAGGCCGCAGGGTCGCCCCTCCACCTCCGACGACAACCTCGCGGACAGGGTGAGCGCGGCTTCGGGTCGCGCGATCCGGTGGGAGCAGTGCGGAGCCTTGGCTCACATCATCTTGGACCGTCCTGGCAAGTTGAATGCCATCAACAAGGACGTCCTGGCCGGGATTCGTGCCGCGGTCGACGTGGCCGAAGCGGAGGGGAGCGTCCGAGCGCTGATAGTTCGAGGAGAGGGCCGTGCCTTCTCTGCCGGCGGAGACTTGGATGAGGTCGCATCCCTGGTCACCCGCCCGGACGAGTTCAACCGCTTTCTGGACGAGTGGCACGAGACTCTCTTCCGGATCTACGACTCCCCAGTTCCCTCTGTGGCGGCGGTTCATGGATTCGCCTTCGCCGGCGGGTTCGAGCTGACCCAGGTCTGTGATGTCGTCGTGATAGGGGACACCACACGCATTGCGGATCAACATGCCAACTTTGGGTTGTTTCCCGCGGGCGGCTCTACCCAGCGCGTCCCCCGGTTGGCGGGACCGCGCCTCGCCTCTTGGCTTCTCTTGAGCGGCGAGCCGATCTCGCCCGAGAGGGCTGTCTCAGCGGGGCTTGCGACAGAAGTCGTCAAAGAGGTTGACGTGCTGACACGAGCCACGGCGATGGCGGAGACTCTGGCCGTGAGAAGTCCTGCCGCTACGGCTGCGATCAAGCGAGCGATGCGCAGCGGCCAAGGTCTGAACATTCGCGATGCAATCGCCGCTGAGCGTGACGGCGCCGTGCGGCATATGGCCTCCGGGGACGTCCAGATCGGGCTCGAAGCCTTCCGGCGCCGGTTGAAGCCGGACTTTCCCGACTCTCCATCCCCCATCTCATCCAGTGAAACCTGAAAGGACTATTCCATGCAGCTGCAGGACGTTCTGTACACGGCCGAAAACGGCGTGGCGCGCATCACCATCAACCGCCCGGAAAAGTACAACGCCTTCCGAGAGGAGACGCTCGATGACTTGATCGTCGCGTTCAGCGAGGCTGAAAGCGACAGGTCCGTCGGCGTCATCGTTCTGACCGGCGCCGGTGACAAGGCCTTCTGTTCGGGTGGAGACATCTCATGGGAGGACAAGTCGGACGCAGGCGGCGCCGCGAGAATGAATCGACGAACGGCCAATCTATCGCTCATCATGCGTGGTTGTGGCAAGCCGGTGATCGCACGCGTCAAGGGTTACGCCGTCGGCGGAGGCAACGAGATGCAGATGTTGTGTGACCTCACAATCGCCAGCGACGACTCCAAGTTCGGCCAGTCGGGCCCGAAGATGGGCAGCGTGCCCGTCTGGTGGGGCACTCAGCTCCTTCCCAGAATTGTCGGGGAGCGTCGGGCGCGCGAGATCGTCATGCTGTGCGAACAGATCTCGGCCCCCGACGCGGTTGAGATGGGCCTGATCAACAAGTCTGTCCCTGCCGACGATCTCGACGCCGCCGTCGACGCCTGGTGCGACCGCCTGCTCTCGCTGAGTCCTCAAGCCCTTCGCGTGGCCAAGATGTCACTCAACTTCGAGTCGGACCAACTGTGGCCTTCGGTGCAACACGGTCAGCAAATGATCAATTTCATTCACGGGACCGAAGAGTTTCACGAGGGAACCCAAGCCTTCCTGGAGAAGCGGGCCCCCAACTTTGCGCAGTACCGCAAGTAGCGGTCATGAGCTTTCAGTACACCAACAGAACTTGAGGAGAGCATTGTTATGAAGACCGACGGAAAGGTCGCTGTCGTCGTTGGCGGCGGCAGCGGGATCGGCCGTGCTACGGCGGAGCTGTTTGCCGCGAACGGCTCAAAAGTGGCCATCGCCGATATTGACGACGAGGGGGCTGAGGTGACTGCGAACCTCCTGCGCGACCACGGCGCCTCGGTGTCGACGCATCACTGCGATATCACCGATCGTCATCAGACTGATGAGCTGATCGCCGCGACGCTCAAGGCCCACGGGGGCTTGGACATGGTGACCAGCACTGTTGGGTGGTCGGACACGACCTTCTTCATCCAGGAGGACGAGGACTACTGGCGGCGCATCATCGATATCAATCTCATGGGGTCGATCCACATTGCGCGTTCCTCCATCGAGCCCATGATCGAGCAGAAATCGGGTTCGATCGTGTTGACCAGCTCAGACGCTGGCAAGGTCGGGACCATGGGAGAGACGGTGTACGCCGCTGCCAAGGCGGGCGTCATCGGGTTCGTAAAGTCTTTGGCTCGTGAAATCGCTCGCGACGGACTGCGCATCAATGCCATCTCACCCGGGCCGACGGACACCCCGCTTCTGCGAGCGCAATCCGACCAGCACGTCATCGACAAAATGGTGCGCGCGGTGCCTCTGAAGAGGATGGGTACGGCTGCGGAACAGGCTGGGCCGATCGTCTTCCTGGCGTCGGACGCCGCCAGCTACATCACAGGCCAGACCATCAGCGTCAGCGGCGGCCTGACCATGACATCCTGATGGCCGCGAACTCAGATTCCGGCGCTTCCGAGGGCCGCGCCGTTCCCTGGTTGGACACCCTCGACCCCGTCTTCGCGATTCCCTCCCATCAGGGCGCCTCGAAGGTCATGGACCTGAGCCAGGCTGTTCAGCGGTTCGTACATCGCCACGACACAGTGCATGTCGGCTATTCCGACGCTCGACCCAATGCAGCGCTACTGGAGCTGGCGCGTTCGTTCGCAGGCACGGACCCTCAGTTCACCATCGTGACGGCAGGTCTGGTCAACGTGCAGCACACTCTCGTCGAGCTTGGCTTGGTGAAGAAAGTCGTAGCGTCATTTGTCGGAGAGAACTACCCCGTCGCGCGACCCAACCCTGCCTTTTCGCGCGCATTTCGAGACGGCACCGTGGAGATCGAGCACTGGTCGCTCTACAGCCTGATCGCGAGGTTGGCTGCGGGGGCGCTGGGAGTCTCTCACTTTCCGGTGCGATCCATGGTGGGAAGTACGATGGGATCTGAGGCGATCGCGCGCGGCGAGCTTGTCGAGGTCGATGTGGGTGTCGACACACCGCTGGCCTTGGTGAAAGCTCTTCGTCCTGACATCGTCTTGCTGCATGGGGCTGCCGCTGACGAGCATGGCAACGTTGTCTTGGCCGCGCCTTACGGCGAGGGACACTGGGGCTCGATGGCATCCAAGAACGGCGTAGTCGCCACAGTGGAGCGGATCGTCAGCACCGACGAGATCCGTTCGATGAGTCGTTTGACCAAGATTCCCGCGCATGTGGTGAAGGCCGTGTGTCTTGCTCCGCTAGGGGCTCATCCTTACGGGTTCAACAATCCAGGGGTACCGGAGATCTCCAGCTACGTCGAAGATGAGGCGTTCGTCAACGTGTGTCTCGACGCCGCACGCGATTCCGAGTCCTTTCGGGCCTGGATTGATGAGTGGGTGCTGGGTGTCGCGAGCCATGACGAATACCTGCACAAGCTCGGTGAAGTCCGACGACAGTCCCTGTTGCGCGATCAAGACGCGACCTCTTGGCGTGGTGAAGCGGACGACACATGGGTTTCTGACGTAGACGCGAGTGCGACAGAGACCCAGGTCGTGGTGACAGCACGACGCCTGTTCAGGTCGGTGCAGTCAAAGGGGCACCAAGCGATCCTTGCCGGCGTCGGTCTGTCGAATCTGGCCGCGTGGACGGCTGCCCAATGGCTGCGCAAGTCTGGGGTTGATGTCGAGCTGATGGCCGAGATCGGGCTGGTTGGCTATGACCCTCGCCCGGGCGAGCCGTTCATCTTCGCCGGTCGCAACGTCTCTACGAACAAGATGCTGACAGACGTGATGGGGGTTCTCGGGACCCTGGTGTCTGGTCCGGGTACGAAGTCGGTTGGTGTCATCGGTGCTGGGCAGATCGATGCCACCGGCGCCATCAACTCGACCTACACGGAGGATGGCGACTTCATCGTGGGCTCTGGCGGTGGGAATGACGTGTTGTCAGCAGCTGACGAAGTGATCGTCACTGTGAGCCACCAAGCGAAGCGACTGGTGTCGGCAGTCCCCTACGTGACGTCGCCGGGACAACGGGTCTCCACCATCGTGACAGACCTGTGCGTCTTCGAGCGTGGCCCCGACGATCAGTTCGTTCTCGCGGCGCTGCTCCCCGCCGCCGGTGAGACTGATGCCGAAGCCATCGACTTGATCCGTAGGCGGACAGGGTGGGAGTTTGCGATCAGCGACGCACTGACTCGTGAGACCGCTCCGAGTCCGGAGGAGCTGGTGGCACTCCGGGCCTTCGATCCCGGTCTGCTGTTCTTGCGCGATCGCAAGCCCCGTTCTGCGCCCGTCTGACACCCGCTGAAAGGAATGGGCCGAGGAAGCAACGCTTGGTACGCGGGACCGCTTGAACCCAGTGGCGTCAGTGAGAACGGCTCGACACGGCGAACCCTTCGTCAGCTCATGAGCTGCTGGGCCGCTTCGGGCAAGCACGTCTTGACGATGGGGCTGCACCGACCGCAGTGGATGTGTCTGACGAGTGCCAGCTGCGTTTCCACGCCAGGTGGCTCATGACAGGGGGCGCTGCCAGGTGCAGAGACTCCCCGGACTTCGTGCACCGGCTGATCATGCCCGGTGCATGACTCCTGGCCGCTGTCGGTAGATGAGTTTGGGCTCCAGCTGCGGAGTGTCTCCGAGCGTCTGATCAATCGCGGCCAGTACCTCCTCGTCGAGAACCACGCCCGAGGCGGAGACGTTCTCGTAGATCTGCTCGGGTCGGGACGCTCCGATGATCGCAGTGGCAACTTCCTGTCGCCGCAGGACCCAGGCGAGCGCAAGCTGGCTTAGGGTGAGGCCTAGCTCTGCGGCGATCGGCACCAGCCCTTGGACCGCGGAAAGGACGTTGGGTCGGAGGAACCCTAGCTCATCACCGGCAAGCGATACCGCCATGTGGGGATCGGCCGCCCGGCTTCCGACAGGCGGCGGGCGGTCAGCAAGATACTTGCCGGTGAGGACGCCTTGGGCGAGGGGAGACCAAGCGAGTTGGCTGATGTGATGATCGGCGCACAATGGGAACGTGGTTGGCTCGCAGGTCCGCCACAGCAGGTTGTACTGAACCTGCGACGACGCGAACCTGGCCGGCGCCAGGGCCGCGATCCCGGCTGCGATCTGGTCAGGGAGCCACTCACTGAACCCGATTGCGCGAACCTTGCCTGAGTCCAGCGCCGCAGTCATTGCTTCCATGGTCTCCTCAACAGGCGTGTTGGGATCGAACCTGTGACATTGATACAGATCGATGTAGTCAGTACCTAGACGGGTCAGCGAAGAGTCGAGCTGCACCTGGATCTCCCGCGCGGACAGTCCACCGGGGTGGTCCTCGCTCATCGGCATGAAGACCTTCGTTGCCACGACGTACGAATCTCGTCGGACATCTTTGAGCGCGCGTCCGAGCAACTCTTCGGCCAGACCAAAACCGTAGGAGTTGGCGGTGTCGAAAAGGGTCACTCCTGAGTCAAACGCCGCTCGGACACATGCCCGGGCGTCACTCTCAGCCACGCGCCCGTACAGGTTCATCCAGGAACCCAATGCGATCTCACTCACTTCGATCCCGGTGACGCCCAGCCGCCGTGACTCCATCGTCGCCTCCCTGTTTGTCCGCGGTCCGATATTTCGACCAGATGCCAAAGATGGTATACTGAATGCAGGCTGACGGTAAGCCGGACTCTGGATTGCCCGGATACGACTTGAAAGAATGGAGGGGCGCCGCGTGATCAACAGCCCGAACTCGCTCGCAGGTGGGAGCGTCCTTGTCGTTGGTGGTGCTCGAGGGCTGGGCGCCGCGGTCGTGCGGGGACTGGTAGGTGTAGGTGCACAGGTCGCAGTGATTGATCATGAGAGCGACGCAGTAGAAGGCCTTGACGTCACGGCGGGCGTTGCGCTCGTCAGGGCAGATCTGCGCGACCAGCAAGCCCTCGCGAAGGCCTACGAAGAGGTCGATCAGCTACTGCCTCCGCCGAGGGCGGTGATCAATGCCGTCGCACTGCCTAGTGGTGATGAGGCTTCAGTCGAGATGACGGAATCGACGTGGCGCGGCCAGGTCGACGTCAATCTCACCGGAATCTTCTGGAGCTGCCAACAGGCTGGACAGCGAATGCTGAGGAGGGGCGGCGGCTCGATCGTGAACTTCTCGTCGCTGTCTGGGATTCAGGTTTCACGCACCCACCGCTCAGCTCCGTACCACGCCGCAAAGGCTGGCGTGAACGCATTGACGAGGGCTCTGGCGGCGGAGTGGGGGGACCGCGGTATCCGCGTCAACGCGGTCGCGCCCGGGGCTTTTGTCGGTGCAGCGCCGGCCGGACTCCATGGAGGGGATGAAGAGCGTCGTCGTCAAGACGATGCACGACTCGCAACCTCCGTGCCGCTACGTCGTCTGGGTGTGCCAGACGAACTGGTCGCGACGGTCTTGTTCCTGGCGAGTGATGACTCGTCCTATACGACCGGCGAAACACTCGTCGTTGATGGAGGTCGCGTTGTCGAAATTGACTGATAAGCCGCTGTCCGATCCCGTCCCTGTGGAGGCATGATGCTGGATATCCTGCAATCGTTGTCGGGCCGCAACGTCGTGGTAGTTGGCGGTGCGCGGGGCATGGGCGCCGAGATCGCTGCGAGTTTTCGCGAGGCGGGCTCGCAAGTGGTCGTCATCGACAGGCTTGAGAGCGGGCCGGGCGATACAGATTTCGTTCATGCGGACGTAGCCGACGCTGCGCAGGTTCGGAGCGCATTCGACAAAGTAGACGACGTCTTCGACACCATCCATCACGTGGTCAACACCGTCGGCGTGGCCGGGGAAGTCGGCCCCGCCGAGCTGATGTCAGCGTCTGAGTGGTCTTCGATGGTCGACATCAACCTGTCGGGGCAGTTCTGGGTCTGCCAAGAGGCGGCTAAACGGATGCTGCCCAACGGATACGGCTCCATCGTTCTGTTCTCGTCCTTGGCTGGGCACCGGTGCGTTCGAGGTCAGCGCCACGCGCACTACAACGCCACCAAGGCGGCCGTGATGGCCCTCGGTCAAGCTCTCGCTCAGGAGTGGGGCCCGCACGGGATTCGAGTCAACACCATTGCCCCGGGTTCCCACAGCACTGAGATCGTCCGCGAGATGTGGAACCACGATGAGGAGGCGCTCAATCGTCGGTATGCCAAGGCGATAGGCGGTACACCGCTAGGTCGCGTCGCTCGGGCCGAAGAGGTCGCGCCACTGACGCTGTTCCTTGCCTCGGACGCGGCTGCCTTCATCACTGGCCAGGTCATCGTGCCCGATGGCGGCCGTGGCCTCGGCTTCGACTGAGCATGGATGCGCGAGAACGGCCCGACCTCGCTGCCGACGACGGCGCGGCTGGCGGGGCGTTGCCGCAGTGGACGCGCTGACGACAGCCTGGAACACAACTTCCGAAAATCAGACCTTAACTACAGGAGGCCAACGTGCCGAAATTGACTTATGTGTCCGCAGACGGCGATGCCGAAGTTGTTGACGCGCCTTCGGGGACTTCCGTCATGATGGCGGCGTTGTCCAACAGCGTCGACGGCATTCTGGCCGAGTGTGGCGGCCAGGCGATGTGCGCAACTTGTCACGTCTACGTCACCGACGAGTGGCGTGCTCGTCTTCCCGAAATGGCGGAAGACGAGGACATGATGCTTGACGAGGCGCATAGTGAGCGGCTGCCTCAAAGCCGACTCTCCTGCCAAATTCCTGTGACGGAGGACTTGGACGGGCTGGTCGTCGAACTTCCACCGACCCAGGCCTGAGCCGTGAATAGGGTTGTAGTGGTCGGTTCCGGCCATGGGGGATTCGCGGTCGCGTCCGCAGTCCGCGAGAGGGATCCGCTCGTCGAAGTCGTGCTGATCGGTCGCGAGGCCGAGTTGCCGTACCAGCGCCCTCCGCTCTCGAAGGCCTTTCTCGCAGCGGACGAACCAAACGCGGACGAGCTGCATTTTCGACCGCAGAACTACTACGACGAGCACCGGATCGGGCTCTGGCTGAACGCCAGGGTTGAAAAGGTGGAGCCACACCACGGCGAAGTTCTCTTGGCCGGCGGTAAGAGGGTGCCCTATGACAGTCTCGTCTTGGCTACCGGCGCCCGCCCGCGGCGGCTGCCGTGTGTTCCCGCGGGTCTCGGAGGAGTCCACGAACTCGGGACCAAGGCGGACGCCGTGAGGCTCAGATCAGACCTCGGCGAGGGCCGACGCGTCGTCATCGTAGGTGCCGGGTTCATCGGCCTCGAGGTGGCTTCGGCCGCGAGGGCGGCCGGAGCGGACGTCACGGTGGTGGAAGCCGCGCCACGTGTGATGTCGCGGGTCGTCTCTCCAACTACTTCGGAATTCTTCGAGAAGTCTCACCGGAGTGCTGCAGTTAACCTGATCACTGGAGTCGTGGTGAGCGAGGTGCTCACCAGCGGCGACCATGTCACCGGGGTTCTTCTCTCTGACGGCCGAAGCCTTCCGGCAGACGTCTTGATCATAGGGATCGGAGTCCAACCGCGCGACGAGTTGGCTCGCGCGGCTGGCCTACGCGTCGAGGACGGGGTCGTCGTGGACAAACATCTTTCGACCAGCGACCCGAATATCTTCGCGGTGGGCGACTGTGCCCGATTCCCGATGAGGTCTGACCTGCTAGTCAGGCTCGAATCGGTGCAGAACGCTACTGATCAAGCCCGCTTCGTTGCTGATCGGCTCGCGGGGAGCAGTGAGCACTACGAGCAGGTGCCGTGGTTCTGGAGTTCTCAGGCGGGCCACAAGCTGCAGATTGCAGGCCTACCTACAGCACCGCACGACAGGACAGTTCAACGGGGCCGGCTCGAGGACGGACGATTCTCCGTGTTCTTCTTCGACGGAGACCTGCTTGTCGCCTGCGAGTCAGTGAACGCTCCTGCCGATCACGTTGTCGCCCGTCGCTTGATCCAGTCCGGGACTGCACTCGACTCGGAACGTGTCTCGGACACGACGGCGCCAGTCCGAGCGCTGCTGAACTAGTCGCATGACGAGTGAAGCCGCGGAGTGGCCGGCGAGCAGGGCATGACGAGGTTCCGGGCGACGCTGGTTGGAATCCGACTTCGGAGGACTCAACCTGTCTGCGCGGTCGAACAATCGATGTCAGCACCCGGGGGCTTTGCCCTGAGGTACGGGTGTGTCAAGAATTGAAGACGCCGCCGCGCCGTCGTTCGCCCAGCGAGAATGCATCGACAGTAAAGCTCGGGTCCAACGTCTGCGGCGCGCCCGCTCGAAGTGTCGGGATGTGATGTGATGTCGAAGCTGGCATCGGCCCGCGACGACTCCCGCCGGCTCTCTGTCCTGCTCGGACTCATGTTCGGATTCGTGGGGATGGGATCGGCCGCAGCTGCCTTGGCGCTCCCGGACGTCAGTGCCGACATGGGCGTGACCCAGGGCGTCGCCACTTGGACCATCACCCTCTACGTCCTGATGTTCGGCGTCACGACCGCGGTGTACGGCCGCATTTCAGACCTTGTCGGCATTCGCCCGCCCCTGCTGTGCGGCCTCTTGACGATGACTGTCGGTTCGGTCATCGCGATAAGTGCCCAGACCTTCGAGGTGCTGCTTATCGCACGGATGATCCAGGGAGCGGGTGCAGCCGCGGTCCCGACACTGGGGGTTGCCATCATCAGCGCGAGGTACGAGGGTCGCGTGCGTGGACTGGCGCTTGGCCGCATGGCGGGCGTCGGGGCAGCGGTCGGTTGTCTGGGCCCCTTGGCGGGCGGGCTGCTCGTATACGTCGAAGGGTGGCGGGCAGTGATGGCCGTCCCCGTGTGTAGTGTGTGCGTGCTTCCACTTGTTTGGCGTGCCCTTACTCGCGAAGGGTCAGGAGGCAAGCTGGACGTAGTCGGTGCTGTGCTGGTGACTCTGACCGGTGCAGGGCTGGTTCTTCTTCTACAGTCGCCGTCCTCTGGCATCCCCGTGGCCATTGTCGGTCTCGGACTGCTGGTCCTGAGCGCCCCCGCGGCGGCAGCCTGGGTACGCCATCGTCCCAGCGGCTTCCTGCCGGTCGACGTAGCCGGCAACGCGCCCGCGGTGCGCAGCGCGCTAGGCGCAGCGGGAATACCGGCTGCTTGGTTCGCCTACCAGATTGCCGTCCCCGCAGTGATGATCCGGCACGGGTGGGAGCTGTGGGAGGTCGGCCTCCTGCTCGTACCCAGCGCTGTCGTCGCTTGCATCATGCCTCGTACAGCAGCGCGCCTCCTCGCTCGACTCGGGCCGTCTCGGTCCTTGGGACTGGCGGCCATCACGGCTTTCGTGGCCCTCCTGGTCGGGGCGTGCGGCGCGCAGGTCGTGGCTCCTGCCTTGCTGATCTGCGCGGGCGTGATGGTCACGGTGGCGTTCGGGCTCGGTCAGCCGGCGCTGATGGAAGCGGTCGGCAACGAGTTCGGAGTCGACGTGCGGGGGGTCGCGCTCGGGCTAGCCATGCTGGTGTTCATGGTCGGTGGGTCGATCGGGTCGGCGGTGATTGGTGGTATCGGGGAGGTCCTCGGCCTTCCTGCAAGCCTTGTCGTCCTAAGTTCATTACCCATAGCCACGCTCGTCGTCTTGGGGCCGGGTTTACGGCGTCCGCACTTTCCGCAATAGCTGTGGCCTTCGGTTGGCGTCTCTCAGCGTCACCATGGGACGGCTCGAGGTCCGCGTCCGTGTTCAGCCCTTCACTGCTTGCCCGAACTTCTGCCACTTCTGCGACTGGTCAGACCACCACTTGGCCTGTGCTGACGGGACTTGCCTGCGACGGTCGTTCGCCTGAGCGCCCGGCGGTTGCCACCATCGTGCAGCTGCGTATCGCGGAGACATGCGCGGTTCGATGCCGGCGATGCCACCGCTGAACAGTCCACTTTCACGCCGAACAGCTCCGGGCTCGGCCGACATCTCGCTCAGGGAGGGCCTGAGCCGTGCCGGCCATCAGGGCCGACCACCCGAGGCGCTTGACATCCCCCGCCGACGATCTCGACGCAGGGCTTGCCCACACGTGATCTGTCCGATGATGATCGTCGACCTTCGGACTCGAGACCTAGGACTCCGGAGTGAACGTGACGTTGAGAGGGCGGTACAAACGGAACAGCAGACCCTCAGGGAAAGGGGCCTCCGCGTCATCATCCAGGCGAAGGTCTCGAAGGCGGTTGACGAGTCTCGACACGCCTTCCTGTAGCTCTGCGCGGGCCAGCGAAGCACCTGCGCAGGCACCGATGCCGGTGCTGAATGCGATGTGGGAACGGGGATTGGGTCGGTTGAGGTTCACTGAGTCAGCCTGGGGATACTGAAGCTCGTCGCGGTTGGCAGACGCCATGACCCCCACCACATTCTCACCCGCTCGAATCTTGTGGCCGCCGATCTCGGTGTCGCTCGTGACGTTGCGAGCTCGAAAGTGGACCGTGCCGTGAAGGCGGAGCGCCTCTTCGATGAAATTGGCGACGACGGCAGGCTCAGCATCGCGCACTTGCTCTGCGACGCTCGGTTGGGTCAGAAGGATGTAGAGCGCATTAGACATCTGGGTCCGGGTGGTATCGCTTCCCGCGCTGAAAAAGGTCCTGGCGATCCCGTACTTGTCACTTTCGTTCCACGCTTCAAGAGACTCGTCGTGCCAGATGCGACTCATGATCGTGTCGTCGGCCGCGTCGCGAGCGCGTTCCATGAAAGGCCGGATGAGCTCGTTCACCTCCGCTGTTGCAGCCAGAGTGGCGTCGGCCATCTCCAGAGCTTCCGCCGGCTTGAGGAAGACGATGCTCTTGTAGTGCTCCATCATGTCCAGCCGCTTGCGCAGCTGCGACATCCAGTCGTCGTCGTCCCAAGGCAGACCCAGGACGCCAGCGATGACTCGGATCGACACCCGTCCTGTGTAGTCCTCGACCAGCTCGGCACGTCCAGCCGATGCAATGCGGTTGATCTGGGTATCGATCACGTCGGTGATGAGCCCAGAGCGGTAGGCCTCGATCGCACTCCTGTTGAACAGCCCGAGCCACCATTTCCGATGATCGAGTCGTTCTTGGCCGACGAGAGCCGAGTTGTGCCGAGGGCCACCCATGATGGGCACGTACTTCTCCGACTGCACGATGTCGATGGGCGTGGGCCGAGCGAAAGTGTCCTCATCGGTGAACACACGCTTGACGCCTGCGTAGGTCGGCACGATCCACGCACTGGCTTGCTCTTCGTAGGTCGCATCTCCCCGGTCTCGGGCCGCAGCGTAGTAACCGTAGGGACACCGATCCGTCGTATCTCCAAGAGTGGTGGGTGTCTCGTCCGTCATCACTGCTCCTCACTAAGCATCGGGCTTCCGCGATGACGGTATGCCGTATACGAAGACGTGTCAACGATGTGGAGGGCTGAAGTACGCGCGCGGGATTCGTGGTGGACCAGGGGTGACGCCGGCAAGGAGCCTACGGCGTCAAGAACTCCGTGACACCGTAGACACAGAGTTGGATACGGGATACGTTTCTGGAGCGACGGGGCTGTCCTGTCTGAATTCGTGAGGTTGGTTAGCGATGCACAGATCGATGCGAGTGTTGGCAATCGGTTCGGCCGCGTGCC
>Ga0247730_1000407_pt1 | contig 33260 bp, 36 predicted proteins | sample UWRJL073202C2_FD_180959 | JGI IMG/M metagenome (GOLD analysis project Ga0247730, IMG submission 180959) | Plant litter microbial communities from Arlington Agricultural Research Station in Wisconsin, United States - UWRJ-L073-202C-2 | ecosystem: Environmental > Terrestrial > Plant litter >... | reverse complement strand
GGATCGCTTCGTCAACGCGCCGCGCCATCAGGCCGGCTTCTGGACGCGCTACAACGTGCGCGCGATTGATACGTCCTTCGCGTTTGGCGGTCAGTATGTTTCGGAACAGCGTGGTTTCGCTGGCGAACGGGTAAAGCCATTCACCGTGTTCGATGGCACGATCACCAAGAAGCTGTGCTTTGCCGATATCATGCTGCGCGTGGAGAACATCTTCGACAAGCGCTATGCATTGTCTGGCTTCGGGCTCGGCAACGGCGCATTTCCGGGGCGGCCAAGAACGGCGTTCGTGGAAGTGAGGAAGCACTTCTAGTCGACGTGGATCGGCGTCCGATGCCGAATCAGGACGTGAGCCCGATCAGCTTGTTCCTGCTGGTTGCGCCGCGCACCGGTTCCAATGTCGATGCGGGGCGATCGAGCGCCTTGGCGAGGAGCCGCAAGACGGCCTCGTTCGCCTTGCCGTCTTCGGGGCGCGCGGTTGTGCGCACGGCAAGCGGTCCTCCCGACGCAGGAAGCGCCACCGCATCGGCGGAGGCGCCGGGCGACACGCGCACCATCAGCCGCCCATCGGCGTCGACAAGCGCCAATATCGCTTCCTTGGATGGCATGGCCGGCCTAGGGCGCGCCATCAGCGGTTACGCACTGGCTCGGCGCAGCACAGCGTTGGTCCTCTCGTAGCGGTCGTCGACCCCTTATCGTTCCCCGGACGTGTTGCACCGCGCTCGATCCCCATAACCGGAAGTCTCTTACGGTGCCGTCCTGCCATGTCGACGATCGGAAACCCATTTGACGTACCCGGTCACGCGCAGCGACGGTTGGCAATACGCTCAAAAGCTGCGGACAAAGAAAAGGGGCGGCTCTCGCCACCCCTATGTCCCCACTTTTCTCCCCCTTGGAGAGAATGGTGCGCCCGGAACGATTCGAACGTCCGACCCTCAGATTCGTAGTCTGATGCTCTATCCAGCTGAGCTACGGGCGCGTTGGGAGGGCTCCACTAGTCGAAGGGTTTGCGGTGCGCAACCCTTGCAATCGCAGTCCGGCGCGATTGTCGCGGGAGGGCAGTGCCGGTAAGGGCGCTGTATGCGCGCACCCCTCCTGCTCTTGCTCGGATCTCTGGTTCTGGGCGCTTGCAGCGCGAGCCTGCCCGACGCTCCCGACCTTGGACCCCGTCCGATCGAACATAGGCCGATCCTGCCGCCTGACGCCGCCAGCGAGCCGCAAACGGCGGCGACGCCTGCGCTGGCAAGTAGGCTCGCGGCGCTGGTCGCCGACGCGACGGCCGGCCATTCTCGGTTCGAGAAGGAGCAAGCGGGCCTCACCGCAACGTTGGCTAGGGCGCGCGGTGCGGCTGAGGGTAGCGAGGCATGGATTGCTGGGCAGGAGGCGTTGAGTGCTCTCGATGCGGCGCGTGCTCCGGTGCGGGACGCGGCCAATGCCATCGATGCGCTCCGGGTGGACCCCGTTTATGCCGGCGCCGAAGACAGGGCGGCGATCGAAGCGGCGGCAGCCCAAGTCGCGCAGATCGCCGCAGCCGAACTGCAAGCAGCGGACGAATCGTCCAACTGATCCGTCGCCCGTGGGGACGTTAGCTTGGACGTTCGGCGATATAGACGATGTGCGAAGAGAGGCTGTGCCCTGGCGGAAAGGCGGGATGCGCGAAATCGAGATCGCCGCGCCGAACCATGCCTAGCCGCTCCATGAGCTTCCACGAGGACGCGTTTGCGGGAACCGTCATGGCGATGATGCGCGCCCGCGCAGTATTGGCCCAGCCCCATGCCAGCGCCGCCTCGGCAGCCTCGCGGGCATAGCCACGGCCCCAGGCATCACGGCGCAGGCGCCAACCAATCTCCAGTTCGTCCACCACCGGCGTCCCGGCGGGTCCGCCATCACGCAAGCCGCAAAAGCCCAGGAACATAGCGTCTTCGCGCCGTTCGATCGCCCAGAAGCAATGTCCGTCGCGCGCCTGCGAAGCGCGCTGGCGGGTTATGGCAACCTCCACTTCGGCCCGGGGTTGAGGTCCGCCGAGGTGCGTCATCACTTCAGGATTGGCGCAGAGTGCGGCGAAAGGCGTGATGTCCTCGTCTCGCCAGCCGCGCAGGACGAGCCGCGCGGTGCCGATCATCCGGCCATCAGCCGTGCCGCATGGAGCGCGTGATAGGTCAGGACCCCTGACGCACCGGCCCGCTTGAATGCGAGAAGCGTCTCCATCACCAGCCCGTCTCGCTCGCCCGCACCGGCCGCGACCGCCGCCTCAATCATCGCATATTCGCCCGACACCTGATAGGCGAAGACCGGCACTTCGAAGCGGCTCTTCACGAGGCGAACGATGTCCAGATAGGGCAGGCCGGGCTTCACCATCACAGTATCCGCACCCTCCGCAAGATCCAGCGCCACCTCACGCAGGGCCTCTTCCGAATTGGCAGGATCCATCTGGTAGCCGCGCTTGTCGCCCTTCAGGAGTCCGCGTGAGCCGACCGCGTCGCGAAACGGGCCGTAGAAGGCCGAGGCATATTTCGCGGCATAGGCCATGATCTGCACGTCGGCGAAGCCTTCGGCTTCCAACGCGCCGCGGATCGCGCCGATGCGGCCGTCCATCATATCGGACGGGGCGATGATGTCGGCCCCGGCGCGCGCCTGATTGAGCGCCTGATCGACGAGCAGCGCCATCGTCTCGTCGTTCAAGACGCGGCCGGCCTCGTCGATCAGGCCATCATGGCCGTGCGCCGTGTAGGGATCGAGCGCGACATCGGTGAGGATGCCGATGTCGACGCCCGCTTCCTTAATGGCGCGGGACGCTCGGCACATCAGATTGTCAGGATTGAGCGCTTCCTCGCCGCGTTCGGAGCGAAGACCCGCAGGCGTGTTCGGAAACAAGGCGAGGCAGGGGATGCCGACTGCGGCGGCGTCCCGCGCGCGCTTCACGATCAGGTCGAGCGACCATCGGGAAACGCCGGGCAGGGTGGCGATCGGCTCCTCGATCTGGCTGCCCTCAGTGACGAAGAGCGGCCAGATCAGATCGGCGGGCGTCAGGATGTTCTCGGCGACCATCGCCCGGCTCCAGCCATGACGACGGGTACGGCGGAGGCGCAGCGCGGGATAGGAAGCGTGGGTCATGGCGGGGATGTAGAACCCCGCCCCGGAAAACAGAACCCTCGTCTTCTGTGAGACGCCGGACGTGTCCCGGCATCCCAGCGGATGCGGGCACCCCGGGGCGAGTCCGGAGCGGCGGTAGGGGTGAGAGTCAGTCTTCCGCCTGCCGCTCCGCTAGCTTGCGCTCCCACGCCAGCGCATGTTCCACAATCAGCGAAAGATCGTCCCGCTTCGGGCGCCACGGCAAGGTCCGCAGGATCAACGCGTTATCCGCCACGAGCAGATCGGGATCGCCGGCACGGCGCGGCTCCATCTTGCGGACGATCGGCGTGTTGGTGACGCGATCGACCGTATCGAGCACCTCCAGCACGGAATAGCCGCGCCCATAGCCGCAATTCATGATGCGGCTTTCGGCCGGGTTCTCGATCAGCCATTCCAGCGCCGCGACATGCGCCTCCGCCAGATCGGAGACATGGATGTAATCGCGAACGCCCGTGCCGTCGCTGGTGCCATAGTCCGTGCCGAACACGGCCACGTGCGGGCGCTTGCCCGTCACCGCTTCGACCGCGATCTTGATGAGGTGGGTCGCCCCGGCGGTGGACTGGCCGGAGCGGCCGGCCGGATCTGCGCCGGCGACATTGAAGTAGCGCAGCGCGCAAAAGTTCATCGGATGCGCGGCGGCAATATCGCGGAGCATATGCTCCGTCATCAGTTTGGATGTGCCGTAGGGGTTGATCGGCCGGTTGGGCATATCCTCCCGGATCGGCACCTCGTCCGGAATACCGTAGGTGGCGGCGGTGGACGAGAAGATGAAGTGCGGCACCCCTGCCGTCACCGCAGCCTCGATCAGGGCGCGGCTGGCGGCGGTGTTGTTACGATAATATTTGAGCGGATCGACCACCGACTCCGGCACGACGATCGACCCGGCGAAATGAAGGATCGCGCCGATGCCATGCTCGGTCAGCACGCGGCCGACCAGATCCATGTCCGCCACGTCGCCCTCCACGAGGGTAGCGGTTTCCGGCACCGCCCAGCGGAAGCCCGTCGTGAGATTGTCCAGCACCACGACCGGCCAGCCCGCGTCCAGCAAGGCAAGCACGGCGTGGCTGCCGATATAGCCCGCGCCGCCGGTGACGAGGACGGGGAAGGGCTTCGGGATCATGTTCATTCGCTACTCCCCGGGATGGTAAGTGCGCTTGGCGTGCGCGGCGATGTCGTCTGGATAGAAATGGACCGGCCGCAACTGGCCAGCGGCGTACCGTTGGGCCTGATCGTCGAAATGCGGCGATGCGGGATCACCACTCTCGCCACCGGCCGTCACCGCCCACGCCCGGACCTTCGGCCCGAACTCGACGACGGCGACGAAGCTGTTGCCACTGGTGCCGTACCACTTGCGGGTGCCGGCATAGGGTTTCGCGCCGAATGAAGCGAGCGAACCCCACAGGGCCGAGGCGAATGGTACGGGGATCGAAGGCTTGGCGTCATCGAACGTCTGGACGATCGCGGCGTCATTGCGCTGGAAGCGGTTGATCTCGCCCCACGGCATTCGCCAGCGGCCGAAGCTGGCGGTAAGCGAGGCGGTCGCGCGATCGAGTGCGGCGAGCCGGCCGGCATCGTCCATCGCCGCCATCCGCGCCCAAGGCGATTTGCCGGCCGAACAGGGCGCCTGCAGGATCGCGGTGCACATTTCGGTGCCCCAATAAACGGCGAGAGTCGTAGCTTCCGATGTGGCACCCCAGCGATAATCCCATGTGCCGAGCAGTTTTACCGGTGCTTTTAGTTTGGCCTTGAGGGGGTCGGAAGCCGCGAGCTTCTCCCAGGCGGAAACGAGCAAGGGCACGTTGGTGGCGAAGGTCGGCAGCCAGCTATCATAAGCGGCGGCGATCAGGCCGGGTGCGTCAAAGTCCCGCCGGCCGCTCAGCAGCTTCGTCGCATGTTCGCCCCGGGGGTTTTCGCCGACCATGTCCATGTAGCGCGGGAAATCGGCCTGACGGATGCTGCCCGGTCCGGCCGCGCCCCATGGCTCATCATTGGTGTTCATGGCCCAGCCGCTGGCGGGGTTCACCGCTTTGGGCAGGTTGGCGAGCGGGGTGAGCCCATGCCAGCCCGTCGCCGGATCGCTGCCGTCTACCGGTTGGCGATAATCAAAGCGATCGTCGCGCCGGGGCACGAACTGCGGGTGAAGATAGGCGATCGTGCCCTTGGCGTCCGCGAACAGCGTGGCGTTCGAGCTGTTCGCCTGCCGGCCCGCCACCTTGAGAAAGCCCGCATAATCACGTGCTTTGGTGCGCAGGTAGCTCTGCTCGAGTGCCGGCACCGGCTTCCACATCATTGCAAACGCGATCGGCTTGCCACCTTCGCTGCGCACGAGCGGGCCGTGTTTGGAATAGCGCACGATGAAGGCGCGTTCGCCCAGCGTGCCATCAGCTTGGCGATAGCGAACCGCGATGCGCTTCGCCGTCAGCGGGCGGATCGTTTTGCCGAAGACGGCACCGCCGCTCTTCGGATCGATCGTCTCGACATATTCATCGACCGCATCGACACCGCTGGACGTGTGCATCCAGCCGGCGTGGCCGTTGAAGCCCTGATAGATGAAGAACTGGCCCCACGTCGCCGCGCCATAGGCGTTCAGTCCCGCGTCGCTGGTCATCTGCAATTCGGAGCGGAAGAAGAAGCTGGTGTGCGGATTGATGAGCAGGAGGGCGCGCCCGTCCTTCGTGTTCTTGGGCGCGATGGCGATGCCGTTGGAGCCGGTCGGCTCGATCAGGTGGCGATCGGCGGCAAGTGCCACCTCCGGCTTGCCACCGTACAAGGCCTCCAGCGCCTTGAGATCGATCCGCTCGATATCGCCACCGATGCTGCCTTCGGTGAAGGACAGCGCCATCCACGGTTCGAAGCGGGTGAGCACGCGCGGATGCACATTGGGGTGCATCGCGAGATAATGGTTCAGCCCATCCGCCCACGCATTCATCAGCGCGCGCAGCCACATGGGGCTGGCGGCATAATCGCGCTTCAACGCATCGGGATCTGCATAGAGGCGCTGGCGCAGATCGGCCCAGATCGCGCCCTCGCCTTCCGCTTCGGCCGTGCGGCCCAGCGCGGTTAGGTAATTGGCCTCGATCCGGGGAAAATCATCCTCAGCCTGCGCGGTGATCATGCCGAAGACGGCGTCGGCGTCCGTTCTGCCGTGGACATGGGCGATACCCCATTCGTCCCGAACGATGGTGACGCGCGCGGCGGTGGCGGTCCATCGCGCCTGTTCGGGCGATGCTTCCGCGAAGGTGGGCGCTGCCGATAGAGCAAGCGCGATCAGCAGTCGTTTCCACGCGCCTTTGGCTCGCCGGCCTCTGGCCATGTCTCTCGCCCCCTATATGGTCGCTGCTTGGCTACCGGTGATGTTGCAATGCGGCAAGGAGGCAAAGGTGCGAACGTGGCGAAATTGGACGGGGTGGATCACGGCGCTGCTCGTCGCCAGTCCGCTGGCCGCCGCCGGGGACGCGATCCTGCTGAGGCCGGCTCGCGTCTTCGATGGTGTTACGCCCGGATCGCACGAGGGATGGCAGGTCCTGATCGAGGGGGACCGGATTGCCGCCGTCGGTCCGCGCATCCCGATGCCAGCCGGCGCGCGCGTCATCGATCTGCCGGGACTAACGCTTTCGCCCGGCTTCATCGAAGGCCACAGCCACCTGTTCCTCCACCCGTATAACGAGACGCCGTGGGACGATCAGGTGCTGCACGAACCATTGGCGCTCCGCACGGCGCGGGCGGTTGCGCAGGCCAGAACGACGCTGATGGCAGGCTACACCACTGTTCGCGATCTGGGCACGGAGGGGGCAGGCTATGCGGATGTCGGGCTGCGACAGGCGATCGACAAAGGGATCGTGCCCGGCCCACACATCCTCGCCGCCACGCGCGCGATCGTCGCGACCGGTGCCTATGGCCCGAAGGGTTTCGAGCCCGGCGTCGGAGTGCCGCAGGGCGCCGAGGAAGCGAGCGGCGTCGATGAAGTGGTGCGCGCAGTCCGCCGCCAGATCGCAGCCGGAGCGGATGTCGTAAAGCTCTATGCCGATTATGGCTGGGGGCCCGGCGAGCCGCGACGGCCGACATTCTCGCTCGAGGAATTGAAGGCTGCCGTCGCCGCCGCGCATGATGCAGGGCGGACGACCGCCGCCCATGCTTCGACCGAAGAAGGCATAAGCCGGGCGATCCTGGCCGGGTTCGATACGATCGAGCATGGCGACGCGGCGAGCCCAATGCTGATGCGGCTGATGGCGGAGCGGGGCACGGTATTGTGCCCGACGCTTGCGGCTACCGATGCGATCCAGCGCTATCGTGGCTGGAACGGAAGCGAGCCCGCCCCGGCCGCCGTCCAGACCAAACGCCGGGAACTGGCGGGGGCCCTCAAGGCGCATGTGCGCTTATGCGTGGGCGGGGATGTCGGCGTGTTCGCGCATGGCACCAATACGCGCGAGGCGGAGCAGATGGTCGCCGCCGGAATGTCGGCAGTCGACGTGATGGTTGCGCAGACGTCCGGCAATGCGAAGGCGTTTCACATCGACGACAAGGTGGGGGCGATGAAGCCCGGGCTTGCCGCCGATCTCGTCGCGGTGGCTGGCGATCCGACGCAGGACATTCGCGCGATTGAGGCGGTGCGCTTCGTCATGAAGGGCGGCGAGATCGTGCGAGATGACGCAGGACGGTAAGGTGATTCAGGAGCCGAACGCGGCAGCGTAGGCATTGGGCCGGAAGCCGATGACGCGGTGGTCGCCGAGATCCAGCACTGGGCGTTTGATCATCGAGGGCTGGGCCATCATCAGCGATATCGCTTTCGCGGGATCGAGATCGGTCCGGTCCGCCTCGGGCAGCTTGCGAAAGGTGGTGCCTGCGCGGTTCAGCAGGGTTTCCCAGCCATGTTCGGCTACCCAGCCTTCCAGCGTCGGGCGATCGATCCCGGCTTTCTTGTAATCGTGGAAGGTGAAAGCGACAGCATGATCGTCCAACCATGTCCGCGCCTTCTTGATCGTATCGCAATTGGGGATGCCATACATGGTGAGAGGCACGTCGCGCTCCTTCAGCTGGAATTGCAGAGGGAGCGTGCTTAAGGCGCGCGGAACGGAGATAAAGACCGGATCGGGAGACGCGCAGTTTATGCGCTTTCGTCCATAGCCAGCCTCGCGCCGTCCACGATTCCGGCGAGACGTTTCGCCTCGCTGTCGTCGCGCTTCTTTTCGGATGTGGTCCGCCCGTGTCGCGCCCGATTCTCGGCAGACTGCGCTTCAGCAGTGCCTTTCGCCTTCGCCTTGCGGACGCGGCGCAGATTGATCACGTCTCCCATCAGGCGGGGACGACCATCCGGATCGCCTTGGCCGAGACGCTGGCCGTGACCGGCGTCTTCGCCAGAACCTCGCCATCGATGGAGATGGGAAGGGGCGGCTCGGTCTTCAGGCGGAAGCTGGTGCCGCGAAACTCCCGCAGGGTGCCGCGTGCCCTTTGCGGGCCGATCAGGCTGAGCCCCCAACTCCACAGCAATTTCGTGCGGGCCGAGCCGACCACTGCCTGAATAACGATCTGACCGTTCTCGACATCGGTTTCGACAAGTTCGGTGCCGCCATGATAGCCGCCATTCGCGATGCGGACTTCCAGAGCCTGCAGGCTCTCCTGCCCGCCGTCCCAGGATACGGTCAGCTTGAAGGGCTTGAACCGAGCCATCTGTATTGCCGCCCAACTGAGATAGCCGGGGCGGCCGAGCCATTTCTTCAAGCCGTGCGGCACCGATTCGGCGATAAGCGGCGAAATGCCGATCGCGGCGCAGTTCGCGAAATAATCGCCGTCGATCATCCCGAGATCGATCTTGCGGATCTGCCCGTCCACGATGACGCGCACGGCACCTTCTATGTCCAGCGGGATGCCGAGCGTACGGGCAAAGCTGTTGGCGGTCCCAAGTGGCAGTAGCGCGAATACGGTCTTCTCGGCAACGATATGGTCGACGGACGAGGAGATCGAACCGTCGCCGCCGCCTACGATGACCATCGCAACGCCCGATTGCACCGCGTCCCGGACAGCGCCTTCCAGTTTCGTCGGGTCGCGAAGCGCCTTTGCGGAGACGAGTTCGATGCCGGCGCCCTTGAGCAAACGGCAGGCGTCCCGGAAGGCTTCCCTGCCTTTGCGCGACTTGCCGTTTACGATCAGAGCGGCCTGGCGCGGCGGAGAATTTCCCATAACCGTTCCAACGCCGGCAGACCGTTTTGGATGCGTAAGGAACGGCCGGCGATCAGCCGATCCCGCCCGTCACAAGCTGCCATCCCGTCACGCCAAGGAGCAATGCGCCCATTGCCGCTGAGAAGGCGAGCATGAACCAGCCGAACAGCGCCACGATCGGCGGATTGCGCCGCGCTTCGCGTCGATTCCGTGCCGTGCTGGCCATGATGAAACTGGCGATGACACCGTAAAAAAGCGCTGCAACCTCTAGCATCGATGATCCCCCCGGATCGCATGTGGATGGAGCGCATAGTTAATGCGCGCCTCCTCAAAGATGCGTTAATGCTGCGGTGCACGCAATCTGGATCCGAGCCAGAATCGGCTGAACGAGCCGTTTTGCCGACGATCAGGCAGCGAGCTTTACGCGATTGCGACCGCCGCTTTTCGCGGCGTAGAGTGCGCGGTCGGCGTCGGCGAGCAAGTCGCCGGCATTCTGGCGGTGCTTATGCGCGGCGATGCCGATGCTCACGGTCACCGACGGCAGATCTTCGCCATCGGCCGAAGGCGGCCGGGCGATCACTCCGCGCAATCGTTCCGCGACGGCGGTGGCGTCTTCGGGGCTCGCGCCGGGCATCAGGATCGCGAATTCCTCGCCGCCCAGCCGCCCGACAAGATCTCCGCTGCGGACGACGCCGACGGCGCGGTTCGAGACAAGCTGGAGCACCTGATCGCCGACGGCATGGCCATGCGAATCATTGACCAACTTGAAATGATCGACGTCGAATATCGCGACGGCGAGCGCCCAGCCAAATTCGTTCGCCGCTTCCACCTGACGATCGAGATGGCGGAGAAAGGCGCGTCGATTTGCGAGGTCCGTGAGCTCGTCGGTCGACGCCAGCAATGTCGCCTCACGCGCCTGCTCCTCGGCGCGCCGCTTGGCGGACATCACATGTTCTTCCAGCTTCTTGCGATCGTCGATGTCGCGCAAGGTGCCGGTGGTGCCGATCACGTGATTGGCAGTGTCGCGTACTGTCTGGATCGAAAGTTCGATCCAGCGGACTTCGCCGCTCAACATGCGAAAACGCAGAAGCCGGCGCGTATTCGGCACCTCGCCGTCGAGGACGGGCTGTGCCCACTCGCGAAACTCGGATCGTTCCGCTTCTTCGACCCATTCTATCCAGCTGCGCCCCTGGCTCTCCGCGACGGAGTAACCGGTGAGTGCTTGCCAGGCAGGGTTGAGATAGGTCCAGCGGCCACGGCGGTCGGTCCGGAAGATGACTTCCGTGATATTCTCGACCACGGTCTTGAAATGATCGGCGAGGAGGTGCGCCTCGGCGCCGCGTCGATCGCTTTGCGTAAGCGCCGCGGCCACCGGAAGAGCGGCGAGAAAGTTCACAGCCAGAAAGAACTGGAGCAGCAGCAGGTGGCTCGCGGGCATCATGCCCCCGTGGACGGCGATCGGCCCATGTCCCTCGGCCGTCGCGCGGGCCGAGATGGCCGCGACGATGATGATCGAGGCGATCGCCCCGAACTGGCGCAGACGAAACGTCGCGAGCAACACGACCGGCAGCATCACGAAGAGGACCGGAAGGCGCGTTCCGTAGAAGATCAGCAGCGCCACACCCGCGACGAGCCCGAGAATGAAGACGCATTCGATGACGCGGTTGGGCGCCAGATCGTCCAGCGTCAGCGTTTCCACGAATTTGACGATCACGATCACGGCAGGCGCGACGATCGCCAGGCTCAGAGCCCCGGCGCTATACCAATCGATCAGGGTCATCCGAAATTCGGTGCCTGCCGCATAATGCAGCGCCGTCGCTCCAATGACGGAAGAGAAAAGCGGCGCGATCATGCAGGCGGTGGCGAAGATCAGCACGTCGCGGGTGCGCTCGAACGCTCCGGTAATGCCGCCCAAACGGCGCACCAACGTTGCCGCCAGCCCTGCTTCGACCATGTTTGCGACAGGGAGCAGAAGGGCAACGGCGAGTGGTTGTTGATCGAATAGCCCGAACGCCAGATTGCCGGCGAACGCCCCCAACAGAATGAAGGCACAATCCCTACGATTCTCGCCAAACGCGATCAGAAGACCGAGAATTATGCCGTTCGCTGGCCATAAGGAGGCAAGTCCGGAGGCTTGTGGCGCTACAAAGCCGCTCGCTATCGCAGCAAGCACGAATAGAAACGCACTGATACACGCCAAGCGCAAATCGCGCGTGACGCTCCCCTCCTGGATCATGGCCCCCCATGAATTCGGCATAGTAAACCTCACGGTATGCCGTTACCCGCAAGGCTGTTAACGCCGCCTTACGTATGGCGGGAGCAAGGTCAACCGCTGTTGCGGAGCGCCGTCGCAATCGCGTTGATCGAGAGTTGGATGCCTTCGGCTATGCGGGGATCCTGCTCCCCGGCGCGATGTCGCTTGATGAGTTCTATCTGAAGCAGGTTCAACGGCTCGATATAGGGCAGGCGCAGCCTAACCGATTCTTCCAACGTGGGACTCTTCTCCAGCAGGCGGCTGTCGCCGGTCAGCGTGAGGAGGCCGTCGCGGGCAAGCTCCCATCCACGTTTGATCTCCCCGAATATCGAGTCGCCGACCGTCCTATCCTCAACGAGGACCAGGTAGCGCTCGGCAATAGCCATGTCCGATTTGGCCAGGACCATCTCAAGATTGGCGAGCGTCGTCTGGAAGAATGGCCAGCTCCCGGCCATGTCCTTCAGCAGCGCCTTGTCCTCGAAGCTGGCCAGTGCGTGGCCGACGCCGTACCACCCTGGCAGCATCACACGCGTCTGCGCCCAGCTGAACACCCAGGGGATGGCGCGCAAATCCTCGATCCGATCGGATTTCGTGCGGCTGGCCGGCCGGGACCCGATTTTCAGACCCGCAATCTCGTTGATCGGCGTGAACTGGCGGAAGAACGTGCGGAAGCCCTCCGTTTCGTAAACGAGACCGCGATAGGCGCGGAATGCCGAGGCGGAGATCTCCCGCATGGCCGCGTGAAAGCGTGCCTCCCCTTCCACGTCCCCGGAATCGAGGCTGGTCAGCAAGGTCGCGGCGGCCATCGCTTCCAGGTTGATCGCGGCGGCGGACTTTGTGCCGTATTTCGCGGCGATCACCTCGCCTTGTTCGGTGATGCGGATGCGGCCCTTCACGGTGCCGGCGGGCTGGGCAAGAATGGCGGCAAAGGCCGATCCGCCGCCGCGCCCGACTGCGCCTCCCCGGCCGTGAAACAACTGCATACCCACGCCGGCTTGCTCGAATACGGGCTTGAGGGCCCGGCTCGCTTCGTTGAGACTCCAGACGGAGGTGAGATAGCCGCCATCCTTGTTGCTGTCCGAATAGCCGACCATGACCTCCTGATAGCCGCGCGCGGTGATGCGGGCAGCGACTTCGGGCAGGTCGAAATAGGCCTTCATGATCGCGGGGCCGTTTTCCAGATCCTCGATTGTCTCGAAGAGCGGGACGACCATGATCGTGGAGCTTGCCGGATCGGCCGGACGGTAAAGGCCATATTCCTTCAGGAGGATGTCGACTTCCAGCAGATCGGAGACGCTGGCCGTCTTGGAGATGATATAGGTGGTGATCGCGGAGGAGCCGTAGCGGGCGTGCGCTTCCGCCGCGGCAGCGATGATCGCCAACTCGCCGGCCGTCTCCTCGCCATATTCGAAATAAGGCCCCGTGAGCGGCCGCGTCGTTTGAAGCTCGCGGCGCAACAGAGCGACCTTTGCATCCTCGTCCAGCCCGGCATAATCGGCCTCGACGCCTGCTATCTTCAACAGCTCGGCCACCACGCGCTCGTGAACGTCGCTATTCTGGCGCAAATCGAGCGTGGCGAGGTGGAAGCCGAAGGTTTCGACAGCACGGATCAATCGGCCAAGAGCGCCGCCCGAAGACAGCGTATTGCCGCCGTTGGCGGCCAGCGCTTTGGCGAGATCGACCAGATCGTGCCGCAAATCGCTTGGGCCGGCATAAGCCTCGGCCGAATGGGACGGCGCGCGGGTTGGCTGGCGGCCGGTGATCGCCGTGTAGGTCGCGGCGACCCGATCATAGATGCCGGTCACAGCACGACGATAGGGCTCGTCCGATCGGGCCGGGCCGGCATCCTGCGATCGATCCGCCAAGGCTTCTACTTCCGGGCTAACCGGAGCAAGCTCGCTGGAGATCGAAAGTTCGCCGCCGAGCGCATGGAGAAGATCGCAATAGTGGCCGAGCACGGCTTCCGACGATCGCCCCAGCGCCAGACGCAGCGTTTCGGCGGTGACATTGGGATTGCCGTCCCGATCGCCACCGATCCAGCTGCCGAGCTTGAGGAAGCTCTTAGGCCGGGCACCGAGAACGCGCTCCCAGCGGGCGTAGAGCGCCGGCAGAAGGGGCAGGAACACGTCGCGCAGATAAGAGAGGGCGGTATCCACCTCATCGGCGACGAACAGGCGTTCGCGGCGCAGGGGGCGGGTCTGCCACAGAAGGGCGATCTGGCGGATGATCGCTTCCTCGATCACGTCGCCGTCTGGCGTCTCGGTCGCGCCTTCATCGCGCATGCGCATCAGATCGGCGATGCGATTGCGGTGATCGATCATCGATTTGCGCCGCACCTCGGTGGGATGGGCGGTCAGGACGGGGACTATCAGGCCGTGGTTCATCAACTCGAGAGCGGCGTCCTGGCCCATTCCGTGGCCGGACAGCCGTTCGAGCGCGGCGGCGAGATCGGCATCGGGATCGGTCGCGACACCCTGCCGATCCTCGGCGAGATTGGCGAGCATCGAGAAGAGCATGAAGCCGCGGGTGAAAGCGAGCGTCTCGTCGAGGCTGAGCGCATCGAGGCCGCTGTCGACTTCGTCGGCCAGACCGCGTGCGCGATCCACCGAAGCCGACCGTATATATTCGATGCGGCGGAACAGTGCGTCGCCACCATAAGCGCGGATGACGTCGCCGAGCAGGCGCCCGAGATAGCGGATATCGGGGTTCTGAACGATCGGGGGTGCGGAGACATCAGCCATAGGCGGCAATGCTGCGCCGCAGCGCGCACTCGGTCAATCCGTTACCGACCCGCGCCGTGCGATTAAGAAACAGCAGTCCCTGACGAAAAAGGCCGGAGGATTGCTCCCCCGGCCTATTCCTTGGTTCAGACGTGAAGGCGTCGGACTTAGAAGTCCATGCCGCCCATGCCGCCCATTCCACCCATGCCGCCGCCGGGCATGCCGCCGGCACCTCCCTTGTCGTCGGCAGGCGCGTCGGAGACGGCCGCTTCCGTGGTGATCAGCAGGCCAGCAACCGAAGCTGCGTTCTGGAGGGCGGTACGAACCACCTTGGTCGGATCGATCACGCCGGCCAGCACGAGATTCTCGTACTTGTCGGTCTGGGCGTTGAAGCCCAGCGTCGGATCGTTGCTCTCGAGCAGCTTGCCCGAAACCACCGCGCCGTCATGACCCGCATTCTGCGCGATCTGGCGAACCAGAGCCGTCAGAGACTTGCGGATGATGTCGATGCCCCGCGTCTGATCGTCATTGGCGCCGGTCAGGCCGTCGAGTGCCTTGGTGGCATACAGCAGAGCCGTACCGCCGCCAGGGACGATGCCTTCCTCAACTGCTGCGCGGGTCGCGTGGAGAGCGTCGTCGACGCGATCCTTGCGCTCCTTCACCTCGACTTCGGACGAACCGCCGACCTTGATCACGGCAACGCCGCCGGCGAGCTTGGCAAGACGCTCCTGGAGCTTCTCCTTGTCATAGTCGCTAGTGGTGTTCTCGATCTGCTTGCGGATCGCCTCGACGCGGCCCTTGATCGAATCGGCCTCACCGGCGCCATCGACGATGGTGGTGTTGTCCTTGTCGATCGAGACGCGCTTGGCGGTGCCGAGCATGCCGAGCGTGACGCTCTCGAGCTTGATACCGAGATCCTCGGAGATCACTTCGCCCTTTGTCAGGATCGCGATGTCTTCCAGCATCGCCTTGCGACGATCGCCGAAGCCAGGCGCCTTGACGGCTGCGACCTTGAGGCCGCCGCGCAGCTTGTTGACGACGAGCGTGGCCAGAGCCTCGCCCTCGATATCCTCGGCGATGATCAGGAGCGGACGGCCCGACTGAACGACGGCTTCCAGGATCGGAAGGATCGCCTGCAGGTTCGACAGCTTCTTTTCGTGGATCAGGATGTACGGATCGGCGAGCTCGACCGTCATCTTGTCCGGGTTGGTGATGAAGTAAGGCGACAGGTAGCCGCGATCGAACTGCATGCCTTCGACGACATCGAGTTCGAAATCGAGGCCCTTGGCTTCCTCGACGGTGATCACGCCTTCCTTGCCGACGCGCTCCATTGCTTCGGCAATCTTCTCGCCGACGACGGTATCGCCGTTAGCGGAGATGATGCCGACCTGCGCGACTTCGGCCGAGCCGGAGACGGGCTTAGAGCGCGACTTCACGTCCTCGACAACCTTCAGCACGGCGAGATCGATGCCGCGCTTCAGATCCATCGGGTTCATGCCGGCCGCGACCGACTTCATGCCCTCGCGAACGATCGCCTGAGCGAGAACGGTCGCGGTGGTGGTGCCGTCACCGGCATTGTCGTTGGTTTTCGAGGCCACTTCGCGCAGCATCTGCGCACCCATGTTCTCGAACTTGTCCTTGAGCTCGATCTCCTTGGCGACGGTGACGCCGTCCTTGGTGATGCGCGGTGCGCCGAAGCTCTTGTCGATGACGACGTTGCGGCCCTTTGGCCCCAGCGTGACCTTCACCGCATCGGCGAGAATGTCGACGCCGCGCAGAATGCGCTCACGAGCGTCGCGGGAAAATTTTACGTCCTTGGCTGCCATGTGACTGCCTTTCTAAAACGAGCGGAGTTGAGAAAGTAGAGGATTGCGACCGTCAGATGAGCTGACGATCTCGGCCATTGGCGTCAGCCAACGATCCCGAGAATGTCGCTTTCCTTCATGATCAGCAGATCCTTGCCGTCGAGCTTGACCTCGGTGCCGGACCATTTGCCGAACAGGATCTTGTCGCCGGCCTTGACGTCGAGCGGCGTGATCTTGCCGTCTTCACCCTTGGTGCCGCTGCCGACTGCAACAACCTGGCCCTCCTGGGGCTTTTCCTTGGCGGTGTCCGGAATGATGATGCCGCCGGCCGTCTTTTCCTCGGCCTCGACGCGCTCGACGAGCACGCGATCGTGCAATGGTCGGAAACCCATATCTGTCCCTTTCCTGCAATCAAGGCGAAGTATGGCGAACGTCTCGTCCGGCCTCCCCACCCTGTGCGATGAACTTGTTGGCACTGCCAGAGAGCGAGTGCCAACCCGCATATGTGGGTGGTTCGCCATACTGTCAAGCTGAGGGGAGAGCTTGTTGCTTCAGCTTACCGGGCGTCTTGCACGCAGCGCCTGGGCCAGCGTTCCTTCATCGAGATAATCCAGCTCGCCCCCGACTGGGAGGCCATGCGCGAGCTGCGTGACCCTGACGGGAAAGCGTTCGATCCGCTCGGCCACGTAATGCGCGGTCGTCTGCCCTTCCAGGGTGGCGTTCATTGCCAGCACCACCTCGTCTATGCCGCCCGCTTCGATCCGTCCGACGAGGCGATCGATGCCAAGATCCTCGGGGCGGATCCCCTCCAGCGCCGACAGCCGCCCGCCGAGAACATGGAAGCGCCCCGGAAACAGGCGCGTGCGATCCAGCGCCCAGAGATCGGCCACCTCTTCCACCACGCATAACATCCGCACGTCTCGACGAGGATCGGTGCAAATCGCGCAGGGATCGACGGTATCCACATTGCCGCAGAGCGAACAGGTGGCGAGCTTTTCGCTCACCGCCTCCAACGCGCGGAGCAGCGGTACGAGCGCCGCCTCGCGTTTCTTAAGGAGATGGAGAACGGCGCGGCGGGCAGAGCGAGGCCCGAGACCGGGCAGGCGGGACAGTGCCTGGGTGAGCGCATCGATTTCGGGCGAAGCCATCGAGGGGAAATAGGAGGGCGAAGCACGTTCGTCACCTTCCGCTTCCAGATTGCGATCTGATTGGCGAGGCTTGGTCTGGAAAAGGCCCGGACGATCGCTCGCCCGGGCCTTCCCACGCTACGCTACGCGCAACACGGTGATCCGACGGGACGGATCAGAAGAAGAAACGATTATAGACGTTGACGACGCGGCCCGTGCGCACATCCAAGAGCACGACATCGTTGCCATACCGGATCCAGCGGCGGCCCGACGCCGCGGCAGGCAAACGATAGCGATAGGGATCGATCCAGTAGCGGCGATCATAATAGCTGCGGTCGAAGCGATAGCCGGGCGCGATCGGGCGATAGGCGTAACCGCGTGGGCCGACATAAGCGGGGCCGCGAAACGCATCGGGGCTGCGCCGGCGATAATCCCGCCAATCCTGGCGATATTCGCGGCGTGCCTCGCGGACATCGCGCTGCTGATCGCGAATCTCGCGGGGATCGGCGCCATTGCGGACAGCGCGGCGAACGTCGCGCTGTTCCTGACGGATATCCTGGCGATCGTTCCGCAGTTCGCGGTTCTGCGCCGTCGCGACCGTGGGCATCAAGCTGGCGGCCATCAAGCCGGCAAGGACGAGTATACGCATTGTCTTACTCCTCTCTGTGTTGGCCGGCGGCTCGAGAGATGCCGCCGGCGTTCCGCTCAGATCCGGTGGATCACCAGAAGAAGCTCGGAATGGAATCGACGACCCGGCCATCGCGAACATCGATCAGCAGCACGTCGTCATAATAGCGGACCCACCGGTACGGGCCGGAGACGGGCGGGAGCCGGTAGGAATAGGGGTCGTTCAGCCAGTAGCTGTTGCTCCACAGCAATCCCGGGACGACCGCGCCGATCGAAAAGCGGCGATAGCCATAGCCCCAACCGCGCGGCGCATTGTAGCGCCCGATCTGGAAGCGGCCGCGATTGGCATCGCGATAGCCGCGCCAATCGTAACGGCGATCCTGCCGCCAGTTATTGCCTGCCCAGCGATTGTCGCCCCGGCGGCCATTATCGAACCGGCGGTCGTCGATCCGGCGATTGTCATAGCGGCCATCGTTGAAGCCGCGATTGCCGGCGAAGCGAGGATCGTTGCCGGGGCGGCGATCATTGTCGAACCGGCGATCATCGTTGCGGCGGCCATCGAATCGATTGCCGTCGCCGCGGCGATCGTCCCGCTGAGCCTGCGGGGCACCGGCGAATCCGGCGCCGGGGCCGCGATCCCGATTGAAATCCTGATTGCGTTCAGCGCGCTGCGCCTGGCCGGCGGCGAATGCCTCCGGGCCACGTCCGCCGGCAAAGCCGCGTTGGCCTTCGGCGGCGCGGTTCTGGTTGCCGTTCCGATCGGGATCGCCCGGTCCGCGTTGTGCCATCGCCATGGCCGGCAGGCTTGCGCCGACAGCTACGGCGAGAAGCAGCTTTCCGATCCTCTTCATCGTCCAAACTCCTGACGCTTCGGCCAGAAGGCGGAAGCTTGCAGGGAAGATGAGCGAGTCGCGGTGAGCGGTTGCTGAATCCGTCCGTCAGCCGGCAGAAAGGTTCATGAACGCTCCAGAAAGCTTCACGACATCTGCCGAAACGCCGGATTTACGGCTTGGGCGGGGGTGGGGACAAGGCCGGAACGGCGGCGGCGGCATCGGCCGGACTGATGGCGGGCGGCGGCGCGGCCGCGATCGGATCCCCACCGGCCAGCGCCTCGGCCGCGCTGCGGATCGCCCCCCGGATGCGGGGGTAGGTGCCGCAGCGGCAGAGATTGGTGATCGATTCGTCGATCTGCTCGTCGGTCGGGCGGGGCGTCTTCGCCAGCAAGGCAGCAGCGGCCATGATCATGCCGGACTGGCAATAGCCGCACTGTGGCACCTGCGCCGCGACCCAGGCCTGCTGGACAGGGTGGCTACGGTCGCTCGTCAGCCCTTCGATCGTTGTGACGAAGCTGCCCTCGATCGATCCAATCGGCACTTGGCAGGAACGGCGGGCGACTCCATCGACATGCACCGTGCAGGCGCCGCATTGGCCCATGCCGCAGCCATATTTGGTGCCGGTGAGGTTCGACGCGTCGCGCAGAGCCCAGAGGAGCGGAGTCGCGGGATCCATCTTATAGTGGACGGGATCGCCGTTGACGGTGAAGCTGGTCATGCGCGCTTCCTTACCCCGAACCCGAATCGTCATGCCAGCGGTGGCTGAGCCCCGAACTGCCCCGCAATCGCACGTTCGCGCACCGCGAAGGGTGGCAGTGGGTTGAAGACTCACCCCGGCGCTGCTAGGGGCGGCGCTTTCCGACGTGGGGCCATCCGGCCGCGCGCGGTTTAGCACATTCATCATGATGGCGCCGAAGGACGCGTCGGACTGGCTGGAGATCGTTCGGTTTATGCAGATCATCGTTCGCGACAATAACGTCGACCAAGCGCTGCGCGCGCTCAAGAAGAAGCTGCAGCGCGAGGGCGTCTATCGCGAGATGAAGCTGCGCCGGCATTATGAAAAGCCGTCGGAGAAGCGCGCACGCGAGCGTGCCGCCGCCATCCGCCGCGCCCGCAAGCTGGAGCGCAAGCGCGTCGAGCGCGATCAGGCCCGGTAAGGCCTGATGTCGGAGGTCACTGCGGTTCCGCTGCGTCCGGTCGGCAAGGCCGGCGTGACGGCGCTCTGGGTGGGCATCGGCCTGCTGATCGCCGCTGGCGTGGGTGGCGCTTGTGCCACCACGCGGGCGCCGGTCATGCTCGCCATGCCACCGGCCGAGTTCATGGCCACGAATGCCAAGCGTTCGGGCGTGAAAACCACGGCCAGTGGCCTCGAATACCAAGTGCTGAAGAAGGGCGATGGCCCGACGCCGACGATGGCCGATGCGGCGCTCGTCGAATATAAGGGCAGCCTTACCAGCGGCCAGGTGTTCGACGCGTCGAAGCCCGGCCAGCCGGTTCCCATGCAGATCGCTCAGGTCGTCCCTGGCTTCGCCGAGGCGCTGACGCTGATGCCCAAGGGCAGCAAGTATCGCGTCTGGATCCCGCCGCAGCTTGGCTATGGCGAGCGCGAGGCAGGGCCGATCCCGGCCAATTCGGTGCTGATGTTCGATATCACCATGCACGAATTCGCGGCGATCCCGCAGCAGGGCGCCGAGATGATGAGCGCCCCGCACGCGGACGGCACGCCGGGCACCCCGCCGCCGACGACGGTGCTGGGCCAGTAAGCCAAGAGTCTCGCTCCCGTTCGAACGGGACGCTATCAAGACGAGAGAGCCGGCGTGACTGCCGGCTTTTTTGTTTTGGGCCTGGGCCCAGAGAAGTGCGGTGCCCGCCGTTGACACTCGGGAAAGCCACAAGGATCGTGGCTTTCGTGGCTTTCGTGGCTTTCGTGGCTTTCGTGGCTTTCGTGGCTTTCGTGGCTTTCGTGGCTTTCGTGGCTTTCGTGGCTTTCGTCATGAGGCGAAGCGCCATGCGGCATAAAGACGTGCGCTGTTATCCGATGAGAAAGAACGTCGAAACAAGTTCATTTGCACTTGATATGTTCTAATTTGTCAATGCATCTGGCCACTATGCTAACGTCAGCTTATGGTGGAAACTAGGCAGTCTGCTTTCGGAAAGATACTAAGCAAACCAGAAGTAGGGACGGGGCGCGGTATTGTCTTGCCGCCGCTTAACCGAGCATGTGCCGAAGGAGCCCGGCGCTGCTGATCCCGATAAGGACCGTCGGTAGCAGCGACAGGCGGACAGCTGCCGCCGCCGTGATCGCGAGTGCGATCAGGTCAGACGTGCGTCCCGACACGAACGCCGGCGCAATGACGGCGATCAACACACACCCAGGCGCTGCTTCGAGGATGGTCATTGTTCGCGCCGACAATTCGCGATCACCGAGCAAAAGATACCCGCCAATCCGGGTTAGGTAGGTCACGCTCCCCATCAGGACGATCGTGGCCAGGGTCCAGCCCTCGATCATGGCCGACTCCTCATCCAGGCGACGGCGATACCGGCGATCGCGCCGGCCGGGACGTACCAGCCACCCGGCAGCGTCAGGCAGACCCCGGCCGCGATTAGCAGGCTGACCAGCCAAGGGATGGCTGCGCCGAAGCCCTTCCACATGCCCCGGAGCAGCACCAAGAACACGGCCGGGAACGCCATGTCAAAGCCCCAGCGTTCGATGTCGCCGAGCACCGGTCCGAGCAGCGCGCCCAATGCCGTGAACCCGACCCAACAGACGTAGAGACCAGCTGAAACGCCAAGGAAGTACCGCAGGCTGAACGCGGACTCGGACTTCTCTGTACGGCGCGCTTTTGCGTCGGCAAGAGCCAACGCCCAACTCTCGTCTACCATCAGAAACAGCGCCGGCAGCACCTGCCGCCGCGGCAGTTGGCGCAGCCACGGTGCCAAGGTCGCGCCCATCACCAGGTGGCGGCTGTTCACCAGCAGCGTCACTCCGACGATCAGCAGAAGGTGCGGTGGCGACGTCCAGAGACCGATCGCAGCGAACTCTGATCCACCGGCAAAGTTCAGGCCGGTCATCAGTGGCACCGCGAGCGGGGCCATGTTCTTGGCGGTGGCCTGTGCGCCCAGCACGAGCGCTGCGGGCACAAGGCCTAGCAGGACGGGTGCCGATGCCCGCAGTCCGCGAGCGAACTCGCCTTTCTGGTCGGTTATAATAGTTGTCATGGCGAGACTTTTACCATCGTTGGCGGAACAGATATGTGCGAAGTGGATCGCCATTCGCACCTTAGCTGGCATATCATGCTGGGAATGATCGATATGACGACAACTCCTGCCATGACATTAGACGCGATCGACCGGCGCATCCTCGTCGAGCTTCAGGCGGACGGCAGACTCACCAACAATGATCTGTCGGCGCGCGTTGGACTGTCGCCGTCTCCGTGCCTGCGGCGGGTCCGCGCGCTCGAAGCGGCGGGCTTGATCAGGGGCTATGCAGCCTTGCTCGACCCGGCGCTGCTTGACCTGGCGACGAGCGTCTTCGTCCGGGTCTGGTTGGTCGGACAGGACGACCAGACCGTCCAGCGTTTCGTCGACAGCATCCTTGCGCTGCCCCATGTCGTCGAGTGCCATATGATGGCCGGCGACTGCGATTTTCTGCTTCGCGTCGTGGCCCGCGATCTCGATGCCTATCGACGGTTCCAAGCCGAAAAACTCGCGCGCATCGAGGGTGTCCGAAGCCTCAAGACCGACATCCCTTTGCAGCGCATCAAGCTTACTGAGTCGCTACCCTTGTGAACTTGATAATTGAGGCGAAGAGGTAGCCGTCGATCCGACGTCCGCTTTCAGCCCGTGAGGGCAGCATGGTGAACGACGATAAATGGGGCGGAAGCAGACACTGTAGTGACGCAAGGTCCGCCGCTTTGCGAGATGGGTTTGCCGTCGGTTTGATCAGCGTCGTGCGGATATCCAAACGTCGCGGAAAGCCGTTATCCAAAAGCCCGCAAATAGCCATCGCTTGGCGGGGTTGATCGCGCGGTCGGCCTGATCGACTCTCCTGCGGAAAGCAGCGGGTAGAGGATGGATGCTTCCTGCTCGGCACGGCAGCGCATAGCCGCCCGCATCGAATTCGACGCATCACAATAATCGGCCCAGCGCGCCGTAATCTCGCGGATAGTCCAGCTTCCAATATGTTGGGCGGACGCGGCCATGTTCGCTTTGCCGGCGGCCTTGAGGGCCTGGATGGCTTCTCGCTGGCCGGTCGAGGCATGGGCGATCAACTGATCGTAGACACTTTCCAGAAGCAGAGTCCGCGCCCGGCTTGCGCGCGTCAGGCGCAACCGCAACAGCGGCAATTCGCTCATCGGCGGCTCGGCTAGCGCGGTCAGCCGCGCCAGCTCGTCGAGCGCCGCCTTGATCTCGGCGTGCAGCCGTTGCAGTTCGGTCAGCATCCATCCGTCTCCCGCACAACGCGCTAACGGCAGAAACTTAACGAACGGTATTGGCCGCAAGCTTCTGTAATCACGAGGTTACAGGCAGCGCCGTGAGCAGACGTTAGAAACCCATCACACGATAGCGGGAGGCGTTCGGGTGTTCGACCAGCGTCGCAAGGGGCGTCTGCCGGCCTCTGACAACTAGTGACTGTCCGACGCCTGGTCAGCGTCGTGCTGGTCGCTCAGCGTATCGTTATAGGCAAGTTTGGCGAAGCCGATGAATGCGGCGCGCAATTCCAAGTTGGGAATATCGACCATCTGAGTTTTTACCTGGTGGAGATATCCCGTGGTGCAACAGCCTTCGCCAACGCGCTTGTAGGACATGGACCAAGCGCCGAACTTCCGCCGTATAGCGGGGCCATCGGACACCATCGCGATCATATCATGCCGAGGATCTTCACTGATCCGGGCCATCAAACCCTGTACGGCCTCCTTCTCCCCTTCGATCGCCTGCATGAACCGCCGACCGTCGAACAGAAGCAGCCCCGTAACCGATAGAGCCTTGTTGGACTCGCTCGCCCGGTCGGCGAGGTCTTGTACGTCGGTATCGGTCATTAGTGCCGTCGCGCGGCTCATGTATACGATGCGGTAAATCATCCGGCCGCGCTCCCCCTGCAGAGTACAGGAATTCGGCCATTTTCAACGGCTAGGCAACTGATCCAGTTTTATCGGTCTTCTGCGGTGGGCAAAAAGCAGGGCGAGCCCGGCTGCGGGTCTCCGCAATATGGGCCAAAGTGGACACGACGCCAAAACGTAGATCGCTTCAGAATATTGACTGGCCGGACTTCCGCCGAACGGCGCGCGCTTCGCAATCCGCGCCACCGATGCTTGAACAGTTCGCGCGAACGATCACTTCTTTTTGGCGACTGCCAATCTTCGGAAGGGCGGTGCGCCGAATGATCGCGGGGCGTGGGCTGAAGCCGGCAAAGGCGCTCCATTGGCGAGCGGCTATCGGACCGGTCCTCGCGCCTCAGCCCGCCGATGCCTCGCCGGTCGTATTTTCTGCCTTCAGCTCCGAGCTTTTCTCCAGCAGCACCTTGATCATCGCGACGATCGGATCGGCGAGCGCAAGCCCGAGGATGCCGAACAGGGCGCCGAACAGCAGCTGGCAGCCGAGCACCAAAGCGGGCGGCAGATCCACCGACCGCCGCGCGACCATCGGCACAATCACATAGCCGTCGATCATCTGCACCGTGATGTAGACGGCCACGGCCCAGATGCCGGTCTCCGTGCCGGCGGAAAAGCCGACCAGCACGATCAGGATGCCGGAGACGATCGCGCCGATATTGGGCAGGAAAGCGAGCAAGCCGGTGAGAATGCCGAGCAGGGTCGCCATCGGTACGCCGACGATCTGGAGCGCGATCGCGACGAAGACGCCCTCGACCGCCATGCCGAGCAGGCGACCGGCCATGAGGCGGCGCAGCGTATAGCCCATCTGCTTGGTGGTTTCGTAGAAGGTCTCGCGCTTGTCGATCGGCAGCATCCAGGCGATGCCGCGCTCGTAAAGGCGCGGCTCCATAGCGATGAAGAGGCCCAGGACGAGGATCATCGCCATGCTGGAGAGCGCACCCAGCGCGGTGCCGAGCGCGGCCGTGACCTTGCCGAACGAACCCATCAATTGCTGGCCGATCTGGCCGACACCCGAATCGGCCGGGATATAGCCGCGCTGGTGCGCCCAGGCCGTCCAGCTCTGGATCTGGCCGTAGACGGTGGCCTGCAGCGTCTGCGCCTGCGCGGTGATCTGCGCGCCGGCGAAGAACAGGAAGCCGACCAGCGCCGCGACGACGAGGGACGCGACGATGGCAAGGCGCCAGCCGCGCCCGATCGGCAGAACGCGGCCCAGCAGGCGGACGCCGCCGTCCAGCATCTGCGCGACGACGATACCGCCGATGATGAGCAGCAACGGCTCCGACAGGAACCACAGCAGCAGCACCGCGACGACGACGGCCGCCCAGACGACCGCGCGCTTGAATTCGCGCAGCGTGAGCGGATCGCTATTGTCGGTCGGTCCGGGCGCTTCCTGGCGGGGAGCGGCCGGACCGCTCACTTGGCGCCCGCGGTTTTGCTGGGATGCAGGTTGATGCCCGCGCGGTTGCCGCGCAGCGCGCTGAACCACGTCAGCGGATTCCACAGCTGGGTGGTGCCATCATAGGAAAAGGTGATGAAATCGGCGCGCCCGCCGAGATTCTCCCACGCCACCGGTCCGCCGAGGCCCAGCTGCCATGTCTCGTAGCGGCTGTCCGCGCTCTCATCGCGATTGTCGCCCATCACAAACACATGATCGGCGGGCACCGTCACCGGGCCGTAATCGTCACCGGTGCCGGGCTGATAGCCGAAGTCCACCGTATCGTAGCTGACGCCGTTGGGTAGCGTTTCGCGGAAGACGGGCAGCTCGCAATATTCCTTGCCGTCCGGCCCGGTCTTACGATTTTCGGCCTCCAGAGGGGAGGAGCAGGGGACGTTCGCATCGATCGGCAGCATCTTCACGCCCATGTCGACGCGCTTCACCGGCTTGCCATTGATCGACAGCAGGCCGCGATTCACCTCGATCGTGTCGCCGGGAAGACCGACAACGCGTTTGATGTAATCGCTATTCTCGGTCGGCGGCTTCAGGATCACGACATCGCCGCGCACCGGCATCCGCCCGAAGATCCGGCCCTTCATGAAAGGGAGAACGTGGAAGGAGGGCGATACGTAGGACCAGCCATAGGGATATTTGGTCACGATCAGCCGATCGCCCTTGATCAGCGTCGGCATCATCGATTCGGATGGAATGTAGAAAGGCTTAGCAATGAAGCTCCACACCGCGAGCACGCCCAGCACGAGCCAGACGATACCCTTAAGCTCCGCCCACCAGTCGGTCTTCTTCGGCTCCGGCTTGCTCTTGAGGGCAGGGGCCGGGGCGGCCAGATCGGGGGTGGTGTCGCTCAACTCTGGTCCTTAACCTGGCACTCTTGCCGGCTTACAAAGGCCGCGCTTCGAGGATGACGAACGCCTGCGCCCATGGATGGTCGTCGGTGAGCGTCAAATGAATGTGGATCGCGTGGCCCGGAGGCGTCAACGCGTCAAGTCTCGCCTTCGCTCCACCCGTCAGCGCCAGCGTCGGCGCGCCGGAGGGCAGGTTCACCACGCCGATATCGGCCATGAACACGCCCGCCTTGAAACCGGTGCCCACCGCCTTCGAAAACGCCTCCTTGGCGGCGAAGCGCTTGGCATAGGTGCCCGCCCGGGTCGGCCCGCGCCGCTCGGCCTTGGCGCGCTCGATATCGGTGAAGACACGCGTGGTGAAGCGCTGGCCGAAGCGGTCGAGCGACTGCTGGATCCGCTCGATATTGCAGAGATCGGAGCCGAGCCCGACGATCACCGCGCCGCGTCCATCAGTTCGCGCATCCGCCGCACGCTTGCATCCAGGCCGACGAAGATCGCCTCGCCGATCAGGAAATGGCCGATATTGAGTTCGGCCAGCTGCGGGATGGCGGCGACAGGCAGGACGTTGTCGTAGGTCAGGCCGTGGCCGGCGTGGGGCTCGATGCCGTTCTTGGCGGCGAGGGCAGCAGCGTCGGCGAGGCGGCGCAACTCCCGCTCCTGCGCTTCACCCTCGGCATGGGCATAGGCGCCGGTGTGAAATTCCACGACCGGCGCGCCGAGATGGATCGCCGCCTCGATCTGGCGCGGATCGGGTTCGATGAACAGGCTGACCCGGATCCCGACCTCGTTCAGGCGGGTGATGAGCGGCTTCAGGCGATTATGCTGGCCGGCGGCGTCCAGCCCGCCCTCGGTGGTCACTTCCTCGCGCCGCTCGGGCACGATGCAGGCGGCGTGGGGGCGATGGCGGAGTGCGATTTCCACCATCTCCTCGGTCGCCGCCATTTCGAGGTTGAGGGGGAGGGCGATACCGCCGATCAGGCGGGCGATATCCTCATCCATGATGTGACGGCGATCCTCGCGCAGGTGCGCGGTGATGCCGTCGGCGCCGGCCGCCTGCGCCATTTCGGCGGCGCGCAGCGGATCGGGCGTCAGCCCGCCGCGCGCGTTGCGGACGGTGGCGACATGATCGATGTTGACGCCAAGGCGGAGGGGGCGGGTCAAGCCGCGGCCCTGCTGCCGGGCTTGATCGCCGGTATGGCCGCCAGCTCGGGCGGAAGCGCGTCGGCCTCGTAGCTCGGCACGTCGAGGCGGATCAGAGGGAAGAAGGGCACGCCGAGATCGACCTTGCCGTTGGAGCGATCCACCAGGGATGCCGCCGCGATCACCTCGCCGCCCGCCGCCTCGATCGCCTTGATCGCTTCGCGCGAGGAGAGGCCGGTGGTGACGACATCCTCCATCATCAGCACCTTGGCGCCTGGCGTGAGCGCGAAGCCCCGGCGCAGTTCGAAAGTGCCGGTCGGCCGCTCCACGAACATGGCGTCCAGGCCGAGCGCGCGGCCCATTTCGTGACCGGCGATGACGCCGCCCATCGCCGGGGACACGACCGCATCGAGGCGCGCCTTGATCTCGTCCGGGATGCGCGCGGCAAGCGCATTGGTGAGTTTCGCGGCCCGCGCCGGGTTCATCAGCACACGCGCGCACTGCAGATAACGGGGCGAGCGCAGACCCGAGGAGAGAATGAAATGCCCCTCCAGCAGCGCATCGGCGGCGCGGAATTCGGCGATCACCTCATCTTCGGTCATGCCGCGTCTCCTCAGGCGGTGCGGGGCGGTTTGCCCGTCGGCCTGTCGAATAGACGGAGCCTAACCCCCCTTCAACAGCTTGCATTTCGGCAAGAACAGGTGTTGAGACGGGGCCGACCGGCCGGGGCCGCGCGGCATCACGCCTGCGTGGATTTCGGTTTCGCCGCCTGCCCTTGGCGCCACGGGGGGAACGATCAGAGTGCTGAAGACCATCCGGGCCTTTATTCTGCCCATGCTCGCCATCGTGGCGAGTGCCAATGCCGCCCCGGCTCTGGCGCAGGCCGCGCCTGCCGCCGCCGTGCCGGCTATCGCCCAGACCACGACGGATCCGACGGCATCGACGCCGGCCGGCCCGGCCAAGGCGCCGGACATCGTCCATGCCGCGCCCACGCCCGGCATCGGCCAGCCGACCGATTCGATCCATCTGCAGGAGCAGATGACGCCGATCGGCCACGAGGCGGAGCGCTTCCACGATTACATCCTCGTCCCGATGATGTTCATCATGTCGATCTTCGTTCTGCTGCTGCTGATCTGGGTTGTCATCCGCTATCGTTCGGCCGCGAACCCGACCCCCTCGCGCACATCGCACAACACCTTCATCGAGGTGATCTGGACGCTGTTTCCGGTGCTGGTGCTCGTCGCTATCGCGGTGCCGTCCATCCGGCTGCTCGCGCATCAATATTCACCGCCCAAGGCGGACCTTACAGTCAAGGTGATCGGCAACCAGTGGTACTGGACCTACCAGTATCCGGACAACGGCGATTTTGAAGTCGTTTCGAACCTGCTGAAGGAAAAGTCGGACGTTAAGCCCGGCGATCGCTTCCGCACCGACGCGGACGGCCCCCGCCTGCTTGCCGTCGACGAGCGGATGGTGGTGCCGGCCGGTGCCGTAGTGAAGCTGATCACCACCTCCAACGACGTGATCCACTCGTTCGGCATGCCCTCGTTCTGGGTAAAGATGGACGCCATTCCGGGTCGCCTGAACGAGACGTGGTTCAAGGTGGATCGCCCCGGCGTCTATTTCGGCCAGTGTTCAGAGCTGTGCGGTGCACGCCACGCCTACATGCCGATCGCGGTGGAAGTAGTGACGCCCGCGCAATATGCGCAGTGGGTCGCTTCGAAGGGCGGCACGATGCCGGGCGCCAAACCCGCCAACAATCCTGACGCGACGAAGCCGACCTCCCCGGCCACGGCGGGAACGCGGCCGCCCGCGCCGCCAACCGACGCGACCGTGAACGCCGCCGAACCCGCTCAGACGACCTCGCAGCCTGCCGTCGCGCAGAACCAGGGCACGAACCAATGACCGACATCGCCGCTCATCCGAGCCACTTCCACGCCGATCACGGCCACGAGCATCATCATGATGCCGATCACAAGCCGCCGTTCTTCGCGCGCTGGTTCATGTCCACGAACCACAAGGACATCGGCACGCTGTATCTGATCTTCGCGATCATCGCGGGAATCATCGGCGGTGCGATTTCCGGCATCATGCGGGCCGAGCTGGCGAAGCCCGGCATCCAGATTCTGACGATGGCCTGGCCACTGGGCGTCGGCTCCGTCGCGACGATGGACGAGGCGCTTCATCACTGGAACGTGCTGATCACCGCGCACGGCCTGATCATGGTGTTCTTCATGGTCATGCCGGCGATGATCGGGGGCTTCGGCAACTGGTTCGTCCCGATCATGATCGGCGCACCGGATATGGCGTTCCCGCGCATGAACAACATCTCGTTCTGGCTGCTCATCCCCGCCTTCATCCTGCTGCTGGGATCGAGCTTCGTCTCGGGCGGCACCGGGCCTGGCGCGGGCACGGGCTGGACGGTCTACGCTCCGCTCTCGACGAGCGGATCGGCAGGGCCGGCGGTCGATATGGCGATCCTGTCGCTCCATCTGGCCGGCGCGTCGTCGATCCTGGGTGCGATCAACTTCATCACCACAATCCTCAACATGCGCGCACCGGGCATGACGCTGCACAAGATGCCGCTCTTTGCCTGGTCGGTGCTGGTCACCGCCTTCCTGCTGTTGCTGTCGCTGCCGGTTCTAGCCGCCGCGATCACGATGCTGCTGACGGACCGCAACTTCGGCACGACCTTCTTCGATGCCTCGGGCGGCGGCGATCCGGTGCTGTACCAGCATCTGTTCTGGTTCTTCGGCCACCCCGAAGTGTACATCATGATCCTGCCGGGCTTCGGCATCGTCAGCCACGTCATCTCGACGTTCAGCCGCAAGCCGATCTTCGGCTATCTCGGCATGGCCTATGCGATGGTCGCGATCGGCGTGGTCGGCTTCATCGTGTGGGCGCACCACATGTATACGACCGGCCTGTCCGTAAACACCAAGATGTACTTCACCGCCGCGACGATGGTGATCGCGGTGCCAACCGGCATCAAGATCTTCTCCTGGATCGCGACGATGTGGGAGGGGTCGCTCTCCTTCAAGACGCCGATGCTGTGGGCGATTGGGTTCATCTTCATGTTCACCGTCGGTGGCGTGACGGGCGTATTGCTCGCCAACGGCGGCATCGATAATTATTTCCAGGACGCTTATTACGTGGTGGCGCACTTCCACTACGTGCTGTCGCTGGGTGCGGTCTTCTCGCTCTTCGCCGGGTTCTATTATTGGTTCCCGAAGATGAGCGGCAAGATGTACAACGAGCTGCTCGGCCAGCTGCACTTCTGGGTGTTCTTCGTCGGTGTGAACGTATTGTTCTTCCCGATGCACTTCCTGGGCATGCAGGGGATGCCGCGCCGCTACCCGGATTATCCGGACGCCTATGCGAAGTGGAATGCGCTCGCCAGCCACGGCTACGAGATCATGGCCGCCGGCATGCTGATCTTCTTCGTCAACGTGATCTGGTCGCTGATCGCCGGCAAGAAGGCTGGGGACAATCCGTGGGGCGAGGGCGCGACGACGCTGGAATGGACGCTGTCCAGCCCGCCGCCGTACCACCAGTTCGAGCAGCTTCCGCGCATCGACTGAGCTGGCGACACTGTAAAGAAAAAGGCCTCCGGAGCGATCCGGGGGCCTTTTTCTTGGCTGGCGGTGGCGAGACGAATTGGGATGGGAAGGCGGGCCGTGAGTGCGGGCGACCGAGAGGGTTATGGCGTTCGCCGCCGGACATGGCGACTGCACGAGGCATCGCTGGCCTGGGTCGCTCATGAAGCGACGTTATGGAGAGGTTGGCAGGGCTAAGCGGCAGACCCGCGCTGCCCAGCCCTGATGCGCGGAAGCGGCCTCTCGACGGATAGGCATCGCCGGTCAGGGTCGGACCGGCCTTACGCCCCGCCGCCAGCGGCCTTTCCCGAATCTGCAAGCCACTGTATAGGCCCGGCGATGTCCTCACCCGCCGTTGCCGCCTCTCACGAATTGCCCGCCGAGTGGCGCGACTTTCTCGCGCTGACGAAGCCGCGCGTGATGACGCTTGTCGTCTTCACGGGCCTGTGCGCGATGCTGGCGGCCCCCGTTCACGTCCATCCGGTGATCGGCTTTACCGCGATCTTGTGTATCGCGCTGGGCGCGGGCGCGAGCGGGGCGCTCAATCAATGGTATGAGTCGGATATCGACGCCGTGATGAAGCGCACCGCCGGTCGCCCGCTGCCCGCCGGTCGCATGGATCGGCAGGCGGCGCTGCATTTCTCGGTTGGGTTGGCTGCCTTTTCGGTGCTGCTGATGGGCCTGGCGGTGAACCTGCTTTCGGCGGTGATCCTGACCGGATCGATCCTGTTCTATGTCTTGATCTATACCGTATGGCTGAAGCGCCGGACGCCGCAGAATATCGTCATCGGCGGAGCGGCGGGTGCTTTCCCGCCGCTGATCGGCTGGGCGGCTGCGACGGGCCGGGTGGATCTGCTGCCGGTCCTGATGTTCGGCCTCGTCTTCCTCTGGACCCCCCCGCATTTCTGGGCGCTGGGCCTGTTCGTGCGGACCGATTATGCCGCTGCCGGCGTGCCGATGATGCCGGTGGTGGCCGGTACCCGGGCGACGCGCACGCAGGTGTTCCTGTACAGCGTGCCGATGGCGATCTGTGCCGTCGCTCCCTGGCCACTGGGCCTGACCGGCTGGATCTACGGCGGTACGGCCGCGATCCTCTCGCTCGTATTCGTCGGGCTTGCCGCCAAGGTGGGGATGAGCCGGGTCGAGGATCCGGCGTTGATGCGGGACGAGCGACGGATGTTCGGCTTTTCGATTCTCTATCTCTTCGCCACTTTCGGCGCCCTCGTCGCGGATCGGATGCTGCTCGCATGACACCGGAACATCAGCGCGACTATCAGGCGCGGCAGCGTTCGCGGGCGAAGGCGATGGCGCTCATTCTCGGCGCGCTCGTCATCCTGTTCTTCGCCATTTCCATCGCCAAGATGGCCTGATGACGAGCGTCGCCCTCAATGCCCGCGGCAAGCGGCGGACCTTGTTCGGCACGTTGCTGATGTTGGCGGCAATGACGGCATTGGGCTTTGCCAGCGTGCCTCTCTACCGGATGTTCTGCGAGGCGACCGGCTATAACGGCACGGCCCGCAAGGAGCTGAACGCCACCGCGCCGGGCGAAGTGATCGGCAAGATCGTCAACGTCCGCTTCGATGCCAACGTGAAGCCCGGCATGGACTGGACGTTCGAGCCCGAACAGCGCGTGAAGCGGGTGGCCGTCGGCGCGCGGCAGATGGTGTTCTTCACCGCCGTCAACAATACGGATCACACGATCACCGGATCGGCGGCGTTCAACGTCAGCCCTACCCAGACAGGGCAATATTTCACCAAAATCCAGTGCTTCTGCTTCACCGAGCAGACGCTGAAGCCGCATGAGCGCGTGCGCATGCCGGTGATCTTCTTCGTCGATCCGGCGTTCTCGACGAACCCGGACACGAAGGACATCAGCGAAATCACATTGAGCTACACATTCTTCCCCGTAGCATCGTCGAAAACGGCGGGCTAAGGGGCTCCATAGACGCAAGATAACGGGGATCCGTACATGGCCGGCGCGAAGAGCCACGATTATCACATTCTGCCACCGGATCCGTTCCCGATCCTGTCGGCTTTCTCGGCTCTGATTCTCGCCTCCGGCGGCATCATGTATATGCACAGCGTCGCTTATGGCGGCTTCGTGGCGCTCGGCGGGCTGACCTGCGTCCTCGCCTGCATGGCGGGCTGGTGGGGCCGCGTGATCGCGGAGGCCAAGGCCGGCGATCATACGCCTGTCGTCGGCCTGCACCTGCGCTACGGCATGATCCTGTTCATCGCCTCGGAGGTGATGTTCTTCGTCGGCTGGTTCTGGGCCTGGTTCGATTTCTCGCTCTTCCCATCGACGGTCGATGCGGTCGGCGGCGTCTGGCCGCCCAAGGGCATCGAAGTGGTCGATCCCTTCGCCTTCCCGCTGCTCAATACGCTGATCCTGCTTTGCTCGGGCACGACCGTGACGTGGGCGCATCACGCGTTGCTGCACGGCGATCGCAAGGGTCTGATT
>Ga0247730_1000406_pt1 | contig 33283 bp, 43 predicted proteins | sample UWRJL073202C2_FD_180959 | JGI IMG/M metagenome (GOLD analysis project Ga0247730, IMG submission 180959) | Plant litter microbial communities from Arlington Agricultural Research Station in Wisconsin, United States - UWRJ-L073-202C-2 | ecosystem: Environmental > Terrestrial > Plant litter >... | reverse complement strand
CCGTGGGCGCTCAGTGGCCGGCGATCCGGGCAGCGTGGCTTCAAGCCGCGCGCCTGTTTCACCCGGACCGCTGCGCGCTGGGCGACTCCCACGACCTCATGAGCCGGGTCAACGGGGCATACGCCGTCCTCAGCGACCCCGACAAGCGCCGCAAGTACGATGCCGCCAACAAGGTCAAGGCGACTCAGTGCGCCACGTGCCGGGGCATCGGTCAGGTCTACAAGCAGAAGGGCTTCAAGACCAAGGTGCTCCAACCGTGCCCAACCTGTGGAGGGTCAGGATGCCAGTGATCTGCAAGACAATCGAGTGGTCCATCATGCCGCGCGTCCCCCACGGGGAAGTTGGCATGGTCCAGGGGCGGTACGGTCTGCGCAAGGTGGCAGGCGTCATCAACGAAGGGGCGAACCCGCGCAGGCCGCGCAACTCCCCTCCGCTGGCGAAGCCCTTCACCTTGGAGCTGTACATGCCGCTCATCATGGGCAAGGACCGCGTGCTCAAGTTCACCACGGAGGAGGCGGCGAAGGCTGAGGCCGCTCGCTCTTTGTTGAGGCTTGTCGCGGATTGTATTGAAGAGGTAGGATAGAGCGTCAAACAGGAGCCGACATGACAAACAACTTCAAAGCCGCACTGGTCGCAATCGGGATCGTCACCGCCATGGTGGCGTGCTCCGTTCGCGCCCAGGACATCTACCGCGCTGGCGACGTGTACAGTGACAAGCCGATTGGCGCCCGGGTCTACATAGTGGACAACACCGTGGCAGCGGTCTACCCGTCACCGTACCCGGACCCCTACGCGCCGACCCCTCAGCCGCGCGTCGAGCGCGCACCCAACGTGGTGATCGTCAACAACGTGACGGTCAGCACCCCGGCACCGGTGATTCAGCCGGTGTACGTCATCCCGCATCGCAACTACTTGGCCGCACCCGGCTGGAGGAACCCGCACCATGGATACCGCTAAGCAATTCAGCCTCCACGACAAGGCGCGCCCGCGCTTCGTCACGACCCTGCGCCGCGAGCGCGTGGACACCGACTTCAAGGTGCGCGACACCCAGGGCCGGAGCCTCCAACTGCGAGGCCCGACCCAGGAGCAGATCAACCAGGACAAGTACGACCTGGTGAGCGACCTGCGCCCCAGCAACGTGATGCTTGCGCTCGCTGACGCCCGTATTGTCGCTCCCCGGCCGGTCCTGCTCACGTACCGGGGCCGCACCCACCGCTTCACCTTCCGCCAAGAGGTGGTGCTGTGAGCCTCCTCAGCTACAAGGAACTGCGCCTGGAAGTCGTCCAGCGCAACGTGATGACGAACGTGCCGGACGCGAACATCAACGGGTCCAGCATCGACGTTCGCCTGGGCGGCACCATCCTTGTCGAGCACGAGCGACCGGAGGAGTTGTCGTACCCGGTGGTGGAGCTGGGCGCCAGGGAGTCGTTGGCCTTCGATGAGGTGCGGCTTCAGGATCGGTCGGAGGAGGGCGCCGAGCCCTTCCTGCTCTACCCCGGCCAGTTCATCCTGGCGCAGACGCTGGAGACGTTCAACCTGCCGCTGACCCTCAGCGCGGAGTTCAGGCTGAAGAGCAGCGTGGCGCGCATGGGCCTCAGTCACGCCCTGGCGGTGTGGTGCGACCCCGGCTGGCACGGGTCGGCGCTGACCCTGGAACTTCACAACATCACGCAGCAGCACGTGCTGGCGCTCTACGCGGGTGACAAGGTCGGCCAGATGATCTTCCACCGCCATGCGCCGGTCCCGGCTGAGCGAAGCTACGCAGAGCGGGGCGCCTACAACCAGGACCGCACGAGCCAAGCAGCGAAGCCGGCCGTGACCCCGCCACCCCCGGCACCGCCTCCTCCGCCTCCGCCCGGTCGCCGCAAACGCTGACCGCCTTATAACCAGACAAGCCGCTTTTGAGCGGCTTTTATATTGTTGAGAATTGTCTAGGATTGCGCAGGAGCCAATTTCAGGGGTTGCTCAGCCGACGCCCTGGACCTCTCAACAATCGTTGCGCCTAGACAATTTGTGTGTATTCGTTGGCCTTCCGGCAACAATGACCCTTTGTTGTAGTCGGGTACTGGTAGACGCTGAAAACCATACCAGTCAGAATCGGGCTACCAGCAACCGCTGGCCTCTGTAACCTCTGTTTGAAAGCACCCCATGAAGAACGTCTACACCGCAGTGATCATGAACAAGTCCGGCGCAGTTGTCTGGACCGGCCCGCTGAAGGACTACGCCCGCCAGTCGGTGATGGCCCTCCAGCACCAGCAGGTCCTGGACAAGCAGGCCGCAGCCTTCGGCGCCGAAGCCGTCACTGCCCAGGTCACGCTGCGCCACGACACCGCCCCCGACAAGATTGTCAACGTGTCGCACTTCCGCTTTGACGAACACGGCCGCTCGCAGTTCGTGATGCCGGAGGAGAAGCCGGCCCCGGCGAAGAAGCTAGTCATGAACCTGGGCGGCACCGGCCCGATGCTGAAGCTGGTGAAGACCTCCCCCAAGGCCGCTCGCAACAGCCGCTTCCAGAAGGGCACCGGCCTGTACGAATGCAAGTGCTGCGGTCACAAGACCCGCTCCACCGGCCAGGGCGACAACGAGCACGTGGGCCTCTGCACCGTCTGCTACGATCTGGCCGGCGAGGAGAATCACCTGAGCGACAACGGCACCTTCTACGGCTCGAAGGGCGACATCACCGGCTTGCTCAAGGTGCTGGACAGCCGCAACCCCAGCAACAAGCTGTTCCCGGAAGTCCGTGCCCACCTGGCGACCCTCGAAGCCGAGCCGGCCCCGGCTCCTGCCAAGAAGGCGAAGGCCAAGAACATCGTCGCAGCCCCGGTCAAGAAGGCTGTCAAGCCGGCTCCCAGTGGCAAGATCACCGTGGGCGACAAGGGTCTGGGCTGCACGCCCTCCGGCACGGCGTTCACCGGCACCATCGGCGGAGTCCCCTTCACCGGCCCCGACCGCCTGGGCCGCTTCCAGGTCAAGGGTCGCTACGTCCCGGCAGACGTGGCTGAGGCGATCCGCGCAGCCTTCGCTGCCGCTCCGAAGCGCTCGCGCAAGGCCGCGTAAGGCGTTAGACTCTCAACCGCCCCGGGGTGCGTAACGCTCCGGGGCTTCTTAGCTCTCAAGGAACCGACATGAACAAGTACACCGTCAAACTGACCTGCCCGCACAGTGAGCGGCTGGTATTCAAATGCGAGGTCACGGCCAAGTCCCCTGACCACGCGATCCTCAACGCTCGCGCCGAAGCTCTCCGCAAGGGCGTGCGCGGTCTTCCCGGCACCAAGGGTGCCGCCACTGAACTTCAAGGAGCCCTCCTGTGAGCAAACTCATCACCCCCATGCGCGCCGCCGACCTCGAAGGCGACGTGTCCAAGCTCAAGTACCCGCTGTGGGCGTCGCCTAAGCTGGACGGCTACCGCGCCACGGTCCAACTCAACGAGTTCCTGGACCCGTGCCTGCTCAGCAAGAACAACAAGCCCATCCGCAACATCTTCACGCAGGCGCTCTTTGGGGACGTGAACCTGGTGGGCCTGGACGGCGAGCTGGTCGTGGGTGACGTGCGCAACGACCCGCTGCAGCGCACCAGCTCAGGCGTCACCGCAGCGAAGGGCGAGCCTGACGTGCGCTTCTATGTGTTCGATGACTTCAGCTATCCGGCCGACAACCTGCCCTTCGAGCAGCGCCTGGACAACCTCCTGGCCCGCCGCACGCGCCTGCCAGCCCGGGTCGTCATCGTGCAACAGGTGCTGGTCAAGAGCGAAGCGGAGCTGCTGAAGCTGGAGGCCAAGTGGCTCGATGAAGGCTATGAGGGTGTGATGACCCGCTCGCCCAACGGCCCGTACAAGCAAGGCGGAGCCGAGCCGCGCGCCACCGTGGCGGAGGGCTACTGCTCCAAGCTCAAGCGCCGGCAAGACGCGGAGGCGCGGATCATCGGCTACACAGAGCAGACGGAGAACACCAACGAAGCTACCAAGGACGAATTGGGCCGCACGAAGCGCAGCAGCGCGAAGGCCGGGAAGGTCGGCAAGGGCGTGCTCGGCTCCCTCCAGGTGGTGGGCGTCAACGGTCGCTGGAAGGGCGTGGAGTTCGACATTGGCAACGGCTGGACCGCCAAGCAGCGCGCCGACCTGTGGGCCGTCCGCAAGACCCTCTTGGATCGCATCGTCAAGTTCAAGCACGGCAAGACGCCCAAGACCTTCGACAAGCCCCAGTTCCCCATCTTCGCAGACTTCCGTGGCGCGGAGGACATGTGAGGTGCTACAACGGAGCGCCGGACAGCGAGCTGGCGGCGTACATCAAGCGCCAATTCGACGCTCGCGCCCGCCTTCCGTTCGGCACTCGTTGCGTGTACTTCCCGATGGAGGGCAAGTATGCGGTGTTCAACGAGCACCACCAACAGATTGGAGACTTCGAGGACACCACCGAAGTCGCCTGCCACAAAGCTCTTCAACTCATCAAGGACAAGTCGTGAGCAAGTACCAACACCGCCGTCCAAGCATCCCGGGCGCCCGCACCGGGGCTCCGTGGTCGCCGGAGGAGGACGACCGCCTGCTTGCCGAGCTGGCGCGCGGAATGACCCACACTCAGATCGCGGAGGCGCACGGGCGCAGCCGGAATGCCATCGAGCTGCGCGCGGAGCGAGTGAAGTCACGCCCGACTACAGGGCGCAGCCTCCCGGCCCCTCCTCCGTGGCCCTACTCTCAGCCGGTCACGAACCGGCGCAACGACCCGCAGACAGCCGTCAGCGCGGACTACAGCAACCTGGAGAAACGCATCGTGGCAACAATGTCCGTCGCAGACCAAGTGGCCATGATGGCCAACCGACCGTCCAAGGGCGTCAACATCGGCTCCGCCTTCGAGGGCAAGGCCGGCTTCGCAGACACGCGCTCCGGCGCCTACTGGGAGACGCTGCCCAAGATCGAAGGCGACTGCCTCCGGCTCCAGGTCAACACGCTGTACATGGCGGAGCGCGAGAAGGCCCGACTGAAGCGCAAGGGGAAGTACCGTGGCCATGAGTGACCGCTACCGCAAGGACGCTCCGCGCAAAGCCTTCGTCATCGACACGGACGCCTTCATGCGCCAGAGCTACGCGGTAGCCACGATGGCCGCGCAGATGCACCAAGACACCCTCTTGGAAATCGAGTGCTGGCGCATGTTCGGGATTCAGGCTGACTGGGACTTCCCGGACTGCCTCCGCATCACGCTCCCCACCACGAAGGAGGGCTAGACACAACGCAGAACCGCACCGCTATACTCCTCACCGCCGTCGCAGTCCCGGCTTCATGGACTGATACTCTGTTCACTGTAGGAAACCGTAACATGGCCACCGCCAAGAAAACCCCGACACCCAAGCCGACAAGCAAACCAGCCGTCAAGAAGCCCGTTCAACCGGGCGCAAAGAAGCCCGTGGCCGCGCTCCTCAAGGAGCCTGCCGCGAAGAAGGCGCCAGCCGCCAAGGGCTCCTCGAAGCTCCCCAAGTCCATGGCCGAGTGCGCAGACATGCTGTACACGATCCGCCAGGACCGCTACGCCCAGAACAAGGTCGTGGAGGAGCTGAAGGCCAAGGAGGCGCTGCTGGTGGAGCACCTCATCCAAAACCTCCCCAAGAGCGCGGCCACGGGCATCGCCGGCAAGGTCGCTCGCGCGACGGTTGCCAGCAAGACCATTCCGCAGGCGCAGGACTGGGACAAGATTCAGGCGTACATCCTGGCCAATGGCAAGAAGAATCCGGGCGTGTTCAGCCTGCTTCAGCGCCGGCTGGGCGAAGCCACTGTCAAGGAAATGTGGGACGCGGGCAAGTCCATCCCCGGGGTCGAGCCCTTCGAGGTCAAGACCATCAGCCTGAACAAGCTCTGATCATGACCGCCCACGGCATGTACAAGGCGCAGCACAGCGCCCGCGTAGCAACCAACAACGTGCCCAAGGGCGAGCTGACAGAGCTTCGCCTTGGTCAGCGCGTCGATGTGTACGAAGTCTTCGCCAACGCCCGCGTGTTCAAGGGCGAGATTGTCCACATCATCGAGGCTGGCGAGAAACCGGACCCGAAGGCGCTGGAGACGTTCTTCAGGGTGTCGCTCATGGCGACCGCCCTCAAGCAGCCGACCATACCGGCGCGCGCCAGCAAGTACCGCAGGCTGATCATCAAGGCCGACTCCGGCCGCGCCTTCGCCTTCCCGGTCGCGCCCACCAGCCACCGCTACTACCCCGAAGGGAGCCTGCGCTCATGAACCTCTGGATGCTCGATCACGACCCCGTCAAGGCGGCGGAGTACCTGTGCGACAAGCACGTCAAGGCGATGCCCTTCGTCATGGCGGCTCTGTTGGCCAGTGCTTGGCACAGCCTGGACAGCCAGTGGTCTGCTCCGCTCGATGGGCCGATGACGCCCACCCCTTGGATTGGCTGGTTTGTCCACGGACCCTCCACGGCTGAGTCGCGCAACGGCCAGCCCTTCGTCCCCCGCAAGGCGATGTTCCCCGGCGAGTCCGGTGACGTGGAGTGGAGTCTGTTCAAGCAGCGCGTCCCGGCCCCTCTGAAGTACCAGCACCAGCCTGAAGAGGACTGGGTGATTCAGACCGGCGGCAACTACAACTGGCTCTGGCAACACGCAGCAGCCACGACCGACCAGCACCAGCGCCGCTTCGGAGCCCGCCACCCGGCCGCTCCCGCGATCTGGACGCTGGAGGTCATGCCTTGGAGCCTGTGCGCATCGGCGGCAGACTGGTCGGAGACGCCCCTGGGTATCCCGCACCACATGCGCGTCGCTGAGGACGGCTTCTACGACACGGTGGCGTCCAACCGCCGCTGGTACAACATCATGATCCCGCCCGGGAGCTGGACTGGCCCAGCCCCTGAGTGGCACGTACAGGAGCATCAACTAAGCAACGACAACTAGACCTCACCCGCTCACGGCGTAGCGCCCAACACGCCGCACCAACACTCTGTTCACTTTAGGATTCCAAATGCCAGTATCGAAGAAGACCCCCGCAGCCAAGACCCCGGCTGCTCCCGCGAAGAAGACCGCAGTGGCGAAGGCCGCAGCGCCCAGCACCAGCCGCGCGCTGACGAACTGGGAAGAAGAAATGGCGATGCGCGCCAAGAAGGTGGCCAAGCAGGAGGTGCCCTTTGGCTCCTTCAAGAAGATCGGCACCCGTGGCGGTACGCTGTCCCTGGATGGCGAAGACATCGGTGACGAGCTGCGCTGTATCGTCATCGGCGCGCTCCACGAAAACCAGTTCTACACCGGTGCCTTCGACCCCAGCAAGCCGACCGTGCCCGACTGCTACGCCTTCAACGACCCCAAGAACGAAGACGACAAGCCCGAAGACACGATGGCGGCGCACGCTGAGGCCGAAAACCCGCAAGGCCAAGACGACCCCAACGAAGCTGGCGCCAACGGCAACCCGTGCAACGGCTGCTGGGCCAACCGCATGGGCTCCGCCGATGTCGGCCGGGGCAAGGCGTGCAAGAACATCCGCCGCTTGGCGCTCATCACGGAAGACGGCCTGGAAAGCGCCGAAGCCCTTGCTGACGCCGAAGTGCGTATGCTCAACGTGCCGGTCATGTCCACCCGCAACTGGGGCAAGTTCGTCAACAGCGTGGCCGACGACATGGGCCGACCGTACTGGGGCGTGGTGTGTAAGCTCGGCATCCAGCCGGACCCCAAGAGCCAGTACGTGCTCACGTTCGAGTTCGAGGAGCTGATCAACTTCGACCAGGACACCTGGGACGCGATGCAGAAGAAGACGACCGAAGCGATGGCGACGTTGCTTGGCCCGTACCCGAAGCAGGCTGACCTGGAGCAGTCGAAGCCCGTCAAGCCGACCGGCCGACTGGCCCAAGCGATGAAGAAGGGCGCAAGCGCCAAGCAGGCCGCACCGGCGAAGCGCGGAAAGTTCTGAACCTGACCCCGGGGCTGCGTAACGGCCCCACCTGCCTTTAACGGCTTAGCCCCGGTGGCCGACATCACCGGGGCACTTCAAAGAGTAAACATCATGAACAAGTCGATCATCACCCTGGCCGTCCTCCTCGCACTGGGCTCTGCTCACGCGCAACCCACCCAGACCATCGGGAACGACTCCACGGGGACGCTCCAGAACATCGGGGACATCGACGCCAGCAAGGCGTCCAGCACCAGCACCCAGGTGAATCCCTCCGCCAACCAGAACGGCAACGACCTGGGCAACGTGGTGGACACGCGGACGCAGATCAATCCGAACATCAACCCCAACACGACTAGCAACGCACTGGGGGCGAACCTCGCCTTGGGCAACAACAGCGCAGGCGGTGCGGCGTCCAACGGTCAGAGCAACACCGGCACCGTGGGCAACCTGACCACCGGACCATCCACGAGCAGCGCGACCACCGGGCCAAGCACGGCGACCTCCAACGGCACGAACCTGGGCATCAACGGTCAGCAGCAGGGCATCGACCGCTCCGGCAACTCCGCCAACGCGGTGACGGGCGGCGATCAGCGCAACGCCCAGGGCCAAGGGCAGCAGCAGGCCGCGACGGCGAACGGCACGAACACCTCGCGCCAGAACACGAGCGCAGGCAACGGAGCGGGCGCGGGCGCCGGATCGAACAACCGCACCCTCACGAGCGTGGACGCGGCCGACCGCAGCACGACCAACTACAGCTCCAAGACGACCGTGTGGGCTCCGGTCGTTCACGGCCAGACCGCTGCGCCTCTGGCAGCGGCCAACATGGTCATCGTCATGGGCTCCTGCGGACCGCTGAAGGAGCTGGTGGCCAAGGACATCGTGGGCAAGCGCTTCGGCATCTGGGGCGGGCAGCAAGACGTGCTCCAGGGCGAGACGTTCACGGCCGAATACCCAGTTGACGAGTACAAGCGCCCCATCCGTGGCTTCTATCAGCGCGGTGAGGTGATGTACGGCGAGCGCGTCAACCGGGCCATGTACATCATCGGCACGTCCACAGGCGCCTCACTGAGCATCGGGGGCTTCGGGTCCAACGGCCAAGGCGCCCAGGGCGGCGGGTCTGCGTCCGGCCAGCTCCAACAGTTCGGCTCCTACGCTTGGACGGAGGAGTGCGAAGCCTACAAGCTGATGCCGGAAGTGATCGTGGAGCAGAAGCCGATCCAGCAGCCGATCATCTTCACCCCGGCACCTCAGTGCGAGCCGATCATCCAACCGAAGCGCAAGGTGATCCGCCGCAAGCCGGCGCCAGCTCCGATCTGCAAGTGACCTCCGCCCCGCGCCTCACCAGCGCGGGGTTTCTCGTTTCTCAAGGAGCCATATGGCAAAGAAGTTCAAGCGCCCCAAGCCAATCGTCATCGACTTCGAGACGGCAGCGATTGACGACCGCCCGCGCTATCCCCCGGAGCCCGTAGGCTTCAGCATCAAGTACCCCGGGAAGAAGGCGACCAAGTACTGGGCCTGGGGACATCCCATCGAAAACAACTGTACCAAGGAGCACGCTGCGGGCGTGCTTCGTGACGCCTGGACCTCCAGCGAATCCCTCCTGTTCCACAACTCGAAGTTTGACGTTGACGTGGCTCAGGAGCGCATGGGGCTCATGGACGTGTACCTGGACCCAGACCGCATCGAGGACACGCAGTTCCTGCTGTTCCTGCTTGACCCGCACAGCTTCAATCTAGGGCTCAAGCCCTCCGCCGAGAAGTGGCTGGACATGCCGCCCGGGGAGCGTGACGCGGTAGCTGAGTGGCTCATGGAGCACCAGAAGGAGCTGAAGGCAGACGGCCTCCTGCCTCCCAACGTCCGCATCACCAAGGGCAACTTCGGCGCGTGGATCAGTCTCGCCCCGGGCAAGCTGGTCGGCGCCTACGCGGACGGCGACGTGACCCGCACTGAGAAGCTCTTTGAGCTCATGTGGGACATGGTGGCCGACGCGGGCATGCTCGAAGCGTACCGCCGTGAGATCAACCTCATGCCGATCCTGCTGCGCAACGAGCGCGAAGGCATGAAGGCCGACTTGGCAGGCTTGGAGCGCGACGTGCCGGTGTATGAGAAGGCCATGCTGGACATCGAGAAGTGGCTGCGCAAGACTCTCAAGGAGCCTGAGCTGGACTTCGAGAAGGACCGCGACCTGTCCGCCGTCCTGGACCGGGAGGGCATCATCACGGAGTGGACGCTCACGCCCAGCGGCCTGAAGTCGATGAACAAGAAGGTGCTCAAGCCCTTCCACTTCCACAACAAGAAGGTCTTCCAGGCGCTGGGCTACCGCAACAAGCTGGCCACCTGCCTGCAGACGTACTACCGGCCGTGGATCAGGACCGCAAGCGAGTCGGGCGGCATGCTCTACGCCGGCTGGAACCAGACCCGCAACGACCGTGACGCAGGCGCGCGGACCGGCCGGCTATCGAGCAGCCCCAACTTCATGGCAGTGGCCAAGGACTTCGAGGACAAGGGCGACGGCTGGAGCCACCCAGACTTCGTGAAGGGCTTGCCGCACCTACCGCTGATGCGCAAGTACCTCCTCCCGGACAAGCCGACGCACTGGTGGGGCCGGCGAGATTACAACCAGCAGGAGTTGCGCATTCTGGGCCACTTCGAGGACGGCCTGCTCATGGAGGCGTACCAAGACAACCCGATGCTGGACGTTCACAAGTTCGTTCAGGACGCGATCCGGGAGCTGCTGGGCATCGAGCTGCCGCGTACCCCGATCAAGACACTGAACTTCGGGCTCATCTACGGGCAGGGCGTGGGCTCCATGGCCGAGAAGCTGATGCGCGACGTCAAGGAGATTCAGAGCTTCCGCAACGCTCAGTTCAGCGCGCTCCCCGGCCTGAAGGAGCTGGACAAGCTGGTGAAGTCTCGTGGGCGCAACGGCCAGCCGATCACGACCTGGGGCGGGCGCATGTACTACTGCGAGGAGCCAAAGGTGATCGACGGTCGCCTGCGCACCTTCGAGTACAAGCTGCTCAACTACCTCATCCAAGGTAGCGCGGCCGACTGCACGAAGGAGGCGCTGATCAGGTACGACTCCATCGACCACGAAGCCCGGTTTGTCATGACCGTCCACGACGAAATCAACATCAGCTCGCCCAAGGGCATCTTCAAGAAGGAAATGCTCAAGCTGCGCGAGTGCATGATGTCGGTCGAGTTCGATCTGCCCATGATGTCGGACGGCGAGTTTGGCCCCAACTGGGCGGACATGGAGAAGCTCAAGGAGCCCAAGCCCGACCTCAGCAAGTGGACGCGCCATGACTAAGTACGATCAGCGATTCATTGACACCAAGTTCTACGGCGATGGCCGAGTCACGGTGACCAGCGACACGCTGCCCCGCAAGGACGCGGAGCCCATGCGCCGCGCGCTTGCCCGCGAGATCATCGACCTGTTCCTCACCACCGGTGACTTCGACTTCGCCAACATCCCGTATGCGTCGTGGGTGGTGGAGGAGTTCTGTCGCAAGAAGCTCATCCCCATCACCCGCATCCCGCGCTACACGTTCCACTACCACCTCAAGGAAAAGTCAGATGGCAACCGCTCCAAAGAAAAAGCCCGCACAGCCCTTCGTCCCGGACTTCGGTATGAAAACCAAGCCCACAGGTTTGGGAGCTGGGGTGACCAAGCCCCGGGTCGCCCGCCCGGCTACACCATCCCCAAAGAAGGCTGGGGCACCGGCTGGCGCGCCGGTCAAACGTACACCGGTCAAGCCAGCGATGGCCATCGCAGCCTTCGGTCGCCCGAAGGGGCCGGCAGTGGAGCCGAAGCCCAAGGTGGTAATCCCGCCCCGGCCGCGCGTCAAGCCGATGACCAGCTGGTCGTTCAGCCGGTACAGCGACTACAAGACGTGCCCACTGAAGTGCCGCCTGAAGCACATCGAGAAGGTGAAGGAGCCGGGGAGCGTCCACCTGGAACGGGGGATTGCGGTCCACAACGAGGCTGAAGCCTACGTGAAGGGCACGCTGGCGAAGCTCCCGCCGTCCTTGGCCACGTTCAAGGATGAGTTCAACAAGATGCGCAAGATGTACAAGGAGAAGAAGCTGCCAATGATCGTGGAGGACAACTGGGCCTTCGACATCGAGTGGAACGAGACGGAGTGGAACAACTGGGCTGAGTGCTGGGTGCGCATCAAGCTGGACAGCGCCCACTACGAAGAAGGTGAGGTGCTGTACGTCACGGACTACAAGACCGGCAAGATGTCGGCCTACAAGAACGCGGAGTACATGGAGCAGCTGGAGCTGTACGCCTTGGCCGCACTCCTGATGACCGGCGCTGAGAACCCGAAGATCAAGCCGCGCCTGCTGTACCTGGACAGCGGCGACCAGTACCCGCCACGAGGTGAGGAGCTGGTGTTCACGAAGGCCGACTTGAAGCGCCTGAAGGGGGAGTGGTCGAAGCGCGTCAAGCCGATGATGTCTGACACCAACTTCCCGCCACGGCCCAACGGCACCTGCGGCTTCTGCTGGTATGGCCAGACGAAGAAGGCTGAGGCGGGCGGTCCCGGCCTCTGCGCGTACTGAACCATGGTCGTCGCTCAGGGCTTCGACCGCTCACACCTTCGCAACACGACACGAAAGATACAAATGAAGAACATCATGGTTGACTTGGAAACCCTGGGCACCGTCCCGGGGTGCGCGATCCTCTCGATTGGCGCCGTTTACTTCGACACGGAGGAGGGCGTGGACACCGCCAACGCCTTCTACACGCCGATCAGCCGCAAGAGCTGCGAGGAGGCCGGCCTGTGGGAAGACCCGGAGACCATCGACTGGTGGAAGCGCCAGGGTCCGGCCGCGCAGAAGGTGCTCAAGGCCGCAGCAGCGAAGAAGGCGCCCACCCTGGATGCCGCGCTGGATGCTTTCGACGCCTTCATCAAGCAGAACACCAGCGTGAAGGTCTGGGGCAACGGGGCCGACTTCGACAACCCGATCATGGCGGTGGCCTACTCCGCGCTGGGCCGCAAGCAGGGCTGGGGCAACTGGAGCGGGCGCTGCTACCGGACGCTGAAGAACATCGCCCCAGGACCGAAGCTGGTGCGCATCGGCGTCCACCACAACGCCTTGGATGACGCGATCAGCCAAGCCACGCACGCCATCGAGCTGCTGCGCCTCCACCCGACGCTGAAGCTGTGAACCCAGTCCGCTGGACCGTAGGCGCCGGGGGCTTCATTGGCGAAGTCACCGTGCGCCCCGTCACCGACCCCGCCGTGCTCCGGTCGGTTCAGCGGAAGGGCGTGCCGCTCCTGTTCCTGACTGAGCTGTACGTCCACCCGCTACGCAGAGGGCTCGGCTGGAGCCACACCCTGATCGAAACCGCCGTGGCCTACGCGGCAGGCGAAGGGGCCGACCTGTGGCTGTATGCAAGCCCCTACGGCCCGAAGCGCTCTGGCCATCATTCCGTGCGCCGGCCGACCATCCAGGAGCTGGAGGCGCTGTACAGGCGTCACGGCTTCAGGCCGGTCCCCTACGCCCGCACGAACTACCAACACGAAATGGTGCTCAGATGCCCGGCTTAGAAGCCCCCATTGAACGCTGGGTGTGTGAGCGCGCACTCAAGCTGTACGGCGTGGAGTCCAGCAAGCTGGGGCAGGGCGGCGACCCTGACCAGATATTCTGGATTCCAGTCACGCCACTGCTCATAGAATTCAAAGCCCCGGGCGAGAAGCCCGACCCACACCAAGTGCTCCGGCACGCCCAACTGCTACACAGAGGATACGATGTCCAAGTCCATGACAACCGTGAAGAAGCGCTTGCCGCCGTCAAAGCCGCGCTGGACGCCGCACCAGTACCAAAAAAGAGCCGTCAAGTTCTTGCTCGATCACTTTTCAGCAGCGTTGTTTCTGGATCCAGGGCTAGGCAAGACCTCCATCAGCGTCGCCGCAAGTAAGGTGCTGCTCAAGGAGGGCGTGATGCTGGGCGCGCTCATCGTGGCGCCGCTCCGGCCGGCGACGACCACCTGGCCAAAGGAGCTGGACAAGTGGGAGGACTTCAAGGAGCTGGACCTGGTTGTGCTCCACGGCAAGGACTTCAGCAAACTGTGCCGCGAGCAGCACGACTTCTACGTGGTCAACTACGAAGGGCTGGCGAAGCTCTTCACCCGCGTCCGGGTCGGCAAGGCGTGGAGCTACCGGATGACGGAGGACGGCAAGGCGCTGATGAAGCACGTCAACGCCCTCATATGGGATGAGCTGTCCAAGATGAAGAACAGCAACAGCCTTCGCTACACGCTGATCAAGCCGTGGCTGAAGAAGTTCCTGATCAAGTGGGGGCTCACCGGCTCCCCGGCCGCGAACGGCCTGCTGGACCTCTTTGGTCAGTGCTTCGTGCTGGACGAAGGCCGGACGCTGGGCCCATTCGTGACGCACTACCGGCACCAGTACTTCCTGCCGACCGACGACATGGGCTACAACTGGAGGCTAAAGGAGGGCGCTGACCAGGACATCTACGCCCGACTGCGGCCGCTCGCCCTGCGCATGGAGGCGGAGGACTACTTGAAGCTGCCCAAGCAGCTGGACCACGTGATCAAGTTCGATCTGCCGGAGAAGGCCCGCGCCCAGTACGAGGAAATGGAGGTTCAATTCCTGACGATGGTGGAGGCCGACCTGGTCACCGCAGCCAACGCAGCGTCCGCGTCCTCCAAGTGCCGTCAGATGGCCTCCGGCGCGATCTACCTCAGCGACCTGGACCCGCTCACGGGGCTTCAGAAGGTCGGCAAGGCCAACAAGGAGTGGGTCAACATCCACGATGTGAAGCTGGACCTGCTAGAAGACCTCGTGGCTGAGCTCCAAGGGCAGCAGCTGCTGGTGGCCTACGACTTCCACCATGACCTGGAGAAGCTGCTGGCCAGGTTCCCCGACACGCCCTACATCGGTGGCGGGGTGTCCACCAAGAAGGGCACCGTGATCGAAGCGGCCTGGAATCGGGGCGAGATACCGCTGCTGTTCGGCCACCCGGCCTCGATCAGCCTGGGCCTGAACCTCCAGGAGTCGCACGCCAAGCACGTCTGCTGGTTCACGCTCACGTGGAACTATGAGGACTACGACCAGCTCAACCGGCGACTGCGCCGGCAGGGCAACGACGCGAGCCACATCCACGTGTACCACATGATGGCCCGGGACAGCGTGGAGGAGTCGGTGTACTACGCCCTGCGGCGCAAACACAAGACCCAGAAGATGTTGCTGGACGCCCTCAAGACGAAGAAGCGCGTGGACGACTAATAACCAAAAGGCGCTATTTGAGAGGCTCCTTATCTGCTGGCTAGAACGTGCGTAGGCCAATTTGACGCGCTGCCCAGGCCAAGGTATGGACCTCTCAATAATAATTGCGCCTACAAAGGCCACCTGTACCGGCTGGCGCTCCGGCAGGGTCGCTCTCAACAAGCCCCTCCACCGCGGTTGGGTATGGCTAGACTTACTGAGAGTGTGAGAACAGAATCGAGATTCGCCGTATACTTCCACCGCGCTTCGTAACTGGCGCACCTCACCTGGAGCCGACCAAATGATTTACCTGACAGTCAAGACCCGCGACAAAGCGCTGGTCTCCTTCGCCGCCCCGCAAGACGCCCTCATGGCCAAGGTCATGGAGGCAATCCGCGCCAAGTGCGCCGGTCAGGTCAGCGGCCTGAAGTTCCACGAAACCCCGCTCACGGCGGTCACCCACATCCTCACCCGCGCTGAGGTGTCGAAGTGAAGGCGCCGGCCAAGAAGGTCGCGGCCAAGAAGGTCGCCCCCGCCGTCACCAAGATCAAGCTCACGGAGTCCGTGGACGCCCGCAACGCCCGACTGGCCAAGGAGGCCCGGGACGCGAAGGAGCTGGAGACGCTGCCAGCCGCCGTCTGCCGCCGCATCGGCCAGTCCTATTCGTGCATCCGTGTCAAGACCGACGACACGCACGCCTACTTCATCCCCATGGCCTCGATGGCCCTGGAGAAAGCCCACCTGCGCGAGTTCCGCGCGGACTGGGAAGAATTCTCAGAATACCCCGTTCGCCGCGCTGCTGAGGTCTACCTCGAAGCCGGCAAGTATCGGGAAATCGACCCCAAGGTGCGGGATCACCTGAAGGCTATCGTCAAAGACCCTTTGACGGTATACAATCTCACTCCCAAACTTCCTCAACCTACCAAGGACATCGAAATGGCTACCGCAAAAACCGCTCCCGCAAAGAAGACCGCCGCAGCATCCGGCGCACCTGCCGGCAAGGGCACCATCAGCAAGACGCCCGTGGCCGCGCCGAACAAGCCCGCTGCGAAGACCCCGGCCGCGAAGACCCCCGCTGCCAAGACGGCTCCGGCCAAGAACGCAGCTGCCAAGACGCCTGCCAAGAACGGCATCGCCACCGTGGTGTCGGGCGCGAAGCCGCCGGCCAAGAACGCAGCCACCAGCGCCAAGGCTCCCCCGGTCCGCGCTGCCAACGACGAAAAGCTGAAGGTGGCCGACGCGACCGCCGCACGCCGTGGCGAGACTGCCGCCTATGTCGAAGAAGCCGTGAAGATGAAGACCTTCACCCGCCAGCAGATCGCTGACAAGATGGTGTCGCTGGGCCGCGACCCCGGCAAGGCCCGTGTGAAGGTGGCTGACTGCGTGTACTGGGAAATCTTCGTTCCGGTCTAAACCACATCCCTCAACCAACCAGACCACGGGGCGCGTAACGCCCCGTTGTCATTTTCGGAGCTGACAAATGGAAACCATCATCACGTTTGGCGACAAGCTGCTCAAGAGCGGCGACCTTGACCCGGTCTACCTCGCCATGAATTCCGCCTCGCTCGATTCGGCCACCCTGGACCGCCTGTGCCTGGCTTACTGGTGCTTCTACTCTCTGGGCACCGCGTCCTTCATCGCGGAGCGCGGCACTACCCCCAAGAAGTTCTGGGAGCTGATGACGCAGGCCGCAGTCAACGAGGTGGCCCACCCCAAGGCGCCTCCGCAGGCGACGAAGCCTTGGCCCCGGGGCGCAGAGCGTCGCCACTTCCGCGCTGCGAACGCGACCGGCCCCATGGCCTACCTCAGAGTCAAGTACAAGACAGCCTCTGCGGCCGTCGAAGGCATGACCGGCGCGCATCAAGCGGAGCGCGACAACTTGTCGTTTGCCAGCGTGGCCCGCAACGTGGAGTCTCACCCGGGCTTCGGTCCGTGGATGTCGTTCAAGATCGCGGACATGGCGGAGCGCGTGCTGGGCTACGGCGTCAACTTCGACAACTGCTCGCTGAACATGTACAAAGACCCGACACAAGGCGCAGCGGTCGGTTATCTGGAGTGGATGGGCTCCGGCGGCATCCTGGACGCTGGCGAGCGCGCCGCGTATGAGGCGAAGCCTTGGACGTACCCCGTTGTGCCGGAGGAGATCAGCCAGAGCGTCGCCTACTACATCAAGACCTTCAACAAGCGCCACAAGGTCGGCTCCCTGCCGGGTCTGAAGCGCGCCCTCAACATCCAGGAGATTGAGACGATTTTCTGCAAGTACAAGTCCCACATCAAGGGTCACTACCCGGTGGGCAAGGACACCCGTGAGATCGTTCACGGGCTCAAGGGCTGGGGCGACCTGGCCCAACAACTCTCGAAAGGCATCAGTGGCTAAGCACAACGTCATCATCGTCGGCAACGGGCTGTTCGGCTCGATTGCCGCCACCCTCGCGCGGGCGCACGGCCACTCCGTCACCGTAGTGAGCAACAACGAAGCCAACGCAGCCAGCCTCGCCTCCGGGTGTGTGCTGGCTCCTTCGTGGCTGAGCTCACTGGGCAAGGACACGGCCGAAGCGGCCATGGCCGTCCTTGCCCAGCTCTACACCGTCCACCCGGTGGTGTTCCAGACCAACATGATCAAGAGCTTCAAGGCGTCCCGGGTAGACCCCGCCGACATCCTGGTGCCCGCCGACATCGTTGGCAAGGTGGTGGCGGTCGGCAACGGCTGGGTGGACGTGGAGACTTCGCCCGACTTCAAGCCGGACCGCCTCAAGGGTAAGGTGCTGATCGCAGCCGGCGTGTGGTCAGGTTCACTCGCTACCATGCCGACGATCCGTGGCCTGTGGGGTGCTTCAGTCCGCGTCCGCGCGCAGCTCGCTGAGCCCCGGATCAGCGTGTATGCCCCGTACCGTCAAGCGGTCGCCTTCAACATGACCAAGAAGGAGGTGTGGATGGGCGACGGCACCGCGCTGATCGAGCAGACGTGGCGCAAGGAGTCGGCGCAGCGCATCGAGACGACCCTGGGCCGCGCCGTGGACCTGTTCGGGCTCCCAGTGGCGGGCAAGAAGGTGTTCGTGGGCGCGCGCCCCTACGTCGAAGGGCACAAGGCCGGCTTCTTCGAGAAGGTCCACCCCAACACGTGGGTCAGCACCGGAGGAGCCAAGAACGGCACCGTGTTGGCGGCGTGGCAAGCGGAGCGCTTCGTGCGTCAGCTCAATGGCCGCTGAACGCCTCACCGAAGCCGAAGTGGCTGAGCTGGTGCGCCTCAAGGCGAAGCAGCAAGCCTACCTCGCCAGCATCCAGGGTGCTGTCCGCGATCTGGTTCACGGTATGTCAGTCAACGACTATGAGATGGATGCCATCACGGAGTCCCTCATCACCAACGCCGAAGCCTTCGCCGAAGCCCTCCAACCCTTCGTGGAGCTACGCAAGCCATGATCGTTGTCTACATACTCGTGTACTACGGGCTGGGCACGCTCAACCCGGTGCCGCCGATGGCCGACATGGCCAGCTGCGAGCGTGCCCGCGCCGTCTTCGTCAAGCGCGGGGCGACCTCCGCCGAGTGCGTCCAAGTCGTCATCCCGGCGACCGACTCCAAGGCGTATTACAACATGCCCAACAAGATTGGAGAAGCCAAATGACAATCGTTCGCCTCAACGGCACCCACGGTTCTGGCAAGAGCACGACCGTCACCCGCGTCATGGCCAAGTACGGCGCAGAGCGGGTCATGCAAGACGGCCAGAAGAAGCCGATTGGCTACACCACTCTGCTCCCCAACAAGGAGCAGCTGTTCATCGTCGGCCCCTACGAAACTGCGTGTGGTGGCTGCGACGCCGTTCAGCCCTTCGCGCGCATCTGGCCGCTGGTCGAATTCGGTCTGGAGCGCTTCAGCCACGTGCTGTTCGAGGGCGCGTTGCTGTCCACGACCTTCGGTCACATCGGCGCGCAGTCGGAACGCTTCGGCAACGACTTCATCTGGGCGTTCATGGACACCCCGGTGGAGAAGTGCCGCCAGCGCGTAAACACCCGCCGCGCCGTCCGTGGCGCCGACCCGCTGATTGACTTCACGAACGTCAACGCCAAGTGGGACACCATCGACCGCCTGCGCCGCAAGCTGGACATGGGGATGGTCGGCACCATCGGCCCCCGCAAGACGGCGGTGATCAGCCACCTCACCCCGGCCAAGGACGTGTTCAAGCTGTTCGGCGTCAAGCTGATGAAGGAGCCAATCTGATGTTCCGCGATCTTGGCAACATCGTTGTCGACATCATCCTGTTCTGCCCGTGCTGCGGCGTCCAGCACATCGACGCGCCTGACGGCGAAGAAACGGTGCTGGAGAAGCTGGCTCGCAACGAGCAGCCGTGGACCAACCCGCCCCACCGCTCGCACCTCTGCGGTCAGTGCGGCTACACCTGGCGCCCCAGCGACGTTCACACGAACGGCGTAGCCTCGATCCGGTCGAAGGGCGTGCGTGACAGCGGTCCGGTCGTCCTGCCGCGCTCCGAAGGGAGGCCCGCATGACCAACCGCTTCAAGGCCGCTGAGCTCAAGCTGTTCGCCCGCTTCGTCCTGGAGCGCGAGCGCATCCGCGTGCGCAAGGAGGCCGGTCACGTACCGCCATGGACCAAAGACCCGGTGCTGGCCACGTACCGCTTCTGTAACGTGCGGCGCAACGACGACCGTGAGTCACGTCTCATCCACGAACACTGGCTGGCTCCGCACTCGCGCGAGCCTGACGTGTGGTTCGCCATGGTCGTGGCCCGCCTCGTGAACTGGTGGCCGTCTCTGGCCGAGATTGGCTACCCGGTGCCGTGGATGTCTGGGCGCTTCGTCGCTGCGATGGATGGACGGCGTGAGCGCGGGGAGAAGGTGTTCACTGGCGCCTACATGATCCACGCGGACGCTCACCACGGCGGTACCAAGGCGGCGTATCTGGCTGAGCGCGTCCTTCAGCCCATGTGGGACGCCCGCAAAGAGCTTCGCCCGAAGGAGGGCGACACCCTGGACGCCTTCCACAAGCGGCTGGTCAAGTGCCGTGACATGGGGAGCTTCATGGCCGGCCAAGTGGTCGCAGACACGAAGTACGCTGACGGCCCGCTGGGCCAAGCGCCTGACTTCATGACGTGGGCGACCTCCGGCCCCGGCTCGATGAAGGGGCTGAGCTGGGTCGAAGCCGGCCACCCAGACGCGAAGTGGACTGAGCAAACGTGGCGCGCTGCCTTCGCAGTGTTCCAAAACGAGGTGGCACCGTACCTCAAGACCCTTGGCCCGATCACGGGTCAGGACTTACAGAACTGCCTCTGTGAGTACAGCAAGTGGCGCCGGGGTACGTCCCGGAGCAAGTACCAACCCAAGCAACGGAGCATCGACAAATGAGCGAAATCAAACAGACCCGCGACTGGTTCGCAGAGACGCAACAGATTCCACACGGCGCAGAACCCAACGTGCGCCAGCTGACCTTCTACATGGGCATGCAGTGCGAGGAGCTGGCCGAGAAGCTGGTGGCCGTGTTCGGCAAGAACGACCTGACCGTGCGCCTCATCGGCCTGGGCAACGCCATGAAGGCCGGCGACAGCGACACCGACGCGCACGTCAAGGCCGCGATGGAAGACCCCGACATGGCTGAAGAGCTTCTGGACGGCGACGCTGACCTGCTCTGGGTCACCATTGGCGCGAGCGCGGCCATGGGCTCCGACCTCCACGGCGCCTACAACCACGGCGTGGCGCTGGCCAACTGGGCCAAGAAGTTCCCTGACGGCACGTTCCACCGCGACCCCGACACCGGCAAGGTGCTGAAGCCGGCCGGCTGGAAGGCCGCTGACCTGTCCACGTTCCTCCACCCCTCCCTCCGCTGAAAGACCCTGTCACTCATGAACCAAGCACAAGCAAACCTGGGGCCGGCTTTCCGCGCGCCCCGTGTGATCGTCGCCAACAGCCCCGACCAGGCGCTGGTGGACGGCCTTTACTGGCTGAAGGTGGCCGGCGAGATCAACGACAGCCGCAACGGCCGCGTGCTCGTGGCCCCGGCTCCCGTCATTACGACCTACAGCCACCCGCGCCAGCGCGTCATCATGAACGCCAAGCGCGACGCCAACCCCTTCTTCCACCTGTTCGAGTCGCTGTGGATGCTGGCCGGCCGCAACGAAGTCGCCATGGTGTCCAACTTCGCCAAGCAGATGGAAGCCTTTGCTGACGATGGCCTCCAGTGGGGCGCCTACGGCTACCGCTGGCGCAAGCACTTCGGCTTCGACCAGCTGCTGGAGGTCATCGACCAGCTCCGCTCCGACCCGAAGACGCGCCGCGCCGTGGTCACGATGTGGGGGCCGGTTGGCGACATGATCCCCGGAGTGGCGGGCATCGGCGGCAAGACGGCGAAGGACGTGCCCTGCAACACGCAGATTTACTTCGACGGCACCCGGGGACACCTGGACATGACGGTCCTGAACCGCTCCAACGATGTCGTCTGGGGCGCCTACGGGGCCAACGTGGTCCACATGTCGATGCTCCACGAGTTCGTGGCCGGCGCGATCCGCATGCCGCTGGGCGTGTACCACCAGTTCAGCAACAACTACCACGCCTACATCGACCGGCCGGATGTCCAGCGCTTGATCGACACCAGCACCCACAGCCGGGATGGCTGGTCCGTCAAGATTGTCGATGACAGCGTGTACGACATCGAGGTGTCGCCGTACCCGATCATCAGCCACATCGATGACCCGCTGGAGTGGCTGCGCCAGTGCGAAGCCTTCGTGACCGACCCGCTGGGCGAGTCCAACGACTTCACCCTGCCCTTCTTCAGCGAGGTGGCGGTGCCGATGATGCGCCTTCACGCGCGCTACAAGGCCGGCGACGACATCCAGACGCTCTGGGAGGACTGCCCTGAGATCGCGGCGCAGGACTGGGTGTGGGCGTGCCAGACCTGGTTCGACAACCGTGGCAAGGCTCGCGCGGCCAAGGCAGCAGCGAAGTGAGCACCGGCATCGACATGCGCGTGGCGCCGGCCTTCGTCAACCACGATGGGTCGGCCCTCAGCCGGGGGCAGCTCAGGCTGCTGCGCTACCTGGAATCGTCGGCACGAACGAAGCGCTGGCACACGGAGCCCACACTACACATCCAGAGCGTGGGCGAGCACACCTACAGCGTCATGCAGCTGATCCTGCTGCTGGACTCGATGGCGTCTCGCAATCTGCTGGTCGCCGCCCTGATGCACGACACCGCTGAGCGCAAGTTCGGCGACGTGCCGGGGCCGACGAAGAAGTTGGCGGGCGTGAAGGGGAGGTTTGACGAGCTGGAGGACGCCTTCATGGCGGAACTTGGCTTGGTCATTCCTGAGCTCACGCCGGCTGAAACGAAACTGCTCAAGATGTGCGACATGCTGGAGGGTGCGATGTTCGCCGCCTTCGAGTTGCGCCGGGGCAACCGCGACATCCAGGAGGGGTTCTTCAACTACCTCTGCTGGCTGGAAGCCGTCGATCACACTCCCGTGAGCGCGGCAATTTACAACCAACTGAGAAGCGAGTACACAAATGTCTTTGGCGAATGAAACACAAGTCGGTGGCAAGCACTACAAGGGCGTGGCCATCCAGCACTGGGACATGGTCGCCGCGAACGGCCTGGGCTACTTCGAGGGCCAAGTGTCCAAGTACGTCACCCGCTGGCGCAAGAAGAATGGACTGGAGGACTTGAACAAGGCCAAGCACTTCCTCCAGAAGCTGATCGAGGTGGTGGCCGCTCACGGCGTGGAAACCCACGTCCACAGCGTCGCCAACAACGTCTGCCTGCTGGCGTGGCCGCGCGTCGACATGTACGCCTACGCGGAGACGAACGGCCTGACGGCCAACGAGGGCATGGTGTGCGAGCTGATGGACACCTGGTATGAGGACGCCAGCCGCCTCCAGTTCGCCATGGACCTGATCGACGGTTTGATTCAGGAGGCGCAGGGCATGGAGGTGATCCCGGTGCAGCGCCGACTGGTGACCGACCCTGCCACGGGCGCGGAACCCGGGCGAGGCTACGTCAACCAGGGATAGCGCGACCCGCTATGGTCAGTGAGCGGCGCAAACGCAAGTAGTCCTGCTCACAGTCCTTGTCGCAGAACAAAGCCTGCGAGGCTTCCAAGGGAGCTTCGCAGGCTTTACACTTTCCGGTCCGCACCAACACAGGCTTGCGGATCGTCGCCGCGTGGTCCCGCTCGCGCTGAGCAAGTTCCGTGGCGAAGTCGAGGTTGTCACTGGACACGTTGGCAGCTCACTTGGTATTGATCGGAGACGAAGTTGCGGGCGGCTGCGTCGGCGTTTGCGTCGGCCGCGACTTGAAGTAATCCGTCAACAAGCGCTCTGTCCGCAGGTGATAGTCCACCGGCACTGGCTTCTTGTACTCGGCTGGCAGAGGGAGCGGTGCTGGGCACGTCTCCACGACCTGGACCGGAGGGGGCGGGGGTTGATTTGGCGAGGTTGTACAGGCGCTCACGAGCAGCAGCAAGCTCACCATCAACACGTTTCTTCGCAGCTTCGAGATCATCGAGTTTCCTTTGTTGAGTTTCGCGGTCTTCGCGCTCCGTCTTCAGCGCCTTCGTCACAGCAGCCGCCACGGTGGTGGCCTCCGCCGCGATCCGGTCGCTGAGCTTCTTGTCGGCTGTGGCCGTCGCTGACTGCGCCTGAGCCACTTCGACCTTGAGGTCAGACACTACCCCAAGGTGGTACGCTACGGCAGCACCTGCGAGCAGCAGGCCACCGGCGATCATGTAGACGCGACTGGTGATCATTACGGGTACTGCGCCAGGGCGCGCTCCACCTTGGCCGTCATGGCGATCACTTCGGCCAAGCCGATGTCGCCGCCGTTCACCGCCTTGCGGACCTTGCGACGGTTGCCCATCACTTCGTCCGGCACCTTACCCTCCCACCAAGCCAGCGACAGCTTCAGCGCGGGCAGCGGCTGACGCAGCAGCTCAGGCTGGGCCACGACCGGATACCCGGTGATGCGCTCCACGGACTTGAAGTTGTCCAAGCCGGTCACCATCACGAGGCCGCTGCCCCGGTACGTGAAGCCGTCGCCGTTGATGTTGCCCAGGCGCGATCCGTACACGAAGTCAGCGAGCTTCTTGGGGTTGCGCAGGTACGGGGTCGCCTGCTCGATGCTCTTGAAGCGCGAAGGCCACACAGCCATGAGGCGTTGCGGCGTGGTGTACGTGAGGTCTTCGACCAGGCGGGTGAGCCGCTGGGACTCCACCAGGATGTTCCCCAGGAAGTCGGGCAGCTCGCGCTCCCCGCTGCTGAAGCACCCGTCAATGAGTACCTCTGAAAAGATGCCGGACCAACGTCCAGCCGTATTGGAATCGACGCCGCACGCTTGCAAGATAGCAAGCCAGCCGGCCGGGGCACGAGTCATCATAGCAAAACTCCTTCTGTAGTGGTGTTGAGTCTGTCCTGGCCGAATCAGGCGGGCCACGTCGCCATTCAGTCGTGGAGAGCAGCATGCTGACCACCACGGTGAGTACGAAAATGAGAGTGCCGATGCGCGGATACTTCGGCCAGAACCAAGGCGCACCGGCGAGGCACAGACCCCCGGCGAACACCAGCAGGTAGTGCATCCGCACCTTCAGCTTGTGGAGCTTCGGACTGAGCGCGTTCATGCGGCAGACGCACACGCCGGCCAAGAACAGCGCCACCACGGCCACCGCGACGTTCAGCATCATCTTGGTGTCTGAGAAGCCCGTCACCCCCGTGATGAAGAGGTAGTTGGAGTCAGCCTGTTGAATGATGACAGACACGACTTCGGGCTTGTTGGGGCCGGTTGGGATTGCTGCGGTACTCATTGTTGCTCTCCAGATTTGCTGCGCGTCAGGAAGTCCACCATCTTCTTGACGAAGTACGGCCCGACGCTGGGCCAGTCTTGCCCGATGCCCGCCACGATCAGCGCGATGGGGGCCAACAGGTAGTTGATGGAGTCGAGCTTGATCCACTTGTTGGCAGCTTCGGCAGCGCCCACTGTGATCAAGGTAGTGGTGAAGGTGAGCAGGGCGATGAAGCCGATGGCGCCGGCAAGGGAGCCTTTCTCACGCCGCATCAGAGCCCATCCTGAGCCGAGCGCGGCTGCGATGAAGATGACGGCATATGCCCCCATCACGTGGGCAACGGCGGGGCTGAGGAACGCGGCCAGCACGGCGATGATGGCGCTGACCGGGTCGATGGACGGCGGTGGCGGAGGCAGAGGCGGAATGGGAGTCATCAGGTGTCCTAGATGTCGATGGGGTACACGGTCAGGTCGGGTGCGTCGCCTTCCACCACTCCGTCTCTCACATAAACCTTAGAGCCGAGCGTGGCGAAACCACGCACGGATTGTATGCCGCCGCCACTGAGCTGTACCGTGATGGCCGAGCCATCCACGGCAAGTACCGTGGCGACCTCCAGGCGCGGGGTGCCGATGACCTCCCGCAGTTGGGTAAGCAAGTTACGCATGTGTCTCTACCTCGATTGTTTGCCACGACTCCTCTTGCGACGCCTCCACGCTGAGTGCGCGGCTGAGTCCGATCCGCACCACCCCTTCGTCCACGTAGCGGACCAGCTTGCCCGGCACGATCAGGCCGCTGGCAGGGAAGACCGGAGTGCGGACGCGGACCAGGGTTTGCTCGCCGCCGTCCGCGAAGACCGGCTCAGCCCGTGCGCGACCGCCGATCACGTCCGTGATCAGTGGGTCTACGATGCCCGGCGCCACACTCAGACCATCGGTTCCTGCGCGCGCAGCGTCTACGGCCACACCACCCTGCATCCCGGACACGAACACGCGGTTATACACTGGCTTTGTAGTCCACTGAATTCCTTCGACCGTGACCGCGTCGGCGGGCAACTCGAAGTCCGGCGTGGCGCTCGCCCAGTTCCAAGGCAGCGTGGGGTACTTCTTCAGGAACTTGAGGGTGCGCTGCGTCATGTGCGGCTGGACGTATCCGCCTGCGGCCGTGGCGATCTGGTTCAGCGCGTCCATGTACGTGCCGTCAGCGCGGAAGACGCCACCCGGCACCAACCAGTCCTCCAGCTTCCAGTCCACGTCCCAGCCGATGGGCGCCCCGTTGTCGGTCAGGACATCGTTGGCCAGCTGCTCCATGGTCATGTCGATGTCGCTGCCGAAGTTGAGGACCGGCGCGAACGGCGAGGACAAGAGCGCGGAGACGCCCCGGCCCGTGACGCGCAGCACCTTCGACTCCCAGGTGCGCTCGCGGTTCATGTCCTCCACGATGACGCGGACGGTCTGACCGTTGATCTTCGCCAGCAGCTCCACCGGGACACCCGGGCTGGACCGCTGGAGGTCGTCCAGGTAGTAGGGCGGGATGGCAGCGTTGAAGCTCCATGTCCACGACCCGACATCGAGCGACAACCCGATGCTGAGCGCCTTGATGACCGTGCCGTTGTCGGCCCGGGTGAGTGAGACTTCGTTGTCCAAAATGTAGACCCTCTTGACAGGGATGACGACTGTCTCACCGGGCTCGCCCGGGTCCACTGCGCCATCGTGATCGCAAATGAAGAGCAGGGCGGCAGAGCCGTCCCACGGATACTCGAACAACAGCGCGGGGCTCGGCACGTAGCAGGTCGGCTCCGGGTCCACCGGCTTGGGCGGACGCACGTACATGCCGGGGTCCGGCTGCTTGCCTTCTTGGTACCGCGTGGACCATCCCAGCTCCATGAGCGCGCCGTGGCTAGAGCGCGACAGCACGTTGATGCCGGGCAAGTGCTTGGCCTCTTGGTAGTCCACCGCGTACTGCTCGCCCCGGTTGCGCAAGCCGTCTTGATAGCGGAACTGCGTGGCCAAGCGGTGCTGGAGGCCGACTTGATACCGCGACAGCAGACCCTCCCGGCCGACACGGATGGCGTCCTGGAAGCTGTACTTGGCATCGACGTGGAGGCGGTCGCCGTCCTGATAGCGAACGTCTACGCCCTCCCGGCCGATCCTGATGGCGTCCTGCCAGCCCAATTCGGCTGCGGTGGGGAGCGGGTCAGCTTTCTCGAACACGACCTCAGCGCCCACCTGGAAGTGAGTGCTGTCCTGCCACATCGCCGCGAAGCGCTCATATTGCGGGTCGGCGTCCTGGTAGCGGGCGAGCGCGCGGGCAACCAGCGGGCGAGCTGCGCCGCTGACGTACACGGCGTGAACATCGACGGACGGCCCCGGCAGCACGAAGTCCGCTGTGACCGGGACGCTGAGCGCAATGCGCACTTCGACGGTCGGCCCCGGGAGGCTGAGCGACACTGCGACGGGGATGTTCGCGCCTTCGGAGCCCTCCGGTGCCGGCTCCAACTCAAACACCAGCTCCCCGGTCGTGACTGCCGGGTGATCGAACAGCAGTGCGCCGCTGGGCTCATACGGCACCCCGGGCTTTTCTTCGTCCTCCTCTTCATTCTCGTATCCGAACAACAGCGACCCATCGACAGCGGCAGGCTCCTTGAACACCAGCGCCGCGTTGGGCACGTATGGCTCCGGCACGAACGGCGGCTTGGCGTCGTCCCCTCCGAACAATAAAGAGCCGTCCAAGGACGGCGCACCACTGAAGATGAGTTCTGCGGACACTGTCAGCCGATCTTGCTAGGCGCGAGCGGGCACCGGCCACCCGCATAGAGCGCCAACGTGGGGAGCCGCACGGCTGCGTCGCTTGCCTCCAGGCCCACGTCAGTGTCCATGATCCACTCGTCATTGGCGCCCTTGAAGCGAGCCCCGGCCGCTGCGCCCGTGACCATGATCAGGTCGCCGGCCAAGTCGGCCTGGATGAGCAGCAGCTTGCCGTCTGAGCCAATCGTGGCGCTGGGCTTAGCGAGCACGATGACGACCAACGGGGGCGAGCCCGTGGGCGATCCGCCGCTGACCTCCTCAGCGTAAATCTCGATGGTGGCCGCGCCGGGGCCGGTGTCCATTGCTGCGCGCGTCCCCAGCAGGCGGAAGGCGTTGTGGTACGCCGATACATCGACCCTCATGTCATCAGCTCCGGTGACAGGTTGTCAGCGACGGCCGCGCGGAAGGTGTGCTCATAGTCGTATGAGACCACCGTGTACTTGTAGGCGGTCAGCAGCCAGTCGAAGCGGTAGTTGCCCGCCGCGTCACTGAACGTCTCGCCCACCATCACGCCGTCAGTCTCCCGATAGCACCGCACCTTGCGCCGCAGCGGAAGGTTGACCGGGTCGCCCTTCTTCTTGACGGTGTTGGCGATGAACCCGCGCCCGTACTCCCACGATGGCGGGTAGAAGGGCTGACCCGGCGCGCCAGTGTACGGGATGGCGTTGAGAGGTCCACCGCCCTGCGTCATGATCGCCACCTCTTTCATCGCCGACGCAAAGCCGTCCCAGGGCTGTTGGCGGAACGTGCTGGGCCAGCTCGACATGAAAGCCGTTCCGTCAACTCGCCAGCCGCGCGACTTCAGGGCGAGGGACGGCGCCCAGTCGGTGTAGCCGTCAATCGGGAACAGCGGGTTGCCCACGCGCAACTGAACAGAGGTGGGGGAGGAGCCGGTGTTGAACACCACCGGGTAGATTGGTCCGGTCGGCAACATGTCGTGGAAGACGCCTTGGGACACGCCGTTCTTGTACATCGTGACGGTGCGCGCGTCGAAGTCCACGCCCATGCCAATCACATCCCCCACAGCAAAGGGGGCTCCGTAAGAAGTGAAGCCGCCGTTGCTGTAGCGCTGACCGTCTTGGAGGCGGTAGGAGGCATCCATGTTGGAGCCTCCGGGGGCGGAACCCGGCACTGACGTGTAGTAGTTTTTGGAATACTGCTCGTTGCCGAAGCCCGTGTATTGGTTGCTGCCCGTTGACTCCAACCACACGAACTCCACCAGCTTCTTGCCCTCAGCCCTGTCCACGACTTGACCGACAACGGTGTAACTCGAAGGGCGAGCCACGGACGGATTGCCCGAATCAATCGACACCGACGAATTGAAGGTGATCTGCTTGTTCCAGCTGCTACCGTCGCCCTGCTCCACGAAAGAGTTTGGGCCTGGATAGAGTGGGGCGAAGTATTCGCGCTCCCCGACGTACACCACGTCATCGTCGGACCAAGCCAAGCCCAAATCAGGCACGTCGCCCGATGGGCCGCTGCCGACGATCAGATTGTCCACTTGGTGAGAGGCGCCCAAGTCGTACTTGAATTGGACCTCCTGAACGCCGAACACGACCGCAGACGCGGCCGAACCGTCCACCAAGCTGTCTAGCGAGCCCGACACAGGAGCCACGTCAGATGCCGGCGTGAGCAAGCCGTCCAGCGCTGCCCCGGTAGCGGCCAACGCCAGCTCCGACAAGGAGAAGCCGCCCGGCAACCCGCGCGCCGTCACCCGCCAATAGCGGTGCGCGCTCACCGCCACGGTCCCGTAACGTCGATCAGCGAAACGCCCACAGCGGAGGGCGAGCTGATCGGGTCAGTTGTCGTGCTGCCGCATGGTTGGCAGTACAAGGTGCGGCCTGCGGTAGCCCCCGTGCCCGGAACACGGGTGCCCCGGCCCAGAGCCGGATAGCAGTTGCCTTGAAGGATGTGGTACACACCCGGCACGTCGCATCGGGGCGCGTAGTCCGTGGGGTCCACCGGCGTGCGCTTGCCCAAGTAGCGGGGGCTGTACATCAGTGAGCCATCGACGCGACTTGGGAACGGTCCGAACGGGTCAATGGAGCTGCCGCTGATGCCGTCGCTCTTGTACCCGTAAGCCCACGACCGCATCCTGACCGACCCGCCCAACCCGCTGAAGTCGCGCGCAATCCAGATTGAGCTGTAGTCTGCGCGTGAATCGTTGAACGTGCCTTGTTCGTGGTAGCTCTGAGCGTCCGACATCATGCGCCCGCCCGCTACAGCCACGGCCCAAGGGTCGCCGCTGAGGCGCTTGACCTTCATGTCGCCAAAGCCGTACAGGTTGCCCTGGACGCGGTTCTGGTAGCTGTCCGACTCCGCCGCATACGGTGATGGCGCGTAGTAGAACAGCCGGGAGTCCGCGAAGACCGACCACGGAATGGGCCGGGTGCCAGCGTCAGGCGAGTAGCCCTTGGCCCAGTAGCCTCCCCGGTTGTCCATCGGGTTGCCGATGCCGTTCAACTCCGCTTCTGAGGGGATGGGGTTCGTGCCCGCGTCGATGCTCGTCATGGTCTCGAACATGCGGAACCGGGCGTGACCCGGCTGGCTGTTGGAGCCCGTGTCGTCGATGCGAATGAGCATCTTGGAGCTGGCGGGGTCCAGCGAGCGGTACACGCGCACGTCCGTGGCGGTGTAGACAATCTCCCAGCCGGCCGGAGCCATCTTGAAGCTGATCGTGCCTGCGGCCGTCCCGTTGGCGGCTGCGGTGGCGAAACTCACGGTGCCTGCGCCCTTGGCCGTCACCTTCTGCTCGCCGTTCAGGGCGGTCAGGGCGCCGGTCACACCCGACACCAGGATGACCGCATCCGGGATGGCCGCATGCGTGCCTGCGTGCGCGAGGGTGGCAACTCCGTCCACCACCGTGAGGGAGGTCGCGGCCTTGGTGTCGAAGCCGGTCACCAGGCAGGCGTCGAGCAGGGCGGTGAGTGAGCCGGCCGTCTTGGTGAGGACCGGCGCGTTGGCCATCTGGTCCGTGAAAATCTTGACAGAGGTGTCGACAACAGAAGTCATGGTGAAGTGCCTTTACAGAGGGTTGTCCACGTCGCCGCGAACGATTGTGAGGAAAGAGTAATCAGCAGCATTTTCCGGTCCCTGCTGCGTGGTGCGGACCATCCACACCGGGAACATCGCTCCAACAGTAGAGACGCGCAAAATATTGCCAGACGACCAACCGGACCCCCACCCTTCTACTGGAATCGTGAAGTATGGTTCGCCGGTCACGTCATTGATGGGGGAAGTCACCGTCAGGATGCTGCCCTCACCGATGTTGCCCACGTGCTCTCCGATGATGTCGAAGGCTTGGTTGGACTTGAACTTGAACACCCACTCTTCAGTGTAGGCGCCTGCGTTCGTCACCTCGATGGGGTAGGCCGCGCTGTTGTAAGTCGCTCCGGCCGGGTTGCCCACCACGGTGTCCAGGAACGACACGTTGTCCCAGGCCTGCTGGTCGAAGATGAGCCGCACACGTGCCTTCAGGTCGGGCGACCGGAGCGCGCTGGATACGAACGATCCTGGCGGGTAGTTGTGGGTGAGCGGCCGGGTGAAGGTGATGCGCCCGTCAATCTGCGCATCGCGCATCAGGCCCATGTCCTCGATACGGTGCTCAAGCCGGACCGGCTGCGACCACCCGGCGACGTTGGTGAACGTGATGACGCCAGTCTCCAGGTTCTCCGTGTAGCCGGAGGGGATGGCGACCCCGTTGTTGCCGATGATCCGCGCGCGTGACAGACGCACCCGCCCTGCGCTGATCGTTCCGCCGTTGACCGCCGTCACAGGTGAGGTCATCGCGGTGTGCCCTACCACTGCCAGCTCGCCGGGACGGAAGATGGGCACCCGGCCGTCGCTGGGGAGCCGCACCGGGTCGATGCCGAGCAGTTCGCTGTCCAGTGGCAGGTAGCTGTAGGCCACCGCGTTGTACCGCAAGCTCTCCTGCTCGATCAAGTCGATGTAGGCCAAGGTCAGGCCGGGAATGCCCAGGAACGACAAGTCAGATTGCGTCTGACCGCCCGCGCCCGTAGGCGTGACGCCGACGATCTTGGCGACGCCCGTGGTGTAGTTGACGCGACCCTTGATGCGCGGCGTGTTGATGTAGCCGTTGGAGTCCGCCACCACGTTGAAGGTCGTGCCGTCACGCATGTTGCCCAGGATGCTCATGGAGCCGGTCCGCAAGGGAGCGACTGCGGTGCGGAACGTCACCAGGTACGTCCCATACGGCGAGTTGGCGCCGTTGACGGGCGCTGCCGCCACTGCCCGCCAGTTGTTGATGATTGGCGACGAATCAGCGGCCCAAGCGTCGAGCTGGATGTAACCCTGAGCCGGGGTCATCGAGCCGACCGTGGTGCCGTTGCCCGTGACCGGGCTGGGGTTGATCTGGAGGGAGCCGTCAGACTTCACCACGTACTCTTCAGCGCCCCGGCTGAAGCGGACGCCCGACAGGCTGAAGGCGTTGGCCACGTTCGTGCGCATGACCAGCGCGTTCACGTCTGCGGTGACGGAGCCCACGGTGCCGACTCCGGCGCCTGCCGCGCGACCTGTGATGGTCGGTGACGGGAACGTGAGCCGGCCCACCGTGGACATGAGCACCTGGGTGTAGGTGTCCAGGCGCTGCCGGAAGTTGCCCGCGAAGGAGGGGTTGACAACGATGTCCATTTGGGTTTCCTTTAGGCGAGTGTGTTGTAGATGCCGAAGCTGAATTTCTGCTGAATCTCGAAGAAGTTGTCGAAGCCGATGAAGTTGTACAGCGAGCGCGAGCCCGGTGGCAGGATGACTTCGCCAAAGATGACGTAATCCCCCGTGGTGTAGTCCACAGTGCCGATCTGGACATACTCAGAATCATCGTAGTAGCCCCAGCCTCCCAAGGAGGTGCGCATCAGCAGCTTGCCGGCCCCGTCATCAAAGCAGCTGCGCGCGAGCGGCACCGACCCGGCCACCCATCCGGCTCCTGCGCGGTTCAGCTCCAACGTGGGCGTGAGACCGAAGGAGATACTGCGCGGCTTGATCCCCGTGAGGCCGAAGTTGCCGACCCCCGCCACCGGCGTGTCGGTGATGGGTGCCGTCGCATTCGTGGTGAGCGTCAACTGGACGGAAGTGCCCTTGGCCGGCAGCTCATTGAACGACACCCGCATCTTGCCCTTGGCGTAGTTGACCGTGCCGGTAGCGTCGCCCACGAGCCCGCCCAAGCCGTTGTCGGTGGCGGTGCGCATGACGCCTGCGCGCATCCAGGCCAAGGACAAGGCGCCCGGGGTGATGGGCTTGGAGCCGTCTTCTTCCGACACGAGCCCGTCAGAGTTGATGGGCCAGAACAGCTTGCCGTCATTCTCCAGCGTAAGTTCGTTGGAGGACTTCGCCGTGGCAGGCTCCACCCACTGGTAGATGATCTCGCTGCCCACGTCTGGCAGTGCTCCGAGCGTGACGGCGACCGTGCCTGTGGTCGGGTTCAGGTTCCCCGCTCCGTAGCCCGTATCCGCACCGCGAATCTGCCCGCCGCCTTCGTCGCGCAGCACGTACCACTGCTTGGCGACCATGTAGGCAATCGACAGCGTGCCCGGGAGGGGCGGAGGCTCGATGGTGACGACATACGACAGCGACCGCGACTC